>Ga0116151_10000043_pt1 | contig 109702 bp, 116 predicted proteins | sample AD_UKC117_MetaG_FD_89893 | JGI IMG/M metagenome (GOLD analysis project Ga0116151, IMG submission 89893) | Active sludge microbial communities of municipal wastewater-treating anaerobic digesters from Hong Kong - AD_UKC117_MetaG | ecosystem: Engineered > Bioreactor > Anaerobic > Digestate...
AGGTTTTGATCTGATCGGCGAAGTAATTGAAGGTGTGGTTTTCAAGGACGGCTTACGGGCTACGAATCAACCTGACAAGGACGCCGCTTGATGGCTCATACACCAGATTTGACAATAACTCCTTCTCGGGGCAGCGGGCCACAATTATTGTTTTCTTGTCTCACGGGACATAAGTTCAATAGACCCCTTTCCGGTTTTTTACCCCTCACACCAGTTATGGAACGGATATTCTCCCTTTGAGATTATGCCCGAGAAGGAAATAAGCCGCCTTGAAGATCTCAAGGGGATCGATCTTCCGCTCGGCAAGGCTCAATAGGGTACCGGTTTTTTCTGATAAAAAGAATAATTCACTCTTTAACTAAAACGTGTTTCCTTTTCCGGGGACTGTGCAGATGAACCTGTAGTGTTCCGTGTTCGATGGACGTAAACCCACAAGCCTTGTGATCACCCGCCGGTAAAGCGTGCTTTAGAATTGGAGCGTTTTTTATCGAAAAGACCAATCTGTGGTTCCTCCCTCAATTAATTAATCCCATTAAAAAAGCCAATAGCGGTTATCTTCACGGGTGTTTTCATGTCTGCTAATATACTGCAGTGACTTGAATGACTCTTGAAAATTTGAAGCGAGGGAAATGTCATGCCGAAAAAAACTCTTTTATTGTTTCTGTTCGACGATGTCGAGGTGCTCGATTTTGCCGGGCCCTTCGAGGTTTTTTCCGTTACCAATGAACTGAACGGGGAAAGTCTTCTGAACATAAGAACAGTATCCGTTTCCGGTCTGGCAGTCTCAGCAAGAAACGGCCTCTCCGTGGTCCCTGATCTTGCCCTTGATAATGCCGGTTCCGCTGATATCCTGGTTGTTCCCGGCGGTTATGGAGTAAGGGCCTTGCTGGATGATGAAATGGTCACTGGATGGATCAGGGGTATTGCCGAAAAGGCCGAACTGGTCCTGTCCGTCTGTACTGGATCGATGCTGCTCGCAAGGTCCGGACTTCTGGATGGCTTGAAGGCAACAACGCATCATTCGGTGAAGGAAGAGTTTGCGGCCATGTACCCGGATATACCTTTGTCAGGGGAGCGTTTTGTGGATAATGGCAGGGTGATTACATCGGCCGGAATCAGTGCTGGTATCGATATGAGTCTTTACGTCGTAGAGAGGCTGTACGGGGCGGAAATTGCCGCCAGGACTGCGGCCTACATGGAGTATCAACGGATGTGCCAGAACCAGGATATGATTCGGGACTTGCTAGGGGATGGGGCATCCTGAGAAGGTTGTCGTCCGGGACCCTGTCTCCTGCTCATGGGTAGTGAAAGAATCCATCCTTTCCAGGATGGATATTGAAGATTCTGGTTGCTATTACGAAGATCTTTCCAGACGTTGGGGGAACTTTACAATCCCATACATAAGGGACTGAAACTGCATTCTTCTCACCTTCTCAAACCCTTTCATTGTTGACGTGGGGACTAAAAGAGCTTATTCTAAATAAAAACGTTTTAAAAAAAGGGGTGAGCGGTTTGAAGCTGGCGGTGCTGATCATCGCCTTTTTTGCCGTTATAGCCTACAGGTTTGCGGGAGAATCTGATGCGACAGAGTTGAAATCTCGTCCTCTTCCTCTGATAGACATCAATCTGCCCGTTGGATTTGAGACAGCCACATTTGCCCTTGGCTGATTCTGGGGACCGGATTCCCGGTTCGGGAGCGTTAATGGCGTGATAAGGACAAGGGTTGGTTATTCAGGGGGGAGCACCCCGGATCCTACCTACCACAAGATAGGGGACCATTCCGAAAGCATCCAGATCGATTTTAACCCAGAGGTTATATCTTTCGAAGAACTGGCCGCCATTTTCTGGGAAAGCCACAACCCGTTCTCAAAGTCTTTCAGCATGCAATATGCCTCGATCCTGTTCTTTCACACTCCGGAGCAGGAGAAGATAGCGAAAGACATGGCCGGACGCCTTCAGACGGAAAGAGGTTCCAGGGTGAGCACTGAAATACTTCCGTTCAGTGAGTTTTTCCTGGCCGAGGATTACCACCAGAAGTATGTGCTCAAGGGAAACAGGTCGGTGTACGGGGATTTCAGTGAAATCTATCCAGACGATAAGGATGTTGTCAATTCTACTGCTGCGGCAAGGCTCAACGGTTATCTTGGCGGCAATGGGTCTTCCGAAAGATTTCTTGAGGAAATATCTCTTCTCGGGCTTTCCCCGGAAGCCCGGGACAGGCTTACGGAGGCCTTCTCTTCAATGGTTCCGCTTAAGTGATGGAGTTTGTTTCTCGTTACATATCCCCCATCTTATTGGAAGGCATGGATTAAGGGGCGTGTCTTTAAGGGTGGAGGGCTTTTTTCGGGATCTAAGGCCAGATTTTCTGTTCTTTTCAGGATGATACAATATGGAACAAATTCATGCCCTGTTCCGGAAGAGAGGTAGTTGGCCTTTGAAAGTTCGGGTAAGAACAGATTTTATCGGGGTCCTTCTATCGGGAGTAATCTGGGGAACCCTTAGCCCTGCGGGGAAGAGGCTTGGGATGCTGGGGACGGATATGCTTTACGTGGGTTTCCTCAGGGCCCTTGTTATGACCGTCGGGGTAGGGCTTTTCCTGAGAGTTTGTTGCCCGGGCAAATTCCGGGTCAGGCCCGGGCAACTCGCCAGGATATTCCTGGTTGCCGGGCCGTGCATTGTCGGTATATACGCGGGGTTCTTTTTTGCGCTACAGTACCTTTCTATACCAGTCACCATAGTAATCTTCTTTACCCACCCTCTTTTGACCACAGCAGGTTCCCTCTTTATAACAAGGGAGACCCCGGACAGGTACCAGGTAGCCGGTGCGCTGCTGACCCTTGCAGGTGTGTCTGTGGGAGTTCTCATGTCCGGGGCCTCCCTGAGTGGGTCTCTAAACCCGACGGGGCTTGCGTGGGTTCTCTTCGCCTCGATAAGTATGTCGCTTTATTCCCTTTTCGGAAGACTTTCGGCCCAGACGGGATTTGTACCCCAGACGACCCTGTTTTTCTACATCCAGGTATCGGGTCTGATGTGGCTTGCCGCTGTCAAGAGCGTGGTTTCAGGCTGGGAAGGTTCCTTCGTTCTTTCCGGACAGCAGATTTTGCTTGTATCCTACGTGGCTCTGATAGGGAGCCTTGTAGGATACAGCCTGTATTTCTATAGCCTCAGGACCGTCCAGGCCTCTACCGCAAGCATAGTCTCATCGATAGAGATAGTCACAGCCTTTGCTCTTTCCTCGATACTGCTGGGGCAACCGCCACTGGTGAACGAAATTGCCGGTGCCGCTCTGATAGTTTTGGCCATAGTTCTTGTCGGGCGAAGTACCGGGATCCCTGAACCGGAAAGATCCATAGGGATCTATCCAGGGAAGGATTTTCTGTAGCGCCTGTACATGAAGGGAACTGAAAGCAGGATCACTCCGCAGATGATCCTGAACGCCCACGCAAAGTTCAGCCATCGAGCCAGGAAACCGGTCATTACGGGGGAAGCGAAGTAACTGCCGGCCATGAAAAACCAAACAAGCGAAGTGGCTTTTGGGCGGAGCCTTTCAGGTACCGCATCACCGATGAGAGAAAGGTGCATGGGAAATCCGTATCCCATGGCGACCCCGTAAACGATCCCCCAGAGTATCATCCCCGAGTTGGTACTGACGAAAGTTATGGCGATCGAACTCCCGGCCGTTACCGCAAAGGTAAATGCCGCCACCCTGCTTCTGGGTATTCTGTCCATGATACGGAAACCAAAGACCCTGACCAGAAGCCCTGTCATCGCCTGTGATGATATGAAGGATGAGGCCAGGACACCTTTTTCGAGGGCAAGACCCGCCAGTGAAAGGATTACAGCGTCTGTCATGGCGAAAAGGATCACCGATGCGAGAAGAGTTCTCGAGGCGGGAATTTTAAATATTTCGGAGTATGTTCCCCAGTTTCCTTTCCTGAGTTCAAAGTCCTCTAAGGGTGGAAGGGAGTAGGCGACTCCCAGGCACAGGAGCGCAGGCAGGAGTGGTGACCAGATATACAGTGACGGATGCCCGTTTCTGAGCATCCATTCAGCAACAGGAAGAATAGCTACGAGAGGGGCGATCGTGCCTGCGCTCGCCAGGGTAAAAGAAGAACCACGGACCTCTTCTGGGACTGTTAGAGCCTGATAGGTTGTTAGCCCTACGATGAAAAGGCTCGAAGAGAATCCAGTAATTGCCCGGAAGAAGAGGATCAGCGCAACTGATTTTCCAGCCAGTGCTACACCCGTCCCGCTGGCAAAGCAGAGAACAGAGGCTGCAAGCATTACCCGGCGGAAGGGGAGTTTTTCGATTATCATGCCGGTAAGGGGACGGGAAATTGTGGAGGCTGCGAAATATATCCCGAGGATCCAGCCCAGTGTCCCCGGGTCGGTGACACCAACGTCCTGGAGGTATAGAGCTAGCAGGAAATATATGTCCCCGAAAGCCATTATCCCGAAATTTCCGCTAATGAATCTTGTGATAAGGCCTCTCTGGTTGGTCATTCACAGGGCTCCTTTGTATGCATTGACGTAAGTTTATCATGATTTTGAGAAGCTCTCCCATTTTTCTGCACTTTTGTCTGCACTTTTATCCCATTGACTTTAACTGTAAAAAAGGTGTAAGGTTCCTCAAACCGCTAAAATGAGTGGGAGACAAAAAGGTATGAAGAAATATGAAGCATCTTTAAGTGATTTTGTTCCTGGCGCAAACCCGTGCCCTGCAGACTCAAATCAATGCAGAGCCGGTTGGTCGTGTCATTTTGCCAGGTAACAGTTTTTGAAACCTGAGAGAGCAAAGGGCCGCCGGTTAAACCGGCGGCCCTTTTTTGTGTGCGCCCGGCAGGGCGCACCGGTTTCTTAATCCAGACGGGGGGCTTTATTGTGATGGAGAAAGCAGGAAAAATCTGTATTATCGGTGCTGGTACCATAGGAGGTTCCATAGCCAGGGCCCTGGCAGCGGGTGAAGGAAGTTGTGTTATTGCGACAAGGCGCAGGGTGGACAGGATCAGGGAACTTGAGGATCAGGGAGTTACAGTAACCAGTGATAACAGATGGGCGGCCTCGGAGTCCGATATGGTTATTCTTGCCGTAAAGCCGAACCAGGTGATTCACGTGCTCCAGGACCTTGACGGCTGTCTTGAAGGCAAGATCGTTATATCTTTTGCTGCGGCCATTCCAACAGGGTTGATTCAGAAAGTTGCGCCAGGGAGCCTTGTAATAAGAGCCATGACAAATACAGCTGTTCAGATCAGGCAGGGCTACACGGTATACGCGTGTGGAGAGGGAGTGAAGGGTTTTGCCCTTAACAAGGCCGAGGATATTTTCCGTTGTCTGGGTGCCTTTCAGAAAGTGGATGAACAGTATCTGGATGTCCTCACAGCGATGTCCGGATCCGGGCCCGCATATATTTATACTGTAATTGAGTCAATGATATATGGTGCTCTTCGCGTTGGCCTCCCAAGAGACCTTGCCCTTCAGGCAGCGGCGCATACCGCAATAGGCGCTTCGCAGATGCTTCTGGTCTCCGGCAAACATCCTGCAGAACTCAGGGATATGGTGGTTACTCCAGGCGGAGTGACTATAGAGGGTATCTACGAACTGGAAGAAAGTCGAATAAGGACCGCATTCATGAAGGCTGTTTGTGCTGCCTCCGAAAAAGCCTCATCCATAGCCTCAGAAGCGAGAAATTCGGCAGAGGAGGATATACGCCTCGGAAGGCTTGAATTTGACCCTGTCTCAGCCTGAGCGGGAGGGATTTGCGAGATTTTTGATCTTCTGGAGTTCTTCCGGTAAGAGGGTTTTGGAGATGTATTGACAGAAGATCGAGTTGTTCTGCAGAAGGGGTTCTTCCGCGACAGATGGGTTTCTTTTTTCAATTTCTCCGAACAGATCCGTTCCGGGTATGGGGGATAACTGGGCTATCTTTGCCCTTGCTCCAAGTGATTGGACAAATCCGATAGTTTTTGCTACTTCTTCGAATCCTTGCCCAGGAAGCCCGACCAGGACGTAGGTCTCTATCTGGTCAGGCGCAAAACCGACACTCCTGAGGTTTTCGACGGCCCCGGCGTATTGTTCCGGGGTTGTTTTTCCCCGGGATGCACGGAAATTTTCGGGATCGGTACCTTCCAGGCTGAGCCGGATCGTTGAAAAACCGGATCTGTACATGGTTTCCGCGCATTCCATGTCTATCTCACTCACGTTGAGACCGTTGGGGGTATGGAAGCGTAAGTCAGGAAACATGGTTTTAAGGGATGAACAGAGGGGAATAAAGTGTAAATTCTTCCCTTCGAGGAGAGCATCGTCATAGAAGGCTATATCTGTCGCGCCCAGTCCGGCCTGAAAAGACACCTCGGCGAAAACATCCCTGAATTCTCTTTTGGAGTGATGCGGCCACAGCAGTCTGGATGCGCAGTAGGAACATCTGCCAAAGCAGCCGGTTGATGTCATTGTAATACCGTAGTTGATCCTTTCGTAAAGGTCCATGGCGGGAAGCGCCGCTGGCAGAGGCATTGTTTCAGTCTGCAGAAAATCAGCCCCGGACCTTCGGGCATGTTCAGGACAGAGAACAGGATAGGAACCTCCTAAAAAAACCGGGGCCGAAGGAATGGTTGCGCGAATGATGGCGATGGCCCAGAAAAGAGCAGGATACCAGTAGGTCATGGAGGAAGTAACAAGAACAAGGTCAGGAAGGGGCATGCCCTTAAGTCTGGAAACAAGTTCTTCCCTGCCGAGCCCGAAGTGCCAGTATCTTCTGGGGATATGGGCGTAGGGGGCCGGTTTCGGGATCTCGAATTTTCCTGGTACCCTTCTCCCGAAAAGTTTTTGTTTCCCTCCCGCTTCGTGGACGCAATCGATCAGGCTGACGTTATTGCCCAGGTCCCTGAGCCTGCCGAGAAGATAGAGAAGACCCATTGGTTTTGCCCAAAGGTCGAAGAACGCGAAATCCCGGACGGGAGGGTTGACACCGAGTATCCTTTTCCCCTTGAGAGAATATAGCATGGGAGACAGATCAGGCATTGCTCATTCTCCTGAGATTGCCTGGTAAAGGGAGCGTGGTCTGCCTGGTTTCCCGTCGACGTTCAGACTGCTCCTTGCCAGACTTCCCCTTGAAGTTAGAAATTCCAGGTATCGATGTGCGGTTGGATATGATATCCCGACTTTCACGGCCACAGTCTTTGCGTCGACAGGGATATTGCTTTTTTTTACAGTATCGAGAACCTTTCTGGTTATCTCTTCCGACAGACCTTTTCTTGGTTGTTCCCTCCGCCCCTCCCGTCGGTATCTTCCAAGTTCGGCATGGAGAGCTATTCTTGAGGCGAAATCTGCCAGGCGCACTGGTTTTGAGATAAAGTCGTCCGCTCCTGCAATGTGCAGGTCTCTTGCAACGTCGGGGGATTCCTCCACGGTAAGAACAAGAAGAACAGCGTCGGAAGATATCTTTCTTGCCTCCCGGAGGACTTCAAGGCCGCTCATGACCGGCATGTGAAGATCCAGAAGAAGCATGTCGACAGAATCGTTCTTAACCCAGTCCAGGGCTTCAGAGGGATTGGTCGTGGTTTTCATGTTCCAGCCCTGTGAGGAAGCCATTGCTTCAAGTGTGTAAAGAATCCCTGGATCGTCGTCGAGTGCTCCAAGAAAAAAAGTCACTTCCTGCCCCCTTTTTTAACGTCCTCTAAACCATTGGCCATGGGCAGGAATATTTTTACCCATGCCCCCCCGAGAGCGCTTTTGCCGAAAGAAATCTTTCCACCGTGGTCTTTCACAACTTCTTCCACAAAAACAAGTCCCAATCCCGTTGATCCCCACCCGGACCTGTGAGGTCTTGGGGGACGCCTGAAACCTGGTCCGTTATCCTCCACCGAAATCGTTGCTTTTAATGGTGTTGCTGAAGCGCTCAGGAGAATTTTGGGAGAATCTGTTCCTTCGGTAGCCTTCGCGGCGTTGTCGAGAAGATTTGCCAGGGCCCTCGAAAATCGTATCACGTTCACATGAAGACTGGTCTTGCCGCAGTCAGGGGAGATATCAACTTCGATGTGTTTGCTCCAGTCCATGGGGCTTGTCTGGCTCAGGGAATAATTGACAAGATCACAAAGAGATATCCTGCGGCCCGAACCCGCGTCGAGTATCTCCGAGATCATCTGGTCCATCGACCTCGAGGATTTTAGTATTACCGAAGCATGCTGGCTGGTTCTGGTTCCGCCCTTTTCTATCATGACGTCGGCCAGACCTATTATCGTTGTAAGTGGTCGCTTCAGATCATGAACGAGATGCTGTATCTCCCTGACCGCCCTGGACTCAAGCTGCTGTTCCCGCAGGCTCGACAGTTCCCTCTCCTGTTTCCTGAATTTCCTGAACTGGTCCAGTTGCCTTTCGTAACTGACCAGCAGTTCGATGGTCAGCAACGATCCAAGGAAAAGGCAAAGAAAAAAGATGATCCCCACGATATCGAGAACCAGGCCCTTGTCGGGTAGTTCCGCGATGTTCTTGATTGCCATGGAAAGTTCTCCCCATCCAAAACCGTATTTCGTCAGGGCGGGAATAACGTCCAGCCACTGGAACGATACCAGAAGCAGTACCAGGGCTATCGCCCGATTGAGCCACCTGGTTACGCTCCTTGTCAGGTACTGGACAATGAGTACACTTGCAAGGCCAAGAATGGCCGGCATGCCGAAGTGCGGGATGGAAGGAAAATCGAAGAGGGCCACAGCCTGGTAACAGAGCGGTATCCCCACCAGTGGGATAACCCGGTCTACCATTGGCTTGCCGGATGTTTCCGATATACCGTTGCCTATCAGGAACCAGCCCTCGTACAGCAGGAGTGCCCGGGCCGCATTGACCACAACCAGGACCGTTGTGGCTGCAATAAGGTAGCCGCTGTCGTCAAACCTTACGGCCAGTTCGAGCAGTCTGAACACGTGGTAGATCGGTTTCTCGTAAAACTGGGAGACAATCCAGATAACCAGGAGCAATGATCCCCAGTTGAGTTGTGAAGAGAGAAGTTTGATTGAAAAGGGGCTCAATGTGCGTTTCATTTTATTCGAGTCTCCATCGTTGGTGCTTCCACAACAGAATGGCGCCGGTCGCTACAGCAGCAATTATCCGGGCGGGTGATCTTTTCCGGGGATTTGACAAGTCTCCGGGTATGCCCACTTCTTTTGCCAACTGTGGAATGTCAATGATGTGCAAGACAGGAATGCCAAGCCTCAGTGCAGAAGCGATCAAACCGTTCCCGGGGTTCTTTTCCGTGTAGGGAAAGAGCAAACCAGGAGGAAGGTCCAGAACTGCCGGGTTGGTGCCGATGTCGGCCTGGCTTCCTCCTATCTGGACAACAAGTTTTGTTCCCGGTACAAAAGCAATTTCCCCCTTTTTAAGGATCATTTCCTCTATGCTGTCCGCCACAAGTATTTGAATATTATCCCGGGAAGCGGACTGGAGGAGAGCCGTGATACCTTCGGGGGCCATTCCGCCGCCGCTCTCACCCCCTCCCCCGAGAGTGTAGGCGGAGGGGGTGGTTCTGACAAACCCGTTTTCTCTGATTATACGAAGTATTGCGGAAAGGGGCATCGAAATGGTATTGGCCCCCCAGGTTGAAGAGCCGAGTGATGCTATCAGAGTAATATCAAGATCGAGAGATTCCGCTGCCGCTATTGCGGACAGGGCAAGACCTGGGAATGAGCCCGAACTGAGTATCGTAACCTTCTCACCGGAACTGAGTCCCGCATCCAGGTACCATCTTCGGAAGGCGGGAGCCCATGCCGGATCGACAGACAACTGTTTGGATTCAAGGCTTCCCATGGTAGTTGTTATAGGGCTCCACTCTACACCGATAAGACCTGAGCCCGAAGGATCTATCTCTGAGGGAGCCAAAGTACCGAGAGATTCTCTTGTCTGCCGGATCGATCCCTGTGCTGAAACTACAGTATGGACAAGCCTGGTTTCAACAGGTGAAAGAGATCCCCCGGGAAACCAGACCAACAGTGAGACAAAAAAAGCCCAGGCAACCAAAAGAGAAATCTGTTTTCTGGCAACCGCATCGTCCGAGCCCCAAAGGGTCTTAAGGAAAGGGGACTTAATGTGGTTCACAACAGAAATCCCCCAATGAGAAAGGTTGTTCCGGAAACAGCAATTAACCCGGAAAATGTCGGGAGTATTCCCTGTCTCTGAACATCGGCAGCGACCAGTCCGGGAATTACCCACCCAAGCCACACCGGGTCAAAAGGCAGGAAATCCCCTGCGGCCAGCCTGAGGAGTGCCGCAAGCAAAAGAGCTGTCGCCACTCTTTGTCTGCCGTATAGACCGGGAAAGCGGACGCAGATCTCAAGCAGAAAGAAAACAAACAGGGAAGAAACAACAGTCCAGACCAAAGGATAAAAAGAAGACATATTCAGCGCAAGGATCCCAGGTGAAATGATCCCGCCTGCCGAAAACCCGGTTCTCTGAAAAAACACCATTCCAAGCGCGATTCCCAGGGCGATGATAGCAAGATCCTGATTCATGATTTTTCGACCTCTTCGGGAAAGGGCAATCCCCGGACATTTCCGCATCCAAAAACTCTTCCGGAGAGCGAGGCTAAAGAATCCATTTTCTGAGCGGTATGGATCTGTTTGAACCTGATGCCCGGAGGCAGAAATGTCCGGTCACCCGTCACCCACACGGCCTTCCATGGGAGGCTATTCAGAAAACTGAAATGGGATATCAATCTTCCGGGGCGGTCTGATCGGTGATTAAAGAGCATTACTGTCTCTTCCGGTTTCCATCCGAGAGAATAAAACAGATTCTTCGCCGTATCCGGGTCGTTCGAAGAGAACGCCCACGCGATCAAGCCTCCCCCGGGCGTGATAACGGTCCTGAATGCATGGCGATCTTCAGCGATGTTCCCGAAGGAAGCACTTGATCCAGGCAGGCCCAGGATATCCAGTGCTTTAACGGCAATGGCCTTGTACTGTTCGACGAAGTTTTTTTCGTTTTCCATAATGGTAATGATCGAACACCTCTTTGCAGCCAAAAGAGATAAAAGGGGCTTGTCCCGGGAGGCCTGGGGACCCAGGATAACATCTGATCCTTCAGGGACTCCTTCAAGAAGAGATCTCCTCGCTCCGCTCACACCGGGGCCCCAGTGTTCTGCGTGATCAGGAAGAAGAGTTGTCCAGATTATAAGGGAAGGTTTTAGCCATTTTGCCGGCAGGGACTGCATTTCTGTTGAAACAGCGCTGTTCTCGGCGACTATGGCTGAGGTTCCCTCAGGGATATTTTCAAGCCACCAGCGCATTTCCGAGATGTGACCCGGGCAAGACCTTATGATCTTCCTGGATCCGGTGTGGTCAATAACAGTCGGGATGGTTCCAGTGATCCGGGTTGAACATGTCAGGCCTATCGACCCGAATGCCGAAGCGAGATATCTGGAGGCCGTGCTTTTTCCTCTGGTTCCGGTAACGAGCAGCCTGTATTCGGGTGGTTCCTTTTTCAAAATGCACCTCCTGCAAAAAAGGGGCGGCTGTAAGCCGCCCCACAAGATTACTACAATACCGGGTCCTTTTGGGAAGAATCCTAAAAACCTACAGGCACGCCCAGGCGTCGGCTGTCAGCTCCGCCGTTCATCATTCCGTCGACGAACAGTATTCCCTGTGCGGTTCCGTAGTAACCGCCCCTCGGCTGGACCTCCACATTGTGTCCCCTGAACCTGAGCATGTCCACTGTAGTCGGGTCCATGGAGTCCTCGATGCGCAGGGGACCGCTTTTGCCGCCCAGGGAGTAGGAGAAGATCCTGGGCTGTTCTATTGCCTCGTCCATATTCATTCCGAAATCCACGACGTTCATGACTATCTGGGTCACTGCGGTTATTATCCTCCAGGCACCGGCAGCACCGATGGTCATGAATGGCTGTCCTGCCGGGTCAAGAACGATAGAAGGGGACATGGAGGAGAGGGGACGTTTGCCGGGCTCAGGTGCATTTACGCTTGCAGGGTCGCTCGAAAAATCATCCATCTCGTTGTTGAGCACCAGGCCGAACTCGGTGGCTATTACACCGGATCCGAAGAAGTAATTGACGGTGTTGGTGGATGCCACTATATTGCCATCCTTGTCGACCACTGAGAAGTGACTGGTGGATATATGCTGATCGTCTGTGCCTCCAAGATAGGATGTTTTGCCATCTCCATTAAAGGGCCACGGATCATCAGCCTCGACTTCCACCATTACCTTGTCCATGGAAATCTTTTCGGCCAGTTTTTTAGCGTAATCCTTGTTTGTCAGACCTCTCAGGGGTACGTTAACGAATGCTGTATCGGCCATATATTTGCTCCTGTCGGCGAACACCAGTTTCATCGCTTCGGCCATTGTGTGAAGGTACTGGGGAGAATTGTGTTTCATCGAAGCCACAGGGAAATTCTCCATGATGTTGAGTAATTGAACGATGTGCGTCCCTCCACTCGAAGCCGGGGGAGTGGAGTAAATATGGTAGCCCCTGTATGTTCCGTGGGCTGGTTCTGAAATTTTGACCCTGTAGTTTTTCAGGTCGTTCATGGTCATGTTGCCGCCTGTCCTGTTGACTGCCGCCACAACAGATTCACCGATAGGGCCTTCTGTCATGGCTTTGACTCCGTGTTCGGAAATCAGTTTGAAGGCCTTCGCCAGGCCCGGCTGCCTCAGGGTCTTCCCTGCTTCTATAGGGAGGCCGTCCTCAAAGAAAGCCAGGTCGTCGACATTGTTGTTTTTGGAAATTTTCTCAAAGTTGTCAGCTATTATCCCTGTCTGCATAGGGTGGACCTCGAAGCCCTCTTCGGCCAGCCTGATAGCAGGAGCGGCAACTTCAGCGAAAGACATAGTCCCGTATTTTTCCAGGGCCGCGAATATTCCCATCAGTTGACCCGGAACTCCTACGGCCTTCCCGCCGACCTTGGACCAGCTTTCATCCTTGGATGCCTGTGAAGCATACATGTCTTTTGTTGCAGAAGCGGGGGCCGTTTCGCGGTAGTCAATAAAGACTACCTCACCCGTTTTGGCATTGCGGATAACCATGAACCCTCCGCCTCCCAGGCCGGAAGCGTTGGGTTCCACCACGTTGAGCGCAAGCATGGTAGCCACTGCCGCATCGACGGCGTTTCCGCCCTCCTGCATGATCTCCACCCCTGCCTTTGATGCAAGTTCGTGGGCCGAAGAGACCATGCCGTTCTTTGCCATAACCTCGTTTACCTCAGCTGCCAGGGCCGCCCCGGCCGAGAGCAGAAGTGACACCGCGAGAAAAAGAACCGCTATCCTTCGCATACCTGTTCCTCCTTCCATAATATGGAATACGTTCATTCTCTATTGCGAACCGCCCCGCTGGGAGCGGAGGATCCCACTAATTGAGGGGAGAGAGAAATTCTCCCATTCCCTTTTCCATTATTTCTTCGAAAGACGGGATGTTTTCCACTGCCAGAACAAGTTCAGTGTCAAGAAGAGTCATCATCTCGAAGAAGACCATTATGGACTCCGTATGGCGGGCAACCCTGTAGTCCAGGGGTTGGTCATTCTCGTAGGGGATGAAAAGCCTGCCCAGTTCTGACGCTTTCGCATAGAACTTGTCCTCTCCAGTCAATACGAGATGTTCGTCTGTTCTTCCTCTTAACCTGCCCTGACTCGGGTTTCCCGTCTCCATAAGGATGGGCATGGTCTCAGTAAAGTCACCCCATTCACGGTGAGTAAGCCCCCGAAGGTTTTTTGGTGATGGTTCAAGTCTCATGGATATACCTTCAAACTCCAGTTCCATTGTCGTCATGGCAGCGAGTTCCATGCTCCTCTCGTGAGCGACGATCGCGTTGACAACGGGATATTCCGGAGAAGCTTCGTGAAGATCGAAAGCAAGATCGATCTTTTCTTTTAAAATTAGCTCCAGAAGGCCTTTTGCAAGCCTCTGGGTCAGAGGTCCATCCTCGACACCGGGGTGTGCCCGGTTGAGGTTTGCCATTTCGCTTCCGGATAACTGTTGGCCCGAAGCCTCGTGAATGTAGATATCAGGGTTGGGCCACTGGTGGACAGGGTTGGTGGCTCTCGATCCGTAACGGAAAGACCTGACGCTTCCATCGGGAAGAGTGAAGTGTATCCTCTGGGGAGACGCTTCCTGTGGCGAGTTGTGGCCGAAGGCAGACATGTTGGCGAAGGGGATGACAAAAAGGCGTCCCCGTGTCACCGCTGCCCTTTCCAGAAAGAGTACTGCCGTCATTGATGCCGCGGGTTCGTTGGGGTGGGTCCCCCCCATTATCAGAACGTTTGCTCCCGGAATACCGCTGTCCTGGATGAATACAGGAGTGTCTACGGCTGTACCCGTTATCCCGGGGAACCATTCCGAAAGCATATGGCCCGAGAACCCTTCGGCGGGGATCACCAGGTCCGGTTTTCTCATTTCCAGAAAATTTCTTCCGGTCCAGGCTGACAGGGTAAGGGCTGCCGCGAGGAGGAAAATGGCTGAAGATTTGCTTCCCCTTATCTCGAACAAAGGCGCCACCTCCTACTTGATGAGAAGGATCCGCAGGACGAGAGGAACAATAACCATCGTCGCTGTGACCTGCTTCCAGAAATCCTTCTCACGGAACATGCATCTCAGGACTAAAGCAAGGATGAAAAGGGCGATCCCCCTGTAAACAAGCGTCATCATGCCTGATGCCTCCTAGTACAGGAACCCCGCAATGTACTGTGCCCCGAGGATTATCGCTATTCCCCAGGCGGCCGTAAGAACGGCCGGCAGAATACAGTGGCGGAGGACCCGGAAATAGTTTTCCTCGCCGACGACCTGTGCGGCGAAAATTCCTGCAAGAGCCGTGGGAGGCATAAGGTCTCCGAGGCCGGCAATAAGGCTTAGGGCTGAGCCGACCAGGATCTCGTTTCTCCCAAGGAGAGCCAAAAGAAATGGCACTCCCAGGACCGATGCCGATCCAAAGGCCGAAACCGCTCCGAAGAGAGGCATCGAAGTTGCTATGCCAAGATAGAGCAGCCAAGCCGGGAGAGCCAGGGCAGATACGACCACGAAGCCCCTTACTCCAATGAGGGTCATGATCTGTATGAACATCCCTACCCCCATCAGGATACCCATCACCGGCAGCGCATCGTTAACAGCTTTAGTCAGGGTCTCCGTTATGTTCCATTTTGCTCCGGATACAAGTCCGACCGCAGAGGCCAGCAAAAAGGAGAGTGGCATCCCGAGAGCGGGGAAGACCTGAGGGAAGAGACGTTCACCGCCAAGCAGGAGCACAAGTACGATAATTGGAGAAAAAAGCCTCAGGGTCAGCCTTGTTCTCTCCATTCTTTCGAGTTCTTCTTCGAGGGTTGGATCATGTTCCTTTTTCCTGAGCCAGGGGAACACTAGCCAGAGAGCAGTGAAAACGGCCAGCGGTACTGTGCATATCAGAAGGGGTATACCAAACCCTACGTAAGGCATATCGATCCCCCCTCCGATTATCATGGCGGGAAGATTTATTGGCGGAGCGATCATCCCGTAGATCGCTCCGAGGGCTATGGTCGCGGCGGTCTGAAGGACTGGAACCCCAAGTTTTATCATAACAGGAGCGACAAGAGCTCCCGTAGTGAGGACCGCAGCGGTAGAAGAACCTGTTATCATTCCTGGCACCATTATCAGGGCCATTATTCCGATGGAGAGAAGTGCCGGCATGGTGCGGAATTTCCTGATCATCCAGGCCGCTACCGATTCCAGAAGTCCTATGGCTTCGATGGTCTTCATGAAGATCATCGCGGTGGCGATTATGAGAATGGTATCAATGTAACCGAACATGCCTTCAACGAGATGCCTCAGAGGAATGCCTTCTCCCCCAAGCAGAGAGCCCGCAACCGCAGCCATACCCATCGCTACGGCTATGGGTAGCCTTAGGGCAAAGGCCCCAAGGGCGAAAGTGGCTATCATGGCGACGGTGTAAAATCCTTCAGGCCAGAACCAGCTCATGGCGGGCCTTCTAGAGTACTCCCCAGTCCGACAGGTCCCTGTTCAGAGGGGTGTCTATTGCCCTGATGGTCTCGACTTCTACCAGCGGGACTTCCTCAGATCTGAGGGTGTCGAAAAGACCGTCATGGTTGCCCCCTTTCACGATTGTGATCCTGTCCGCGAAGGGCACCACTGCCTCAATAAACAGATCCGAGAGGGTCCCTCTTCTTCCCTCACCGCCTACATGCATCACCAGGATCTTCACACCGGCATCTTTTGCCTTCTGAAGGAGAGAGATGGACCTTTCCTTTTCCTGCTCGGAGTTGATTCCCGCGGCCCCCAGTCCTTTTGAACTTCCTCCTACCACGGCTACAAGGACCTTGTGGTCTTTAAGGTCCCCGGGTTTCATCAGGGCGTCGAAATCGGTCTCGATCTGCAATTTCTTGAGTACTACCATAACCATCATTGCGTCGGGGCTCTGCCCGACAGATGTCAGAGCCACTTCAGCGGCCTGGGCCCCGGTCGAAAGGAAGAGTATCGCAAGGATCGCAACAAGAAGAACGGTGGATCTTTTCACGGATTTCAAGTCATACACCTCCATTGTCAGGCCCTGGATATTGCAGGCCGCAAGTTCTTTTAATACATATAAAGGGCCGCAGGGCAAAAAGTCCATAATATTTCTCATATTTATCATGCGCACGGATAAAGAAGCACACTGATGCGTCGATCGGGGCGATGGTGTAAACTCAACGCAATGTTTCAGTTTTTATAAAGAAAATGAGAGGAGGTTCTTCGATGGGTAAGAAATGTTTTGCCTTGCTGCTGTCGGTGGTTTTCATTGTGGCAACGGGAGGAGCAGTTCTTGCGGCCGAGTTCAAGAGCGACATGAAGATCGAAGGTGCCGGGGAGGAAGTGACTGGCAAGGTTTTTGTCAAAGGTGAGAAGATGCGCCAGGAGATGAGTACCCCCATGGGCACAAGCGTCACCATAACCGATCAGGACGCGGGAGTCATGTATGTTCTCATGCCGGAACAGAAAATGTACATGGAGATGCCTCTGGATCCAGACATGATGATGCTCCAGACCTCGAGCCTGGAAGAGTCTCTTGAAGGCAGGGCGGAGATCAAAAAGACCGGGACAGAGACTGTGGCGGGCTACAAGTGCGATATTTACGAGATCAAATACAATGATCCAGAGATGGGGGAATCCAGGGCCTGGGTCTCACAGAAACTGCAGTACCCTGTCAAGGTCATATCGAAAACATCCGAGGGAACGGTTACCCTTACATACTTCAATATTGTCGAAGGCGGAATTGATCCGGAAATTTTCAAAGTTCCCGGGGGTTACCAGAAACTTTCCGGTTACTGATGGATTTCCGTCAGCCGGACTTCCATGGCTCCGGCTGAAACACTCAATCGTGGAGCATATCAAGAGCAAGGGCGATGTGAAGGCGGAAAGCCTCTGAAAACTTTCGGGGGTCGAGGCCCGTCGCCCTTTTTATCTTTTCAAGTCTGTAGTTAAGGGTGTTGCGGTGGATATTCAGTTTTTTGGCTACACTCCCCGGGCAGCACGGGTCATTGCACCATTCCTCGAAGGTTTTCGTCATTTCTTCGGTATCTGACATTTTTTTGAGATCGCCGAGGATCTTTTCTGAAAATCTCTTCCCCTTCCGGACGTTGATGGTGGTCAGAAGATCTTCTACCAGGTAATTTCCTATCCGGAAAATTGATCCCTGTTCTTTCTTTTTCATTCCTATGGAAAGGGCCTTCCATGCCTCGCAGTACGAATAATGTAGTTCTTTGATCGACAGTGCAATGCTTCCAGCTCCCGCAGGGAAGGCCAGACCCATTTCGGCGAAGTTGTTTGTGCATTTTTCGAACCTCTCTGCAGTAAGATCGAACCAGTTTTCTTCTTGTCTGGTCCCTGCGGATGAGAAAACGGCCCATCGGTTGTACCCAATACCTGAAAAAAAACTGGAGGGTTCGGGAAAGGCCGACCTCAGAATATCCTCGATTTCTTTGCGGATCGAAGCCTCTCTCATTTCACTTCCTCTTGTGCCTTCCCACCCGGGAGAGGACTTACAGGGTTCCATGACAAGGCATACCCTCGGGATTTCGAGGTCATAACCGAGCTCTTTTCCCCGGGTAACCAGTACAGCGTGATCATCACTTTCAGGATCAAAGGAAGCGATGTCCGCGACAAGCTCACGGATAGCTCTCTCCCTTGCTCCGGCGGATTCATGAAGGACCTGTTCTCTCAGGAAAAGCTCTGCCTGCTTCTGGACCAGGTGCCCATAGCGGGCAACCTCCCTATGGTCTCCTGCTATGGCAATTGACCCCACAACTTCACCCCCAAGGGAGACGGGAAGGGTCACCCCGGGACGGATCCCGGCCATACGTGCGGCCTCAACAGGGTCGGTGTAAGTCTCTATGCGTCTTTTCATTACGGTGATCGAGGGTGCGTGCACGCTTTCGATGCGTGTGGGGTCGCTGCTTCCGATGACCACGGCATTCTGGTCGGTAACCAGAACATGGTGGCCAATTATTTCATGGGTGGTATCGCATATTTCCTGAGCAAATCGCCTCAGCATTTTATCCGTCTCCTTCGGTCACGTGGTTGTGGATATTTTCCCATAAAGAGGTGTTTGTGCAAATGCACTAAACGCCCCTATGCAAAAGCGGACAACTTCCTTAAAGCGCCCAATATGTTGAGTCAAAGGGTGAACATATAATACGCGGAGAAGGGGGGCGAAGATCTTGCGTCTGGAACTGCATAGGGTATCAGTCAGGAATGTCTTGTGGGGGGACACCACGAAAGTTGAGGATGGAACACTTTTCGTCAACAAGGAGGAGATGCTTTCCGTTGTTCGACCTGATGAGAGAATTGCCAAAGCCAGCCTTGAACTGGCAAGACCTGGCGAGAGTGTAAGGATAATCCCGGTAAAGGATGTAATAGAGCCGCGATGCAAACTCAGTGGATCCGGAGAGGTTTTTCCCGGCTTTGTAGGGGGAATGGAGACGGTAGGAGAAGGGGCCACCATGGTTCTTGACGGCGCCGCCGTGGTAACCTGCGGCCCCATAGTTGCCTTCCAGGAAGGTCTGATCGACATGTCGGGTCCGGGCTCGGCCTATTCTCCCTTTTCGGAGACCTGCAACGTGGTCTTCATCGCCGAACCGGTGGAAGGACTGGACCAGCACTCCTACGAGGCAGCCCTCAGGGAATCCGGACTGAAACTGGCCTGGTACCTTGCGGATTGCTGCCGCTCTGCAAAAGCGGACCTGGTCAAGGCCTACGAGATGGAAGGACCGGTTAGGGAATCCGCTCTTTATCCACACCTTCCGAAGATCGCCTATTTCTGTATGTCCATTACGCAGGGACTTCTTCACGACACCTTTCTTTACGGTGCTGACATGAAGCACATTGTTCCGACCCTCATTCATCCCAACGAGAAAATGGATGGGGCCATGATCTCCGGCAACTGTGTTTCCGCCTGCGACAAGAACACTACCTGGCACCACCTGAATGATCCCATAGTGGAGGAACTCTATTCAAGGCACGGAAAGGATCTTGTATTTCTCGGGGTTATACCTACCCTGGAGGACACCCGGCTCGCCGGGAAGGAAAGGACGTCGTGGTTCAACGCCAACCTGGCCCGGATGCTTGGGGCCGACGGGGTTGTAATCTCTGAAGAGGGTTACGGTAACCCCGATACGGATCTGTGCATGAATGCTGCCAAATGCGAGAAACTGGGCATAAGGACCGTGATAATATCCGACGAAGCCGCCGGGACCGATGGCAAGAGCCAGGGTCTTGCCGACGCCACTCCAGAGATGACGGCTTTTGTGTCTGCCGGCAATGTTAACGAAATGGTGGAGCTTCCGGCGATGGAAAGAGTAATAGGATTCCCGGAGTCAATAGCCAACCTTTCGGGTGGTGCAGAAGAGAGTCTTCGGAAAGATGGCTCCATGTTCGTTGAGCTTCAGGCTATTATCGGATCAACAAACGAACTCGGGTTTAGCAGGATCGGGGCCCGGTGGGTCTAGAACAGGGGGCGGTTATGATGACAAAGAGAGTCGTCTGTTACATAAACCAGTTTTTCGCGGGCCTCGGGGGGGAGGAGCAGGCTCACGTTCCGCCCTCATCGAAGGCTGGAACTATGGGACCTGCAATGCAGATAGACAATCTCCTGGGAGAAGATGCCGAAGTGGTAGGGACAGTAATATGTGGTGACAGCTATTACGGAGAGAACATGGAAAAAGCCAGGGTCGAGTGCCTGGAACTGGTCTCGGCCTTCGGACCCGACCTTCTGATCGCAGGACCGGCATTCAACGCGGGGCGGTACGGGGTAGCATGCGGGGATATATGCAAGGAGGTCTCTGAGAGGCTGGAAATACCTTCAATAACAGGAATGTTCCCCGAAAACCCCGGAGTGGAACTCTATAGATCGGGAACTTATATTGTGCCTGTAGCAGATAGCGCCAGGGGTATGAAAAACGCCCTTGAAGCGATAGCGACCCTGGCCGGTAAAATGATCAGGGGTGAAAAACTGGGAGCTGCCGAAGACGAAGGATATATTTCCAGAGCCATTAGGAAGAATTTTTTCCATGAGGTCAGCGGGGCCAGAAGGGCTGTGGATATGCTCCTGAAAAAACTGGATGGCGTCAGTTTCAATACCGAGTACGAGATGCCGGTTTTTAAACGCGTAACTCCGGCACCCCCGGTCATGGATATGTCGAAGGCGACCATTGCCCTTGTCAGCTCGGGGGGCATCGTTCCCAGGGGGAACCCCGATCACATAAGGGTTTCATCTGCCGAATCCTATGGTGTTTACGACATTTCAAAACTGGACGATCTGACGCCGGAAGTTTTTGAGTCCATACATGGGGGTTATGACAGAGTCTGGGCGAACGAAGACCCAGATACGGTTCTGCCCCTTGACATTATGAGAGAGATGGAAAAAGAAGGTGTATTCGCCAAACTATACGATCATGTATTTACTACGACAGGTACTGGCACCGCCGTTTCCCATGCGGAGCGTTTCGGTAGGGAGATCGGTGAACGCCTGAAAAAAGACGGTGTTGACGCGGTCATTTTGACCTCTACCTGAGGAACTTGTACGCGATGCGGCGCATCGATGGTAAGGGAGATCGAGAACGCGGCGGGAATACCTGTTGTCCAGATCGCGACTATTGTTCCCATAATGCTCACTGTAGGGGCCAACAGGATAATTCCGGGGGTGGCCATTCCTCACCCTACAGGTGATCCGGGCCGTGGACCTGAGGGGGACAGGGCTGTAAGGAGGGGGCTTCTGGAGAGAGCGTTAAGAGCGATCCAGACTCCGGTATCCGAGCAGACGGTCTTCAAATCCTGATAATTTCCGGTATTCCCTGGAAAAGAGGGGGAGGTTTTCCTCCCCCTCTTTTTTTATGGCAATCTGTTCCCGATGGGCGTTATACTTGAATCATTCCAGAGAGCATCGAAAGGGGAGACAGATCAGAATTGCTGATCCTTACCAACAACCCGCGCGTGGCAGAAAAATTCCCGTCATCCCTGTTCATGGAAGGCTCCCCGCACGATGTGGTCTCCAGGGCCGGAGATCTGCTCAAGGGTGGCTACGTTCTTTTGAGTTCTCCCCTTCCCCCGAACGGGAGACTGATGAAGAACCCCTACCGTTCAATTGCTCTCGCGGAGAGCGGAGAGAAGTACCGTGGCGGACGTGACTTCGTTCTTGTTTCCGAGGCGGCGAAGCGTCTGGCGATCCTGGAATTTTTGCCGAAAGACGGAAACAGGGGGGAAGATCTGGCCTTCATGGATCTTCATCTACTTGAAGTCGCCATCAGGGAAGAGCGGAATGGCCAGGGGTAACTTTCGAGGAAAGACAACCCGGATAATTTTTTTGAAAGAGAGGGGAAGAGAATGGCAGTGTCCGACAGGCTTGATGAAATAATATCCGTGAGACTGGAAAAAGATCAGAAGAATCCCGCGGTGTGGTGGAAAGGTTCCTGGATCGACGGTTCGGGTTTCATGTCCCTTGTCCTTCAGACCGAAGAATCCCTGAGGAAAAGTGGTTTTACCCGTGGCTCCAGGATTGCCGTATTTATGGCGAACTCGCCCCTGCTCTGGAGTATTGCTGTAGCAGCCTGGAGGCTCGGCGGAACTATAGCTCCTCTTAATGCCAGAAGTGGTATAAAGGCAAGCGTCCAGATAACAGACCACATAGATCCGGTGGGGGCGATCCTCGGTGAAGGGATGGAATCTCTAGCCGAAGCTCTGGCGGCAGAGGGGATACCTTCTGTTATCGCTGCTCCGGAAGGTCCACTCCCCGTATTTGAAGGCAGGGAATCAGTGCCGGATGATGACTCGATAGCCGTAATTTTTGCTACCTCTGGTACGACGGGTTCCCCCAAGGCCGTGCAGGTAAGCCACTTGAATCTTATCGATAACTCTTTCAAGGTCCACAGGAACATAGAGGGATTCGAGAGCGGGAGAGTGCTTCTCAACGTCCTTCCCAATTTTCACTCCCTGGGATTTACTATATGCGGAGTTCTGCCTCTCTGCTGGGGGCTACCCATGGTTATTGTATCCTCGTTCATTCCGGTCCGGGATACCATTGAAGCACTGAGGACAGCCGGAGTCAGCATAATGATTGCTGTACCCACGATGCTTCCATTCCTTCTCGGAGCGGTGTCCAAAGAAGGAATATCTTTCCCGCATCTTAAATATATTTTGACAGGCGGAGGAAAACTCGATCCGACACTGGAAAGCAGGATCCGCAAGGAAATGGGAGTCATCTGCTTCGAAGGATACGGGCTTACGGAATGCTCTCCAGTCGTATCGTGCAATCCCTCGGAGAAGACAAGGAAACTGGGTACCGTAGGCCCCCCCTTGCCAGGTTACGAAGTCCAGGTAAGGGACCCTGAAGGGTCTGTTCTTGAAAACGGAGAAGATGGAGTCCTGTGGGTAAAGGGTCCTTCAGTAACATCCGGCTATTTCAGGGCTCCCGAAATGACAGCCGAGCGTTTTTGCGACGGGTGGCTGGACACGGGAGATATCGTCAATCTTGATGCCGATGGTTATATCACCATAATGGACAGAGCCACGGACCTGATCATAGTCGGAGGATTCAACGTATACCCCCAGGAAGTCGAGACGGTACTCAACTCTCATCCCCTGGTGAAGATGAGCGCGGCAATAGGTGTCAAGTCCGCCCTGAGCGGAGAGGTGGTCAAGGCTTTCGTTGTTCTTGAAGATAACACTCAGGTCACACAGCAGGAACTTGTCCAGTTCGCTAAGGAACACCTCTCCCACTACAAGGTTCCCAGAAGAATAGACATCGTTCAGGAACTTCCTCTGTCGAGTGTGGGAAAGGTCCTGAGAAGGCAACTGAGGGACAATGAGTAACAGGTAATCGGCATTGCCCGGTTGAAATTATGGAAAACAGACCGAAGTCCAGTCCGGAGGGTTGGTTATTTTTCGTAAAATGGGGCCAAAGTCTCATGCAATCGATTGCATCAAGATTGAACTTTAACACAAAATGTAGTGTATAATTGCCATGGGGTACTATATGTGCATCGGGAGTTGTCCCGACAGAATTCTGGAAGGGAGGGACCGGTCAGGCAGAGGCCGGACACCTGGAGGATGAGGTTCATCGCGAGAGTGTTGCTTCTGATCGTATTCCAGGTTCTCGCTTTCTCGTTCGTGTCTTTCCCGGTGGCTGCCCAGCCGATGGTGGAATCTGCCCCGGAGATCAGGCTGACGTTACTCGAGATCAGGGATGAGGTCCTTAAAGGAATGGAGGAGGTTCTAAGGGACCATTCGGGACTTCTTTTCACCAACACCGGTGAAAGGAGTTTTCTTTCCGAGACAGCAGGTCTTGAAATGATACTTCATCTTTATCGTGGGGACAGGTCCTCTTTTGACCGCCAGTTCCGGCTTGTAGAATCCCGTTTTATGGGGCCTCTGGGGCTTATGGCCTGGAAGATCGCTCCTGAGAACGGTTCCGCAGAACTCTGGAACGCGTCGGTGGATGATCTTAGAGTTGCAAAAGCTCTTGTTCTCGCAGACAAAAAATGGGAATCAGCCGATTACCGGAAGGCAGCCATGGGCCTGGGAGCATCCCTTCTTAAATACAACACCGAAGGAAACCTTCTTGTCGATGGATGTTCGTGGAAAAAACCCGGATTGACAGGAAAAAGCCGGGTTGACCAGAAATACACCACCAGCACCCTTGCCTATGCCGACATAACCGCCATGAGACTTCTTTCCGGACTTGATCCAGAGTGGGTTCCGGTTCTGCAAAGAATGTCCGGGGTTCTCATAGAAGGAATGGCTGGCAGGGACTGCCCCAGGTTGCTTTTCGAGTCTTCCACCGGAAACTACGAGGATACTGGCCAGGATGACGAGATAATAGTCCGGATGATGGCAATGCTCTATCTGGCTGAATCAGGGTTTGTCAATATGGCCAACCTCGATAGCACCGCTTTTGCGGCTGTTTCCGGGAGATTGCTTGACAATTACGGGAATGAGAACATTTCGGTTATCTCCCTTGCGGCTCTTTATCTGTTCCATGGAGGCAGAAAGACCGAGGCTCTTCAGACCCTCGGGAGACTGGATAATTTTCGCAATGACGTTCCTGAACTTTCGGGGCTTCTGGGTTACGAAGAGAGCGAAGGTGTCTACTCGGCCTGGGCTTTTGACAACCTTCTCGCTCTCCTGGCTATAGAAACGGTTTTGCAGAACGGTAGTCAATGATCGAAAAGGGGTGTGATACCGGTGTCAGAAAGAACCCTTAAAAGAAGCATCTTTATAAAACTTACCGCGGCTTTCTGCGGATTCATGGTTCTTTTCACCTGGCAGTTCATGAATTTTTCTGTGCCCTTCGAAGATTATGTCATGTCCATAGTAACTGCGGGATGCCTTTTCGTTGGTCTGGCCCTGGGTCTGCGAGGAAGTCTGATCGTAGCGCTTCTTGTCCTTTTCGGCTATGGGACTATCAAGATCGGTCTTGTTCTCTGGCTTCAGCAGCCTGTTCTTATAGGAGCTCCTCAGCTTTTCTGGCTTCTGGCCGTTCCTGCCGCGGCTTTCGTCAGTGGATCTCTCCACGAATCGGTCGACGGGGTCATAGAAAGGCTGGGAACTCTCAACACCGAGATAGAGGACCTGGTTGCGGTGGATGAGATGACTGGCCTGGACAATGCCAAGAGGTTCGCCTTCAGGGTCGTCGAGGAGATCTCGAGGTGCAAGAGGTACGGGGGAGAGTTTTCTATCATGCTGGTGAAGATAGCCTTTCTCGACGAACTGGAAGATGTTCATGGCCTCAGGGTCCAGAAACTGGTGGTCCAGAAGGTGGCCGAGACTCTCAAGGGAATGAAAAGACTGGAAGACTTCATCGCGAGGATTGGCAGGGACGAGTTTTCATTTGTCCTTCCAAACACCCCCAAAGATGGCACTACGGTGCTCAAGGAAAGAGTACGGGAAAAACTTCCCTATCTGGATATTTCCCCCGCGGGTGAAGAGTTCAGAAGGATCAGGCTGACCATAAGAATAGGTATAGCAACGTTCCCTTCTGAAGGAGAGGAGTATATCCCCCTGCTGAACGTGGCGAGGAGGGATTACGAGTATGACCACGGCTAGGTGGTCGGGGTGGATAATTTCTCTGATATCTCTTTTTATTTTCTCCGTTATCTGCGGATCTTGCCCGGCTGAAGCCAGACAACCAGGAAGAGGGCGGGTTTTGCTTGTCCATGATTCGGGAGACCTGCTGCCCTCCAGTACCGCGGATCCTGTCCTTATGATGAGCATTCTCCTGTCCCGTTTTGCCGAGGAAGTAACAGTCGGCGGCGGAGGGGATTATTCCCGGGAAATATTGTCAGGTTTCGACGGGGTTGTAATAGTATCAACTGTAGAGGGGATCTCGGAACTCAAGTTGCCCGAGACCGATGTCCCGGTTGTCTGGGTCGGTACAGGAATTCCCAGGAATCTTCCGATCCAGGTCAATGTCGGGGATGAGTTTTTTTTCAACTTCGACCATGTCAGGTACAAGGACAGGCTCCTCTTTGCGGGCAAGCAGCATCAGTCGGTTTTTCTGGAAGCGGGGGATGGTGTGGAAGTGCTTGCGCAGGCTACGGATCTGCAGAGAAGTGTCCCCCTTGCGGTTCATCTTCCGGGTATGTCTCTCTGGATCTTCTCCGGTATCCCCTTCTGGGAAGGAGGGGAAATGGTGTTCGCTGACATCCTCTATGATGTCTTCGGAGCCCAATGGAAGAAAAGTTCGATTTATGTGAGGCTTGACGGAATTGACCCCTTCACTGATGCCGGACAGGTGGAAAGAGTAGCGGACTGGCTCAGAGAAAGGATGATACCCTTTGCCGTTTCCTATTCTCCGGCCAACTGGGAGGGTGGAACGGGCAATCTTGTCACCATTGAAAGGAACCGCCCTCTTGTGGATCTTCTGAAGCGCCTTTCGGAATATGACATTCCGCTGGTGATGAGAGGCTTTGCAGGAAACCACCGCCGGGTTCCATACGAGAACGCTGCTGAATTCTGGGATTACGAGAACGATGCTCCCCTGCCAGAGGCAGGGAAGATCCTTCAGGAACGGATTGCAGACGGTATTTCGGTTTCCGCCCGACTGGGGATAAGGCCTTCGGGGTTCATGGCGCCGGGATATAAACTCCCGCCCGAACTCCTCGATCCGGTCGGCGACAGATTCAGGATCATGGCAGGAAGGGTCCAGGTCAGCGAAGTGACTTCAGAGGCATCCTACGTCCCGCCTTTTCCGGCCCGGGTAAGGAACATGATCTTGCTGCCGGAGAACCTGGGCTATGTATCACGATACAGACCCCAGGAGGATATTTCGCTGATACTTTCGAAAAGCCTCGACATGACCGTGGTGAGGGGGGCACTGGGATCTTTTGCCTATGATCCCGTTCTTGGGGTGGATATGCTGGATCTCATCGTGTCGGAGATGCGAAAACAGGGTTACGGGATAGACTTTGTTTTTGATATTCCGGAACCGGTCCCCATACTCGAAGGGGCGGAAGCCATCGAAGACTCAAGCGGGTTTGAAAGATCGAAAAGAATGGGAGAACTGGCCGGATACGTGCTTCTGATTTCCGGAGTGCTGGCTGGCCTCTTCCTGGCGACAATATACATAAGGAGATCACTGGGACGAAGGAGGGATCTGTTCAGTTGAAGGCCCTTGCTGCCATTTTCATTATTTCTTTATCTCTCCTGACCTTCTGCGGTTCCTCTATTGCCGCTCCGACGGCACTGGTGTTGCATGATGGCCTGACAGAGACCTTTGCCGTATCCCTTGTCAATCTGCTGGGACATTTCAGGGAATACGAAGCAAGAACTTCGCTCCTGGACAGCACAGAGCCTGGCGAGATTGTTTCTGCCGAGGCTGTGTTTGTCCTTATGGCCTATGATTCACCCCCTCCCGGACCGCGGGTAAGGGAAGCACTTGAAAAAAGGACGGGCCTGACGGTTTTTGCCGGGGAGCATCGATGGATGGGATCTCTTCCCTCTGTTTTGATATGCGACAGGGTCAGTTACAGGGGCAGTTCCTTCTGGATAGAAGGGTATGCAGTCAGAAAAAAGGAAAAACCCTTTGGCGAGACTGTGGTTTCAATGTCCCAGTCTGGTCAGGACGTTCCTTTCATTGAGAAAAACGGTAATCGGTGGATGATACATGGTATCCCGATGTTTGAGGTCCCGGCCTGGATAATGGCCGATGTTCTCCATGATATCCTGGGAATATCCCATGCTCCGAAAAGGACGGCAATGCTGCGGCTTGAAGATATAAACCCGTCATATTCTGGCGAAAGACTGAAAAAACTCCAGGACTGTATAGAGTACCTCTACAGCGAGGGTGTTCCCTTCTCAATGGCGGTTTTCCCTGTCTTCATAAACGCAAGAGGGGAACCCCGAGCTCTTTTGATCACCGACAACGAACCATTGATGAAACTTCTGCGAAGGGCGGAGAAAATGGGCGGAACAGTGATCATGCACGGAACCTCCCATCAGTACCACCAGGTCTCCGGGGAAGGGTCCGAGTTCTGGGACGTTGAGACTGACGGTCCCATACCGGACGAAAAGGCCTATTTTCACGAGAGGATGAGGTATGGGTTATGGCTCTTTAAAGAGGCCGGGCTTCATCCCAAACTTTTCGAGGCTCCCCACTACAACATGCCCCTGAGCCTCCAGAAGGAACTGACAGGTTACTTCGGGACCATTGCCGGCTCCCTTATGATCACCGATGAAAGCTACACGATTTCTCAGGATTTCCCCTATATTATCTACAGATCCTGGGCGGGTCTCACGGTTCTTCCGGAGCAATTGGGGTACATCGCTACAGACGCGGAATCCATGTCGATCGTCACCATTCTGGAGCGGCTTGATATCCTTACTGCGATCATGCGGGATCCATTCGCCTGTTTCTTTTACCATCCCTATGTTGCCGGAGACCTGTATCTGAGAAAACTAGTTCCTCAGATAAGGGACAGGGGTTATGTTTTCGCAGACGTTTCGCAGTTCGGGGGCGATCCCCTTGTTGTAGTTACAAGTGCAGATCACATCTGGCCTCTTGCTTACTCGAAGGTCCCATTATCGAGATATCTGCCTCTGATAGTCGGGCTTATTGGTGCCGCTATTCTGGTAATAATCTATTTCAGGCAGACAAAAAAGAAAAAAAGGGAGATGTTCCGGGGATGATCGGGCCCATCGATTATGTTTTCATAGCATGTCTGGTCGTTATATGGAGCGTGCTTCTTTACCACGTGGTCCTTTCCTATGCCGGATACCGGTACTCCCTTTCGGCCCAGAAAGAGAAAGAACGTCTTGACGAGACCCCTATCGGAGAACTTCCTTCGGTGACTGTTCTTGTTCCGGCCCATAATGAGGAAGCGGTAATAGAAAAAACCCTGCTTGCTCTCGCGGCTATGGATTATCCGACGGGCAAGGTGGAAATAATCTGCATTAACGACGGTTCCAGGGACAGGACAGGAAAGATAGCAAGAAAAATATCCGAATCATCAAAGGGAAAGATCCGGGTACTCGATGTTCCGAAAGAAAGATCGGGAAAGGGCAAATCAGAGGCCCTCAACTTCGGGCTCGAACACGCGTCGGGGGAGATCATAGCCGTATATGATGCCGATAACACCCCCGAAAGAAGCGCCCTTCTTTACCTCGTTCGAAACCTTGTCGAGGGAAAGGATGCTCTTGGGGCTGTGATAGGGAAATTCCGGACCCGCAACCAGGACAGGAATCTTCTGACCAGGTTTATAAATCTTGAGACGATCTTTTTCCAGTGGACGACTCAGGCTGGAAGGTGGAACCTCTACCGTCTGGCGACAATTCCGGGGACCAATTTTGTCGTCTGGACCGAACTGCTGAAGTCGCTGAAGGGCTGGGATCCCAAGGCGCTGACGGAGGACACCGAACTTTCTATCAGGATCTACCTTGCAGGAAAATTCATCAAGATGATTCCCTATGCGGTTACCTGGGAGGAGGAGCCAGAAAGGTGGCCGGTATGGTTTAGACAGAGGACAAGGTGGGCCATGGGGAACATCTACGTTCTGAAAAAGTACTTTCTGTCGCTTTTGTTCAGGGGTAAATTCAGGCTTTACTGGGACATACTGTACATGCTTCTTATCTATTTTCTTTTCCTGACCAGTGTGACAACATCTCTTGTAATATTCCTGCTTGGACTTACAGGCATAGGAAACATAGTGCTTGAAGGCCCCTTCAACATTCTCTGGTTTCTGGCCGCGGTTCTTTTCGTTACGGAGATGGGGATATCCCTAACCGCGGAACCCGGCGAGGACAGGGCTACAAATCTGACGATTGCACTGGTAATGTACTTCACGTACAGCCAGCTCTGGCTGATCGTGATGTTCAACGCGCTGATAAAGAGTTTCTTGTCGCTTTTTCGAAAGGGAGGACACTTCTGGGTAAAGACGGAGAGGGCGGGGTGATGGATTTGAGGCTTTCTGGAAAGATCTGTGTTGTAAGGGTTCTTGCCTGTTTATTTGCCGGATTGTTTGTTACCGGAGTTCTGTCTACTCCTGGTGAATGTACTGTAAACTCTGTCAGGACCGGGATTCAGCCCGGCGGAGCCAGGATCGTGGTCGATCTTGACAGGGCTTCGGAATATTCGGTCTCAAGGAGCGGTAGTGAGCTCCGGATCACCATCAATACGGGGATAGCGAGGCAATTGTCGGGCAACTTCCCGGCAAACCGTGCAGCATCTTCCTACAGGGCCTTACCTTCAGGGAACGAAACCCTTGTTACGGTAGTGCTCAAGTCACCCGAGGTTTCGGTCAGGCATTTTAAACTAGTGAAGCCAGACAGGATAGTTATCGACATATCTCCGGAAAGTAAAACGGCTGTGTCGGATACTCCCACCCCAAAAATAGCCCCAGCGCAGGCCCCCGCCCCCGCGCCGGCTGTGCCAGCTACCGGAGCGCAAGGACTTGTGCCGGCCCCTGGTTCTTTCGGGAAAGGACCACAGACCTTCAACTCTCCCCTTACTCAGGTCGACATATCTGTCGGGAGCGTCTTTTCCAGCCAGTCCTTTTTCGTTGATATATCCCCGACATGGAAGATCCTTGATGGAAGTTACATCCATCTCGTGCTCAGCCACTCCCAGACCACCAATCCCCGAATATCCAACGTTGTGGTCAACGTCAACAACGATCCGGTTTATACAATTGTTCTGGACCGAAACAATATCTGGAAGGGAGACATAAAGATCCCCGTTTCCCCTGAGTATTTCGGGGAGGGGACCAACACAATTACCCTCAACAGCTACATGCGATCTATCGAGGAACAGTGTCAGGACATAGACAATCCGGGGAACTGGATGAGGATCCACAGGGAAAGCTTTGTACATGTCAGGTATATCCCCGGAAGTGATCTCAGGCTGATGGAGTTTACGTCGCCTTTTTTTGAAACAAACCTCAACCACAAGGAAAACAGCGCAATAGTGATCCCTGACGGTTTTGAACCTGGCGAAGCGGAGGCGGCTTACGAGATGCTCCTGTCCTGGGCAAGGAGTTCCAGATTCAAGGATTTCCGGCCAAAGGTCATACCGATAAGCGAACTGACAACGGAGATTGCTTCCACCTTCCACATAATCTACCTTGGAAGAAAGGAAAAATTCCCGAAATCGGTTCATGACGCATTTGGGACACCAGCGTCTATCAAGGGGTCCAGTTATCTATCCTCTTTCCTTAACAGCCAGGGAAAGGGCAGGCTGCTGATAACTGCCGAGACCTCTCAGGGTGTCAGTTTCGGGGTCAGGGCCCTTATGCTTCCAGAACTCAGGGAGCAGATGAACGTCAGGAATCTTTCGCTTGCTCTTGATACGCCCCTGCCCCAAAGAAAGGCCAGGAGTGAACTTGACGCGGAATTGCCTTTTTCCCAGATATTCACTGGAGATGTTGTCTTCAGGGGGACCTACAGTCACGAGAGATTCCTCTCTTTCAGGGTTCCGCCTCAGTGGGACCTGAAAGGGACCCCTCGGATAGTACTTAGATACAGGCACTCCCCGGTTCTGAACGAACGCAAATCCGCCCTGACCGTTGATTTCGAGGATGTACCTAGGAAGTCGGCTCCTCTTGGTGTTACCACATCCGAGGAAGGTCGTCTCGATGTTCCGGTTCCGAGGGACATCAAGGGTGGGGACTTTCTCAATTTCAATCTCAGGGCATACCTGGACATAGATACCTTTGACTGCGGCCATAATTTCACAGAAGCGGCCTGGCTTGTGGTGGACAAATCATCATATCTCCACCTTCCCCACACCCTTAAAAGGATCTCACCCCTTCTTGAGCATCTTCCCCATACCATATCCGACGGGAATGTGAACGTATATCTTGGCCCAGGTACTGACGGCAATGCCCTGACATCCCTTGGCAACATGCTCATATACTGGCAGCAGAACCTCCTTGGGGACCTGTTTCTCTCGGTGAAGAACCTGAGTGCCTTCTCATGGGATGGAGCCGTGGGCAATTCGATAGTTCTGGCCTCTGTACCGGATATCAGGGGAAAGGGCATCCCCATATCGGTCGGGTATGACCCTGCGAAGAAAAGTATAATTTCCGGCCCCAAGGTACCGGTTGTTCCTGAATTCGGGGAAAGGGCGGTCCTTTTCCAGCTTCTCTCCCAGAAGGATTCCAGCCTTGCCCTGGTGATGGGCTGGGCGAGATCCGTTCCAGGTGGAGACATCTTCAACGACGCGATCTTCAGGAACAGACTCCGTGGCGATATATGTCTTGTTGCTCCCGATGGCAGGGTCGTTCCCTTCTACCTGGAGACTCCGGAACCCGAACCGGCAGGGAAAATTTCCAGGGAGTGGTACATGGAGATCGTTGACAAGTTCAGGGGCGACAGGACAACACTCGGCATATTCGCACTTGGAACATCCCTGGTGCTCTTTGTCCTCTTCGTGTCTCTTGTCAGGAGCATGAAAAAACGCTGACCCGGTTCGAAGAAAAACTTTTTTCAGGGATCTCCCCTTTCGGGAGGTCCCTTTTTTTGATACAATCCCCGCTGGATGTTGACGGGAGTGATCCCATGGATAGAGAGACCCTTCACCACGAACTGTTCATGCGCTTTGCCATCGAAGAAGCTCTTGCAGCATTCGAGGTTGGGGAGGTTCCCGTCGGAGCCGTCCTGGTGGTTGATGGAGAAATCGCGGGACGGGGACACAACATGAGGGAAAGCCTTACGGATCCGGCCGCTCACGCAGAAATGACTGCTCTCAGGGAAGCCGCTTCAGGGTCCGGAAGATGGATCATCGATGGCGGCACTCTCTATTCGACCCTTGAGCCGTGTCCAATGTGTGCTGCGGCCCTGGTGCAGTCAAGGGTAGAAGCCATAGTTTTCGGAGCCAGGGACTTCAGGTGGGGAGCCTGCGGCACCCTGTACGATATTCCAGGGGATTCAAGGTTGAACCATAGGTGCAAGGTTACCGGTGGCATACTCGCCGAAGAATGTGCTAAAATGCTCCGGGAGTTCTTCCGGGCCAGGCGAAAAGGTAACCGGGCAAGGTGTGGAGAGATGGCCGAGTGGTCGAAGGCGGGCGACTCGAAATCGTCTAGGCGGTGATGAGCCGTCTCGTGGGTTCAAATCCCACTCTCTCCGCCATTTGACAATATGCTTGTTTTTGCGGAGAAGTGGCCGAGTGGTCGAAGGCGGGCGCTTGGAGAGCGTCTGGGCGGCAACGTCCCGTGGGTTCGAATCCCTCCTTCTCCGCCATTTTTGGCGATTTTTTGCCGGGGACCCAGTCCCGTGCGACGAAAGACCATAAAACCCCGTCAGGCCCGGAAGGGAGCAGCGGTATATGGTTCTTTCGGGTGCCGCGGGCAAGCTGGGTCCCCGGCATGAGGTCGCTTTTTTATTTTTTTGGGAGGTCCCTGGATGAGTCTGGATGAAAAGTTCAGCGGTCATTTTCTGCCCTCGGTTAAATGGATCGAGGGAGATATTCTTTTTCTTCAGCCTCTGTACCTTGTTCCAGTAGAAGTTTTCACCACGGGTATGTTGAAAAGGCCGGAGTATAAGACAGTTGTAGCCGTTATTGAGGCGGTAGGTGGAAGAGTTGAGTCCTTAAGGAAAAATATGCCTGCCATATCCGAAGGCAACCCTGAAGGCAGGAAACTACCCGTAAACCTGGCTCCGGAAAAGGCGGTACGTATCGCGGAGTGCGCTCTTGTTTCCGAGGGCAGGGAGGGGTGGAGGGCCCTTGCGGGCTCTTCCCATGTTATGGCCAGAGACAGGGATATGCGTTCCTGCTGGAAGATATGGATACGTTCAGGTGAGAGCCTGATTGATTCTGTAACCGGTAAAGAGTTTCCCGCCGGAGAGTTCCTGGGGATGATGCTCCCCAGGGAACTCGATTGACGGGGCAGGTCAAAGCATCGGGTTCAGGATTCGACTTCGCTGGAAGGTGATACGGGGGCTATGTCGATAAGGGTTCCGATAAGGGTTTCCAGTTCGCCCATGTCAGGAGAACGAGATTCAGCCAGACAACGCTTGACGTAGCTTTTCAGGATCTCAATGCAGGCATTCTGCATTGCCTTTCTTGCCGCTGAAAGCTGGAGGAGGATATCCTGGCAGGGTTTATCCTCGATTATCATTCGCTGTATTCCCCTGAGCTGCCCTTCAACCCTTTTCAGTCTGTTCAGCATTGCCTTTCTAGCGGGATCCATTTTTTCCAATTGTTCGATCAACGATGTTTTCGCCATGATCTTCCCTCCAGGACTTGAAGCAAAAGTAGGTATACCGGGTATATCCTATTCCACAAAACCTTGCCGGTCAATCTCAAGCTGTGATATACTCCCCCTTGGCCCTTATCACGCACACGATCCGACGGGAACGGGTGGTGTCCGCCCTTGTGCGGATCCCGGGACCGGGTGAAGGTCGTGGAGGGAAAACCAGAAAACGGGAGGCGAAGAATTTGGCGGTAGTGAGCATGAAACAGCTGCTGGAGTGCGGAGTGCACTTTGGCCATCAGACCAGGCGCTGGAACCCCAAGATGAAGCCCTACATATTTACGGAGAGGAACGGGGTCTACATTGTCGATCTCCAGAAGACGGTCAAGGGCCTGGAGAAGGCCTATGACTTTCTCAGGGAGGTTTCGAAGGGTGGAGGGAGCGTTCTTTTCGTCGGCACCAAGAAACAGGCCCAGGAGACCATCAGGGAAGAGTCTGTCCGTTGTGGACAGTACTTTATTACTCATCGCTGGCTCGGCGGTCTCCTGACCAACTTCCCGACCATCAAGAAAAGGGTGGCGAGAATGGTCGAACTTGGATCACCGTCATTCCTTGAAGGTTCCACCAAGTGGACCAAGAAGGAGATAGCAGGGTTTGCCAAGGAGAGGGAGAAACTCGAGAAATACCTTCTCGGGATAAAGGACATGAAGGACATTCCCGATGCTCTCGTCGTAGTTGATCCCAAGAGAGAAGACATTGCCATTCTGGAGGCCAGGAAACTCGGCATACCCATTGTGGCCATTGTAGATACAAACTGTGACCCCGACCTGATAGATTTCCCGATCCCGGGTAACGATGATGCCATAAGGGCTATCAAACTTATTGTAGGACTTATGGCCTCTGCGGTGATCGAAGGACACCAGGGAACCGACAACGTATGTGCTGATAGTGCTGATGACACTGATGCCGAAGACGATGCGGGCCAGCAAAACGGAGTATCCGAAGAGGCCCATGAAAAATTCGGTGAGGTTGAGACTGTCATCGTTGACAAGGAACTTCTCGAAAGAAAAGGCTGGAAGGAGGCCCAGTAATGTCTGTAGATGTTGATGCCGTAAAGGAACTGAGATACCGCTCTGGAGCAGGGGTTCTTGATTGCAGGAAAGCCCTTTCCGAGTGCGGGAACGATCTTGAAAAAGCCGTTGATTTCCTGAGAGAAAAGGGTCTTGCCAAGGCCGCCAAGAAGGCCGGAAGAGAGGCATCCGAAGGACGTATTTTCAGCTACATCCACACTAACGGAAAGATCGGCACTCTCGTTGAACTTGACTGCGAGACGGATTTTGTCGCCAGGACTGACGAATTTCAGGAACTTGGCAAGGAAATAGCCATGCATATCGCTGCTGCGGGTCCGAGTTACCTGACCTCCGAAGAGGTCCCCCAGAATGATCTTGACAGGGAAAAGGAAATATTCCGTCAGCAGGCCCTTGATGAAGGGAAGCCGGAACACATCGTCGACAAGATCGCAGAAGGAAGGATCGCCAAGTTTTACGAAGAGAACTGCCTGATGGAACAGAAATATATCAGGGACCCGGAAAAGAAGATCAAGGATCTGGTTGTTGAGGAAATAGCCAAATTGGGAGAAAATATTGTTGTGAAAAGATTTTCCCGCTTCTCGATCGGGGAATAGGATAAAAGGGCGGGGAAATTTCCCGCCCTCTTTTTTTGGACTGAGGAAAGCAGGTGGAGGTGGTTTACCAAATGGGCTCCTATAGAAGGGTCCTGCTCAAACTATCGGGTGAGGTTCTGGCCGGGGATTCACCCTTCGGGCTGGACATGGGCGCGATCAAAAAGATATGCAGGGAGATAGCTTCCATTGCGGAGAGCGGTCTGGAGATAGCCATGGTCGTTGGCGGAGGGAATATCATCAGGGGTGCCCAGGTTACCGGTGCTGAACTGGGCAGGGCTCAGGGTGATTATATGGGGATGCTCGCGACGGTTATTAACTCTCTTGCCTTGCAGAATGTTCTGGAGCACCTTGGAATCCCTACCAGGGTTCAGACGGCGATAGAGATGAGAGAGATCGCCGAGCCCTTCATACGTCGAAAGGCACTGAGACACCTTGAAAAGGGAAGGATCGTCATATTTGCTGCCGGGACGGGGTCTCCATTTTTCTCGACCGACACGGCGGCGGCACTCCGTTCTGCCGAGATATCTGCAGATTGTCTATTGAAGGCCACAAAGGTCGATGGTATATATGATGATGACCCGGCAAAAAACCCGGAAGCGAAACTACTTCCCAGAATTACTTATATGGAGGCGCTGCAGAAGCAGTTGAAAGTAATGGATGCGGCGGCATTCTCTCTGTGTATGGAAAACCGGATCCCCATCCTTGTTGCCAATATCCTGAAGGAAGGCACGCTCCGGGACATCCTGATCAACGGCAAACAGGTTGGAACTGTTGTCCATCTTGAAAAGGAGTGATGATAATGCCTGAACTCGAGATCAAAAGAATGAAAGAGAAGATGGAAAAGGCTGTCGAACATCTCAGAAAAGACCTTCTCGGTGTTCGCACCGGAAGAGCTCACCCGGCGCTTGTCAGCGAGATCAAGGTCGACTACTACGGGGCCCAGACTCCCATCTCCCAGGTAGGTGCTATATCTACTCCAGATGCCCGGCAAATAGTAATAACTCCCTGGGACAAGACGGCAATAAAGGCTGTCGAGAAGGCTATCCAGGCATCCTCACTGGGGATAAACCCTAACGTGGATGGAGAGAATATAAGGCTTGTTATCCCTGAACTGACGGGGGAACGAAGGGTAGAACTTACCAAACTTGTCAAAAAGTATGCCGAGGACGCAAGGATTGCAGTAAGGAACCTGAGGCGTGATTCGAACGATACCTTCAGGAAAATGGAAAAGGAAGGCAACATAAGCGAGGACTCCATGCATGACTTTCTCGAGTCCATCCAGAAAACAACAGGCGAATTCATCAAGAGTGTTGACGAGATAATGGCCGCCAAGGAAAAGGAGATACTCGAGGACTGATCTTGAAAGGAAATTCCCGGGGCATCCGGAAATCGGATGCCCCGCATTTTATTTTTTGTTTATCTGATCGAGGAACCTGTGAAATCTCATCATGCCTTCCCGAATATCGTTCTCTGAATTTGCGTACCCCAGCCTTATGAACCCTGGAGCAAAAAATGCGCTTCCCGGGACCGCTGCCAGAAATTCGCTATCCAGAAGGATACTGCAAAAATCGCCATCGTCAACGATAGTTCTCCCCCTGAATGAATATCCCAGAGTCTTTCTGATATCAACGAAGACGTAGAAAGCTCCTTCGGGTTTACTGAAAGAGATGTGGGGCATCCTGCGCAGCATGTCTATCATAAGATCCCGTCTTTCAGAGAAAGCTAACCGCATTTTTTCGGTGTCTTCTTCGGATCCTGTCAGGGCTCCGAGTGCCGCCCACTGGGCTATGGAGCATGGGTTCGAGGTGAGATGTCCCTGGATCGATGCGATCTTCGGAGTTAGCCATTCAGGGGCCAGGGCGTAACCTATCCTCCATCCCGTCATCGCGAAAGCCTTGCTAACACCATTCACGAGGATGGTCCTGTCGTAAACCTCCGGGGCAATTTCCAAAATGTTCCTGAACTGGGTGTTCCCGTAAACCAGCCGTTCGTATATCTCGTCAAATATTATCCAAAGATCGTGTTTTTTCGCCAGGGATGCAATATCGCGCAGGACATCCTCTCTATATACTGCTCCGGTAGGATTGTTGGGGGTGTTGACAAGTATGCCCCTTGTTGCTGGCGTTATCATCCTTTCGGTTACGGCGATATTTGGCACGCAGCCTGTTTCTGTAGTGTCTACGATCAATTCTTTCCCGTCCAGGAGCCTTATCTGCTCGACGTAACTGACCCAGGCCGGGGAGAAGACAATCACTTCATCTCCCGGATCGATCAGGGCGGCGAGTGTCTCGTAAAGAAGGGGTTTTGCCCCGGCTCCTATAACGACCTGGCCAGGGCTGTAATCGAGGCCAAATCGTTTTCGGTAATAATCTGTTACAGCTTCTTTCAGTTCCGGGAGACCGCTTGATTGTGTGTAATGGGTTTGTCCGTCATTGATGGCCTTGATAGCATATTCCCGGGCCGCGGGGGGCGAGTCGAAATCCGGTTCCCCCGCACCGAAAGAGATCACCGGTTTGCCCTGATTCTTGAGATTTTTGGCTTTTGCTACAACTTCGAGAGTTGCAGATGGTTCCATACGGGATGCTCTTGCCGAAAATTTCATTTTCTGTGGATCCCCTTTCTCCCGAGAGATGAGGTATTTTCAACCAAAAGAAATTATAGGGCAAACAGCCGGGAAGAGGATGATTTTTTGATTCGCAAGAGTAAACAGGTAGAGTCATTGAACGACTGATCATGAGGTGTTAAAATAGCTTCAGAGAGAGTTTTTCCGGACGACACTGAAGATTGGAGGATGGGCCATGGATATCCGCTTTGTAACCAGAAATGTTGAACTGCAGGACGATCTTCAGGAATATATCGAGAAGAAGCTCCTCAAGCTCGAAAAGTTTTTTGATCGCATCAGGGACACCCAGGTTGAGGTAAGCTTCAACCGGGGAATGAATGTTGTGGAAATAACGGCAGATGTCAACGGGGTTATCATGAGGGGAGAGGACTACGCGCCAGACATCAGGAAGGCCTTTGACAAATGCCTCAAGAGCATTGAGCGCCAGATCAAAAAACACAAATCCTTTCTCAAGGACAAGGCAAGGATGAAACCCGTGGATGTTTCCTTTGAGATTGAGGGGTTTGTCAGGGAGATATCGGAGCCCGAAGAAAATCTGGAAAAGATCGTCAAGACCAAAAAATTCCCCCTCAGACCGATGTCTCCGGAGGAGGCAACGATGCAAATGGATCTTATGGGGCATTCCTTTTTTGTTTTTCGGAGCGCCGATAGTGGAAGCGTCAATGTCGTTTACAAAAGAAAAGACGGGGGATACGGGCTCCTGGTCCCCGAAGAATAATTTCTGTTTCCCCTGCTTCTTCTGGTGAGACAAGGCAGGCGGGTGGGGTCTTCAATGCGGCCCCACCCTGTTTTTTTAATTTTGGTTCCCCTTTACTCGAGTTTATCAAGAGGTGATCATCCCTGGAAAACCGATTTGTGACAGCATGTTCATACGATTGTCCCGATGCCTGTCCCCTGATCGTAAAAAATAAACAGTCCGGCCCCCTTCTGATAGGTCCTGACCCGACTTTTCCCCTCGGTTTTGGTTTTATCTGCGACAAGGGGAAGCGCTGGGAATCGGTAAGGACACATCCCGAAAGGATAAAGTCCCCGCTGCTTAAGAATGGTTCCCGGTGGGACGAAATATCATGGGACAAAGCCTGGTCTGTCTGGGCAGCCAGGACAGAAAGAGCCTTGTCCAGGAATGGTCCACTCTCGATATTTTTTTCGAGGGGCTATGGGTCTCTATACTTCTCCAAGAACCTCCTTCCCAATTTTTTTGCTGCCCTTGGAGGGTATTCCACTACGGTTGGTTCGCTCTGCGGTGCGGCCGGTGGGGCGGGGCTCAGAAAAAGTTTTGGTACCACCCCGGTAATGCTTCCGGAAACGGTCATGGAAAAAAGCAATGGAGTCCTCCTTTGGGGGCGCAATGCGGCGGTTACCAACAGGCATTTGCTTCCTCTTTTGTCAGGGATCCGCAACAGAGGAGGAGGGGTAGTGTCTATTGAGGTGAGAGAAACGGAGACTACCAGGATTTCCGACAAATGGTGGCGCATACGCCCTGGAAGCGATGGAGTTCTGGCTCTCGGTCTTTGTGCGACCCTTTACCGGTCTGGTTTGCTTCCGGACCGGTGGAAGGTCGGAGTCCAGAACCTTCCTGCCTTTGAAAAACTGATCGGAGAACTCGATCTCCGCGATGTGGAAGAGGCAACCTCACTCAAAGAAAAGGACGTTGTTGAAATAGCAGAATGGATCCTGAAAAACGGTCCTGTCGCGGTCTATCCCGGGTACGGTATTCAGAGATACATGAGCGGCTCGGATACTTTCAATTCACTGGTTGCGCTTGCGGTAATGATCGGAGGGCTAAGCGAACCTGGATGTGGCGTGGTCTTTGGAAAAGACGAAATGGCCCTGTTCCCGGATAGCCTTACCCGGCAGTGCGCCGTCCAGAGAAAACTCCCCGTTTCTTCATGGTACTCCTCAGGAGGTCTCAGTCCGGGGATAGACGTTGCGGTATTCTGTGGATCCAACCCTGCAAAGCAGTCCCCCGGCTCAAATGTTTTTACTGAAACCCTGTCAAAAATACCATACAAGGTATGTTGTGACCTTTTCATGACGGAAACGGCCAGGATGTGTGATCTGGTTCTTCCGTCATCTCTTTTTTTGGAAGAAGGTCCTGACTGGAGAGGGTCCTGGTGGCATCAGTATGTGTTCAGGAGCTTGAAAGTATGTGATTCTCCCGGGGAAGTGCTGACAGACCTGGAGATCTTCGACGGGTTGGCCAGGAAGATGGGCGTTTCCTCCGATCTTGAAGGTCAGCGCCTGGAAATGGATTCTATCCTGAGGAAAGACTCCAGGCTCAGGCAGGTTTCAGAAGGGGTATATTACTGGGATGAGCCCGAGCACTGGGGGAGTGGGAAATACTCGGTCAGGCTTCCGGAGGAAACACCGAAATCTTCTTCCTTTGATGGAGAATTCAGGTTGATTTCAGTGCATTCGAATGAATATATCAATGGACAGACTATATGTCAGGAGAATACCACTGGTCTCCCGATAGCGGTCGTATCACTGGATGATCTCGGAGGACTTGGTGCCCTGGAAGGTTCCGAAGGGGTTATCCGGGGTGAAAGCGGTTCCATGAGGGTTGTAATCAAAGCGGACAGTTCGATCCCGAAAGGGATCTGTATCATGAAACAGGGTATTCCGGGAGTAAATTCCCTTACGATCCCACTGGTCAGCCCGGGGTATGGAGCCCCTTTTCATGAAAACCGGGTTTCGATCAACATGGTAAGGAGATGTCTGTAGATGCATGAACTCTCACTAGTCAAAGCGCTCGTCGATCTTCTGGAGCAACAGGCTCGCGAAAACAGGTGGGGTCGCATAACCAGGGTTACCATCAAGATCGGAAGCATGAGGCAGGTAATTCCTGACGTCATGTCATTTTCATTCGATATTGCGGCAAGGGAAACCCTGATGGAAGGTGCGGAACTTGAGATTATTGAACTTCCCGTTGAACTCAGGTGCAGGTCGTGCTGCAAAGAATGGGAGAAGGATCCCTTCCTCTGCCCGGAGTGCGGGAGCAGTGATGTAGAGATCAGGCAGGGGATGGAGATGGAAATAGAATCTGTGGAGGTGGAAGATCAGGATGCCCCGAAAGATTAGCATTCTAAAATCCGTCATGGCGGCTGACGAAAAAATTGCCATGCGGTTGCGAGGTGAACTCGAAAAGCGCGGGATATTGATGGTCAACCTGATCGGCTCCCCGGGAGCCGGGAAGACAACTCTCCTCGAAGCGACCCTGAAAAAAGGGGGATTCAGGTCTGCTGTGATCGAAGGGGATGTGGCGACGTCAAGGGATGCGGAAAGGATAGCCCTGACAGGTACCCCTGTGATCCAGATAAATACTCATGGAGGCTGCCACCTGGAGGCGAACCTTATAGAAAAAGCACTTCTGGAAATGGATCTTGAAGGGGTAGAGGTGCTTTTTATCGAAAATGTCGGCAACCTTGTATGTCCCGCCGAATTTGATCTGGGGGAAGATTTCAAGATAGCTGTATGTTCGGTTCCGGAAGGTCCTGACAAGCCGCTCAAATATCCACACCTGATATCCATGGCAAAAGCCGTCATTCTGACCAAGGTCGACCTTGCCGAATATCTGGAGTTTGACATGAAGCTTTTCTGGAATGACGTAATTTCTCTCAACCCGAATGCGTCAAGGTTCGAGGTAGCATCTACCAGCGGGGCAGGAATTGACGAATGGATATCTTTTCTCTCTGCATGTATGGAGGCCAAAAGCAAATGACGGTATTCCGGAAAACAGCTCTTGCAGGATCCCTCAACGACACCCAGGCCGAAGCTGTAAGGGAGTGCTCGGGACCTCTTCTGGTGCTGGCCGGCGCAGGCAGTGGAAAGACAAGGGTTCTTACACACAAATTTGCGTGGCTTGTCTCGGAAGAGGGACTGGAACCCTCTTCCATCCTGGCAGTCACCTTCACCAACAAGGCCGCTCGGGAGATGCAGGAAAGGGTTTGCAATCTTCTCGGAACAGGCATCCGTGGAATGGATATCGGGACCTTCCATTCCTATGGTCTTCGTTTTCTGATCCGCCATTCCAAAGACCTCGAGAGGATCGCCAACAGAAAAATATCTTCCATTTTTGATCGTGCCGACACCAGATCGCTTGTTAAATCTGTCATGAAGGACCTTGATCTGGACCAGAAGCGATTTGAGCCTGGCTGGGTACTTGAAAGCATATCGAGGGCAAAGACAGAATGCGATTTCAGGAGCCTTTCCCCAAGACCCCTGGATTTTCCTGTAGACAGGATATTTCCCAAATACCAGGAGGGGCTGGCGAAGCAGAAAGCGGCCGATTTCGATGACCTGATCCTTCTTCCCCTGCACCTGCTGCTAAATGACGGAGAGATCCTTGAGGAGGAGAGAGAAAGGTTTCGCTGGATACTGGTTGACGAATATCAGGACGTCAACCGGTCCCAGTACACGCTTCTGAAACTTCTTTCGGGGAAAGATCCCAGGATAATGGTTGTTGGTGACCCCGATCAGTCTATCTACGGGTGGCGTGGGGCCGACATGAATATGATCCTTAACTTCGAGAAAGATTTTCCAAAGGCGAAAGTGGTCGTCCTGGAGCAGAATTACAGATCGACTGGCAATATTCTTGGAGCTGCTAATGGAATAATCCGCAACAACTCAAAAAGAAAACCGAAGAAACTCTGGACTTCCCGGGGAGGAGGAGAAAAGATCCACGTACTCCTCGGGAGGAACGAGAGAGAAGAAGCGATTTTCGTAGCGTCCGAGATAATGAGACTTCGGAGCCAGGGATATGGTTTTGGAGATATGGCTATCCTCTACAGAATAAACGCCATGAGTCGCCTTTATGAGGAAGCGCTGCTGCAGAACGACATTCCCTACAGGATAGTAAGGGGGACAGCTTTTTACGAGAGACGGGAAGTAAAGGACGCTATAGCCTTCATGAGGCTGGCGGTGAACCCGATGGATTTCGCGGCTCTCGAGAGAGTGGCTAACGTACCTTCAAGAGGACTGGGGAAGAAGAGTCTTGAACGCCTGATGGGCCACATAGCAGGAAAATCTGTTCCGGCTTATGAGATATGGAAGGGAATAGCGTCAGGGGTTTCAGGTCTCGCTTCCAAGGCTGCCGCCGGTGCGGCCGAACTGGCCACGCACATGATGAGGATATTGACGATCCAGGATGATATAGTTGCTGTCATCAATTACATAATGCAGGACATCGGTTACAGGGACGAACTTTCAAAGATAGATCCGGAGGGATGGCACGACCGTCATGAGAACGTAATGGAACTTCTTTCGGTCGCCGCAACCGGCGAAGGGCTCGAAACGATGCTGGCGGAGATAGCGCTGGTGACGGACCAGGATCTTGATGAAGATGATTCGGAAAAAGTCAGCCTTATGAGTCTCCATGCGGCAAAGGGTCTGGAGTTCCCTTCCGTGTTCCTTGTGGGGCTCGAGGAAGCCGTTTTTCCCCATTACAGATGTATGGATGATCCTGAAAACCTCGAGGAAGAACGGAGGCTATGCTATGTGGGAATGACCAGGGCCGAAGAAAGGCTCTATATGACAGCTGCAAGAAGCCGGGTCCTTTTCGGAAACGTTCTCAGGAACGGTTTTTCGAGGTTTCTCTGGGAGATACCCGATGAATTCAAGGATACCGAAGACAGGGGTGAGGAGGGGATCCCCCATGCTTGTGGTAGGCCTGACTGGAGACGTTGGGGCCGGTAAGTCGACTGTTTCCTCGATCTGGGCCTCTGCAGGGGCCAGAGTCCTGAGTGCAGATGCCATAGTTGCCAAACTCTGGAGAACGGAAGAGCTTGTTTTGGCGGCTGTAGACAGATGGGGCGAGTCCATTCTTGATCCATCCGGATATCCCGATCATGCCGCCATTTCGGCTCTTGTTTTTGACAATGACAACGAATACCGTTGGATATGCGATACTGTGCATCCGTTGGCAAGGCGTGAAATGTACAGGTGGGTAAAGGAACTGGATGGATGGGTTGTGGCTGAGATACCTCTTCTGTTCGAGAACGGGGTTCCCGAGTGGATTGACCTCACCGTTTACGTTGAAGCCCCCGAGATCTGCCGGATCTCAAGGAACGCGGCCAGGGGCTGGGATGCCCGGGAGATCCACCGGCGCCAGAAAAGGCTTATGCCGACTGAAACAAAAAGAGACAAGGCTGATTTTGTGCTTCTTAACGACGGAGGTCTTCAGGACCTTTCAGAAAGAGCCATGATCCTTGCGAAGGGTTTCATTGACGCGTCGTCGTTAACCGGATTCTTCGTCAGGTCACAGGACGGGGAAATATCCCCGTGTCTGAAAGATGCTCTTTCGGGTTATTCCGAAGTGGTCGGAATGGAGCCTTGCCCGGACAAAAAAGCAATTAATGTCTGGGCCAGACCTGGTTATATCGAAAAGATCAGGGATATCCTGGGTGAGTGTTGTCCTGAAGACGTATTTACAATGGAAACTGGCGACGCGACGTTAAGTGTGCCAAAAAGGATCCTGTTGAGGGTCGCCGGGGGAGAGACTGATGAAGATTATAACTACACACATAGGGGCTGATTTCGACTCCCTTGCCTCAATGGTTGCCGCATCAAAACTTTACCCCGGGGCAAGGCCATGTTTCTCGGGTTCGGCGGGCCGGAACGTGAGGGAATTCCTTAAAAGAAACCCTGGAAGATGGAATATTCTTACACCCAGCCAGGTCGAAATGGACAAGATTTCCACGCTGATAGTAGTGGATGCAAGGTCTCCCGCCAGGATAGCCTCGTTTGCCGGGATCCTGGAAAGACAAGATCTCGAGGTCCATATATACGACCATCATGCCGCAGTTCAGGACGATATAACTGCTGATTTCTCCCTGATCGAACCCGTTGGAGCTACAACAACGCTTCTTGTCGAAATGCTCATTGACAAGGGAATAGAGATAACCCCCCAGGAGGCAACCCTTTTTGCCATGGGCATTTATGAGGACACTGGCGCTCTCACCTTTGGTGCGACCACAGAAAGGGATTTCATGGCCGTCATTCGGCTCAGGAGTATGGGTTCGGACATGACCGCCATCCCTGCCCACATAGAGCTTTCCCTTGATAGTTCCGAGCGCAGGATCCTTGACCGCCTTATTGAGAGTGCCAGGGAGAGATATATTCAGGGAGCCAAAGTGGTTCTTTCCTCGATGTCGCACCCGGATTACGTAGAAGGATTATCGCTTTTCGTGCACAGGCTGAGGGATTACTTTGATGCCGATGTAGCCCTGGCTGCCGTTCGTATGGAAAAGAGGGTTTATGTCGTTGCGCGCGGAAAGGAAGAGATACTTGATGTGGCAAAATTCCTTTCCCCTCTCGGAGGAGGCGGACATTCCCAGGCTGCCTCTGTTACTCTCACGGGTGAGGATCCGCAGGAGATCCTTGGCAGACTTGAGAGTCGCCTGGAAAAGGAGATCCAGCCCCTTGTAACAGTTGAGGATGTCATGACAAGCCCGGTTATGGTAATAACGCCGGATATGTCAGTCGAGGAAGCCTACAGGCTTATGATCAGGTATGGTCACGCTGCCCTTCCGGTGTCTGTTGATGGCAGACTTCTTGGCATCATCACACGAAAAGACCTCGACAAGGCGAGGATCCACGGGTTGGGTTCGGCCCTGGTAGAGGATTATATGACAGGAGATCCTGTAACGATACTCCCCGATGCTTCCGTTGCCGAGGCTCACAGGATGATGGTTTTGCGAAACATTGGAAGGATCCCCGTAACAAGCGGCGAAGAAATTCTGGGAATAGTCACCAGGACGGACATTCTCCGTGCTCTTTTTCCCAGATCACTTCCAGTTGAAACAAGGTCCGTTTCTCCCGAGATGCCCTGGATGGAAAATGTTTCCGGCACGATGTCCGGTATCCTTGACACGAAAGTCTTGTCCCTGCTTTACAAACTGGGTGACAGGGCTTCAAGTCTGGGTTTCCAGGCTTACGTGGTGGGCGGTTTTGTCCGCGATCTTCTTTTGGCCAGACCGAATGAAGATCTTGATATCGTCGTTGAAGGAGATGCGGTGGCCTTTCTCGAATCATGGGTAAAGGACGGGTGCAGGGTCGCTATCCACCAGAGGTTCAGGACTGGCACCATAGTTTTTCCTGACGGACGAAAGGTCGACGTAGCGACCGCAAGGAGAGAGTTCTACGAATACCCGGTGGCACAGCCGCGGGTATCCATCGATTCCCTTAAACACGATCTGTACCGGAGGGACTATTCGGTCAACGCAATGGCGGTCTCTATAACCAGGGGCAGCTGGGGAGTTCTGGTTGACTACTTTGGCGGCAGAAATGATACAGGAAACAGAAGCCTGAGGGTTCTTCACAATCTGAGCTTCGTCGAGGATCCTACCCGCGTCATCAGAGGTATAAGACTGGAACAGCGTCTTGATTTCACGATAGAGGACAACACCCTCAGGCTTCTTGAAAACTGCATAAAAGGGGGGCTGCTCTCTCTTCTTTCGGGAGTCAGGTTAAGGAGCGAGATAGAACTTGTCTTCAGGGAAGAGAAGGCCCTTTCAGTGGTCCGCAGGCTCAAATATCTGGGGTTCTGGAGATCTCTGTTTCCGGGATTGATCCTTGATATCGGTGCTGCCAGGGCTCTAAGAAGGCTTGGTGCTTTCCGGAAAAGACTAATGAGGGATATACCAGACCTGGGGGAAAAGGAATGGCTTGCTTCCCTTATGGCGGTCCTGGTTGATTCACCGGATGGTGTGGAGACCAGGGTGCTTGATCGTCTGAGTCTTTCTCCCGGAGAGAGGGAGATCGTTATAAGGGGAATATTCGAACTGGGATCGGCCGAGCATCGCCTGGGGGGCAGGGGAGAAAAAAAACCCTCCCACATTATGATGTTTCTCCAGGAATACAGCCCTGTAACAGCAATATTCTGGGCCGCAGCCACCGGGAGATGGAGAGTAAGAAGGAGAATACTTCTATACCTTACCCGGCTTCAAAAAGTTGAACCGATGCTTTCGGGTCGCGATGTTCTGGAAATGGGGTATCATGAAGGTCCCCTTGTAGGTGTTATCCTTTCGAATCTGAAAATGGCAAGGCTTGACGGAGAAGTTGAAAGTCGCGAGGATGAGATCGAATGGATCAAGGAAAACTATTCGGCAGGATCATTTCCTGCCCTGCAAGATACTGAAAGGAAGTGAAAAGTAGTGTCCCATTTCCCGGCTCTTGGAGATCTTCTGCTGAGCTTGCCCGCAGTCCTGTGGGCGATTACTTTCCATGAATTCTGTCACGGTTACGCTGCCTTCAGGCTTGGAGACCCGACAGCCCAACGCATGGGAAGACTTACACTCAATCCCCTGGCCCATCTGGATCCTATAGGGGCACTGATGTTGCTTGTTTTCCGTTTTGGCTGGGCCAAACCGGTTCCTGTCGAGCCGAGGTATTTCAAGCACCCGAGGCGTGACCTGATAATCGTCTCTCTTGCCGGCTCGGCAGGGAACTTCCTGACGGCCGTTTTCAGCGGCCTTGTCGTAAGACTTGTTCCCGGGCCCTTCATGTCCAACCCCGCCCTCGGGAGGTTTATTCTCCTCATGATATTGATAAACCTTGGCCTGGGGGTTTTCAACCTGATCCCGATACCCCCCCTGGATGGGTCAAAACTGCTTTATGTCCTTCTTCCTCCGAAATATATGGGGTGGTTCTTCTGGCTTGAAAGATACGGTTTCTTTGTCCTGATGATCCTGCTGGTGCTGGGAGTAGTCCAGGCCATAATGAGTCCGATAATCAGGACTCTCCTTTATCTGATAATTTGAACCTGAGGGGTCCCGAATCATGAAAATACTGGTCTCGAACGATGACGGCGTTTTTTCTCCAGGAATAATAACTCTTTCCAGGGTGTTGAAAGAGCATGGTTACTCTCCGAGCGTAGTAGCTCCAGACAGGGAAAGGAGCAGCGTAGGTCACTCCATTACCTTGACAAGGCCCCTGAGACTCTGGGAGATCGAGGGCGGAGGCTATCCGGAAGGCATGAAGGTTTACGCGTGTGAGGGAACCCCTTCCGACTGTGTTGTACTGGGTCTCGAAGCCGTTGCGCCAGAGTCGGAAATGGTCATATCGGGCATCAACAGGGGACCCAACCTTGCTGATGATCTGACTTATTCCGGAACAGTTTCGGCAGCCATGGAAGGACATATCCTGGGGAGGCCCTCCATAGCGGTTTCACTTAACTCGGCCCAGTCCGACAAGGTCGAGAATTACGAATCTGCCGCCGAATCGGTCGCAACAATCCTGGAAGGCTTCAAAAATTTCCCCTTCCCAGAGGGGATACTCCTTAACGTCAATGTCCCAAATCTCCCGGCGGGAAAGATCAGGGGGTTCAGAATCACAAAAAAGGGTATCCGGATCTACAGGGACAAGGTCAACCCTCTTAAGGATCCCAAGGGGCGATCCTACTACTGGATCTCCGGTCAGCCCGATGATGTAATGGACGATGGCAGTGACGTAAAAGCGGTATCGGAGGGTTATGTCTCTATAACACCGATACACATGGATATGACCCATTATCCTTCCATAGAAAAACTCCGGAGGGCGGGTTTTGAAAAAGATAGCTGAAGGGCCGGCAGAACACCCGAACGGTTTGGTTTCGGCACAGGTTTTCAGCGAAAGTGTTGACATTGCTATAACCCCTGTGTATAATTTCCGCCATTGATGAACGATAATTCAGCGAGGTTGGTGCGGTCATGGTTGCAACCACTTTAAGACGAGTCAGACGAATAAGACCTGGTTTTTCTGCGTCAGGTATCGCGGGATACGCGGTGATGACGGGGAAGAGTAGGTCGCGTACTCGTCGACAGAGAGGGGATGCAGCAACAGGCTGAAAGCGTTCCTCGTCGAGACCGACTGAATAGAGCCCCCGAGCCGATTCCTGAAGAAAGGCTTTCACAGGCCAAGTAGGGAAGAAACGGTTAATAGCCGTGAGAGGTCGGCCGGGAGGCATGACAATTAGGGTGGTACCGCGGGCTCAGGCTCGCCCCTTCGAAAGAAGGGGCGAGCCTTTTTTTATTTATCCAGGGGAGGGATTTTGGAAATGGAGTACAAGGGAAAGGTAGTTCTGGCTTACAGCGGTGGACTTGACACATCAGTGGCGGTCAAATGGCTTCAGGATCAGGGTTATGACGTGGTGACATTCACTGCAGATGTCGGGCAGAATATCGATCTTGACCAGGTCAAAATGAAAGCCCTTGCGGTAGGAGCAGTCAATGCCTACGTTATGGACCTGCGTCAGGAGTTTGTGGAAACGATGGTATGGCCTGCCCTGAAGTCAAATGCGATGTACCAGGGTAAATATCCGCTCAATTCGGCACTTTCCAGGCCGCTTATCGCAAAATATCTTGCATGGGTCGCCGAGATAGAAGGAGCCGTGGCCGTTGCCCATGGCTGCACAGGCAAGGGACAGGATCAGGTCAGGATCGAGGTCTGCACTAACGCGCTGAACCCGGATCTCAAGGTCATCGCTCCGGTCAGGGACTGGCATTTTTCGAGGGATGCGGAGATAGAGTATGCCAGGGTCAACAATATCCCGGTACCGGTAACTGTTGAGAGCCCCTATTCCATTGACGGTAATCTCTGGGGGCGCTCTATTGAATGTGGTCCCCTTGAGGATCCCTGGACTGAGCCCCCGAGCGATGCCTTCACAATGACCGTGGATCCCTGGGAAGCTCCCGACAACCACGAGTATCTGGAGATATCCTTCCTTGAGGGTATCCCTGTGGCGTTGAACGGAAAAGAGATGGATGGCGTTACCCTCATATCTGAACTTAACGCTATAGCAGGGGGTCATGGGGTAGGCAGGATAGACATGATAGAGGACAGGCTTGTCGGTTTCAAGAGCAGGGAAGTATACGAATGTCCGGCGACGGTGGTACTTCTTCAGGCCCACCAGGCGCTTGAGAGCATGACCCTTTCCAGGGACGTAATAGCCGCAAAGGCAGATCTGTCGCTAAAATATGCGGAACTCACCTACTTCGGTTACTGGTACTCGCCTCTCAGGAAGGGATTAGATGCCTTTTTCGATTCTATTCAGGAAAATGTCACCGGGACGGTAAGGGTGCGTCTTTACAAAGGCGCATCAGTTGTGGTTGGACTCAAGGCCGAAAAATCACTCTATGTTGACTCCATGGCAACATACTCTGAAGGGGATGCCTTTGATCACGAGGCTGCGGCGGGCTTTATCAAAATATGGGGTCTTCCTGTAAAACTCTGGAGGACCGTCCACCCGGAGGCCGAGAACATCAAACCGGAACTGAAAGTCGTCGGAGAGGGTAAATAATTTTCATGCCGGTTTTTCATGCGTTTCTTTTTATCACAAAGTCAAAAGGAACGGGGTCGCATTCGTAGTCGAACTGACAGAGTTCCGTTACCACTGCTCCTTTCGGCCCTTTTCTGGCCCAATCGATGATTTCACGGACCATAATATCCGGCCCCTGGAAGACCGCCTCGACTTTTCCGTCGGGGCGGTTCCTTATCCATCCACTTATTCCCAGTTCGAGAGCCAACTGTCTTGCCCGCCACCTGAATCCTACTCCCTGAACGGCTCCCGATATCAAAACTCTTTTGCAAACCCTGTTTTCCATGGTAACCCCCTGGCATCTTTTCAATAGTGTATCATCGTGAATGGACATAATGGAAACTCGGGAGGTAGAGATGGAAAACAGGCACAGAATCGAGGAAATTCTGGAGTTGTCGGGGAAAAAGGCAAAGATCCTGATCTCCGGGAGAGTGTTCCATCCCGCAGGAGGAGGGCAGCCCGGGGATAGTGGAACACTGGAGGGGGAAGGATTCAGGGCCGATGTTGTCGACTGCCACAAGGGCGACGGGGGAGATATCCTGACCATCAGAATAAGGGAAGGGACTCTGGAGACAGGCTCCATTGTTTCCGCGTTCGTTGACGAAGAAAGGAACCTCAGGCTGTCGAGAATGCACACGGGCGAGCATATTTTTTCGCGGGCCCTGGAGGATCTTTTTGAGGGGCTGAGGGTGGAAAAGGTCTGGATAGGGGAGAAGGAGAGCACCATATATATCAAGTTCACCGGCGAGATAGGATGGGATGAGATTTTCCATGCCGAAGAGAAAGCGAACTCGGTTATCGGCGAAGATCTCCCGATAACCCGGGATGAACGCTCAAAATGTGACTTTGAAGAATTTGAAGGGGTCAGGATCAAGTGGGATCGGCTGGAAGAAGAAAAAATAGCCGTAATCTCTATAAGGGGATACGATTCTATAGCCTGTTCGGGCAGCCATGTGTCCTCGACCGGTCTGGTGGGAGGCATAATAGCAACAGGTTTCAGGGGTTCCCCCCCTGACTGGGAGATCCGTTTCACCGTGGACAGGCAAGAATTTCTGGAAAAACAGAGTCGCATGGTGAGGGTCTTGCTCAGGGATGTGGGATGCGAAGAGGAAAAACTTCCCTCCGTGGTCCAAAAACTCCAGGAAGAAAGGCGTGAACTGTCTAAAAAAATTGACAGAGTGAAGTCCTTCGTGGAGATTCCCTGGGAACGCCATCGATGCAAGGGTTTTGATGTTTTTGTTTTCTCCGCCGAGAATTTTCCCGTCGAAGTGGCAACTGGTTCCATGAAAAAAAAGATGGCCAATGAACCGGATGCCTTTGTATTGTTTCTCTCGAGGGCAGACGAGAACAACGAGGTGTCCTTTGTTCTTGCTGCAGGGCAAAATCTGGGATCTGACCTAAGGGCTATTCCGAGGGAGAACCCCTTCCTGTCCGCAAGGGGCGGGGGATCGGCGGACTGGATCCAGGGTGTGGCTGCCTCAGCTTCAATCTCGGAATGGAAGGATGCCATATCCAGAAAGGTTGACAAATAGTTATCCTTATGTCATTATCGATGTCGTGGAAGAAATGTCAGAAAAGGAGGAACCTCCAGTGGACATCGAGATGAAGGTTATCAGAAGAAAGTCAGCGGATCCAGGGGCATCAGGGCGTTTCCGGAGCAGTTATCCAGACAGTCTCTTTGACGGAAACCAGGCACAGATTAATTATCGCTGGAGAGAAAAGCTCCTGGTGACGGATCTTGTGAGAACCCTTTCCGACTAGAAGGCCAAATATCCAGGGAGCCTCGGGGCTCCCTTTTTTGATGGTTTGTTATAGTATTGTCGAGACCCGATCCAATGGGTTGACCGAAAGGAGGGCCCCGATGATACTTTTCTTTTTTTCAATTTCTGCTGCTGCGATAACTTTTACACTTTTTTACTCATGGTGTGTCCAGAAACCCGTTAATTTGGTGAGCAGTTTTTTCCAGGGCGAGGCGAGACCCGAAGAAACTTCCCTTGGCGAGTTCGAAAAACTTCCCCCGGCCTTCAGGCCCATGATATGGTACCCGCTGAAGGGAGTTCTCTTTCTCGGTGAGACCTACATCCAGGCGGGGTGGGGCGCATACTGCGTTCTTAGAGCCTACAGGGTGATCAGTGAAGCGGGGACCGGGACCGGATGGAATTACCACACTGTTGCCTTTATTGCCTGTATCGGTGCCCTCGGTTATATCGCCAGAAGAGAGCCCAGGAAGGATATCCTTACGGTGATCCAGTCATGTGTCGCGATGGGGAGTTATATTGTTTTTTGCCTTACCCCGAAAGCTCTTGGTACCTACTATCCCTGGCTCGTAAACTATTTCAAATGAACAATATCATATTATCCCGGTGATGTAGCCGGTGTTTCTGTAGGTTGATCTTCTCAGGGCCAATTCCGCGACCAGAGTCTCCTCAAGGGAGGTTCCTGTCATATCGTAGACTGTGACCTGACGAGATTCGGTTCTTCCGGCTGCCTTGCCTTCTATTACCTCTCCTATGGCTGTAATATTCTTCGGAGATATGAGGCCGGTCTCTACCGCGGTCCTGCATTCCCCGATCCTTGATGCCTGATCGGCATCATCGGCGAATACACTCGAAGAGGTTATTATCCCGGGATCCAGTTCCTGCCTGCCCGGGGAGTTTGCGCCAGCCGCCGTAATGTGAGTTCCGGGAGAGACCCATTCTTTCTTTATTAGCGGTGACCCCGAGGAAGATGCTGTTACAAGATAGTGGTTTTCACCGATGTGGTCTTCAAGATCAAAGAATGAAAGATCAACGAAACGCAGATGGGGGTAGCGGGGGGATTGCGAATTGATGAAACTTTCTGTTCTCCTGTTATCCCGGCTTGTGACTGAAACCTGCTTAAGCCCGGGCAGGGATTCGACGGACCCTTTTAGCATTGCTGTTGCGAGGCCGCCCGCTCCTACAAGGAGCATGTTTTTTTCATCCTTGTTGGCAAGAAGCCTTGCTCCTATTGCGCATGACGCTGCGGCTCGCAAAAGGGTGATCTCCCTGCCATCAAGAATTGCCTTCAGTTCCCCTGATTCAAGATCGAAAAGCAAAATAACCGAAGAATTATATATATTTTTCCCCGAAGATGATGTCTCCTGCCCCGAAACCGTTACGGAGACTCCGGCTGTCCCGGGGATCATCGAGAATCCCGAAGAGGATTTTACGATATAGACACGTCCCCTTTCTTCCCGGGAAATGAGGCTTTGAAATGGAGGTGCCTGTCTATCGGGTCTTTCTGTAAGGGCTGTTCTCACGGCCTCCATCACGTCTGGCATGCGGATGATATCGGCTATGTGGTCCCTTGACAGGATCCTTGTCATGTTCAATGCCAACCCTCCTTATCGTCGATGATCCGGAGCAAAGGTTTTGAGCTCCTTTCATGGAATGATCATATCCATTTTACTGCGGTGGCCTTGAAAATGATCGATACTGCCGACCCAGGTATAATCTCGAGTTTCTGAAGTGATAACGTCGTTATTCTTGCGTAAAAAACCTGCCCTCCAGCTGCGATTGTCATGAGGATCCTTCCGGATCCGTTCTCCAGGTTCATCCTGGTCACCGTTCCTTCTATGGCATTCCTTGCGGAAATGTTTTCCGGAGTATCAATGGATATGATAATGTCTTCCGGATCAATTACCGCGGTTTTTGAAGAACCCGGGAAACCGGAGGCGGTAATAACCTGTCCATCGTCCAGTTTCTTAAGTAAAGTTCCCTCTTCTGCTCTTTCCCAGGGGCCATGGATGATATTCTCCGGGCCCAGGGAGTGCATTCTTCCGGAAAACATCGATATGACCTCGTCCGAAATGCCGTATGCCCAGTCCAGGTCATGACTTACCGTTACCACTGTTGTCCCGAGCCTTTCCCTTGTCTCGAGAATGGCGCTCTTTATAATTGCTGCGCTTCCTGCGTCGATGCTTGCTGTGGGTTCGTCCAGGAGAAGCACTTCGGGATCGAGGATAAGCCTTGAGGCGAGAGCGACTCTCTGGGATTCTCCTCCGGAAAGTTCGAACCAGGAGCGGGAAGCGAACTTCGATGGATCCAGTCCCACAATTGAAAGCGAGTCGATGACTCTCGAAGAAAGTCCTTCTGTCTTTCCTCTTGCCTTCAGGCCGTAGGCGACATTGTCGAAGACGGATCTCTTGAGGAGTCTGGATTCCTGAAGAAGCAGTGTGGCCTTTCTCCTTAATGATTCGTCAATATCCCGTACCCTTTTGCCCTTGAAGAAAATATCTCCGGAAGATGGCTTTTCCAGAAAGGCAAGGATCCTCATTAGCGTGCTCTTGCCGCTTCCGTTGGGGCCCGTTATCCCGATTATACGCCCCTTCTCAATTCGCAGTTCCGGTACGTCAAGGACCTTCTTGTTGCCGTATTCCCGGGTTATTCCCTGGAGTTCATAAAGATGCGTCAACTCGAAGCCCTCCTTCTGGATAACGAGACAGCCGCGCTTACCGCGAATGCAATAAACAGAAGGACTATACCCAGTGCGATACCCTCCGCGAATTGCCCCTTTCCTGTTTCAAGGGCTATCGCGGTAGTTATTGTCCTTGTGCGCCATTTGATGTTCCCGCCGATCATCATGGAAACGCCAACCTCGGAAATGATCCTGCTGTAGGCAGTCATGGCCGCTGCGATAACCGAATACCGGCTTTCCCACAGAGAACTCATCGCAAGCTGCCCAGGGCTGGCTCCAAGTGTCATAAGGGTCATCCTGACCGAGTTTTCGATCTGTTCAGTAGACGAAGCCGTCAGTGATACCACTACCGGAAGCCCGAGAATGAATTGCCCGACGGCGATCCCCTTGAGTGTAAAAAGAAGGCCCATGCTGCCCAGAGGGCCGCTTCTCGAAATAAAAGCATAGACAAGAAGTCCAACAACAACTGTCGGAATAGCCAGTAGAGTGTCGACGACCATTCGACAGGCGTTTTTGCCCGGGAAGGAATAATATCCCAGCAGGAAGCCCAGGGGAACTCCCACGGCAAGAGTTATCAATATGGAAAAGGTTGAGACTTTCAGCGTTGTGATAATGGCACTGAAGGTCTCCTCCTGACCAGAAAAAAGGATCCGGAAAGCTGTCAAAAAACCCTCACCCAGATAGCCCATACAAAACCTCCAAGAATATTGTACATGAGGGAATAAAAAAGCCTCCCCATTGGGGAAATAACTATCCCGCAACGAGGAGACTCTCAGGGGTGGCAGTTTATTTTGCGTTGGGCACGAAGAGGGGTTTGCCCAGGAGAGTGAAATCACCGATCATTTTCTGGATTTTTTCCGAGCGGATCCAGTCAGAAAACTTTAGAGCAAGGTCGTATCGAATATAATCCGCTCCTACGGGGTTTACTGCGATCACGCTATACTGATTGAAAAGTTGTTCGTCTCCCTCGACTATGATTACCAGAGGCGGATCTCCTTTGTGGTTGTCCTCGTATTTGATGAAGGTGCCCCTGTCCGTGAGGGTGTAAGCGTCTCTCTCTGCAGCTATGGTTATGGTGTTCAGCATTCCCTGGCCGGTCTGGATGTACCAGCTCTCCTTTTCTGGTTGCTCGATCCCCGCTCTTTTCCAGAGAACGGTCTCCATCACGTGCGTGCCAGATTTGTCGCCCCTGCTTGCGAAAGAGAATTTTCCTCCCGAAACGGCTTTAAGTGCCTCGTTTACCATTTTCCCCCTGATCTTTGCGGGGTCCTTGGCCGGGCCGATAATAACGAAGTCGTTGTACATGACCTCGCGCCTGTTCACCCCGAAACCATCCTCTACGAACTTTACTTCAACATCGGGGGCATGAACCAAAAGAACGTCCACGTCACGGTTCTTTCCGAGCTCAAGGGCCTTTCCAGTACCCACCGAAACCCACTGGAGCTCAATGCCGGTATCTTTAAGGAATTCGGGGGCGAGAACATCGAGGAGGCCTGTGTTGTCTGTGCTTGTTGTTGTGGCCATTCGAAGCACCGGGTTTTCCGCGAAAGCAGCTGAAAGGGCTACTATCGTTACAAGAAGAGATATTGCCAGTACCTTAAGGATACGATTCATCTGAATCAATCCCTTCAGAAGAATACCGGGCTTGTGCCCGGTAACAATAAACCGTCTCCCGTTGATAAAGGGAGACGGCCGTCGATAACCCTGTCCGTTCCCTCCTTTCCAAACACGGGAGGTGTTCCTGTTTCCGGGAACACCCGCAGGCCCGCCGCCGTGGGGGCTCCTTTAGGCGGAAGGGCTCGGAGGCTTTTGTCATAATGCAGTTTACTAAAACAGGAGCAAACAGTAAAGTGCCCGTAATTGTCGTATCGCCGGGCAGGAAATATAGAGACATTTCCGGAAAGGACGCAAAGTTAAACCGCTACCGAAAATTGCCATTCCAGGCTTTATAATATCTTTACAGGCGAATAATAACCAATCTTTTCGACGGAGGGTTGAAAGATGACTGAAAGGTTTCCGGGAATCGACGCAATTCATACTGGAGACAGGGTCACGGAAGGAAATACAAGACCCAAGGTTCCTCCAATTTACGCCAGCTCCGTATTCTCCTTCAAAGAACTTGAAGACCTGGACCCTGTTTTTGATGGGGATAAACCGGGGTTCGTATACGCACGGATGGGGCACCCTAACGCCTCTCTTCTCGAGGAGACAATATCTGCCCTCGAAGGGACAGAATCTGCCCTTGTATTTTCTTCGGGGATGGCAGCGATAACGACAGCTTTCCTGAGCGTTCTCAAACCGGGTGATCACGTAATTGCTGACAGGGTTCTTTATGGAGGTACCTTTTCCTTTATCGATGTTTTCCTGAGAGACTGGGGGATAGAGGTCGATCTTGCGGACACATTGGACCCTGATTCGGTAAAAAGAGCGATAAAGTCTAACACTAAGGTCGTTTACCTTGAGACTATATCCAACCCCATGATGGGTGTTGCCGATATCCCCGCTCTGGCAAAAATTTCCTCCTCTGCGGGTGCCTTGCTTTTCGTGGACAACACTTTTGCTACACCGATCCTGTGCAGGCCGGCAGCGATGGGTGCCGACGTGGTGATCCACAGTCTCACGAAATATCTTAATGGACACAGCGATGTTACGGGTGGGGCAGTGGCAGCTGATGAAGGGATTGCTGGAAAGGCGCTCAGACTTCGCTCGATGCTGGGAGGAAGCATGAGCCCTTTTGACGCATGGCTTGTTCAGCGGGGGGTCAGGACACTTCACCTGAGAATGGAAGCGCATTCAACCAATGCCATTCACCTTGCGAGGGCTCTCGAAAGGCACCCCAGAGTCCTGAGGGTGGAGTACCCGGGGCTGGAGAGGCATTCCAGTTACGGCACGGCAAGGAAGATGCTTGAAAACGGTTTTGGAGGGATGCTTAGCTTCGAGATCGAGGGCGGTGAGAGAGCCGCTTCCCTTTTCGTCAAAAATCTCAGGATGGTTGAACTTGTTCCAAGCCTGGCCTCCATTTCCACGACTATTTCTCATCCCGCAAAAACCTCTCATCGGTCAATGAACGAGGCGCAGCGAGCGGACGCGGGCATCACCGGAGGACTTATAAGGCTTTCCGTGGGTATAGAGCCGGTGGAGCCGGTTTGGCAGGACATTTCGGAAGCTCTTGATTCGCTGAATTGATCCTTGAGTAATCAAAGAAGGGAGAGTTGCTCCATGCAGAAAAAGAGAGTGCTGGTAACCTTCCCGTTCGACAAGGAAGGAGACATTGCGGTAGCGGAGGCGATAGACAGCAAGGCTGTCATTACGAGACTGCCCGACCGTGGTGATCCGGAAAGGGGTACTTCTCTGAGAATTGCCGACGCGGTTATATCCTTCATGATGCATAACGAACTTGGCCGGGATGACTTTCATCTCCTGAAGGATGGATGCCTTCTTCAGTCCCTTCAGGCAGGTGTGGATGCCCTTCCTTTTGACGATATTCCCGAAACGGTGACGATATGTGCCAATACCGGAGCCTGGGCTGATCCCATGGCAGAACATATTCTGGGAATGATCCTCTCCCTTGGGAAGTATCTGCGAAAGTGTCACGAGAGACTTGAAAAAGGCCAGTTCGACAGAAGCATAGTCAGTACCTGGTTTCGGGGAAAAACGTGTGGTTTTGTCGGTTTCGGCGGAATATCAAAGGCTGTTGCAAGGCTTGTCCGGCCGATGGGGATGAAAGTTATTGCGGTAAACACCAGTGGGAAAACCGATGAGGATGTCGATTTCATAGGGGACATGACATCTTTCCCCAAAGTCCTGAAGAATTCCGATGTCCTGGTTCTGGCCGTCCCGCTAACCAAAAAAACAGTTGGGCTTATAGGCAGCAGGGAACTCTCGCTGATGAAGCACGATGCCATTTTTATCAACCCCGCGCGTGGAGCGATCATCGACCAGAAGGCTCTCTACGAACACATGAAGGCCAACCCCGATTTCCGGGTGGGAATAGATGCCTGGTGGGTCGAGCCCCATACTCATGGCGAATTCAGGCTGGATCACCCCTTCTTTGATCTGGATAATTTACTGGGTTCTCCGCACAATACGAATCTGGTTGACGGGATCTTCCCGATCGCGGCAAGGCTGGGAGCCGATAATGTCAGGGCTTTTCTTGACGGAATGCCTCCCCGAGGCGTTGTTGACAGAAGAGACTACGAGTTTTAGACCCTGGTGCCCGCAAATGGCATCTGGCAGAATCAACCTGAAATATTCGGGAGGCGTGGTCAAGTGATAAGTCCGTTCAGTTTTGAACTTCCAACCAGAATAGAATTCGGGGCAGGCGTATCAGATTCAGTAGCGGACGCCCTTGGTGAGCTCGGGAAGAAGAGGCCATTGTTGGTTACCGACCCGGGGGTCATTTCGGCAGGCATTCTTGACAGAGTCAAAGACAACCTGACCAAGGCAGGAATGGACTACCTTGTTTTCAGCTCCGTAGAACCCAACCCCAAGGACATCAACGTCATGGAAGGGGCGGATGTGGCCCTTGAATTTGGTGCCGACTCCCTTCTGGCGGTCGGTGGAGGGAGCCCGATAGACTGTGCCAAGGGGATAGGAATAATTGTAACTCACGGAGGAAATATCAGGGATTACGAAGGCAGAAATGCTGTTCGTAAAGACACTCTGCCCATGGTGGCAATACCTACTACATCTGGCACCGGAAGCGAGGTAACTTTCAGTTCCGTAATAACCGACAGCAGGGAGAAATTCAAGTTCAGCATAAGACACCCCCGAATTGCCGCGAAGATAGCCCTTTGTGATCCAGGAATGACGTCATCCATGCCGCCCATGCTTACGGCGTCGACCGGAATGGATGCCTTGGTACATGCGATAGAAGGTTTTACGGCCCTGCCCTCGGAACCTGTTGCTGACGCGTGTGCCCTGCATGCGATAGAGATCATTGCGGCCAATCTTGTCCGGGCTGTCCGACAAGGCGACGATATCGAAGCCAGGGCTGCCATGCTTATGGGTAGTGTTCTTGCCGGGATCTCTTTTTCTCACTCGGATGTTGCTTCGGTTCACTGTATTGCCGAGGCCCTGGGAGGAATGTACGATGCTCCCCACGGTCTTTGCAACGCTGTAGCCCTGGCAACCGTCATGGAATATAACAGGCCCTGGTGCACAGAAAGATACGCGAGGATAGCTTCGGCAATGGGTTGCTCTTTCAATACTGCGCAAGAAGGGGCAGAAATGGCTGTAGAAAAGGTCTCGGAACTGACCCGTGATACGGGTCTTCCGCCATTTAGTACCCTGGGTGTTCGAAGAGAAGATATGGAAACAATAGCTCTCAATTCAGCTAAAAACGGCAGCAATTCCAGTAATCCGAGGCCAATGGGCAGGGACGAGTACATGGAACTGCTCGAAATGATGGGGTAAAGACAAAAATTTGCAGATCGAAGATCACTTATCGCAGTGAGAGTCCAGAAATAAAAGACCGTATCAGGAGTTGTGCCCTGAAAAATCACGGAAGGAGTATTTTTAATGAAAATTGACAACAGGTATCTTGATATCCCACAGAGGAGAAATGAATTCCCGTCACTTACCAGAGAACACAACGGTCTTCCCATTGCCTATCTTGACGGTCCCGGAGGAACTCAGGTCCCCCGGTCGGTTATGGACGCGGTCTCTTGCTACTACAGCACCTGCAACTCCAACACGCACGGTTTTTTTCTCACAACGAATGAATCTGACAGGATAATAGAGGACGCCAGGGATTCCATGGCCCTCTTCCTTGGGGCCAGCGGAAAGAAGAACATATCCTTTGGGCACAACATGACTACACTGAATTTTTCACTGAGCCGAGCCATAGGCAGGACTCTTGTTCCGGGAGACGAAATACTTGTGACCCAACTGGACCACGAAGCCAACAGAGGACCGTGGCTTGCGCTTCGAGAAGAGGGAGTCGTGGTGAGGGAGGTACGGCTTCTCCCGGGAGGCATCCTTGATTATGAAGATTTCAGCGACAAGATAAACGAGAATACAAGGCTTGTTGCGATGGGATTTTCTTCCAACGCGCTTGGAACGGTGAACAATGTGGAGATGGTGAGGGAACTTACGCACAAATCCGGCTCCTGGCTCCTGGTCGATGCAGTCCACTATGCTCCTCACTTTCCTCTGGATGTCAACTCCCTGGGTGTGGATTTTCTCCTTTGCTCAGCCTACAAGTTCTACGGGCCCCATATAGGAGTTCTTTATTCCAGGGAGGGCCTTCTCGACAGTCTCCCCGTGTATACCCTGAGGACACAGGAACAGCACGCCCCCTACTGCATCGAAACGGGGACCCTTAATCATGCCGCTATTGCAGGAGTAGGGGCTGCCGTTGATTTCGTAGCCTCTTTCGGCAGCGGGTCTTCCCGGAGGGAGAAGATAGTCAGTGCCATGAACAGGATCGGTGAATACGAGCACCTTCTTGCTGTAGAAATATTCGAGGGGTTGAGAAAGATCAAGGGAGTAGAGATCATCGGGGCGGGTTTTGATGAAAAACACCGTGCCCCCACGGTCTCTTTTACAATGGAGGGTCTTGACCCAATCGATGTATGCAGGATGCTGGACAGCCGTGCCATCTGCGCGTGGGACGGACATTTTTACGCTATCCGCCCGATCGAAGTGCTGGGACTTCTCGAAAAGGGAGGGGTAACAAGGGTCGGAGTATCACTTTACAACACCGTCGAGGAAGTTGAGCGCCTTCTCGAAGCTGTCAGCGACATATCCTCGGGAAAACTGTCTGTGGCAGGGCTTTGATGAAGGCTCTCTTCATAGGTTTCGGTAACGTCGGAAGAACCATAGCGAAGATCCTTTCGACTGAAAAAGATCTCTTCCCGGGAATGTCCCGACTTGCTGGCCTTATGCCGATCGGGATAATCACGAGAAGCAGGGGGTCTGTTGTGGATCCTTGCGGTATTGACTTCTCTTTGGCCCTTGAAAATTTCGGGAGGGAAGGTTCTTTTTCTGAAGGTATTCCTGGGTTTACACGTATTTCGGGAGAGGAAGCAAGTTCGGTCCTCGATTACGATGTTCTTGTGGAATTGTCCACTCTTTCCATCGAGAACGAAGGAGAGCCAGCAACTACACATATTAGGAATGCCCTTGCAGGTGGACGCCATGCAGTCTCGGCCAACAAGGGACCTGTCTCTTTTTCCTATAGGGAACTGTCAGAGTTGGCGATAAAGGCAGGGAAAAAGTTTCTCTTCGAGACTACCGTCATGGACGGGGCCCCTGTCCTGAACCTTTGCAGATCTTGTCTTGAAGGTTGCACCATAGGATCCGTTGACGGGATTTTCAATTCTACAACGAACTATATCCTGACGAGGATGGAAGAGGGCGCGGATTTCGACGATGCTGTTCGTGAAGCCCAGGTTGCGGGTGTCGCTGAAGCTGATCCCCGCAATGATATTGATGGCTGGGATGCGGCTGCCAAGGTTTCTGTCCTTGCTAACGTTGTGCTTGGAGGCAATATTACTCCTCTGGATGTCGAAAGGAAGGGCATATCAGGTGTCTCTCGCCGGGAAGTCGAAAGAGCCTCCCTGTCTGGCAGGAAACTTAAACTTGTCTGTCGGGCATGGAAAGAGGGGGGAAAAGTTTTTGGCAAGGTTGGGGTAGAAGAGATACCTCGGGATCACCCCTTTTCTCTTGTTTCCGGAGGTGGGGCCGTGATAAGGATACATACGGATCTCATGGGACCTGTCCTTGTTACACAGGAGAAGCCGGGTCTTTATGATACAGCCTATGGGGTTCTGAACGACCTGCTTTCTCTTTCGGTCTCCTCTCCCTGAACCGGAGGTGAATACATGGTTGCAAAGGGGGCTGGGCCATGGTAAATTGAAAACATTCCAGTAAAAGGGGTGGATACCGCAATGTCAAACGAAAAAACATTGAAAAATCTTGAAGCAGCCTTTTCCGGTGAATCACAGGCAAACAGGAAATATCTGGCTTTTGCGAAAAAAGCAGATGCAGAAGGCTTCCATCAGGTTGCCATGCTGTTCAGGGCAGCTGCCGAAGCGGAGACCATCCACGCCCACACTCACCTCGCGACCATGGGGGGGATCGGCTCTACCGAAGAAAACTTGAAGGCGGCTGTAGAGGGAGAGACATACGAATTCACCAGCATGTATCCGTCATTTATTGAGGATGCCGCAGCAGAGGGGCAGAAAAGGGCCGAGAGATCCTTCAGGCTTGCCAACGAGGCCGAAAAGGTTCATGCGGAACTGTTTGTAAAGGCCGCGAAAGAACCATCTGCGGGGAAAGAGTTCGATTACTATTTATGTACTGTCTGCGGACATATTGCCGAAGGTTCAGCTCCCTCTGAATGTCCTCTTTGCGGAGCGGCGGAGAAGGCATACAGGGTAGTGAAATAACCTGAAAGGGTGGTGGCTCGGCAGTGGAAAGAAATAATTCCGTAACCATGAAGGGAAACCCGGTAACCCTTTCCGGACCCGGGCCGAAGGTGGGAGAAAAGGTCCCCGGGTTTTCCGTCCTTGACCAGGATCTGAAACCGGTATCGCTGGATGATTTCGCCGGGAGGATCAAGGTGATATCTGTGACCCCGTCTCTTGATACTCCCGTGTGCGACTTGCAGGCTCACTGGTTTAACGAGGAGGCTTCCTCGCTTCCATCCGATGTGGAGGTTATCAATATCAGTATGGATCTGCCCTTCGCGATCAGAAGATTCTGCGTTGCCGGAGGAATAGACTCTGTCAGGGTTCTTTCTGATCACAGGGATGCCTCCTTCGGGAAGGGCTGGGGAATTCTGATAAGTGAACTGAGACTTCTCGCAAGGGCTGTGTTTGTTGTAGACAGGGATAATATTCTTCGTTACGTGGAGATAGTTCCCGAGGTCACTTCTCCTCCCGATTACGATTCGGCCATGGAGGCGCTGAAGTCTCTGATCTGAGATCACCGGAACAATGGGGGCTTTTGAAAGCCCCTTTTTTTATTTTTTCCCCATGCTGTATAGTAGACTGTGAAAGGGTAAACCGGCTCCCGGCTCCCTTGTAAGTTATTGCCAGGCAATGACCTTGATGAACGCTGGTGAGAAAATGAGTCGGGTCGGGGAAAATCATTGATCGGAGGTTGGGGAATGAGTCCCGAAAAAGGGGAACAGAACAACGAAAAACAGGAGAAGGGGAGATCCCCCCTTACTACGCTCCTTTTTATTACTGTAACCCTGGCGCTGGCCGTTAAGATGGCTATCCGTGTTCCTGTGCTCAGGGACTTTTTTTCCGGTTACGGTAAATTTATATTTCTCCCTGTACTAATGGTCCTCGGGTATCTTACGACTCAGAGGAAGCAGTAAAATTATCTCCCTGGAAAGCGCCGTACGCCTCAAGCCGGTCGCGGATCATGGCAATCACTCTGCTTTTGTCATTTATCCACAAGGGAGCCCGTAGCTTTTCCGGAGAAGCGTCGGCGCAGAGACGCTGTATGAGCATCTTTTTTGGCAGCACCCTCAGGGCGGTTATGACTTCCGAGACATATTCCTCCGCTGTCTGCGGGGAGAAATTCCCGCAGACAAATTCTTTTTCCAGGGCTGTTCCCCGGAGAACATGCAGCGGGTGGAACTTTACAGCGTCAAAACCCCTGTTAGCCATCCAGATAGCGGATCCTGCAAGCTGGTCCGGGCGCTCGTGAGGGATGCCCGAGATAAGGTGACCGCACAGGAACAACCGCCTTCCAGATGACCTTGCGGCGGCATCCTCGGAAGCGGCAAGGTCATGTCCGCGGCGCAGCCACTCAAGTCCGGACGGATCCACGGTCTGGATGCCGAGTTCCAGCCATACATCTATGGAATTTCTTATTCCTGCTTCCTCGAGAATGTCGAGGATCTCGTCGGGAACCTGATCTGGACGAGCCCCGACCGCCAGTCCGGCTACTTTTCCCAGGCTATGTGAAATTTTCAGCGTTTTTTCTATCAGGGCAGCAAATCTGTCTGCCGAGACGTTTGTCGAAGAGTAACTCTGCAGATAGATTATCGCCATGGGGTCACCAGGTTTTTTCTCGAGCCTCCTGAAACCTCGCAGTATCTGCTCTTCCAGGCTTTCACCTCTCAGGAAGGCACCACCCCCGCCACCCAGTGAATCGCAGAAGATGCATCCACCTCTTTCGATCCCGTCGCGGTTGGGGCATCCGGCTCCAGTATCAAGGGGGATCTTGTACACCCTGGTTCCCCAGCGTTCCCTGAGCCATGAGGACCAGTTCGAGTATCTGTCTCCCGAGATCGTCACTTTTCCTCCAAATTGATAAAAGCGCTTTCGGGTGCGGGGGGGAGTCCTTCGAGGTCGGATCTTGACGCCGTGACGGACTCTCCAGCCTTCGATGTTTCATCCAGCATTTTGAGTTGAAGGTCACTGTTCGAAAGGGCGATAATACGTGCGGCGAAAAGGGCGGCGTTCTTTGCGGAATCTATACCCATCGCCGCGACAGGAACTCCTGGCGGCATTTGCGCGACAGAAAGAAGGGCGTCGATCCCGCCGAGGGATCCGGCGTTAACAGGGACTCCTATTACTGGAAGCGGTGTGTGAGCCGCGATCACACCTGGAAGCGCGGCTGAAAGCCCGGCTATAGCGATTATCACTTTTATTCCTCTGGATCCAGCGTTCCTGGCATAGGACGCGGCATCTTCGGGGGTTCGGTGCGCCGAGGCAACCGTAACCTCGAAATCAATACCGAGGGATTCCAGGGTTTTTGCAGCCTTTCGTGCAATGCCGAGATCTGAACGGGATCCCATGATCACTCCTACAAGGGTTTTGTTCAAAAGAGATCACTCCTTATTGATCGCAATATCTCTCCGGAAAAAGGCACCTTCAAATTCAATATCATCGAGGGCTTCGTAGGCCTTTTCCCTTGCCGAGAATACATCATCTCCGGTCCCTACGACGGTAAGGACCCTTCCTCCGGATGTTACCGTCCTGCCTTTGGAGTCCTTCGATGTCCCGGAATGGAAAACTTTTACTCCATCCCTCTTGGAAATCTTCTCAAGTCCCGAAATATAAAAGCCTTTTCTGTATTCTCCGGGGTAACCCTCCGAGGCTATAACGACGCCCACAGAGGAGCAGGAAGGAGGGGGCACGGTTACACAGGACAGGTCTCCCTTCGCGGACGCCAGAGCCATTTCGGCGAAATCTCCTCCAAAGGAAGGCAGGACCACCTGTGTTTCAGGGTCTCCCATCCTGACGTTATATTCAAGTACCCTTGCTTTGCCTGCTTCGTCGATCATAAGCCCGAAGTAAAGGATTCCCCTGTACGGGATCGAATCCGATGCCAGGCCCCTGACTGTAGGTTCTATGATCGATCCTTCGATCTTTTCCAGGAAACCGGCGCCAGCGAAAGCCACCGGCGAAAAGGCTCCCATCCCCCCGGTGTTAGGGCCGCGGTCGCCGTCAAAAGCTCTTTTGTGATCCTGGCTTGAAGGAAGAATTCTCCATTCTTTTCCGTCGGTTGCCGCAAGGATAGTCAGTTCCTTACCGGGAAGGTGGTCTTCTATAACAATTTTGCGTCCAGCTTCCCCGAGGATCCTTTTTTCAAGCAGTCCCGAGCATATCTCCCTGGCTTCAACAAGGGAATCCAGAATAAAGACCCCCTTCCCTGCCGCCAGCCCGTCGGCCTTGACGATAAATGGAGGTGTCCTTTTCTCCAGGGCGCGTTCCGCTTCGGAAATATTTTCGCAAATATCAAAAGGGGCGGTTGGTATCCCGTGCCTTTCCATGAAACTCTTGGCAAAGGCCTTGCTTCCCTCAAGCCTGGCTCCGTGAGCGCCTGGTCCGAAGACAGGGAAGCCTCTGTCCCTGAGTGAGTCGGAAACCCCCGCGACCAGAGGGGCTTCAGGACCGACTATAACGAGGTCGGGAAGGATCCTTTCCGTAAGGGCCATAATGCTGGTCGTGTCAAAATTATCCATGACATGAACAGTGGCGAGTTCCGAAATACCCGCGTTTCCGGGAAAGCAATGAATCTCTCCAGCAAGAGAAGATCTTGAAAGCGCCCAGACTATGGCGTGCTCCCTTCCCCCTCCACCCAGTACGAGGATCTTCATGGCGTCAACCCCCATCAGTGACGGAAGGTTCTCCGTCCGCTTGTGAACATGCTCAAGCCGAGTCTTACCGCGGCCTGTGCCACTTCTTCGTCCCTGACGGAACCCCCCGGCTGGATTATGGCCGCTACGCCCGCTTTTGCGGCTGCCTCGATACTGTCAGGGAAAGGGAAGAACGCATCAGAGCCCATAACGGAACCGACTGATCTTTCACCCGCTGCTCCGCAAGCCCAGGTAACAGCGTCGACACGACTCGTGAAGCCCCTCCCGAGGCCCACCGTCGCGCCATCACGAACCAGCGAGATAGAATTGCTTTTTCCCAGGGCAGCAGCCTTCCAGGCTACGATAATATCATCCCACAGGTCTGGTCTTGGCTTGCCGATCCATTCACCCGCATCCTGTCGGGGGATCGGCGGCAAAGAGTCCTCCTGGACCAGTATCCCCCCCCAGGTCCCGTGGATCGCCAAAGCTGAATTCCTGGTCCCTTTCCATACTACTGTCCTCAGGTTTGGTTTTTCCGATGCCAGGAAGGATGAAGCGTCCTTTTCGAAGGCTGGTGCCACGATCACTTCGGCGAACTGGCCCGCGATCTTTCTGGCGGTGTCGGCGTCTACGGTTCTGGTGAAGGCCATGATGCCACCGAAGGCCGATACAGAGTCGCATTCGAGGGCCTTTTCATAAGCTTTCTCCGGGGTTTCATCAATGGCCAGCCCGCAGGGCGTTGTATGTTTGATGATGATACAGGCACAGTCAGACTGGAAAAGAGCCATGCCCCGCATCGCGCAGTCCATGTCCAGGATGTTGTTGTAGGAGAGAGGTTTTCCCGAAAGGAGTGTCCATGGTGAATCATCCAGGGGGTTGTTGTAGAGGGAGGCGCTCTGGTGGGGGTTTTCTCCGTATCTCAGCTCCATGGTCCTGGCCATGGGTATGACCGAACGGAGAGGGTTTTTTTCCTGTTCGGAGCCGCAGGTCCTGGACAGGCCCTCGTGAATGATCGAATCATAGGTTGCGGTTTTCATAAAGGCCTTAAGTGCCAGTGACTCACGGAAGGTGAGGGTTACATTTCCCTCGGATCCTATCTCTTCAAGAATCCTGGGATAATCCTCCGGATCGGTTACGGGTATGACGTGCCGGAAATTTTTTGCCGCGGCTCTTATCAGGGTCACCCCGCCAATATCGATGTTTTCCAGTAGGTCATCAAGATCAGCCCCACGGCGAAAGGTCTCCTCAAAAGGGTAAAGGTTGCAGACGACCATATCTATCAGCGGTATGCCGAACTTCTCTACATCAGTCAGATCGGGTTCAAAATGGCGACGTGCCAGAATTCCCCCGAAAACAGAAGGATGAAGGGTCTTTACCCTTCCCCCCAGCATGTGGGGGTAACCGGTAAAATCCTCAACTTCCTTTACCGACACTCCGGAATTTCTCAGGTGTGTCGCTGTGCCGGAACTTGATACTATCTCCCAACCCATGCTCTCAAGGCCTTTCGCAAGTTCCGATATGCCCTTTTTGTCGAAAACGGAAACAAGTGCCCGTTTCGGCATCTCAGACCCCCTCCTTTCTGTCTCTTGCGAAGCACTTCCCCGCAAGAAGATCACGCAGTGTCCTGGAATAGAGAATGTGCTCGGTTCTGTGGATATTGTCCTCAAGTTCTTCCAGTGTCATTCCCGGCATTATCCTGACCGGTTCCTGGGCCAGTATCCTTCCATTATCCACAATTTCATCGACCATATGCACCGTGACCCCTGTGACTTTTACCCCGTGCTCCCAGGCTTTCCTTATTGATCCTGTTCCCGGAAAAGAGGGGAGGAGGGACGGGTGGATATTAATAATCCTGTCCCTCCAGAGGGACACAAACCTGGGTGAAAGAATTCGCATGAAACCGGCAAGAATGATCAGGTTGGCTCCGGATTCCTCAAGGAGGCCCTGAAGCATCTCTTCACTCTTTTCTTTCCCCGATTCCCTGTAGGGAAGGATCCGGGTATCAATGCCAAGTCTGGATGCTTCTTCCAGACCTTTGGCAGACGGTTCATCAGAGGCAACGAAGGATATCCGCGCGTCCAGTAGCCCTGTGATGCAACTATCAGCGATAGCAAGCATGTTTGTTCCCCTGCCCGATATGAGGATTGCCATGTTGGTGGTCATCAGCTAATTTCTCCAATAACTGTAGGATCTTCCCCAAAGTCATCCCTTAAAAGATCCATGATCCTTACTCTGTTCTTTTCGGGTACTGCGAAGACAAAACCTATTCCGAGGTTGAAGACTCGCCTCATCTCAATCTCGGAAACACCCCTGGATTTGATCAGTTCGAAGATGGCCGGTCTTTCCCACGAGGTGAAATCTATCGAAAGCCCAACACCCTGAGGCAATATTCTGCGGATATTTTCCTCAAGGCCTCCTCCCGTTATATGAGCCATTCCTCCCGTCAGTCCAGCCCTGCATACCGAAGCAGCCTGTTTGACGTAAAGTCTGGTCGGGGTCATAAGGATTTCGCCTAGTGATCTTTCGCCTCCCGGTATCACGAGATCGTGTGGCAGCGGGTCATTTCCCTCAAGAAGACACTTTCTTACCAGGCTGAAACCGTTGCTGTGGATACCGGAACTGGCAAGACCGACAAGAACATCGCCTCTCCCTATACTGCTTCCATCCAGAAGAGACCCCCCATCAACAGCTCCTACGGCAAAACCGGCAAGGTCGAAAGCTCCGTCGCTGTAAACGTCGGGCATTTCGGCCGTTTCTCCTCCCAGCAGGGCACATCCCGATGAAGCGCAGGCCTCGACGATTCCGTCCATGATGGGGCCGAAGACCTCAGGGTCCAGGTACCCACAGGCTATGTAGTCCAGAAAGAAAAGTGGAGAAGCACCGCAGGTAACCAGGTCGTTAACGTTCATGGCAACAAGGTCCTGTCCAAGACCCCTGAATATTCCGGTCATCCGGGCAACCTCAAGTTTGGTCCCGACTCCATCGGTGCATGCAGCGAGTATCTTACCCCCCCCGATGTCATAAAGACCTGCGAAGCCGCCTATACCACCCCTGACATTGGGGTTGGTGGCTCTTTTGGACTTTTCCCGGAGAATTTCTATCCAGGAATCGCTTCTCTGGAGGCTTACTCCTGCCTTTTCATAGGTCCATTCCATCGTTGTTCCCTCCGTCAAGGTATTCACCGGTGAAACACGCGGTGCAGATATTTGATGGCGGAAGGCCGATGGCCGAGACCAGGTCTTCCGTACCAATGTAGTCAAGGGAGTCGGCTCCGATCTCTTTTCTGAGCGTTTCGATGTCCAGTCTGGCCGCCGCCAGCTCCTCGCAGGTGGGTGTGTCTATCCCGTAGTAGCAGGGGAAGCGGACCGGTGGCGAAGCGATCCTGATGTGGACTTTTTCGGCTCCGTCCTGTCTGATCATTGAGATGACTCTTTGAACCGTGGTTCCCCTGACTATCGAGTCATCGATAACGGCAAGTTCTTTTCCTCCTATAAGTGCCTTCATGGGATTAAGTTTTATCCGGACACCTATGTCCCTTACTCTTTGCGTTGGCTGGATAAATGTCCTCCCGATGTAACGGTTCCTGACAATGGCCTTCTCATAATTCTGTCCGGAGCATTTGGCGAATCCCATAGCCGCTATAGTCCCGCTGTCGGGCATTCCGGTAACTATATCCGCGCCCGGGCAGGGCGATCTCTTTGCCAATCTGCAGCCCAGGGCCTTTCTTACGTCGTAGACGGATCTTCCGTCGATGATACTGTCAGGGCGAGCGAAATATACGTACTCGAAGGCACAGGAATAGCCTCTCGATGCCTTGAGAGGGATCCTGAGACTTTTTATTCCTGTTTTGTCTATAACGACGATTTCTCCCGGTTCGACGTCTCTGACAAGTTTAGCCCCGACGATATCAAGGGCACAACTTTCCGACGCGACATAGATCACGTCTCCTCTTTGTCCTATCACAAGGGGCCGGAATCCCCAGGGGTCTCTGGCCGCGACAAGCCTGTTCCCCAGGAGGACCGTCAGGGAATAGGCTCCGCGGAGTTTTCTCAATGCGTCCACAAGGGCGTCAAGGGGAGGTTTGTGGGACTGGTGCGCCATCAGGTGAATTATTGTTTCCGTGTCGGTGGTCGACTGGAAAATGGCTCCTCTGGACTCCAGCATGTTCCTTATTCCGGCCGCGTTGGTAATGTTTCCGTTATGAGCTATAGCCAAAGAGCCCATAGAATAGTTTGCGCTTATAGGCTGAGCGTTGGAAAGGTCTGATGCTCCCGATGTTGAATACCTCACGTGTCCTATGGCTGAACGCGCCTTGATGGTGGAGAGCTGCTGCTGGTCAAGGGCTATATGAACGAGCCCCATGCCCCTCAAAGAGAGGACTTTCCCTCCATCCTTATCGTTCCAGGCTATTCCGGCAGACTCCTGCCCCCTGTGCTGAAGGGCGTAAAGGCCGAGGTAGACGTCTTCGAGGACGGAGTCCCCGTTCTTGCAGAATGCTCCAAAAACACCGCACATGGCTCTCAGCGCCTCCAGGCCCGGGCGATCTCGTTGACGGGGATCTCGAGAAGGCCCTTGATCGTAAAAGTCTTGCCGCCAGTCTGTCCCAACTTAATGAGAGGAATACCAGACCATATGGAGGCAAAATCTTTTTCCAGGTTTTCAGTTACAGTGTAAATCGCCCTGGGGCCCGTCTCCCCGAAAAGGAAAACCGCGAGATCGTCGAGTGGTAATTCCTCATCGATGGATATTCCGATGCCAGAAGTGACGCACATTTTGGCAAGGGAAACCAGAAGACCTCCGCCCGCCACTGTTCTCCCGGAAGTCGCAAGGCCCTTTCTGACCGTTTCGATGGCAGAATGCATGAAGATTTTTTCCTTCTCCGGCAGGTAGGGAAACTCCCTGTGGTTCTGTTCTACGGCCATTGCTCTTGCGAAATGGCTTCCGTTGAGCGTTCCCTTGCTGAAGCCGGCTAAAAAAACCGTCTCGTTCTCACAGGAAAAGGATTCGCTGAGAGGTTTTGCAATATCCCGGAATGTTCCGGTGACCCCGACCAGCGGAGAGGGGAGTATCTTTGCGTCGCCGCTTTCGTTGTAAAGGCTTACGTTTCCGGATACTACCGGACACACCAGGTCTCTGGCAACTGCCGCTAGACCTTCGACGCATCTGGAGATGACCCAGAAATTGCCTGGGTCCTCAGGGGAGGGAAAGTTAAGGCAGTTGGTCATACCCAGATGTTCGGCTCCGGCGACCCAGAGAGACCGCAGGGCCTTCAGGAAGACCTCTGCCGAACCGGTGAAGGGATCGATTTCGCATTTCCAGGGATCCACTTCCATGGCCAGTCCAAGAAGTTTCCCGTTCTCCCTTACACGGATGATGGATGCCGCACTGCCGGGAGGAACGACTGTCCCGGTCTGGACCATATAATCGTATTGGTGGAAAATCCCCGATTTGTCGGACAGTGAAGGATTTGAAAGAAGAGTAACAAGGTGCTTTTCGATCATGTGTGGGGACAGACTGAAAGTGGTTCCCTTCTGAGAAGTTGCTTTTCTCCCCGAGGGTTCTCTGGATGTCCAGGATATGACCGGGCAGCTTCCTCCGACCATTCCAGCGGGAAGGCTTACGACTATCTTGCCCTTGTCCGAGATAACGAACTGGCCATCATCGGTGACTTTGCCGATCGCCGCGCACTCCAGTTCCCATTTTGCGGCAATTTTGCTGATTTCTGGCAAATTTTCCTGTTCCGCGACCAGAAGCATTCTCTCCTGGGATTCGGACAGGGCTATCTCCCATGGCTCCATATCATTCTCCCTCAAAGGAACCAGTTCGGAGTTGATCACTATTCCTGTTCCGCTTTTTGCCGCGATCTCGCTCGAAGAAGAAGTGATGCCCGCGGCGCCCATATCCTGCATCGCGACCATAAGCCCCTTCGAATGGATCTCCAGACAGCACTCTATAAGGAGTTTTTCAACGAAAGGATCCCCGATCTGGACCTGTGGCCTGCTGGCCCTTGTGTCATCGGCCAGGCCCGAAGAGGCAAAGGCGGCTCCGGCGATCCCGTCTCTTCCGGTCCTGGAGCCCACCAGTATCGCCAGATGCCCTGGTCGCGCCGTCTTTGAACTGACTATGGAATCCAGCCTGACCACACCGAGACACATCGCGTTTACCAGTGGGTTGCCGTTGTAGCATCCATCGTAAAGAGTCTTGCCGCCTACCGTTGGGACACCTACGGCATTTCCGTAACCGGCGATCCCTTTTACAATTCCGTCCGCAAGAGACCTAGACTGCTGCAGGGATTCATCTCCCAGGCACAGCCCGTCAAGGGAAGCCACTGGTCTTGCCCCCATGGCCAGGATATCCCTGATTATTCCTCCTACGCCTGTAGCGGCTCCCTGGTAAGGGGAAACGGCAGAGGGGTGGTTGTGGCTCTCGACCTTGAAAGCGGCTCCCCATCCCCCTCCAATATCCACTATCCCGGCGTTTTCTCCCGGGCCCTGAACGACGGCGCCTCCGGAATTGGGGAACATCGAAAGAAGTGGTCTGGTAGATTTGTAACTGCAATGCTCAGACCACATTACGCCCAGAATGCGCAGTTCCTGCATGTTGGGTTCCCGTCCAAGGATGTCCATGATAGCGAGGTATTCCTGTTCTTTAAGACCGACATCGAGATAGTTCACGCTCATGCCTGGATACCTCCTTCGAGCCAATCTGAGACGGATCTGAAAAGATCTGCCCCGTCGGTTGATCCCAGCAGATCTTCGGAGGCTCTTTCCGGGTGCGGCATCATTCCGAGAACGTTCCCTTCTGTGTTGATCACTCCGGCTATATTGTTCAGGGATCCGTTGGGGGAGAATCGTTCATCGGTATCTCCTTCAGGGCTGCAATAACGGAAAACCACCCTGCCCTCACTTTCCAGGGCTTCCAGTTCTGTCTGGGGCAGGTAAAACAATCCCTCGTAATGTGCTATGGGAATCCGGAGAACCTGTCCTGTTGCGTAACGTGAGGTGAAAGGAGTGTCGTTTCTCTCGACCCTGATATGGCAGAAGTCGCATATAAAGGAGAGTGAACGGTTGGCAAGAAGGGCTCCGGTCAGAAGCCCCGTTTCGGTAAGGACCTGGAAACCATTGCATATACCGAGGATCGGGAGGCCTTTGCGGGCATGTTCCTTTACGGCGGCTATTATCGGGGACTTGGCGGCCATTGCGCCGCAGCGAAGATAATCTCCGTAGGAAAAACCTCCTGGAAGAACCACCAGGCCGGTTCCTTCCGGCAAGGATTCATCCTCGTGCCAAACCTTTGAAACTACGGGGCCAAACACCATGGAGACCGCGTGGACCACATCGTTATCGCAATTGCTTCCCGGAAAAACAATAACGGCGGTCTTCATTGTTCGCATTCTTCGATCTCAATCGCGCGATCCTCTATGAGATCGTTTACCAGAAGTTCAGAGCACATGGCCTCGGCGACAGAAAGGGCTTCGCCGGAGTTCTCGGTATCTATCCATACCTGTATAAATTTTCCTATCCTTGCGTCTTTAAGGGATTCGAAGCCTATCCTCTTCAGTGACCTCGCCACGGCCTTACCCTGGGTGTCCAGGACTCCCTCTTTTGGATAAACCAGTATCTTTGCGAGGAACTTCATTATTTGACCTCCCCCGACAATCTTCGCCAGACCTCGGCGTAAGCCTCCAGAACATTTCCAAGATCCTTGCGGAAACGGTCCTTGTCCATTTTTTCTCCGCTTGAAAAATCCCAGAGGCGACATGTATCTGGCGAGATCTCATCGGCCAGAATTACTTCTCCCTCGTCTGTTCTCCCGAACTCCAGCTTGAAATCCACGAGAACAATTCCCGCTTCAAGGAATCTTTTTTTCAGGATAGAGTTGACTTTCCTGCTGATCTCCCTCAATTTTTCGATCTCCGGGTCAGTTGCCCAGCCGAAAGCTCTTATGTGGTCCACGGTGACTATGGGATCTCCCAGGGCGTCGTCCTTGAGGTAGAACTCCAGAAGGGGTGTGACGAGTTCGATTCCTTCCTCTATCCCCAGCCTTTTGCATAGAGAGCCGGTGGTAATGTTCCTTATTACCACCTCGAGAGGAATTATCCTGACCTTTCTGACGGTCTGGCGGGTGTCGTCTATCAGGCTGATAAAATGGTTAGGGACTCCCTCTGAAGCGACGTGGGCAAGCAGGTTTGCGCTTATCCTGTTGTTAAGAGTTCCCTTGCCAGGAAGGCTGGATTTTTTCTGGGCGTTGAAAGCCGTCAGGCTGTCCTTGTACTCGACAAGCAGGATCGAAGGATCATCGGTCTCGAAAAGTTTCTTGGCCTTGCCTTCGTATAGTAGATTTCCCTTTTTCAACAGTCATACCCCCATTGATTTTTATGCTTACATTATTTGCCTTTAGATGATAAATGTCAACGAAAACTCGTGACTTTTATTTGTCTGTTCGTCTTGATCAATTTGGGTTGTTCAATTCGTGACACAAATAACGTTCCATGTTAGAATCGCTAACGGCTGGCTTAAAAGGCTGGTCCGAAGAATCCTTGGCCCCATAGGGGCAAATCCCCAGGAGGAGGAATCCGGTTAATGAGTTCTTTCAAGTCTCCCGTTGAACTCGCGAAATCCGCGTGTCTTGCGGCAAAGGCAAAAGTTGCATGGAGCGTTCCTCAGATGCTGGTACTGGGCACCATGGCAGGCGCCTACATCGCCTTTGGCGGCTGGTTGATGACTGTTGTGACTCACGATCTTGCAGGAACAATGGGAGTCGGCTTTTCCAAATTTCTGGGCGGTGCGATATTCAGCGTCGGACTGATGCTCGTTGTCATAGCAGGCGCGGAGCTTTTCACCGGCAACTGCATGATGCCGTTGAGCGTCATGGCCGGCTGCACCCCCATGAGCGGAGTTATCAGGAACTGGTTCTGGGTCTACGTGGCCAATTTTCTTGGCAGTGTGCTTGTGGCTTTCCTCATTTACTATTCGGGTCTGTGGAAGGGCGCCATTGGTGTCCATGCCTTCAAGATCGCGGCTGGCAAGATGAACCTTCCCATAGGGGAGGCAATTTTCAGGGGCATACTCTGTAACTGGCTTGTTGTCCTGGCAGTATGGATGAGCATGGCTGCCACTGATATTATTGGCAAGATATGGGCCATCTTCTTCCCGATCATGGCTTTTGTCGCTTCAGGTTTTGAGCACTCCATTGCCAACATGTATTTCATGGCTCTCGGACTTCTCCTGAAGGGAGATCCCTCGGTTGTGAGCGGGGCAGGTCTCTCCGGCGAGGTCCTGTCGAACGTTTCCGTCGGAGGTTACCTGCACAACCTTGTACCTGTGACCATAGGAAACATGATAGGCGGCATTTTCTTCGTGGCCGTATTCTACTTCCTGGTGTTCAGGACGAACCTTGAGGACCTCGGCTAGCGAAGACAGAGCACCATATCTCAAAGAGAGAACTAACGACGGCGGCAGCGGCCTTTATGACGCTGCCGCCCTTGTTCTTGCGGGAGGACGCGGAAAAAGAGCAGGAGGCACCAAGCTTTTTCTCTCCATTGACGGAACTCCGATAATCGAAAAAGTTCTTTCCATGGCCCGGATTCTCTTTCCCCAGGTCATTCTCTCCTGCCGGGGGGAAGATGCTCCGACCTTTTCAAGGATCTTTGCGCCCCTTTTCCCCGGACTTGCGCTCAAGATCATTGCAGACCGGAGTGAGGGGCTTGGTCCCCTGGAAGGGATATCCCTGGGTCTGGCCTCTTCGGATCACCCCTGGATCTTTGTTTCTGGCTGCGATATGCCTATGGTCCAGGAATCGGTAGTACGTTTCATGGCCTCAAAGAGAGATCCTCAAAAGGACGCTGTTATTGCAAGGCTGGGGGGGTTTGTGGAACCTCTTCATGCCTTTTATCACAAAAGGTGTGTCCCTGCGGTGGATGATGCTATATCGAGGGGTGAACACAGGGTGTCGTCTTTCCTGCCTGGAATATCAGCTGTTTTTGTTGAAGAAGAGGAAATCTCCCACATACCAGGTTTCAGGCGATCCTTCATGAATATTAACACTCCCGAAGACATGAAGCGATGGCAGGAGAAATTCTTCGGAAGATACTGACCGTTTTTGCGACACCCGAAACTGAAACCATCAATGACATTTCCCCTTCTCGTGGTTAAAATATGTGGCGTTTCTCAGGATGAGGTGTATATCGATGAACGTGCCTATGGAACGGATCAGGAACTTTTGTATCATTGCTCATGTCGATCATGGGAAATCCACGCTGGCCGACAGGCTCCTGGAGGCTACCACTACTGTGCTGGCCAGAGACATGAAGGATCAGGTGCTTGATACCCTTGAACTCGAAAGGGAGCGGGGCATAACCATCAAACTTGTTCCGGTCCAGATGAAATACCGGGGCAGGGATGGCCTGGATTACATCCTCAACCTTATAGATACGCCGGGTCACGTGGACTTTTCGTACGAGGTATCGAGGTCTCTCGCGGCCTGCGAAGGAGCGCTTCTGGTAGTGGATGCCGCCCAGGGAGTCGAGGCTCAGACCGTTGCCAATGCCTACCTTGCAACTGACCAGGGGCTTGAGATAGTCCCGGTGATCAACAAGATAGACCTTCCTTCCGCCTTGCCTGAACAGGCTGCCCATGAACTGGAGGAGGTCGTGGGGATCGATGCCTCTGGTGCGATCCTTTCAAGCGCCAAGGAAGGCCGTGGGATTGAAGAGATACTTGAGGCTGTGATCAACAGGATCCCCGCCCCTGGTGGTGAGGGCGAGAAACCCCTGCAGGCTCTTATCTTTGACTCGAAATACAATAATTTCCGCGGAGTGATATCGTCCATAAGGGTCGCCAACGGAAACATCAGGACCGGTGATATGATCACCTTTATGGCGACCAAAAGAAGTTTTCAGGTCGAGGAGATCGGTGTTTTCACTCCAGCCATGAGTCCCGTCGGGGAACTGGGGCCCGGCGAGGTGGGTTATCTTATCGCAAACATCAAGACCGTTGAGGAAGCCAGGGTTGGTGATACCATTACATCCCAGAAAAAACCTGCCTCGTCACCTCTTCCAGGTTATCGCAAGGTCAAGCCCGTTGTTTTTTGCGGTTTCTATCCCATAGAGAGGGACGATTTTCCCCAACTGCGGGATGCACTCGAAAAACTCCAGATGAACGATTCGGCGATCTTTTTTGAACCCGAAACATCCACAGCCCTGGGATTTGGATTCCGGTGCGGTTTCCTGGGTCTTCTTCACATGGAGATCGCCAGGGAAAGACTCAATCGGGAATTCGGTGTCGATCTCGTGTCGACAGCTCCCAACGTGGTATACCAGATAGTAGATAAAAAGGGCGAGATAACTGAAGCGCATCGCCCCTCGGACTTTCCGGAACAGCAGTTTATCGAAGAAGTAAGGGAACCTTTCATAAAAGTTACGTCCTTTGTTCCTGCCGATTACGTTGGGAAGGTGATGCAGCTATGTCAGGACAGAAGAGGCATATTCGGCGGAATGGATTACATTACTCCCCAAAGAGCGAGGATAGTTTACGAACTTCCTCTTGCCGAGTTCATTATCGATTTCCACGACCGGCTCAAATCGGCCACCAGAGGATTTGCCTCACTTGATTACGAACATTCCGGTTTTCGCGCCTCGGATCTGGTTAAAGTTGACCTTCTTATCGGTGGGGATCCTGTAGATGCCTTCTGTTTTGTGTGCCACTCGAGTTTCGCCTATAACCGTGGACATGAAGTGGTCAGGAAACTCAAGGAACTGATCCCCCGCCAGATGTTCGAGGTGTCCCTCCAGGCAGCGATCGGCAAAAAGGTTATAGTCAGGCAGAACGTAAAACCTCTGAGGAAAGACGTACTTGCCAAATGTTACGGAGGAGACATCACGAGGAAGAGAAAACTTCTGGAAAAACAGAAAGAGGGGAAGAAGAAGATGAAACAGATCGGAAAAATATCTCTTCCCCAGGAAGCTTTCCTCGCATTTCTCAAAACCGGTGATGAGGGTGAGGATTAAAGAAGTCCCGACGGTGTCGCTCTATGTGCACTTTCCCTTCTGCGAGTCTAAATGTCCCTATTGCGCTTTCTATAGCGTCAGACCCAGGAAAGGTGATATGGAGGAGTATTTCTCCTCATTGAGCCTGGAGATAGACCTTATCGAGAAAGAAATGCAGGGGTTCCCCCCGGTGAAGACCCTTTATATAGGTGGCGGAACACCAACCATTGCCTCTTCGGGGATCTGGAAAAACATGGTCTCGATCCTCGAGAACCGGTTCCGTTTTTTTCAGGAAACGGAAGTTACCGTCGAGGCGAATCCAGGTTCGATGACCCGGGAACAGGTCATGATCTGGAAAGACTGGAGAGTAACGAGAGTGAGCCTTGGCGTTCAGAGCCTCGAAGACAGGTATCTCGAGACACTGGGCCGGATCCATGACTCCCGCCAGGCCAGACAGGCCATGGAAAGGACCAATTCCGCAGGGTTATCGCTTTCCGTTGACATGCTTTTCGGATTACCCGACCAGAAGATGGAGGTATGGATCAGGGACCTTGGTGAGATCATTTCCCTTGGTGTGGATCACGTATCGACCTATCAGTTGTCCCTTGAGGATGGGACTCCATGGGGTGATTTCCCGCCGACAAATATCCCCGACGGATACCCCTTCTACAGGTGGGCCCAGTATTATCTCGAAAAACATGGTTTCAGGCAGTATGAGATAGCAAGTTTTGCCAGACCCGGTGAGTGGTGCAGGCACAACGTGGCCTACTGGTTCAGGAAAGATGTGATCGGGCTTGGTCCTTCGGCATGGGGCTTCATCAAAGGGGTGCGGACCGGGAATATACGTGACCTTCGGAAATATTCGTCAATGCTAAGGGCCGGCATCAGACCTGTATGTGTCCGCGAGGAACTCGACCCGAGGGAGCAGGCCTCGGAGGCCGCTATACTTGCACTCAGAACCAGGTGGGGGATACGTTTCGAAAGGTTCCGGAAAATGTATGGGGAAAGAGCCCTGGAGGATCTTTTATCCAGACTTGACGAGCTCCCCTCCAGGCTTATGAGAAGGAATCCATGGTCGGCGGTGCTGACCCGTGACGGGATGCGAGTGGGCAACGCGGTGTGGGAGCGTCTTCTGCCCTGACGGGGCTATCCGATCACAAGTGTGCGGGCTTGCCCGGTCATCACTTCTGCGATCTCGAACATGTTCGAGATCACTCCTGTCGAGATTGAACCTGTTATACCGAAATGCTTTGTGCATGTACCGCAAACCAGGACCCTGCACCCTTTCTCTTCCATTGCCCGCAGACTTTCTGAAGCCGAATTATCGGGCAGGGTCAGCATAACTCCGCCATTCATAAGGGCTATCGCCGAAGGGGGGCTGCTCATTCCCGCCATGGTGTCCAGAAATGATTTCATCAGGACGTCACCCAGGGATTTGTCCGGCTGACCCAAAAAAGGGGAGCAGATCACCAAAACGAGGTCCTCCGGTTTCTCCCTGGCGTTACTCACTGCCGGGCTTTCGGAGGTGCTGCCCTCTCTGGAGCATATCAGTGTTGCGGTCCCTCCTTCTTCCACAACAGAGACTGAGAGTTTTCTGCTCTCCAGGAATCGCCTTACGTTCTGCAGTGCTGTCCCGGAATCCACGATAACCTCAAGGGGCAGCCCTTCTTTTTCAAGGGCTTCCCTGGTCATCATGACCGGTTTCGGGCAGGGTTTGCTGCGCGCGTCTATCCTTACCATCGGGATCAACCTCCCTTTACGGAATATTCGGCACTATATGGATCATATTACCATCATCGGCTCACAGTCATGCCCCGTTGGGTTTTTACCTTCATTGGGATAAACTAACATATGCATATCAAGCCATTTTTCGGGAAGGTGAAATGATGCAGGAATCGATCAGGGATCTTCTCCGCGATCTCCCTTCGATGGATGAACTTCTCCAGAGGGTATGGGTAAGGCCATTTCAATCGAAATTGGGCAGGGACGCCGTCAAGTCGACATTTGCTGACGTGATAGGGGAAACAAGAAGCGGAATCATCAAGGGGAAGGCGTCATCACTGAATATTGCCCATATTGAAGCCGAGGTTATGAGGCGGCTTGAAAAGTACTCCAGAAACAGCCTGCGCCGGGTAATAAACGCGACCGGAGTTGTGGTTCACACCAATCTCGGCAGGTCGTGCCTGAGCCGTGATGCCGTGAATAATGTTGCCGAAATATCAGGAAGGTACAGCAATCTGGAATATGACCTTGAGGAGGGGAGCAGGGGACATCGCAATTCGCATGTTGAATGGCTGCTCTCTGTCCTGACGGGTGCCGATGCGGCGATTATAGTCAACAACAATGCCGGAGCTGTTCTTCTCTCCCTTGCCGCGCTGGCCAGGGGGCGGGAGGTAGTCGTTTCTCGCGGGGAACTGGTCGAGATCGGAGGTTCCTTCAGGATACCGGATATTATGGATTTTTCAGGGGCCAAAATGGTTGAGGTTGGCACCACGAACCGCACCCACATGGAGGATTACAGAAAAGCCATTACCCCGGAAACGGGGATGATCCTCAAGGTCCATCCTTCCAACTACAGGGTGGTAGGGTTTCACACCTCCCCGTCCAGGGAAGAACTTGCCGCTTTGGCCAGGGAGAAAGACCTTGTTTTCATGGAGGATCTCGGCAGTGGTGTGATAGCGGACCTTTCGTACTGTGGGCTTGCAGGAGAGCCAACCGTCAGGCAGTGTGCAGAATCTGGCGTTGATATCATCACCTTTTCAGGCGACAAACTCCTCGGGGGGCCGCAGATAGGGGCTGTGGTCGGGCGGAAACAGGTCGTGGAGAAACTCCGCAAGTTCCCTCTTCTGAGGGCGCTCCGGGTGGACAAGATGACCCTTGCTGCTTTCGAAACGACGATGAGACTTTACCTTGAGGGCAGATCGGGGGAAATACCCACCCTGAGAATGCTCACAATTTCCCCTGCCGATCTTCTTAAAAAAGCCAGGTCACTGGCTTCGAAGATCCGCAGGAGAAGCGGAGCAGGGGTCTCTGTCGTAGAGACGGCCGACGCGGTCGGAGGAGGAGCGTTCCCGGCAACGGATATTCCCGGCTATGGTGTTATGGTTTCCCTTCCGGGACACATTTCTGATGGTGCTGCAATGAAAATTCTGCGTGGCAAGAATGTTCCCGTTATCCCCTCAGCAAGGGATGGTTCCCTGATATTTCACGTAAGGACACTTCTGGAAGGCGATGACAGGGTCATATCCGCCAGTGTAGGAGAGATGCTCGAGGGGGGAACCCATGATGACGCAAAACCGTGAGGTTCCTGTCGTCCTGGGAACAGCGGGGCATATAGATCACGGGAAGACCACCCTGGTGAAGGCCTTGACCGGGGTTGACTGCGATCGGCTCAGGGACGAAAAACGTCGGGGAATCACCATCGAACTGGGTTTTGCCCCGGTAACCCTTCCAGGAGGCCAGGTCGTAAGCATAGTTGATGTGCCGGGGCACGAAAAATTCATAAGGCAGATGGTTGCAGGCGCGGCCGGTATCGACGGGGTTCTATTCATAATTGCTGCCGACGAGGGGGTAAGGGCACAGACCCGGGAACATCTGGATATCCTTGGACTGATCGGCGTCAGGCATGGCATAGTTGTTGTAACGAAAGCCGACATGGTCGACCCGGATTTTCTTGACCTTGCTCTGGAAGAGATCAGGGAGGAAATAGAGGGGACTTTCCTCAAAGGAGCGGAAATTATCCCTGTATCGGCGGTATCGGGATTTAATCTGGACAAGCTTATGGAGTCAATCGGAATTATGGTTGGCAAGATCAGCCCCAGGAATTCCGGCGGGGGGTTTTTTATGCCTGTTGACAGGGTTTTCCCTGTGAAGGGGTTCGGTTCAGTTGTAACGGGTACGGCGTATCGGGGGAGTGTGAGAAAGGATGATCCCCTTGAACTTTTGCCCCTCGGGTTAAAGACGGAGATAAGATCCGTTCAGGTCCATGATGTTCCCGTTGAGACTGGTACAGGCGGACAAAGGATAGCCATGAGCCTCGGGGGAATATCACTAGACGAGATCAGCAGAGGGGACGTTCTCTGCACTCCGGGTGTTTTCAGCGCCACGGAAAGGTTCGACGTGCGGCTTTCAATACTTCCTTCGTCACCCGAAGCAGTTGAACACTGGCAGAGGGTCAGGATGCACCTGGGGACCGCCGATCTTCTGGGGCGTGTATCTTTTTTCGACAGGGAAAAACTCGAGCCCGGAGATACCGCTTTTGCCCAGATCGTAGCCGAGGAGCCGGTGGTATGTACCAGGGATGAGGCTTTCGTAATAAGGTTTTACAGTCCACTAAGGACCATCGGAGGAGGGACAGTTGTTATGCCTCTTTCAAGAAGGCCCAGGGGACATAAAGAGAAAATATCACATCTTGCCTTTTTAAAGAAAATTTCAACCGCAGCAGATACGGAAGAAAGATTCAAAGAGCTTTCTTCTCACATGAAGTTGCTTCCCGTCAGAGAAGCAATCAGCCTGCTTCAGGAAGTGCCCTCGGAATTTGCCAGGATTGCGAAAGAGGCGGACCGTAAAGGGCGATCGATCTATATTGAAACAGGCGAAGGGCTTGTTATTTCGGGTGAATACGCCCGTGAAAAGCTTGCGGAAACCAAGGTACTGCTCGATGGAATGCACGAAAAGGAACCGGAGAATCCTGGTATGGTTGCTGATGTTCTCTGCAGAAAACTGTTTCCCGAGATCGATATCAAATATTCCAAACGGATCCTGGACAGATGGGTGGAAAATGGGGAAGTGGCTCTGGACGACCAGAGAGTCAGCATGCCGGGCTTCACACCAAGGGATGCATCCCAGTTGGGCGCTTCGGGGAGAACGATCCTGGAGTATTGCTCTCGAAGGGAATTCCAGCCGCCGACCCTGGATGAAATATCCGAAGGGACAGCCCTTTCTGCCGCGGAGATCGCGAGATCATTGGAGGCATTGAGAGCCCAGGGTCAGATAACGCTAGCCGGGGGCGAGTTTCTGGTGTCGAGGAACGTTCTGGAAAAACTGGTAGAAAAACTCGCCGGGGCAGGAGGGGATATTACGGTAGCCTCCGTTCGGGATCTGACCGGCAGCAGCCGCAAGTACGTTCTCCCCATGCTGGAGATGCTCGATTCCATGGGAATAACAAGGAGGGTCCAGGATAAGCGGATCCTGAGGAAAACAAAGGTTTGAAGGCCACGTAACCCCTGACTCGAGTGAATGGCAAAACGAAATATTATAAGGAAAGTAAGTCTGGCGACTTGATGGATGAATAATCCGGATCGCTAGATGTAATCTATGTTTAATTTTATCAGCCCGTCTATTGAATATCCCGGAAATATGTGGTAAAATCCTTTCAAACTACATACAGGAGTGACACATATGAGTCCTAACCTTTCCACGATCCGGGATCGGGTGAACGAGTACAAGGGCTCCAGGGTGCGCTACAAGGCTTTGAAAGGCCGCCGTAAAACAGAGGTTCGAATGGGTGTTATCATGGAGACATATCCCAACCTGTTCACCATGTATGTCGAGTCTCAAAGGAGTACCGTATCCTTCAGCTATGCTGAACTTCTCACCCGTGAGGTCGAAGTCGAGATACTTCCTGGGAACAAGAAGCTGATCCAGTTCTAGGACAAGGCAAGCGTAAACGCCCCGGTGCTCGAGCGCCGGGGCTTTCTTTTTTGCGAGGTGGTGCCGGTGCTGCGTGAGTTGGTTTCTCCTGCAAAGATAAACCTGACCCTAAGGATCACGGGATCATTGCAGGGAGGTTATCATAGCTTGGGGACCCTCTTTTTGCGACTCCCGGCGGCTGAAAAGTTGACATTGAGCATCAATGACCATAATAATGTAAGTGAACATATCCTCAGGGTTCACGGTTTCTCGATAAGAGGCAAAAACATTCTGGACAAAGTGTTGAAAATTGCCAGGAGAAAATCCTCTGCATTGCCTTTTTTCGAGATAGATCTTTGGAAAAAAATCCCTCCAGGCAGTGGTATCGGGAGCGGCAGCGGCAACGCGGCTGCCCTGGCAAGGTTCCTGACAGATGAGGGTTTTGTACAATTTTCCGAAGAAGAGATACTCTCATTAGGTGCGGATGTACCCTTTCTTTTTGGAGGGGAAAGAGCCGGCTACAGAAGCGGGATCGGGGACATTCCATCTCCGCTGCGAGGGGTCGAAAAAATTAGCCCCCAGGTTCTTGTTGTCGTGCCGTGTTGGTCTCAGAATACGGCCGAGGCGTACCGCCTTGCCGATGATCTCTACAGATCCTCCGGCTGGCCAATGAGCGATAAGGATGCGCGGGAAGAAGCCTTACGCATAGCCCGAATCCTTGCAAGAAAAGAAAAGACCGGGCTTCTTCCGAACGATTTTTTCCCTGTTATAAGTGCGAGGCATCCGGAATACCACGATTTTGCGAGGATCGCGGATTCCTCAGGCTCGTTTGCCTGGGGTCTTGGAGGAAGCGGTAGTTCATTTTTCTGCCTTTTCAGGGAAGGTGCAGGATTGATGAAAGCGGTTGAACTGTTCAAAAGGCACGATGTTGCAAGGCATATTTTCGATCTGGGGTGAAAAATATGAAAAGCACCCGTACTGAAAGACTTATCAGAATGGCTTCCCGTTTTCTGGTCGCTCCCTCCAGGCAGATATCTCTCACGGGACTTTCAGAACAGTTCGAGGTCTCTAAGACGGTCATAAGTGACGATGTGGCGATCATAGACCGATCGATGAAAGAAGAAGGTATTGGCGGGATCTGTGTGGAAAGGGGAAGAAGCGGAGGGGCTTTTCTCAGGCCGAAACTTTCCCGAGAGTACAGAAAGTCTTTTCTTGGATCGATAGCCGAGACTCTTTCCCAGGACAACAGAATCCTTCCGGGAATGCTGATCCATTACTCGGATATTCTGTTCAACCCCGGTTTTGCAGGGCCTTTGGGTTATGCTCTTGCCTCTGATTTTGCGGACAGGGAGCCAGATGTTGTAATGACATCGGAAGTAAAGGGTATCCCCCTGGCGGTTTTTACGGCCCACGCCCTGGGCATTCCGATGGCAGTGTGCCGTTTCAGAAACCGGCCAAGTGATGGACCAGCTGTTGCTGTCCATTATCCCTCCGGAAGCGGTGAGGTCAGAACCATGTTCATGGGGACAAGGTTTTTGTCGGCCGGCAAAAAAGTTCTTATTATCGACGATTTTATGAGAGGTGGAAGCACTGTCGCAGGAATGCTGCTGGTTGCCCGGGAGTTCAAAGCCGAGGTTGTCGGGACCGGGGTTTTCATAGCCGCGTCGGAACCGGCCAGAAAAGCTGTATCAGAGTACAGCGCTCTCCTGAGGCTCGAGAGGGGTAGCGACGGTATCCCTGAAGTCAAGGTCCAGGCTTGAAGTCGGACAAATTCTAAAATGCGTGATTTCCGGCACCGTTACCGGTTCAAGTTTTACCGTTGAGGTGTTTTTATTTTCTGATTCCCGACCGGGGTGTTTCGTTATTCTGGCTTCACTTGCCCCCCTTTCCTGTTGCCCCTGTTTTTCCTGTTTGACGTCCCCTCTTAAGTGGGTTAGAATCTCCACTTGGGAGGAGGTGGCAGGTCTCCATGATCGTGAAAGTCAATCGTGACGAGTGCATAGGCTGTGGAGTTTGTGCGCAGATTTGCCCCGAAGTCTTTGAACTTGACGAGAATGCAGGTAAGGCAAAGGTAATTAACCAGAGTGGGGCTGAATGTGCCCGTGAGGCCTCCGATAGTTGCCCGGTAGGCTGTATTGCCGTCGAGGAATAGTTTTTCCGGGTTGATTCCCGCTACACAGGATCTACCAAACATTTTCGGGCCCATAGCTCAACTGGTCAGAGCCACCGGCTCATAACCGGAAGGTTCCTGGTTCGAGTCCAGGTGGGCCCACCAGAGAATTGAATAAAGCCGCCCGGTGCGGCTTTATTTTTTTTATTCAGAGGTGATCGATAATGACGAGAACAAAAGATGTGATAAGAGCCATAGAGGAATTTGCTCCTTTTGCCTGGTCCTGTGAGTGGGACAATCCGGGTTTGCAGGCAGGTTCTCCTGAATGGGAAGTTAAAGGTGTAGCGGTCTCCCTTGACGCAACGGAGCAGGCCTTGTCGGAGGCCATTAAACAGAAATGTTCCTGCCTGGTTGTGCATCATCCAATGGTTTTTGATCCGTTGAGAAGTATCCAGACACAGACAGTCCCTGGCGGCAAAATACTGAAAGCTCTGGATCATCGCATTTCGGTTATTGCGGCACATACCAACTGGGATGTCAGCCCCTGTGGGGTCAATGCCTTGCTAGGTGAAAAACTGGGTCTTGCCGGGCCAGTCCCGCTGGAAGATGGCCCCGAAGGCTCCTGGGGGATCGGGCTTTGCGGGGACCTGAAGGCGGGGATTCCAGAGAAAGATCTGGGAGACTTTCTTTGTGACTCCTGGAAACTCTCATGGGTGAGGTCTTATAATCTCCCGAAATCGCCGTCCAGGATCGCCCTCGTCGGAGGATCGGGGGGGGAAATGTGGCCCCTTGCCCTTTCGAAGGGTGCTGACGTTTTTATAACTGCCGATATGAAGTATCATCAACTGGTGGATGCTGTGGAAAGCGGTCTCGGTGTAGTAGTTGTGGACCATGGAGAGATGGAGCGGCTCTCCATCCCCGTTTTGAGAAAAATGCTTGAAGGCTTTCTTCCGGTGAAGGTTATCGAAGTTGATAAAAGGGGTTTCGACCCGGGAGAAATTACGAAATCAACTGGACAACGAGGTGAAAGGGTATGAAGAAAAGGGTTTTCAGCGGGATGCGGCCAACAGGGAGGCTGCACCTCGGTCATCTGGCCGGGGCTCTCTCAAACTGGGTAAGGCTTCAGGAAGAGTATGAGTGCTATTACTGTATTGTGGACTGGCACGCGATAATGTCGGAGTATGCGGATACGGGCTCCGTCAGGGCGAACTGTCGTGAGGTCCTGCTTGACTGGCTTGGTGTCGGGCTCGATCCAGAAAGGAGCACCATATTTCTTCAGTCGCATGTCCCGCAGCATGCGGAACTGCACCTTGCTCTTTCTATGATAGCTCCATTAGGATGGCTCGAAAGAAATCCTACATACAAGGAACAGATCATCAACATGCAAAACAAGGACCTGAGCACCTACGCTTTCCTTGGATATCCTGTGCTGCAGGCTGCGGATATTCTTCTCTACAAGGGTGATCTGGTCCCGGTTGGAGAGGACCAGTCGGCTCACCTCGAACTCTCGAGGGAGATAGCAAGAAGGTTCAATCATTTTTACGGAGATATTTTCCCGGAGCCCCGGACACTGCTTACGGAAACCCCGAAGGTTCCTGGAACAGACGGCAGGAAAATGAGTAAATCCTACGGCAACTCCATCAATATCGCCGATGCCCCCGAAGATATCTGGGAGAAACTTCGTACCATGATGACCGATCCGGCAAGAGAACGCCGCAAGGACCCGGGGGATCCCGCAAAATGTCCGGTATGGGACATACAGAAGGTCTTTAACCCCGACGCCGGAGAAAAGGAAAGGCTTGCCGATGGCTGCAGAAGCGCGGGAATTGGTTGCCTCGACTGCAAGAAAGCCCTTTACGGGCATCTCATGGATGTGCTCGGACCGATACAGGATAGAAGAAGATCATTCGAATTAAAAGAGGATGGTGTTCTTGAGGTTCTTCGTAGCGGGGCCGGAAGGGCCAGAGATGTTGCCTCGGCGACAATGTCGCAGGTGATAGATGCGATAGGGTTTGTTGACAGGTAGTGATTTTATCTCCCCGGCCGGGAGGCAGTATTAATGATATTTGAAGTAGAACTTGAAGGTTTTTCAGGACCCCTGGATCTCCTCTGTAATCTGGTCGAATCGGGGGAGGTGCAGGCCTCCAGGATCAGCGTCAGTGAACTGATCCGCGTCTATTATGATTTTTTGCTAAAAAACGAGAGGGCAGGCATAAACGAAATGGCGGCCTTCTTCTCTCTTTCGGCCAGGTTGTTGCTGGGCAAACTTAAGTCCCTTCTTCCTGCGCTTCCCGGAGAGGAGAAGCCGGAGATCGAAGATGTTCCAGAAGGTGAGGATCTCTTTGATGCTCTTGGCAGGTACATGCCCTACAGAAGGGCATCAGCTCACATGATCGAACTTATGAGGGCAAGGGCCCGCTGTTTTACAAGGAACAGTCACGAGGAGGGGCCTCCCTGGTTTGACCTTGGGGATCTTTATTCCCTCTCCATGGTCTGGTGGGAAATAGTATCAGAAAAGAAGGAAAGATCTGAAGGTCAGGGCAGGGAGCTCGAGAACATCGAGTGGGATGGAATACCCGTAGCGACACCCGAAGAAGGTCAGGTTGAGGTAAGGATGGACGAGATCCGAGAACTGGTCTCAGGAAAAGGGTTTGTGTTTCTTAGCGACATCCTCGTAAGATCTTCAACAAGGCCGCTGCTTGTAGTTACCATCCTTGCGCTTCTCGAGATGGCCAGGCTAGGCATTATAAGGATTTCCCAGGAGGAGATGTTTGGAGATGTCGGAATACACTGCTGAACGTCCCCTTTCTCCGGTGGCGAGGTCGGTCGAGGCAGTCCTGTTTGTGGCGACCCAGCCAGTTTGTGTTCGTGAGCTTGCCTCGGTAGCAGGTGTTACCGACGGACAGGTGGTCCGTGCACTTGATGAGATCTCCGGGAGATACCGCAGTGGCCATGGTCTCTGTCTGTTAAATATTGCAGGAGGCTGGATGATGGCGACCTCCCCCGAACAGGAGGAGGTCGTAGCCCTTTTTCGGGATGTGGCTCTTACGCAGAAGGTCCGGCTAAGCAAAGCTGCTCTGGAGTCGCTTGCGGTAATAGCCTACGCTCAACCTGTTACCCGTTCCGAGATAGAGGAGATCAGGGGGGTAAGATGCGAAAGGGTTCTGGAGACCCTTTTGAAGCATGGACTAATACGGGTCGCCGGAAGGAAAAAGGGGTCGGGGACCCCGCTTCTTTACAGGACTACTGACTCCTTCCTTTCAATATTCGGGCTTGGGGCGATATCCGATCTTCCAACTCTGGAGGAGATGCAGGAGATGGTCCTGCCTGAGGACGAGGCCGGGAACTCAAATGGGATCGATGAATGATGTTGACAAGGGTTTTTTTAGACTGAACCGTTACCTTGCAATGAGTGGCGCAGGGTCGAGAAGAAACGTCGAGAATCTTGTGCGGTCTGGGAGGGTCTCGATCAACGGAATGGCTGTGAGAGACCTTTCTACCAGGATAAGGCCGGGTGATAATGTATGCCTGGATGGTCTTGTTGTTGTCCCGAAACCTGAAGTTTACCTGGTAATGAACAAACCTGTCGGGATCGTTTGTGCTGTGAAGGACAAATACTATCCGACGGTGATAGATATTACTCCGGCAGATGCAGTTGAGGCTGGTGTTTTTCCGGTTGGAAGGCTCGACAAGGATAGTGAAGGTCTACTCATTCTCACAAATGATGGAGCCTTTGCTCAGAAGATCATCCATCCGGAACAAGGGATCGGGAAGACCTACGAGGTACTCCTGGAGAAAGAGGCTGATCAGGCCGGTATCGAAAAACTTCGCATGGGTACGACCATTGAAGGCAAGAGGCTTATACCCCTGAATGTTGAACTGGTAGCCGGAGAACCAGAAAGACGATGGCTCTCCATAACATTGTCCGAAGGTGTCAAAAGAGAGGTTCGGGTTATGGCCAAAGCGGCGGGATTCAGGGTCATGAGGCTTATAAGGAGAAAGATCGGACATCTGGAGTTAAGAAAGATTCGCTCCGGAGCGATCGTAAGGATCAGCGGTGATGAACTCGAAAGAATGATACTCAAAGGAGGGACCGTTTAGATTGGGAGGTGTATCTCTGGAAATGATAAGTAGTGACCATGCCGACAGTACGGTCATAACTATAGACGGACCTGCCGGAGCCGGGAAAAGCACCATTGCCAGGCTCCTTGCCGGGAGGATCGGTTTTCAGTACTTGGACACCGGAGCGATATACAGGACTATTGCCTATTGCCTTTCCCGAAATTCAGTTCCACCCGTCGAGAACGATTTTCTTTGTTCCTCTCTAGCTTGTTGCAGGATAGGACTTGAAAAGGGCAAGATCATCCTGGACGGTAAAGACGTATCGGATCAGATCAGATCCCAGAAGATAGACAGAATAGTATCGTCTTATGCGGCCCTTCCCATGATAAGGAGATTCCTGATTGGCATTCAGAGGGAGCAGGCTGCCATGTCAGACATTGTTGCCGACGGGCGGGATATGGGGAGTGTTGTTTTCCCGGAGGCAGCCCTGAAAATATATCTTGATGCGGATGTCTCGGTAAGAGCCGAAAGAAGGATGCTGGAACTTTCCGCCAGGGGAGAAACACCTGAGATCGGGGAGATACTTGAGAATATCCGGGAACGGGATCGCAAGGACAGGGAGAGGGAAGTTTCCCCCCTTATGGTTCCCGAAGGCGCCCACATCATAGATACGACGGGCCTTGATGTAGATGAGGTGGTAACAAGGATCATGGCCCTGGTATCCCCCGTGATTGGCGGGTCCGGCCGGCCAGAGAGGAGCGGATAAAATGAAATCTGTTTTTTACTGGCTTGTTGCAGGTTTTTTTCGAATAATGCTGCTGGTCTACAACAGGCTCCAGGTTACAGGACTGGAGAGGGCGCTATCTGTAAAACCTCCGATAATTATTGCGGCCAACCATTGCAGCAACCTTGACCCCATCGTTATAGGTGCTGCCTTTCCGAGGAGGTTGAGATATCTTGCCAAATCCGAACTCTTTTCCTTTCCTCCTTTTGGTTTTGCCATAAGGTCCCTGGGAGCGGTCCCTGCGAAAAGGGATGACCTGCAAGGCGCTGCAGGAGCATTGAAGTTTCTGCTGGAGAGGATCAACAAAGGGGAGAGTGTTCTGCTTTTCCCCGAGGGGCAGCGTTCCCCTGACGGGAGCCTGCAGCCACTGGAAGGAGGAGCCGGCCTCCTTGCGGCCAAGACCGGCGTGCCGGTGGTGCCGGCATATGTTCATGGAACTTTCGAGGCTCTTCCCAGGGAGTCCTCACGGTATCGACCCGTCAGGATAAGGTTGGTCTTTGGGGATCCCATATATCCTGCAGGGATAAAGGGTGTCCCCGTCAAAGAGCTGAGACAGAAAATTACCGAAAAACTTGAAAATTCCCTGAGAAAACTGGAAGGGGAACTGTCGGTTGACCGATAGAGGCAAGGGGTGGCCGAGTACGGCGATCCTCGTTGCGATCTCCGGTAAAGATCCCGAGGGGCTGGATGCCAGTCTGAAAGAGCTTTCACTCCTTCTTGAAAACCTGGGGACAGGTACCGCGGGGCAAATGATACAGAGAAGGGATAAACCGGATCCAGATTCCTTCATCGGGTCGGGCAAAGCCCAGGAGATCGCCCTTCTTGCCAGGGAGTCCGGTGCGTCGCTGCTGGTGGTTGACGGAAGGCTGTCTCCTGCCCAGGCAGCGCACCTTTCAGAGATCACGGGACTGATGATCTGGGACCGCCCCTTGGTAATAATGAAAATATTTGAGCAGCGGGCACAGACAGGTGAGGCGAAACTCCAGATAGAGCTTGCTCGCTGCAGGTACGAGATACCTCTCCTGAAAGGTCTTGGCATGCAGATGTCCAGATTGGGTGGCGGATTGGGAACGAGGGGGCCTGGAGAAACGGAGTTTGAGAGACACAGGAGAAAACTCGAAAGACGTGAGAGGGAGATCAGCAGAAAAATAGAAATTATCCGGGAGAGAAGACAGGCCCAGAGGAAACGGAGGGTCCGCGCCGGGCTTCGTACCGTGGCCCTGGCGGGTTACACGAACAGCGGAAAATCATCTCTCCTGAAGTGCCTTTCCGGCGATAAAAGCCTTGTGTCTGAGGACAGGCTCTTTTCCACGTTGGATCCCTTTGTCCGGAGGGTCAGGCTCCCTGGCGGTTCTTTCATACTGATGACCGACACGGTAGGGTTTATCAGGAATCTGCCTCATGACCTTGTAACCGCATTCAGGGCCACTATGGAGGAGGTCTCAGGTTCCGACCTGGTTCTTCTTGTAGCCGACGCTTCCTTTGGGGGTTTCAATGATGATATATCAGTCGTGGAGACCCTTCTGCAGTCGATAGGGGCGGAAGAAATACCCAGGATGGTCGTTATGAACAAGATCGACCTTCTTGAACCTGAAGAAGCGTCGTCGAGGATCGCCGAGGTGGGAAGGACCCAGGATATTGTGATTCCCGTCAGTGCCACACGCGGAGACAACATTGGTACACTGCTTGAAAATATCGAAAAATTTTTCGGCTATGTTACCGGAAAGGGGCTGGATGAAGATGCTCAGAAGCATGACTGGTTTCAGCAGGACCAGTATTGACAGACCTTTTGGATCCATTTCCCTGGAAATATCCAGCGTTAACCACAGGAACCAGGAAATTTTTGTCAAAAGCCCGAGGGAACTTTTCCGTTTCGAGCAAACCATCCAGCAGGAGATAAGAAAAGCCTCAAGAAGAGGAAAGATCCAGGTCAGGCTGGAAGTATGTTGGGGCCCTGCTTTCAGGGGGGCTGTAATAGACAGAATTGTTCTTGACGGCTACATAAGAGACACAGCAAAGGCAAGGGCTGCATTTGGTCTTCCGGAGGATGTCCAGGTTGAACAACTACTCTCGTTACCGGGGGTCATGGTTTCATCCCAGGAGACGGAAGAACTCGAAAAAGAGATCGAAGAGGCTATTCTGTCTCTGGTTGCTGCAGGTATCAGGGAATGGGTCGACATGAAAAAAACTGAGGGGAGCCACCTCGAAAAAGAGATCCTTGCCCACCTGGAAGGGCTGGAGAGTCGGGTGATCGAGATCGAGAACAGGTGGAAGGCCGCAAAAGCCGGTGCACTCTCATCGATGAAGGAAAGAATAATATCCTTTGTCGAGTCCGGAGGTTTTGACTGCGATGAAGGTCGTCTGGCCCAGGAGATTGTCATACTCAACGACAAGTGGGACATATCGGAAGAACTGGCGAGACTGGCGAGCCACATGGATAAATTCCGTTCCATGGTAGATAATAAGGGTGTTAACGGAAAGACCCTTGATTTTCTGGTTCAGGAAATGAACCGCGAGATAAACACCGTCGCCTCGAAGGTTCAGGATGCAGAAATAAGGTGGCTTTCGGTAGAAGCTAAAAGCGAACTTGAATCCGTTCGTGAACAGATACAGAACGTGGAGTGAGAAGATGGGATATAACCTTTTGCACATAGGTTTTGGAAATATGGTCGTCAGCGAAAGGGTAGTCGCGATCATACACCCTTCGTCGGCTCCCATCAAAAGACTGAAAGACGAAGCCAGGGCCCAGGGCAAGCTGGTTGATGCCACCGAGGGTAGAAAGACAAGGGCCATTCTTGTTATGGACAGCGATCACGTAGTTCTCTCGGCGATCCAGCCGGAAACCATTGGTGTCCGGTTCGAGGGCAGGGACAGGGAGTGTGAGACGGATCGCTAGGGGGCGCCTTTTCGTTGTCTCTGGTCCCAGCGGGGTGGGGAAGGGGACTCTGAGAAAGGCACTTTTCAATACTTTAGACAACCTTGAATATTCCATATCCTGTACCACGAGGTCCCCGCGTAAGGGGGAGAAGGACGGTCTTGACTATCGATTTATTAGTCCCGGGTCTTTCAGGCGACTCGCGGAAGAGGGTATGTTCCTGGAATGGGCGGAAGTTCACGGTAACCTCTACGGGACACTAAAGGAGGATGTGGAGGCATCTCTTTCGAAGGGCAGGGACGTTGTGCTGGAGATTGATGTCCAGGGAGCCGTAAAGGTAAAGGAGGCAATGCCTGATTCGGTTTTACTGTTTATTCTCCCCCCCTCCGAGAAGGATCTGCTGGAACGTCTCAGCCATAGGGGAACAGAAAGCGTTGATGAAGTTCAAGCCAGGATTGAAGGCGCAAGACACGAGATCGAACTTTCCGGAATGTACGATCATGTTATTGTCAATGATTTTTTCAGCAGGGCGCTAGGAGAACTTGCTGGAATAGTGGAGAGTTACAGGAGATTAAGATAATTAAAATATCAGGGCAGAGGTGTTGCATTGTGACGAAAAAAACAGATGGAATGGATCTTTCCAGACCCATAACAAACAAATATCTTATGGCCTGCGCTATCTCCAAAAGGGCCCGGCAGCTGAGTGAGAAAAAGGGGCGTATGCCCTTCGGGGACGAAGGATCCAATCCTATTGAAATGGCGATGAGGGAGATCAGCGAGGGAAAGGTGTCCATCTTCGGAATGGAATCGGCCTCTCCCGCCGTGGCAGAGAAAGAAGCGGCCGATAATGCCGATGGATTGGAAGAAAAATCGTAAACTTCTTCTTGGGGTAACCGGCGGAATTGCCGCATACAAGGCTCCTGAAACAGTGAGGGAGTTCAGGAAGCACGGCTGGGAAGTAGAGGTCATCCTGTCCAGATCAGCTGAGCGATTTGTTTCCCCTCTCTCGATATCGTCTCTTTCCTCCAGGCGGGTTTGGCTGGAGGATGATTTTCTTTCAGCTGAAAGAGGATGGAAAATCCCCCACATTTCTCTTGCGGAATGGGCTGACGTTATGATCGTCGCTCCAGCTACCGCGTCTTTTCTGCATGGCGCGGCTTTCGGTGATGGTTCTACACTTCTTCATGCCTCCCTTCTGGCGGCGCGGTGTCCAGTTCTTATATTTCCCGCAATGAATGTAAACATGTGGGAACACTCTGCCGTGAGAGATAATGCGAAAAAGTGTTCAGAACTTGGCTACCATCTCGTTGTGCCTGAATCGGGAGAGCTGGCCTGCGGTTCCGAGGGGAAGGGAAGGCTTCCATCCATCGACGTTATCCGGGAAGAGACCTTCAGGGCTGTCTGTCCTTCGGCTGACCTTGATGGTGTGAGCGTTCTGGTTACCTCCGGACCTACCAGGGAGGCCATAGATCCTGTAAGGTTCATAAGCAATCCCAGCTCAGGAAAGATGGGGTCCGCTGTTGCCCGCACGGCATGGTACAGAGGAGCTGAGGTGGTGATGATCTCTGGCCCGTCTTCCCAGCCTGTCCCATATGGCATCAGGGTTATACCGGTTGTTTCGGCTATTGAGATGTACGATGCGGTGATGTTGGAAGCTCCGGCCTATGATGTTATTGTCAAGGCCGCCGCGGTGGGTGACTTTACTCCATCCAGGGTAATGGACAGAAAGATCAAGAGGGAGAAGGAAAAGAACCTTACCATTGAGTTCACACCAAACCCTGATATCGCTGCATCTCTTGGTGCTTCGAAGAGGCCTGGACAATACCTGGTCGGGTTTGCGGCTGAGACAGAAGACGCTGTTGCCAACGCGTCTGCCAAACTTGTCCGAAAGGGACTTGACCTGATAGTGGCTAATAGTGTCAGTGGCGATGCTTCTGCCTTTGGCTCAGAGTATAATTCCGTGGTAATGATAGGAAAAGAAGGAATAGAGAAAGAGATATCGGGTACCAAGGAAGAAGTTGCGGACGCCGTATGGGGGATCGTTCTTAAAAAACTTGAAGCGGCGGGTCTCTGAATTTGTTCCTGGAAGTTGTCGTACCGGGTCCATGGTGGCATACACTTACATATGAATTTGACCGTGTTTGCAGCCGTGGAGCCAGACTGAGGGTCCCTGTGGGACGGGGCGTAAGGGTTGCTTTTGCCACTGGATCGTCTTCCATGGAGCGGCCTTTCGGCGAATACAGGGTGCTTTCTGCCCTGGAGGCGATAGATGATCGATCACCCCTGGGGTGGGAACTCTTCAATACATCCGAAAAGATAGGCAAGCATTTTCTCTGTGGTTTCGGAGAGGCCCTGAAGGCCGTCGCGCCTGCTTCTGTCATTTCCGGCAAGTCTTTCGAAGGTCTTCCCGAGATGGATGGTCCCCGTGGAGATTTCAACGAAGAGCGATGTGACTCGCCGGATTTTTCTGCGAGATCTGACCGGTACCTGGAGGTGATAGAATCCTCCCGGGGCGGAGTTCTTGCCCTTTTTCCGGACAGATCCGCCGCTTCCGCTTTCTGGAAAAAACTTCCCGAAAAACACAAAAAAGACAGCCTTTTATGGCTTTCTGCACCCGGGCCGGCTTCTGACAGCCGGTGGGAAAGGGTCCGAAGGGGAAACTTCCGGCTGGTGGTCGGATCTCCGGCCGCCCTATTTGCTCCGCTAACGTCTGTTTCCGCCGTTATTGTCGAGGACGAAGGAAACCCTTCATATCTTTCGCGCAGGTTTCCCTTTATTCACGCCCGGAGCGCGGCCGGCAGCAGAGCCCAGTCATGGGGAGCGACCCTGGTTACCGGTGGCGGGGTCCCTTCGTCGAGGAGTTTTTTCCGAATGCCCCGGGAGTGCCCACGAGAGGCAACGGGGCGAATGGTGTTTGTCGATATGGGTATGGCCAGAAAGATAAGTGTCCGGGGGATCCAGTCTCCCCTGCTGGTAAGCGATTCTGCCCTTAAACGTACCCAGGCGGAAGTCTCGGGGGGCCGGCCGGTTCTGTGGATACTGGATAGGAAAGGATATGCCGGGGCCGTTATCTGCAGTGAGTGCGGAAGAATGATAGTTTGCCCTTCATGCGGACTCCCCGTCAGGTGGGATGATAAAGAGGAAGCCCTTGTGTGCGGATTCTGCGGCAAAAAGACAGCCCTGGCCGAAGTTTGCCCGTTCTGCGGAGCCATATCGCTCCAGGGGATGAAGCCCGGCCTGGAGAGTCTGAGGCATATTGGGGAGAATGTTCTGGGTGATAGTTGCCCCGTATATATTTGGCATGCAGATATCAGGCAGACCGTTTCAGCAAGAAAGGACCTTGTAAAAGGCCTTGCTTCCGGGGGCCTTGTCGTTGGATCCCGGAAGGCGATAGAGCTCTGTGATCATCTGGAGATAGGGCTTGTATGCTGGCTGGATGCAGATATGGCCGTTAACACCCCCTTTTACGATGCCAGGAGCCGGGCTTTCCGCATGGTCTGGGAGTCAGCCTGGAGGGGAAAAGGCAACAGTTTTCGAACGGTCCTTATCCAGAGCAGGGTGCCAGGGTCAGGGTGGCAGAAGGGCCTGGCAGCGGGTTGGGACCACTTCTGGAGAGCCGAGCTCATGGAGCGCAAGGAACTCGGCCTGCCTCCCTGGAGATACCTGGTTGAGATCAGGGGCCTCAAAGGAATGAAAGCCGAGACGAGGGATCTCCTTGCCACTTCAGGGATTGAGTGTCTTGACCCGGACCCTTTGGAGGATATGCTATGGGCAAGGAGCGGGAACCTGTCAAGGGTCAGGAAAGCTCTCGCCCCTCTTTTTCACATATCCAGATCAGGCAGGGGATTCCCCAGGATAGAGGTTTGGGCAGATTAGGAAGGGAATGATCCAGGGATGGCCATTGTGGCTATTGTAGGCAGACCTAACGTCGGAAAATCGTCGCTTTTCAACAGGATAGTAGGAAGAAGGGCATCTATCGTCGATGACCAGCCGGGCGTGACGAGGGACAGGATTTATGGTGAGGTGGAACAGGACGGAAGAAGATTCCTTCTGGTCGATACGGGTGGCCTTTTCCCTGACGGAGGGGATGACATCACCGAAAATATCCGGAGACAGGTAAGACTGGCTGTCGATGAGAGTGATGTTTTGATAATGGTGATTGACACCAGGGACGGAGTTACGCCCCTTGACCGGGAGATCGCCCTTTTTCTAAGAAAAAGCGGAAAGCATGTTGTCCTTGCGGCAAACAAGGTTGATGACAGGGTTCACGAATCAAGAGTAATGGAGGCTCATGCGCTGGGTTTCGGGGACGTTTTCGGGATCAGTGCGGCCCACGGAAGAAACACCGATGAACTTGTTGAAAAGGTGATTTCTCTACTTCCTCCAGGGGATCCCGATTCGCTCAGGAATCCCGACGAGATAGCGATAGCAATTGTTGGAAGACCTAACGTAGGGAAATCGACGCTCCTCAATCTTCTCTCCGGGACCGAAAGATCCATGGTCAGCCCCGTTCCGGGTACCACCAGGGATTCAATAGATTCCCGGGTCTTGATAGAGGGCAGGCCACTTCGGCTTATAGACACGGCGGGGCTAAGAAAAAAAAGCAGGATAAGCTCTGACGTGGAATACTACTCCCTTGTACGGACCCATGAAAGCATAGAAAGATGCGATGTCGCGGTCCTTGTAATGGAGGGGACAGAGCCCTGTACAGAGCAGGACAAAAGGATGGCCGGACTTGTGCTGGAAAAAGGCAAGGGACTGATACTTGCCGTTAACAAGTGGGACCTTCTGACCAAGACTCCGGAACTTGGAGACAAGGTGACGGAAAAACTCAGAGACGAGATGCCATTCGTGGGGTTCGCCCCCGTTGTCTTTATATCAGGACTTACGGGAAGGGGAGTGCACAAACTCCCGGAGACCATTTTTCGCGTCCATGCCAACAGGAGCAGGATGATGGATCCGGCCAGGCTCAACACTATGCTCAGGGATACCCTCTCCTTTGAGAGGTTGCCCGTCGGCCCCCGGGGGATGCCACTGAGGATGAAAAGTTGTTCTCAGGTTGCCGCAAGGCCTCCCGCCTTCGTCTTTATCGTCAACGATCCAGCCATAGTAACAAAGGCCTTTGAAAGGCATGTAGCAAAAAAACTTAGAGAACTTGACGATTTTGAGGGGACTCCCCTGAGACTGTTCTGGAGAAGTAAGAGCAAAACCTAGAAATTTGCGACAATATAGGGGTTTTTACTTGACCGGACAGGCAGTAAATGGTATAGATTAAGTACGGGTTCAAATGTTCCTGATTTTTTTCGCGAACCGGAAAACAAGAAGGATGGAGGTGCGTAAGGTGACCAAGGCGGATATCATCAATGCAGTTGCAAAGTCTGCGGGCATAAGCAAAAAACAGGCTGGAGAGGCTGTCGCGTCGACCTTCGAAACCATCGTTAAATCTCTCTCAAAGGGCGAAAAGGTCCAACTGGTAGGCTTCGGTACCTTCGAGGTGCGTTCAAGGGCTCCCAGAAAGGGCAGAAATCCCCAGGATCCAAGCAAGGTCATCAATATTCCTGGAAAGAAAGTTCCAGCTTTCCGTGCAGGTAAGGCTCTCAAGGACAGGGTCCGCTGAAGAGAACTTATTTTATGGTTGTCGATTTCGGGCCGGATGCGTCACAGACGTCTCCGGCTTTTTTGTTGCCAGGACTGTTCGAAATATTCGGAGAAGATCATGCCATTCCTCAACCTCAAGCTCCTCTGCCCTCACAGTAACAGGGAATCCCAAAGAATTGATAATAGACGCGATCTTTGTCTTCAGTTCCGGAAAATCCCTTCCAAGGTTATTGACGAGAGTTTTCCTCCTTTGTGCGAAACCTGAGCGAAGGAGTCTTCTCCAGAGCTGGCAATTGGGCAGATCTTCCCTTGTTAGAAGGTTTATCTCAAGGAGAGCCGAAGTTACCGAAGGGGTGGGGCGGAAAGATTCTGGGGAAACAAGTCTGAGGATTCTTGCCTCGCCCATCGACTGGATTGTCACTCCCAGGGGATACCGTTCCTTGCAGCGTGCTGGCGCGCAGATCCTTTCGGCAGCCTCTTTCTGGACCATCAGAAGAAGGTATTTGAGACCCTTTTCTGCCAACGATTCCAGTACCTTCCAGATAAGGGGTGTCGTTATGTGGTAGGGAATATTGGCTACCATCTTGTTCGGGGTTGGATCAAAAGAGGGGGGAAACCCTTCCCTGAGAGCATCTCCCCAGATAATCCTGAAATTGCTGAAAGAATCCGACAGCTCTTTCAGAAATGGTTCCAGTGATCTGTCTATTTCAAGGGAGTAAAGCATCCGGGGATTTCCCTCCAGGATGCCTCTGGTAAGGATGCCTTTACCAGCCCCGACTTCAAGGATGGTGTCTTCGGAAGATATTCCGGCGTGATCCAGGATTATTTTCAGGATGTTTTTATCCACCAGAAAATTTTGTCCTATCCTTGTATTTGCCCTGTGGAATCTTTCCGTCATCTTGCATCCTCCATCCCGTTGAAGGGGAAGATAAAAAAGCGGGAGGCCCGGAAGGCCTCCCGCTTGGATTATTGGTCGGGACGAGAGGATTTGAACCTCCGACCCCTTGACCCCCAGTCAAGTGCGCTAACCAAACTGCGCTACGTCCCGCAAGCGACGAACATTGTATCCCTGATAACCGTGAAGGTCAAGAAAGAAAGTGGTTAAATTTTGACCCCGGTGCGACTCAGGCCTGGGGCTCCCAGGTTTCTCCGCAACGTTTCAGGACATACTGCCATTCTTCGTCAATTTCCTTCTGGAAGTTCTCGATCACGGCCTTGCCTGTTTCGCCTTTCAGGAGATGCCTGAAGCGACCCTGAGGCTTGAGGAATTCCTCTGCCGGGACATATTTTTTGGGCTTGTAGCTCAACTTCCATTCCCCGTTTATTACCTCGTAGATCGGCCAGAAACGGGTTTCCGCGGCAAGGCGGCAGATTTCCTTTTGCATCGAGGGCTCAAGACGCCAGAAAAGGACGCAGGGAGCGAGGATATTCACGAAAGCGGGTCCCGGGGTCTCTATAGCCCGTTTGACCTTTTCGATGACTTCCATCGGATTGAATATAGTGGTCTGGGCCACATAGGGGATATGATGGGCGGCCATTATCGCGGTGAGATCCTTTGGTTTCTGGATTTTACCGGGGATCACCTTGCCAGCGGGAGCAGTGCTTGTATTGGCGCCAATGGGTGTAGCACTGCTTCTCTGTGCTCCTGTGTTCATGTAGCCCTGGTTGTTGTAGCAGATGTAGGTAAAGTCATGACCCCGTTCTGCCGCTCCAGAAAGGGCCTGCAGACCTATGTCATAGGTTCCGCCGTCACCGCCAAAAGCGACAAACTTAATATTCTTCTTGATCTTGCCCTTTTTCTTGAGGGCCACGTACGCCGCCTCTATGCCGGAGACATTAGCACCCGCATTCTCGAATGCGGAGTGAAGGAAAGGCACTCCCCAAGAATTGTAGGGATATATTGTCGTTGAAACTTCCAGGCAACCCGTTGCCGAAGTAATAACTATCGGATCATCGACGGCAAGAAGTGCCTGCTGGACAACGGTAGGCGCGCCGCATCCCGGGCACATCCTGTGCCCCTGCCGCATGGCCCGTTCCTTGGTGATAAGGTCTTTCAGTTTGACAGCCATCCTGGAGCACCCCCTATTCCCTGAGGCCGAGGTAACGTTCCTCGGGGCTCATTTTATTGTTGATCAGATCCATGAACGCCTCCTCGGCGTTATGAGGGAAGAAGTCCCTTCCGCCAAGTCCGTAAACATAGGTGTTTGCCGGGATATGAATACCCGCGTCGTAAAGGGCTCCCTTGATCTCGGTAAAGAGAGGAGCAGCCGCGCCAAGACTTGCCGCCCTGTCGCATACCGCGATACCCTTGGCTCCCTTGAGGGCACCAACTATCTCACTGGCAGGGAAGGGGCGGAAAAGTCTTATTCTCAGGCACCCGACCTTGTGTCCCTGTTCCCTCAGTTTGTCTACTGTTTCTTTTGCGGCTCCGGCAGCGGAGGACATGATAACCATGATGTAATCGGCATCCTCTGTCTTGTATTTGTCGACCAGGGGATAATTTCTTCCGGTGATCTTCGCGAAGTCTGCCGCAACGTCGTTGTAGACTTTTTCGACATGCTTCATGGCCTCGACCTGCTGGCGCTTGATCTCGAAGAAATAGTCCGTCAGCGCAAGAGAACCGTAGGCAACGGGGTTATCGACATCAAGAAGAGAAAGAAGGGGTTCTCTCTCACCGATGAACTTCGTGACCTGTTCGTCATCGAGGAACTCCACGGGCTCGAAGCAATGGCTTGTAATGAAACCGTCCTGGCAAACAAAAGCGGGAAGCAGGACGTCCTTGTGTTCCGCGATCCTGACGGCCATTATCATAGTGTCGTAGACTTCCTGGCCGTCCTCGCAATAGATGTGTATCCATCCCGAATCTCTTTCGGCCATGCTGTCGCCGTGGTCGCAGTGGATGTTGATAGGGGCTCCCAGGCACCTGTTTACAAGTCCGAAGACTATCGGGGTCCTGTAGGAGGCCGCTATCGGGAAGATCTCGTGCATCAGCGCCACACCGTTGGCACTGGATGCCGTCATGACCCTCGCGCCCGAAACTGAAGCCGCGAGGCAGGCGCTGATAGCTGAATGTTCGCTTTCGACTGTAACGAGATTGGTGTCCACGAGACCGTCAGCGACAAACTCCGAAAACCTCATGGGTATGTCGGTCGAGGGGGTGATAGGGTATGCGGCGACAACATCGGGGTTGATCTGCCTCATGGCCTCGGCCACTGCCCAGTTTCCGGAAGTGATATCCTTTCTTGGCATCTGATTCACATCCTTTCGGTCAGCAGGGCTACTGCTCAATAAATTCGGCTTCAGGCCGCATCTCTATTGCGTTCTTGGGGCAAACCGCCGCGCAGATACCGCATCCCTTGCAGTAAAAATAGTCGATCCCGGTGACCTTTCCGTCGGCGTTGGCCTTGATGGATTTATCAGGGCACTGGATCCAGCACTGAAGACAGTGAATGCATTTCTCTTCGTCCCAAACCGGACGCATGCTTCTCCACTGGCCGGTCTGTACGGCCTCGGATGTTGAAGCGGGAACGGTTGTTGCGGGAGGAAGGTCCTTCCAGCCTTTAAGTGAGCTCATCCCTGGTGCACCTCCTCGTGACCGCGCCTGATAGCGTTCTGGTTTGCGGTGAGAACCTTTTCCGGAAGTTTTGCGCCCATCTTGTGGGTGAAGTGGTCAATGAAAGCCTGTACCGGGACATCGGGGAAACAGTGGGAGAGTGCGCCAAGCATTGGGGTGTTAGGCCTGTTCTGGCCGAATTCCTCGAGAGTGATCTTTGTAGCGTCAACGGTCATGAGTTTCGCCGATGCGGGGATTCCCAGTTTTTTCCTGATAACCTTCGGATCGTCCGGTGAGTTGATAAGATAAACAGTGTCATCTTTTCCGCCATCAGTTGGCCTGACCGCGTCGATCAGAGTGGGATCGATAAGAACCACTATGTCGGGCTGAAGAACGCCCGAACGGACGCGTATCGGTTTTTCCGAAACCCTGTTGAAGGCCTTCATTGGTGCACCCTGACGCTCTGCTCCGTATTCCGGGAAAGACTGGGTGAACTTTCCGGCCTCGAAAAGAACCTCCGCCAGGATGGCGGAACCTGTCTTGGCTCCCTGTCCTCCCCGTCCATGCCATCGAACTTCGATGACTTCTGACATAAATTACCCCTCCTTCAGTGAAAGATGCGTTAGTGCATTAATTAAGAAAAACTTAAAAACTATTTTTTATGATACCACACTCCCTACGGCTGACAAAATCCGGTTTCCTGTTGCCGGGTGCCATCCTTCCCGAAACCCTTTGGCCTTATAATGAACTCGTTCCGAAATAAGGAAAAAGAGGGAAAAAGTGTTTTGAATAATTTGACAGAACAGCAGAATAATCCATGTATATTGTATGTAGGTCACACTTGCTGTCAAGAGGAAGATCGTGTTTTATTTAACAACTTTGTGTAAAAACCTGGAGGTGTCTCTTTGGTCCCCCTCGGAAATATCATTATTAACGAAGATCCCCGGAAAAAAATCTGCCAGATCGCTAATGTCGACCCTCCCTTCAGGGCTCTGGAGATAGGGTTTGGGAACGGAGAATTTCTCGAGTACCTCGCATCCTCATCTCCGCGGGGAGTTGTATTCGGTATAGAGGTCTCCCTTCAGTGCACAGCAAGGGCTGTTAAAAGGATCCAGAGATCCTGTCTGAAAAACACAAGGATCGTTCTGGGAGATGCCCGCTTCGTGCTTGGGGAATGTTTCCCGCCCGAGTGGCTTCATGCTGTTTACATGAATTTCCCATGCCCATGGCCCAAAAAAAGACACGCGAAAAGGAGGGTTACCTACAGGGGTTTTTCCGATGTTCTGGCCGGGTCTCTTGCCATGGGAGGCGCTTTCGAGATATTTACAGATGACCCTGAATACGCTGACGAGGTAGCAGGAGAACTTCCGTTACATCCTGCTCTCTCGCTTGAATCATCCATCCTGAATCCCGATAGAGAGATAAGGACCAAATACGAAAGGAAGTGGAGAGAGCAGGGGAAAGATCTCTTCCTGCTCCGGTTCAGGAAGAAGGAACCGTTCCTTCTTCCTGCGCGAAAAAAGGAGGAGAAAGAATTGCACGTATCTCTAGATACACCATGCCCGGATTTGTCGATCATGAGCCGGTTGACCGGAGTAGAGGGGAAGAGCGCTTCAAGCCGATGGGTGTTCAAGGAAAGTTTTATTGGCCCATCCGGGGTTATCCTTGTCGAGGCTATAACCTCCGATGAGGGGTTCAGACAGACTTTTTTCATAAGGATAGTCCCTCGGGGCGAAGGTTGTCTCGTGAAGGTTGATTCATTCTCACGGCCATTTAAAACCGAGGCTGTTTCTCTTGCCTTCTCATCCCTGGTGGAATTCCTGGCGGGTGACAAAAGTTGAACGGTTATCCGATGACCCCCATTGGGTTCGTGGAATCTCCGATAAAGAAACCTGTTCCGCCTGACGAATTCAGGGGGGTTAAGAGCAGGATCAGGGTGCTGCATCGATTCCTGCCCGCTCTCGCAGGTCTGGAGGAAGAGCTACGGCTGGCAATTATTTTCAGGTTTCACCTTTCCTGGGGGTATAGCATGAAAGTCCACCCGAGGGGTGACCTGAACAGGCCGATCAGGGGGGTTTTCTCTACCTGCAGCCCCCGGAGACCCAACGGAACAGGGCTGAGCTTCGTAAGGCTTCTGGGGGTTGAGGGTCTTGTCCTTGCGGTTATAGGGCTTGACGCTGTTGACGGGACCCCCGTGCTTGATATAAAGCCCCTTCGTTATCTGGAAGATCCTGCCGGTCCTGACGAAACAAAGGAAAGGGGAAATATCTCCTGAAAGAGGCACGTCCTACCTCGGGACTTGTGGCCCAGGCACTTTTCAACATCCTGGGCCCGGCTGAAGAAAGATCATTTCTGGATCTGTTCGCGGGGAGCGGAAAGATCGGCCTTGAGGCCTTCAAAAGAGGGTTTTCCCCGGTGTACTTTGTGGAGCTGTCCCGAAAGAATGCTGATGAGATAGAGACCCGGGCCGGAGGTGGCGAGAAAAGGGTTCTCAGAATGGACGTGAGAAGATCCTTTGCCTATTTCGGTAACAAGGGTCTGGTTTTCGATGTGGTCTTTGCGGATCCTCCATACTGTTCCGGTTGGGCTGCCAGGATGGGATCCCTGAAGAGCCGTCTCTCTGGTATTATCAAGGGCGGGGGGTTTCTGGTGCTTGAACACTCCAAAAGAGAAATCCCGGATCCCGCCTCCTGGAAGGAATGGATCGTGTCGTCAAGGCAATACGGCGAGACGGTTCTTTCGATCTTCCAAAAAAAGCTGAAAGGGTGAACATTGATGATAAGGGCAATGTACCCTGGTTCTTTCGACCCGGTGACCAACGGTCATATATATATAGCCGAAAGGGCCGCCGCTATATTCCAGGACCTGATGGTCGGAGTACTGAACAACAGGCAAAAAAAATACACCTTCTCCAAAGAGGAGAGAGAGACCATGACCAGGGAAGCCTTGAGCCATCTTCCCAACGTCAGGGTAAAGCAATTCGAGGGACTCCTGGTTGATTTCATGAGGGAGGAACAATGCAGGGTGATCATAAGGGGACTAAGGGCTCTCTCTGATTTCGAGTACGAATTTCAGCTGGCGCTGATGAACCGCCAGCTGGCTCCCGAGATAGAGACCTTCTTTATCGTTACAGAAGCGAGATACTCTTACCTGTCCAGCCGTGCCGTCAAGGAAGTCTTCCATTTCGGGGGATCAATCAATGACATGGTTCCTCCCGGTGTCTTCAGGAGACTTCGGGAGAGGTTCCCCTCCGGCAAGGATCCAGGTCCGGCCTGACCGGCGGAGTTCTGGATTCTCTTCCGGGGTCAGGCGAAGAAAGGATGTTCTCCCAGATGGCGGAAGCCCTGTATTCAAGGTCAGCTATCTCCCGCTGATAGGTCCCTGGTCTCCCCCTGGGGTGGAACACAACAGGCAGAAGAGATGTTTCTCTCATTGAGCGAAGAATTTCCGCCCCCCTGTCATCGAATCCCAGAACCCGTAAATATGGAGGTCCTTCTCTTTGTGCTCTTCTGTTGAGGCTGTGTCCGTAGTTTAAAAGGACGTGGGCGGCATGTCTCTGTATCCTGCTTTTCGGATATCTTTTGCTGGTACATGCTCCTGCGAAATCTTCAAAAGATAGGCATCGGCGGGCCTTTGCTGCCAGCAGGTTTTCTATTCCTTCCTTCATCTCCGCGTGGCCAGCCATGGTTTCGGGATCCTCCCTGATCAGGACCGTTGAAAGGATTCGCCAGTAAAGGTCCAGCGAAAGCAGGCATCGTCCCCTGGAGATCTCCCGGTCCAGAATGCGCTGGCTCCATTCGGGAAGAGCCTCTGTCGCTGGATCCCCTTTTCCCTGGCTTCGGATCGCCTTTCTCACCCGGCTGGCGCTTGCAAAAGGGTCGAGGATATCGCTGTGGTACCCTTCGCCGAGACGCTTTACAGGAAGAGCCCGCAAGTCGTAGCCCCTGGCGAATATTCTTGAAACATACTCTTGGGCCAGTGTATTGTTAGGAGAAGAAAGAACAGCTCGGGCTCCCGGTATGACCACGTCAGCTGCGGCCGATCTTGCCTCGGCATAGGAAAAACCCTCAGCCAGAAGGGTCTTGAGAGATCTCCTGAATTTTGGGGGCTCTGAGGTAAGGACCTTCGCGATCTGTTCAAGGGGAGCGTCCGGATTCTCCATGCCGAATGACAGATCAGTGACAACTCCGGTAGAAAACAGAAGATCGACGGCTGCCGAACCGAAAACCCCGGCATTATGGCAGGAAAAAGCCACCGGGAGCTCTATTACGAGAGAAGCTCCCCCCCTGAGGGCCATTTCTGTGCGGCTCCACTTGTCCGTGAAAGCCGGTTCGCCTCTCTGGACAAAGCTGGATGAAAGCACAATGACGGTGGCTTGGGCCTCCGCGGTTTCCATGGCCCGCTTCATGTGGTATAAATGTCCATTGTGAAAGGGATTATATTCCGCAATGATCCCTACAATACGTTTTTTCGCCAAGGGCCCGAACCTTCCTTCCCTGTCGTACTGATTGTACGATAAATCCCTGGAAAGGTTCCGGTCAAGGACTTAAGGAGGGTGGAACAGGGATGAAGGTACTTGTTTTGAACTGTGGCAGTTCCTCACTGAAATACCAGTTGTTCGACATGAAAAACGAAGGGGTACTCGCGAAAGGACTCGTGGAAAGGATCGGGATCGACGGCTCCAGGATCAAACACGAAAAAACGGGTCAGGACCCGCATAAAGCGGATGTTCCTATACCCAACCACAAGGTCGGGATAAAGATAGTACTCGAAGCTCTTCTCGATCCGGATCACGGCGTTCTGAAAAGCCTGGATGAGCTTAAGGCCGTTGGGCACCGAGTTGTCCACGGAGGAGAAAAATTCGCCCGATCGGTGGTAATAACCCAGGAAGTTCTTGACGTAATAGAGGAGTGCGTCCCTCTCGCGCCGCTTCACAACCCCGCCAACCTGATGGGTATAAGGGCAATGAAAGAGGTCCTGCCGAATGTTCCCCAGGTAGCAGTTTTTGATACCGCCTTCCATCAGACCATGCCGGATTATGCATATACCTACGGCTTACCCTACCATTATTATGAGAAGCAGAGAGTAAGACGTTACGGTTTCCACGGAACCAGTCACTTCTATGTGGCCTTCAGGGCGGCGGAGATGCTTGGCAAGCCTGTGGAGGAACTAAAGATCGTTACCTGCCACCTTGGCAACGGAAGCTCGATCTCTGCGGTAAAGGGCGGGAGATCCGTTGATACTAGCCTTGGTTTCGGAACCGTTCCCGGAGTTCTCATGGGAACCAGGTGCGGCGAGATAGATCCCACGGTGGTCCTTTACCTCATGGAACAGGAAGGTATCGATCCCAAATCTATGAGCCACATTCTGCACAAGGAGAGCGGTATTCAGGGCGTTTCAGGTATCAGCAGTGACCTGAGGGACGTCGAAGAAGCTGCCTCGCAGAAGAATCCCCGGGCGATGCTGGCCCTTAACATACTGTGCTATGGAATAAGGAAGCATATCGGGTCCTACGCGGCGGCAATGGGGGGTATCGACGCGATAGCCTTCACGGCGGGAATAGGAGAGAACAGTGTCACGGTAAGGGAAATGGTCTGCAACGGGCTGGAGTTCCTTGGTGCGAAAATTGATCTTGAAAAAAACAGGGTCAGAGGTAAAGAAGCCGAAATAAGTCAGGAAGGTTCCGCTGTAAAAGTACTCGTCGTTCCCACGAACGAAGAACTCGTCATAGCGAGAGACACTCTGGAACTGGCGATCGGTTAGGAGGGATTCTCCATGGACGAAGGGAGCAAGGGGAACAGGATTTTTCTCGAAAAACCCGCTAACTGGATATGCGGTTTCGATGGATCTGAAGCCCTGCGTACCGATGCTCCCGTCGATGTTAACTGCTCTCTTC
>Ga0116151_10000045_pt1 | contig 109220 bp, 95 predicted proteins | sample AD_UKC117_MetaG_FD_89893 | JGI IMG/M metagenome (GOLD analysis project Ga0116151, IMG submission 89893) | Active sludge microbial communities of municipal wastewater-treating anaerobic digesters from Hong Kong - AD_UKC117_MetaG | ecosystem: Engineered > Bioreactor > Anaerobic > Digestate...
TCGAGGCGGGCCTCAGCGAGACGGGCGTCCTTGCCGACTGAGCATTTGCCAAGCGTCGAAATTCAAAAAAGTCAAAAAGTCAAAACGTCAAGAAGCCAAAACGACAGGGCTTCAACAGGAAAAAGACGGGTGTTGGCGCTATCTGGAGGCGCTGGCGAGTCGCGGGCGGCGCGAATCTCGGGCCGCTGATTTGAAGGCTCGAATCTGAGAACCTGGATACTCAGATCGCATTGTTCCAATCTGAGATCTCAAATTTCGAATTGGGCATCTCAAATCCGATATCTCCAGCCTCCAATCACTCATTTGATATCCTGAATCTGAGGCTTCGAATCCCGATTCTGTGTTGCGGCCCTCTTCGCGTCGGGGCGACATTCGAAGTTGCCGCCGCGTTCGGCGTCGAAGGGAGTGTTCGGCCGCCGTTGAATTGATACCGGCGGGGGGCGTAACATTCATCAAGGCGTGTACGATTTCCGCAGGCGGACGCGTGGGCGATACAAGATGGGCCAATCGAAAACGACATCGGCGTCACACCGGGAAGCGCCGCGAGTTCCTGTGCGGCGCAGGACGCCACGGCGTCTCAGGATCCTGCAGTGTCTTGTCGTCGTCCTGTGGCTGTTGTGGGGCGCGAGCGCCGTGTGGTCGCTTGAGATCATGTCCCCGAAATCGTCGGTCTTCGTCACAGGCGGATGCGTCGGCTTCACATGGAAATGGCCCTCCCGGCTGCGCGAGTTTCTTCCTTCCGAATACATGATGGACAGAAGCGACGCGATGTTTCTGAGCATCTGGCCGAAGTACAAGCCGAGTGTGCGTTCGCCCGCCAGTGGCGCGATGTTGTGGCCTGTTCTGATCGTTCCCCTGTGGCTGCTGGTCGTTCCCCTCACGATCATTGTCGTCTGTCTGCGGCGACGCCGGCGCGCACTCGACGGGGCGCCGACGTGCGCCCGTTGTGAGTTCAACCTCACGGGCAATGCGTCCGGCGTATGCCCGGAGTGCGGGGCCGCCTTCGAGATGGCACAGGTGTGATGAGCTCCATCAGAGGTCAGGCCGATGGACTCGGCGCTGGAGTGTGCGAGCGATGGGCATGAGCCGTTCAAACCCCGATGACCCGCCCACACTGGAATACGCCGGCGCCGAACCCACTGCGACGCCGGAGACGCCTCCGCTCTACTTCTGGCTCTTCATGGCGTCCTTGGTGACCCTGATCATCTGCATTGCGGCCCATTCGTCGGGACTCACATCGCCGTCCGGCGCGATGGAGTCGGCCATCCGGACGATCCTTCGTGTCGCCGTCCTCGCCATGAACGGCGTGACGATCTGGTCGTTCGTCCTGCTTTATCGCGGCTATTGGAAGAACACGACAATCGGCTTCCTCGCCGTCGTCAGCGCGATGTTCTCCGTCGCAGGCGACATCGGTCTTGTCGTGTGGCTGATGATGTGAGGCCTCGGGATCGAAAGCCGGAGGGCGTGAGCTGAGAGCTGAACGTCGGAATCGTGAGTCTCAAATTTCAAATTTCAGACTCCAGCTCCCTCATCCCCGGCGTCTCTTGACTCGCGATGGCCCCGCCCTGTCGCCATCTCCACCTGTCTGGCGTTTTGACTTTTTTGAATTTCGACTTTTCCACGTTTCCAGACGTGTCAGACCGCCCCGCTCGCCAGCGTTTCGGGCCGGCGATACAATCCCCGCCCGAACGAGATTGTTGCACCCTGAGCCCTCAAGATCCGGAGCCTTCGCCGCCATGAAGTTCTTCATCGACACCGCCAACATCGACGAAATCAGGTCCGCCGCCGACATGGGCGTTCTGGACGGCGTCACGACGAATCCGAGTCTTGTCGCGAAGGAAGGCAGGGAATTCCGTCCGCTCATCGCCGAGATCTGCGAGATCGTTCCGGGGCCCGTTTCCGCGGAAGTCGTCTCCACGGATTGCGAAGGTATGATGAAAGAGGCCCGCGAGCTTATCAAAATCGCGGACAACATCGTCATTAAGCTGCCGACGATTCCCGAAGGCGTGAAGGCCCTCAAGATCTGCTCGGAAGAGGGCATCCAGACGAACATGACACTCGTGTTCCAGCCGCTTCAGGCCCTGATCGTCGCCAAGGCCGGCGCCACGTTTGTCTCGCCCTTCCTGGGGCGGCTCGACGACATCGGCCAGGAATCGATGGACATGCTCGCCGACATCCGCACGATCTACGACAACTACGGCTTCAAGACGGAGATCCTCGCCGCGAGCCTGCGCCATCCGCTCCACGTGCTCCAGGCCGCCAAGCTCGGCGCCGACGTCGGCACGATTCCGTACAAGGTCATCACCCAGCTCCTGCATCATCCGCTCACGGACATCGGTCTCCAAAAGTTCCTCGCCGACTGGAACAATTCCAGGAAGTAGCGATGACCGTGCCCACGGCGGATCGAATGTTGCGTCATCGACGTGCGCGCAGCTGATTTCCGGCAGGTTTACTGCTGACAAACCCTTGCCCCGACCCTTGGGGAACGCCTACCCTTATGAGACGTCGATCGCGCCTGGGCGGGGGCAACGTGCGCGCCGATTCGCCTCGCAGCGAACCGATTCGAAAGGAATTCACGATGCGCCGACTCAAGACGCTCCTGATCGCCGTTTGCCTGACCACGCTGCTTACCACGTCGACAGGCTGCCCACCACAGACCTGTGTGTTCGACAGTGACATGAACGGCGAATTCAGCGTCGAGGAAGGTCTCGCGGCGATCGACCAGCTCAGCATCGATCTGAATCTCCAGATCAACACGATCGACGACCTGGAGACGATCGATCAGCAGATCTTCGCGGCGATCGCCACCAATCCGTTCATCCTCCTGCAGTACGCGCCCTGCGTGGACATTCTGGAAAACCAGTTCACGCCCACAACCGGCGATCCTGCGCCGGCGCCCTGAGTCAACCCCATATAGCGTGGGCCACGCCCACCAATGCAACTCGGAAGCGCAGGCGTATTCATGGTGGGGCTGTCCAGTTGTTCCGTCGCTCCTCCGGAGCGGGAATTGCTTAGAAAACACTGAAGATCGACGACGTGACTTCACGGCTTTCGTCTGCAGGGACTTTCTGAACACCGTCGTATTCATGGTGGGCGTGGCCCACTCCACATCTGCGCGTTTGCGCCGGCTCGCGATACAAACGCTGACCTGCGCGATATCATCACTCCGCAATCCATCAACATCCGAGGGCCGGATTCAATGAGTGAGCAACAGAACATCGAGACCTTTAATACCGCCGCGTGGCGCTTGCGGGAGGCGAAGCGTGTTGTTGTCTTCACGGGCGCCGGGGTTTCCGCCGAGAGCGGCATTCCCACGTTCCGTGACGACGGCGGGTTCTGGACGGAATTCCCGCCGGAGACCTACGCGACGTGGGGCGGCATTGCGATGGCCGCGGCGAAGGAGCCCAAACGCCTCGCCGCGTTCCTGCACGCCGTCATCGCGCCGATTGCGGACGCCGAACCCAACGCCGCCCATCAGGCCATCGCCGACATCGAGCAATACAAGACGGTCGAAGTGATCACGCAGAATATCGACGGACTCCACCAGCGAGCCGGCAGCATCCGCGTTCATGAGATTCATGGCACGATCTACGAGATCGTCTCCGCCGACGGCAGGACTCGGAGGAAGACGCTGCGTCGCGAGCAGCTTCAGAAGATCGCCGAGAGGTTGCGAAGCGCAAAGGAAGGCGGGATGTCCCTCGCGCGCCTCCTTGCCGCCGTCAGCCGGATCGCCGGGATCGGTCTGCGCGGCGTCTATCGCCCCAACATCGTTCTCTTCGGCGACGCGCTGGCCGATCCGGCGTGGCCCAACGCGATGAACGCCGTCGAACAATGCGACTGTCTATTGAGTGTCGGCACATCGGGACTCGTGATGCCCGCGGCGATGATTCCCTCGACCGCCAGGGCCGCCGGCGCCAAAGTGATCACGATCGACCCCAATGAAGGCGACGGCGACTATTGGCTGCGCGGCAAGGCCGGCGATCTCCTGCCGCGACTCGTGCAGCAGGCCTTCCACTGACACGCTTCTGACTCCACATCAAGCCGGATGGCTCGACCGATACAATTGGCGCCAATATGGATGGCTTTGCACGGCGCCGTCAGAATGGATAGGCTTGGCCGATAGTGGCGAAGGCCTCGAAGTTCGCGTCGGACGGACCCGTGTCGCGCGCGACACGGACCGCCAGTCGGCGCTGAGGCTTCGCACGACAGACACCAGCGGTGGGCGTCGATCAAGTCGCGCTTCCGGGAGGTCGGACCAATGGCTGACAATACACTGATTTACGAACTGGAACACAAGCCGCCGATGGGCAAGGCGATCGTTCTGGCCGCCCAGCACGTCCTGACAATGTTCGGCGCGACAGTCGCCGTGCCGCTGCTGCTCGGCGGACCCGACCAGATGAACCTCTCACAGGAGCAGATCGGCGTCCTGATTTCATCCGTCATGCTGTGCAGCGGCCTGGCCACATTCATCCAGACGACCTACGGCAGCCGACTGCCGATCATTCAGGGCGTGTCGTTTTCCTTCCTCGCGGCGTTCATCACGATTATCTCGTTCAGCAAGGAACATAGTCTCGACGCGCCGACCATGATGCGCTACATCGCCGGCACGATCATGATCGGCGCCATTTTTGAGATCCTCGTCGGCTTCAGCGGGCTGATGGGCTGGCTTCGTCGAATTCTGTCGCCCGTCGTCGTGGGGCCCGTCATTATCCTGATCGGTCTCGCTCTCTTCGAGTTCGGCGCGCCAAAGGCCGCCACCTGCTGGCCGATCAGCGCGCTGACGATCGTCCTCGTGATTCTCTTTTCACTGGTCCTTTCCAGAAATCACCAGGTCTTCAAGCTTTATTCGATCGTCGGATCGATCGTCATTGTCTGTGCGATCTGCTGGATCTGCAGTGTGACGGGCGTGTTCCCGTCGGGCCATCCCGCGCACATCGGGTTTGAGTCGTTTGAAAGCGCCGCGTGGGTTCGCGTGAACCCGAAAGAAGTTGTCTTCCCCTGGGGGGCGCCGATGTTTGACGCCGGCTTCATCGTCGCCGGCCTCGCGGGTTATCTCGCCTCCATGATCGAATCGTTCGGCGACTACCACGCCTGTTCGAATATCGCGGCGAAGAAGGATCCGACGCCCCATCAGATCTCGCGCGGCATCGGCTGCGAAGGCGTCGGCTGCCTCATCACATCCGTTCTTGGTGGATTCAGCAGCACCTCCTACTCGGAGAACATCGGCCTGATCGGCCTGACCCGTGTCGGATCGCGCTTCGTCGTGCAGATCGCCGCCGTCATGCTCGTCCTGCTGGGACTCTTCGGAAAGTTCGGCGCGCTCGCGGCCACGATTCCCACGCCCGTCATCGGCGGGCTTTATTGCGTTCTCTTTGGTCTCATTGCGGCCGTCGGTATCCAGCAGCTTGCGAGGGCGGATCTGTCGAGCGATCGGAACATGTTCATCGCGGGCTTCAGCCTGTTCATGGGCCTGAGTGTCCCGGCTTACTTCAAGGGCTTTGGCAGCGATCATCCGACATGGGAGGAGTTTTCGAAGAACTGGGACTCCGGTCTCAAGTCGCTGGTTTACTCCATGGGTTCAACAGGAATGGGCGTCGCCGGAACGCTCGGCGTTATTCTGGACAACATCATTCCGGGTACACACGAGGAACGCGGCATCAATGTGCCGTCCGTCCTCGCGCCCGAGGGCGCGGATATCACGCTGGGTTCGGAGACGGCGGATGAGAAGCGCTGGGATGATTAGTCACTTCATCAGGAGTCATTCGTGAGCACTGTCGGCGGACTCGACTTCCTGCAATCGCTCAATCGGCCGGCCCTGATCGCCATGATCCACGTTGGCGCCCTGCCCGGCACGCCGCGCAACTGCGCGTCTGTCGCGGCGCTGACACGTCAGGCCGTGGGTGAAGCCGCCATCCTCACGGACAGCGGCGCCGACGCCATCATTCTGGAGAACATGCACGATGTTCCCTACCTCAATCGACACGTCGGTCCCGAAATCGTCGCAACGATGACCGCCATCTGCGTCGCCGTCCGGGAGGCGACGACGCTGCCGCTCGGTGTGCAGGTCCTGGCGGGCGCGAATCGTGAGGCCATCGCCGTCGCGCACGCCGCGAGACTGCAGTTCGTTCGATGCGAGGGATTCGCCTTCGCCCACGTCGCCGATGAAGGCCTGATGGCCGAGGCGGACGCGGGCCCCCTGCTGCGCTATCGCCGCGCCATCGGCGCCGACGATGTCGCTGTCATTGCCGACATCAAGAAGAAACACTCGGCCCATGCGATCACGGCCGACGTTTCCCTCGCCGAAACCGCGAAGGCCGCCGTCTTCATGGGCGCGACAGGTGTCGTCGTGACCGGCGGCGCGACGGGCGAGCCGGCAAGCCCCGACGATCTGCGGAGCGTTACGGAGACGATCGATCAGGCCATCTTTATCGGCAGCGGCGTCACGCCGGAGAATGCGGCGCACTACGCCGCCGCCGATGGCTGGATCGTCGGCAGCTTTCTCAAGCAGGATGGCGAGTGGCAGAACCCACCCGAGGCGTCACGCGTCGCACAGATGCGGGCCGCCGTTGAGAGCGCCGCGCGATCCTGATCTTCATCCACGTCTGGCCCGAATAACACGCCTCGCTTATTGGGCGAAGCGCCGCGATGGAAGCGCGCTTTGTGTGCGCTCCGCCGCGAGTTCGACAGGCGGCTGTCACGGCTTGCCGCACCCCTGATTCGTATTAACCAAAACTCCATGAAGCCGCCACCACTCGAGGCCGATGACTCCAAGGCCGTGGGAGATGGAGAGACTCCATGCTGAATGACATGTTAACGCCACGAAAGGCCCGGCTGTTCGGATCGCCCGTCCGATCATTATCGGATGGCTGGTTCGAGCTGCTGCTGGTGACGATCGTACTGGCGATCACATTGGTCGCGCACGGTCTTCTCAATGCGACACATGTCATCGTTCACTTCTATTACCTGCCCGTCATCATCGCGGCCCATTACTTCGGTCGCACGCTCGCCTGCACGATCGCCCTGCTGAGCGTGTTGACCGTGAGCGCGTTCATGCTGCTGGCGCCGGCCCATTTTCAGACGACGATCACGTCGCCGATCGTGGCCCTGTTGACGATGGTCGCCTGGGGCGGCTTCCTCGGTCTGAACGCCCTGCTGATGGGAACGCTCTCCAACCAGCGCGCGAAGGCCATTTCCGAGCTGCGCGAGGCGCACGTCGGCATTATCGAGATTCTCTCCAAATACCTGAATACGGCCGATCAGTACACGAAATCGCATTCCATGCGTGTCGCGGAACTGTCGACAGCGATCGCCGTCCAGATGCGCCTTCGGGATGATGTGATCGAAGATGTCCGCGTCGGCGCCCTGCTGCACGACATCGGCAAAGTCGAAATTTCGACCCGCCTCATTCAGAAGGCCGCCGAACTGGACGCCAGCGAGCGCGACGAAATGGACGCCCATACGGTTCGCGGCGCAGATCTCGTGCGATCGCTCGGCACGATCCTCGACGGCGCGATTCCCATCATCAAACACCATCACGATCACTATTCGATGGACTCGAAGCAGCAGGGCCTGCACGGCGAGGAGATTCCGATCGGGGCCCGGATCGTCTCCGTCGCCGACGCCTACGACGCCATCGTGACGGATCGCCCCTATCGCCGCGGTCGCACGCCGGAAGAGGCGGTCACGATCATCCGCGGCGCGTCGGGGACCCAGTTTGATCCCGGCGTCGTCGAGGCCTTTGAGATCGTGATCTCGCGCCAGAATGAGGATACCGACGCGCACGACGCGACGCTTCAGAAGTCACACGCGCCCGTGTAATCGAGCGGCGCTGCGGCGAGCCTTCCGCGAGCGCGGCTCGCGTCGTTGCACGGTTGAATCGCAACTCACGCCACACATCGATCCCGTTCACGTGTATGATTCCGCGCGTCGGCGCGGGCGATGCGGCTCGCGCCCATGGGATTCCGAGGAGCGGTACGCCGATGAATGTGCGCGACGCGATCGAGCAGCGATTCCGAACCAGGATGATGCGCATGCGCGAGGCGCTGGAGCGTTTCGACGATGTGTCCGCCGAGCGCGAGAAGGTCGGACCCAACTGGAATGTGCGAGACCTTGCCGGGCACTACATCTTCTGGACGAACGAGGCCGCTGAGCGGATCGGACCGATCGCGAAGGGCGCCGCCGTCCCGGATTACGATCTCGATCGCGTGAACGCCGATGTCTATCGGACCTGGCGGCGCATGTCCTTCGTAATGCTTCTGCCGCAGCTTCGCGCCGCGGAGGAGAAGCTCCTCACGCGCGTTCGCGGGATCGATCCGAAAACCCTCGTCGACGACACGCCGATCCGGACGTGGCTCGATATCCATCTGGATCACTACGATCATCATTGGCCGAGCCTCAAGGCCGTCGCCGCCCGCGCATAGAGCCCTACGTCTGTCGCTTCGTCCGAGAACGTCTCCTTCTGTCAATAACGCGCAAAGTTCGGGGTGATTTGCGGCTCGATGTTGAACGTTGCGCGTCGCCTGGGATAGGATTCACTGCGTACGCTCCGGCCTATGCTGACGCGCATCAAATCACGAAGACGTGTCGCGGATCGGAGTCATTGAGTCATCGCAGTTTCAAGTTCGAGGGGAGCGCAGGTCATGTCGCAGGGGCGTCGTCTATCCACATCCGTTGGTTTTTTTGCGCTGAGTCAGATGTTGCTGGCGGCCGCGCCCGTTCGCGCCGCTGAGACGGCGAGCCTCCTGCCGGTTGAAGACACGTTCTCCCGGGAGCAGTCGCCGACTGACACGTTCGGGACCGGCGGCGCCCTGCACGTCTCGGGCGCGATGGCGGTCAATGGCAATGCGGTCCAGCGAGGCCTTGCCGATTCGTGGATGCGCTTCGACACGTCGGCGGCCGTCAGTCAGTTCGACGCCGCCTACGGGGCGGGTAACTGGACGCTCGACTCCATCGTGTTGTCGGTCCGCGAGAATGCGGCGCCGACGAGCGATATCTTCACGCGTGGCGTGGGCGACTTTGGCGTCGCCTGGATCGCCAACGACAACTGGGCGCAGGGGACCGGCGCGTCTTCGAGCCCGGGAACGGCGAGCGGAAATGAGATTGGCTGGACCTACGGTCAGTCGCTGTTGAGCGGCGCGGATCGAAATCTCGGCGTCTTCTCCAACGCGGGAAACAACACGCGACAGGACTTCAGTCTTGCGCTCGATCCCGACTTTGTCGCGGATCTGCTGGCCGGCGGCTCGGCGACGCTGCGACTTTCCGCCGCGTCGGATCTGATCGGATTCACGTTCAACTCGGCCAACAACGGCAACGCCGGCAATCGCCCGGCACTCATCCTGACCGCCACGCCGGAACCGACGACCGCAGTCCTGCTTCTCTGTGCCGCAGGCGCGGCGCTGCGACGTCGCAGATCACACTGACATCATCACGCGACAGAATCTCGTTTCGCGGTTTGTGGTCCTGAACGATAGGCCACGGGCCGCGGGGCGCTCTCAGCCGCGCGGGCTTTCAGCCGCCTTTGCGATGGCGGCGCTGCAGGCGTTGATCTCCACGTTCAGCATGTCGAGGACGCCGGCGTCTGAGGGCCAGAGCAGTCCGCGCTCGCGTATGTCCTCGAAGGCGTCGCGGCACTTGTGAAGATACTCCAGTGCTGTGCGACGCTGGGTGAGGACCGCGTCGGCGTCGTCCTCCGACTTCTCGGCCATCGTCCGCCACCATTCCGCGAGCTTGTAGTATGAGACGGCCAGCTCGCGCGCCGCTTCCGCGTTCTCCGGTTCGGCCGAGGCGATGCGCTCGCACGCGCCGGTGTACTGTTCGAAGCGCCGCCTCGCAACGTCCATTCGCCCCAGCGCCAGCGCCGTCTCACCAACATAGCAGTAGCTCGAGCGTATGGCCGTCGCCGCCTGCATGTTTCTTGGATCGGCTTCGACCTGCGACTCACGTATCGCGAGAGACTTCTCAAAGCTGGACTGCGCCTTCGCATTGTCGTCGACGCTGCGATAGAGAAGGCCGAGTCGATCGTATCCGACGGTCAGGTCATGACGGATGGATTCCGAGTCGTGACCATCCGCAATGATGTCGCGGACGCGATCGATGAATGTCTGGTAATGCGTGATGGCGTCCTCCGTTGCGCCGATGGCGGCGTCGAGTCGCGCAAGATGCTCATGGGACGCCGCCGCGCCGCGCCGAGCAGTGATTTCGGAAGCGTCCACCTCCAGCATTCGATCGTAGTTCGCCCTGGCCGCGTTGTAGTGGGAACGGGCGCGGGACGCGTCGCCTTGCCGCGCCGCCAGATCGCCGAGGCGATTCTCGTGGTACGCCAGGTCGAGCAGGACCGCCGTGTCATCGGGCGATTCGTCCGCAACGCCTTTGAGCAGCTCGTAGGCGCGATCCTCGAATGCGTCCGCCTTCGACTGCTGATTCAGCAGTTCGAGAACGACAGCGCTGCGGCTCAGTCCGAGGCTGAGGCGGCGCCGCAGCGACGTATCTCCTGGCGACGACGCGCAAAGCTGCTCCAGCAGCTTCAGACCTTTCTCATAACTTCGCCATGCGCCCTGACGATCGCCGAGGTTGGGGCGATCCGGATAGCCCTGGATGTCGCCCAGCGTGAAGTAGGCGGCGGCGACCTGGAGGCGCAGTTCATCGTTGTCGGCCTCCTTCTCGAGACTGTCGAGGTACTCAAGTCCCGTCGCCACGATGAACTGTCGCGTGTCCGTGGCGCCGGGAAGGTCGCGGATCCGCGGATCGAGTTCCGCGATGAAGACGCTCGCGAGCTTTCGCACTTCATCAAACCGACGCTCCGCCTGCGCCTGTGCGGCTTCGGCGGCCTGTTGCGCCGCCACCGCTTTTCCGTGCGCGATGGACTCGGCGTCGAGCGCCTTGCTCTTGCCGATCGCAAACCACGTCATGCCGACGAGACCGATGGAGATGGCGACGACAAAGCAGACGACGCCCGTGACCACGATGCGATTCCGTCGCGCGAACTTGCGGAGCTGATAGGTCGCGCTCGGCTGTCGCGCCGCGATCGGTTCGTTGGCGAGAAATCGGCGGACATCCAGCGCGAGCTCCCGCGCCGATTGGTAGCGACGCTGTTTCTCCTTCTCCATCGCCTTTCGAGCGATGATCTCCAGGTCGCCGCGGAGCGTCGCGTCGATCGATCGCAGAGTGGGCGGGTCGTCTTCGCGGATCGTCCGCAGCGCCTCCGCGATCGGCTTGCCTCGCAGATCCAGCGGGCTCTGCGCCGTCAGCAGCTCGTAGAGGATGACGCCGAGCGCGTACACATCCGATCGCGTGTCGATTTCGTGCGGGTCCCCCGCCGCCTGTTCCGGGCTCATGTACGCAAGCGTGCCGACGAGTTCGCCGACGCTCGTCCGCATCGTCGTCGCCTGAATGTCTGTATCCGTCGCGCGGGCGATTCCCAGGTCGAGGATTTTCGGAAAGAGACGGCCTTCGCGCTGTTCCACGAGGATGTTGCTCGGCTTCAGGTCGCGATGAATGACGCCCTGCTGATGCGCGTGCTGAACGGCGTCGCAGATGTCGACGAACAATTTCAGTATTGTGGCGCGATCCAGGGCGTGACGACGCACGCACTGCGTCAGTCGCTCCCCTTCGACAAGCTCCATGGCAATGTAGGGAAGCCGCCCCGTCGGCGACTGATGAATTCCCGCCTCGAAGATCTGCGCAATGCCCGGATGTCGAAGGCGACCCAGGACCATCGCCTCCAGCTCAAATCGCTTCTCGGCGCGGGGACCAAGCAGTGTGCGCATGATCTTCAGGGCAACGCGACGACGTGGGCGCTCCTGCTCCGCGACGAAGACGCGCGCCATGCCGCCCTCCCCCAGCGGTTCGATCATCCGATACTGTCCGATGCGCGTCGGTACGCTGGAATCGCCGTGTGCCAGTACGGGGAAGGCCGCGCCGAGGGCCGGTGTGTCGAGGAAGTCGGCCCCGTCGGCGTCGTCGTAGGCCGCCAGCAGCGCCTCGACTTCGGCGCGGACCTCGTCTGTGAGTTGCTCACCCGCCAGGGCGGCGGCGCGTTCCGAGATCGGCCGGCGTCGCAGACGCTGAAAAACGCGGTCAATCTCCTGGAATTCCTGTGGCGTCACGATGGGTTGTGTTGCTGGCCCTCGACATCGTCGCCCAGGGCTCGACGGAGCCAGGATTTGGCGAAGGCCCAGTCGTCTTCGACCGTCGTCGTTCCGACGCCGAGGGACCGCGCCGTTTCGTCGATGGTCATGCCCGCAAAGAAACGCAGCTCGACGACACGCGCCTTGCGTTCGTCGAGCGCCGCCAGTTTCCCCAGCGCCTCGTCCAGGGCCAGGACGTCGATTTCCGGCGCGTCGGCGTCGCTTCCCAGCCCTGAAAGTGTGATCTGCCGCCAGCCGCCGCCGCGCTTGGCCGCCTTCCGCCGCCGCGCGTGATCGACGAGGACACGGCGAATGGCGCCGGCCGCCGCCGCATAGAAATGCGTTCGATCACGCCATTCGATGCGATCGAGCTCGGACAGTCGAACGTAGGCCTCGTGAACGAGGGCCGTCGGCTGAAGCGTGTGATCAGGTCGCTCGCGCTGAAGGTACTCCGCCGCCAGTCGACGCAGTTCCTGGTAGACGACCTCAATCAGCGCGGTCGCCGCCGGCTGGGGTTCATTGGGTGTATCATCCGCCTCGGACATGCGCTGAGTCCCTGCCTGTGCGACGTCGCCCCGAGAGTAGTTCGCCGGCCGCCCCCTTCTCCGTACCATTGTCCTGTCGGCGTGCGTGGCAATCAACCAAAACGAGGGTCTGTCGCCAGCACTGTGATGTGGCATAATTTGCGCGTCCGTCGGGGGGCTCGGTCGATGGATCCGGGATTTCCGGTTTTCCAGAATGGCCTAATTGCCTATTCTGTCGATAATTAGGTCTGATCTGTGTGTCGGTGATGGTTCCGGGTGACAGGCGCCCGATGGAGTTGATGGGAGCGATGGAGAACACAACTGACGTCCGCGACCCCTCGTCGCCTATCAGCCTTGCCGAGTTCTTCGAGCAGCTGAACGGATACTCGGACCGAGTTCCGCTGTCACGCCTGGAGGAGCTGCTTCGTCGGCTGGACATATCGCTCGCCGATGTGCGCCCCTACGCTCGATTTGGCGACGAGCACTACCAGCGAAATCTCTTTCGCTCGGGGTCCGCCTATCACGCGCTCGTGCTCTGCTGGAAGAACGGTCAGCGAAGCCCGATCCATGACCATCGCGGTTCGAGTTGTGGCGTTCGTGTTCTCGAAGGTGAGATGACTGAAACACTCTTCGAGTTCAGCGCCAACGGCCTGATCTATCCGACGACGACCAGCGTTCTGAAGGAGGGCGGTGTCTGTGGTTCGCAGGACGCCGACATACATCAGGTGTCCAATCTGCAATCCGACGAAAAACCGCTGGTGACACTGCACATTTACTCACCCCCCCTGCTCGTCATGGGCACGTATTCGCTGACGGATGACATTGTTGGCGAGTTCGCGGATCCCGTCTTCGAGTTCTGCCACGGCGATGGAATCTAGTCGCGTCCGGCATTGAACGTTGCTGTTACCTTTGGTGATTCAGGAGTTTCGCACAACCAGGCGCGATGCGAGTGTGTGGTTGCGACGCCGGCTTAATATAGACGGAGGTCTATATGTGGCGATGGGCCCGGGGCGGTGATGACAGAGAATATAGACGTGGGTCTAAATATTGGTCAGTGCCCGAACTCACCGAAGTTGTCTTCGTCGTCTTCTTCGCCGCCGTACTTCCAGGAGTCTGTCTCCTCCGTATCGGAGATTTCCCGCTCCATGTGCTCCATGATGCGTTCCTGCATCGGTTGGAGCCGACGGTAGATCGTTAAGGTGGATTCGTAGGCGGCGACCAGGCGATCGAGCTTCTGGCCATTCTCGATTTCGCGAGCCAGTTGCAGCTTCGCGATGCACTCAGGTTCCTTGATGGTCGAAAACGGGTCGCAGGTGAGCGAGACCCGCCCAAGGGCGTCCCGGCTGCAGTATTCACAGTCGCTGCATTGGATCATGGTTCTACCCGCCTTCCCTAGATGGCGTTGGGGCGTGGCCGCCCCGCCGGACTTCCCGTTACCAGAATCGATCTCCGAGTGTACGCATCGTCTCGCGAAACTGCGCCTTTTTTCTCTCCTGATCGCGGGAAATGTCCTTCATCGTGTCATCGAACTTCGCGGGGCGTCTGGCCTCCGATTGTTTGATCTTAGTGACTGTTCGATCGACACGCGCGTTTCGCTGCCGGATCCGGTCCTGGGAGACCGGGTCGGAGGCGCAGCCAGGTGACGCGAGGAGGGTGATGGCGAGAAGGAGGCCGCAGAGTCGGGAGCGTGTGCCGAATCGGGCGTGAATCGAACGTTGGCGCGTGGTGTGTGGCATGGGGCTTCCCTCTGGAAGTAAAGGATATCAGGACGCACTCGTACTTCTATCGGGGTGTGGGCAAACGGTAGCACATAGGACGAAATCAGCGATCCGAGGCCGAGAGATTATAGGACGGCCCAATTTCCTTGTTCCACGTGGAACATGTGAGGGTGGTCGGTGTGATTGAGCTGGAGGGCCGGCCCCGGGGCTTGGGGGACGTGTGCAGGCGGTCGGTATCCGATTCCGGCGGATTGCTTTACCTTACGGACGCGTCGGTCGTGTCATGAGGATGGTCCAGTTGGGGCGACGTAGTCCTTCTGGGGCGCGTTCGATCGGTCGCTACCGTGGGTATGTGACCATCCGGCGCCGGGCTATTGGGGAGGCATGGCGACATGTTCCACGTGGAACATGTCGTGTTCCGCGCGCAGATGGCGTTGTTGTGACGGTTCTCCGTCGCCGGTATTATGTCGCGTTCCACGTGGAACATTTTGTGTTTGGCGGCTTCGGGCCCCGCCGATTCGGCGCAGACTTTTCGTCGGAGGGTTCAAGGATGAGCAAAACGAACAACAAGCGGCTTGGCAGGGGGCTCTCCTCGCTGATTCGGAGCGATCTGAATACGCAGGTGGAGAAGACGCCTGAGCCCGCCAGGACGCCGGAACCCGCCAAGCCCGCCGTTGCTTCAGAGGCCCCGCCGTCGCGTCCACCGGCGGTCGCGGCGACGGACAAGGCGCCGACGTCCGCCGCCGCGCGCCCCCCTGTCTCGGAGCTTCGAGTCGATCAGATCCGAACCAATCCATCGCAGCCCCGGCGGACCTTCGACCCGGATCGACTCGCCGCCCTTGCCGAATCGCTTCGACAGCGTGGCGCCCTGCAGCCAATCGTTGTTCGCCCGATCGAAGGGGGGTATGAGCTTGTCGCCGGCGAACGACGGCTCCGGGCGTCAAAACTCGCAAAGCTGGAGCGTGTGCCGGTCATCGTGCGAAATGTCCGCGATGACGACATGCTTGAGTTAGCGCTCATCGAGAATGTTCAGCGAGAGAATCTGAACCCCGTCGAGAAGGCGCGGGCCTATCGAACGCTGATTCAGAAGCATGGACTCTCTCAGGAAGAAGTCGCAACGCGCATGGGGGAGGATCGATCGAGCGTCGCCAATTTCATTCGGCTCCTGGGGCTCGCTGAGCGGCCGCTTGAGATGCTCGGTGGCGGCGAGTTATCGGTCGGTCATGGCAAAGCCCTTTTGGCTGTCACAGATCCGGCCACTCAGACGCTGATCGCCGAACGCATCGTGGCAGAGGGCTGGTCGGTCCGACGGACCGAACAGGCTGTGACGGAGGCGTCGCAGCCGAAGGATGAAGAGGCGGCGCAGGCGCAGGCGAAGTCGCAGCGGCCGGCGGTCGTCGAGATGCAGGACCGCCTGACGTCGATCCTGGGCACGCGCGTGGCCGTGAAAGAGGGGCGCAAGCGGCATACGGGCAGGATCGTGATTGAGTATTACAATCTTGATGACTTTGAGAAGATCACGACACGCCTGGGCGTCGAGCGGGAGTCGACTGACATTTAGACAAATGTCTAAATAATGGGTCGCAGAGAAAGGTGCTGATGGACGACGGGACGCGAACGAAGGACGGTTGGTTCGGGCCATTTCTGGTGGCGACGACCGCCTGCATTCTGACTGTCACGATCCTCGGATCGATCGGGATCCTTGCGTGGCGGTTTTATGACCGCTGGCAGCTTCAGGATCGCGTGAGGACCCTGGTGCTTTCGCTGGAAAACCGATCGGCGGAAGAGCTCGCCGAGAAGGCGGCACAGCTGAAGGAGCGGCCCAAGGTCGCCAAGTACGTTCTGCCACAGATTCGCGCCGCGATTGTTCGCTCGCCGTCTGAGCAGCAGCAGTGGGCCGCCATCCGCATCGGCGAGGCGTTCATCAGCGATCGCTCGATGGAGGACGCGCTGTTTCGCCTTCGTTCCTCTCCGAGAGAGCGCATTGCGGCGGAGGCCACGCGAATTCTCTCACTCGTGGAGCCGCCTTCCCGCGCCGCCGAGCGCCTTGGCGCCTGCCTGAAGGACGCGCAGTGTGGCGCCGTGAAGGATGAGGCGTGCGCCGGGCTGCTTCGTCTGGGCGAGGTCGGTCTCGCCGAGATGCGGACACACATGAATACGCTTAACGTGGGGCGTCGATTGTGGCTTGTCCGATATGTAAACGATAGGGGTGGCGTCAGTCGTCAGGCGTGGCTTCAAATGCTTGCAAAGGATGAAGATACCGCTGTTCGAACCGCGGCGGTTGCGGCGCTGGCCGGACCTGGGACACAATCGGCGCATCGCGAAGCGGACTCGCCGCAGATCGCGTCGACGGGCGGCTGAGAGAGCGCATGAACTGAGCGGACACGACTCGAACTCGACAAAGCGATCGCCGTGGAACATCAACAGATCTTTCAATTCCTGTCGACCTGGTCGTATCCCGGCCTGTTCTTCATCCTGATCGCCGCCGGATTCGGCGTGCCGATCCCGGAAGACATTCCGCTGATCCTCTCGGGTTTCATTGTTCGCGAGAGCTATGGCGCCGAGATGTGGCCGCTCGTGTACATGTGCCTGACAGGCCTGGCGGGCGTGATCGCGGGCGATTCCGTCATGTTTTATCTCGGGCGCCGCTTTGGCCCCGCGATTGTCGAGAAGCGATGGTTCCGTCGGTTTGCGAAACCCTGGCTGATTGAAAAGGCGCGCGAGAAGTACGACCATCACGGAGCGAAGATCCTGTTCGCGGGCAGGTTCATGCCGGGGCTTCGCTGTGTCCTGTTTCTCTCAGCGGGTGTCTTCAAGGTTCCCTACTGGAAGCTGCTCGCCTTCGACGGAACGGCCGCCATCCTTTCGGTCCCCCTGTGGGTCTGGGCGGGCTGGTTCTTCCACGCCAAGCTGACGGCGGTTTACAACAGCGCCAAGATCGCGGCGATTGTCATTGCGGCCGTTGCTGTCGCATTGATCGTGGCGTGGATTATCTACGAGTACTATCGAAACCTGCGGAAGAAGGGCCATGAGGGGATCTCCGACCCGCACGTCGGCGCCGAAATCCTGGCCGAGGCCTCCGGGAAGGTGAAGCAGGACGGCGCCGCTGAGGCCGCTGTCTCCCAGGCCATGGCGGATTCCGTTGCCGCTCGACGAGACGACGCCTCGTCGGCGCGATCGGCCGCTTCACAGCGAGCGTAATGGCGATGCAGAACGTCGCTCTTTGGGGGCGGCGAGCGGCGGGCGCGGTCGACATGCGTGACAGGCCTGTTGGACCTACAATTCCGTCGAACGCGTCACGCGAAATCAAACATCAGAACAGAGACGAAGGAACTTCCCTATGAGTTGGATGGCGGCTATTCGGAAAACTGAACGCGGGAATTCAGCGAGATGGTTTGCAGCACTGGCAATCAGCGCCGCGCTGGTCGCCGGCTGCAAGGAAAAGTCGCCGGCGACGGACCAGACGAGAGGGCTCGAGGATTCCGAGATCTCGAAACCCGACCCGGCTGCGATGCGCTCGTTCATGAATGAGAGCGCCGGTGGTTCCGCGACAGGGAACGGCGCGCTGCCGGCCGGACATCCGCCGATCTCCGGCGCGGCGCCAACGCCCGTTGAGAACACCACGGAGTTGCCGAAGGGACATCCGGCGCTTCCGCCCGGCATGGTCATCGCCGGCAGCCAGAAGACTGCGCCGTCGGGCCCCGCGCCGGATCTGTCCGGCCTTCCGATCGGCTTCGACGTTCCGACGACATGGACGGCCGAAGCGCCAACGAAGCCGATGCGAACGGCGCAGTTCCTTCTCCCGCGCGCTGAAGGTGACGCGGCGGATGGTGAACTCGTGCTCTATCACTTCGGTATGAATTCCGGCAGCGTCATGGCGAACGTGGATCGTTGGGCTGGTCAGTTCTCCACCATGGATGGCGCACCCATTCCCGAGTCAAGCCGGGTTGTCGAAACGCAGGAAGTCAACGGTCTGAAGATCACGACAGTTGACATTGCCGGCAAGTACACGAACACAATGATGGGCGGCTCCGGCCCGGCCGGCGCTTCGCGCATGCTGGCGGCGATTGTGGAGACGCCGGGCGGCCCGTGGTACTTCAAGGCGGTCGGACCGGTCGAAACGATGGCGAAGCAGAAGGCCGCCTTCGATGACATGGTCAGGACAGTCAAGTGGAAGGGGCCCGGCGCCTGATCGGATCGCAACGGCGCCCAGGAAACAGTGCAAAAGAAAAACGCCTCGAGAGCGGCTTCGCTTTCGAGGCGTTTCTTATTTTTCAGGGCTGATATGAACAACAATCAGCAGCTGACAGTTTTCTGGCCGCAGGCCTGCGCCTGGCCTGGCGCCGACGCGGGTTCCGCCTGGTCCGGCACGATTGTCAGCCAGTTGTGCGTATCCGGCGCTTCGCCGAGCTGAATCGCGCGAAGCTGCTTGTAGAGCTTGGTACTCAGTTCGCCCGGCGTTTCGCCATCACCATAGGTGGCCTTTCGATCGCGCCAGGTAATCGATCCGACGGGCGTGATGACGGCGGCCGTTCCACAGCAGCCGGCCTCGGCGAAATCGAAGATCTCGTCAACGGCGATCTGTCGGCGTTCGGGGCGCATGCCCATCTCATCCGCCAGCGTGATCAGCGACTTGTTCGTGATCGAGGGCAGGATCGACTCGCTCTTCGGCGTGATGTACTGGCCGTCCTTCGTGATGGCGAAGAAGTTGGCCGGTCCCGACTCGTCGATGAACTTCTTGTGCTTGGCGTCGAGGTAGAGCACTTCCGTGTAGCCGCGCTCCTTGGCGCGAACGCTGGCCCGCATGCCGGCGGCGTAGTTTCCGCCGACCTTCGCGTTGCCGACGCCGAGCGGGGCGGCGCGATCGATCTCCTCCTCAACGATGAGGTGGACCGGCTTGAATCCCGTCTTGAAGTAGGGACCCACGGGGGTGACGAACACGATGAACATGTACTCATCCGCCGGCCGGACGCCGATGCGGGGGCCCAGACCGATGATGAGCGGTCGAACGTAGAGTGAGGCGCCGGTGCCGTAGGGCGGAACAAAGTGGCGATTGGCCTGAACGACCCGCAGGACAGCGTTGATAAACATGTCCCTGGGCACTGTCGGCATCAGGATCCGCTTGCAGGACTCCGCCATTCGCGCCGCATTCTCTTCGATGCGGAACAGGGCGACATCGCCATTCCGTGTGGAGAACGCCTTGAGCCCCTCGAAGCACTCCTGGCCGTAGTGCAGGCATGTGGACGCCATGTGAAGCGGGACGGTCTCATCCTGCGTCATCTGGCCCTCACTCCAGGCGCCATCTTTCCACGTGAATCGAATATTCACGTCCGTCTTGCGGTACCCGAAGTCAAGGTTAGGCCAGTCCAGATTGGCAGGTTCCATTATCACGCTCCTTGTATAGCCAAATATCAATCAAAAGCCGCTGCGAAACTCGCGCGGCTGGCGGCTGCCTGGAACTGTTCGCCGGGAGGCCCGACCCCCAGCCTAGGCTCGCCCATTATAGTCTAAACCACGCATTAGGGGATAATCGTGCCATCCCTCGGAGAGGCCCAGTCACACGATCGAATACGTTGATTCGCCGACGCCTGTTCACTCCGAAATGACACATCGCGCGCCGGCGCGACCTCGCCGCGAGAGACCGCCGAATCCGGCGGTGCGACCAGGTAAAACGAATTACTCGACAGCGACAGGGGGCGACTTGGACGCACACTGTCGCGGGGCGCCGGAATCGGCGATCGACGCGACGCTGGAAAAACGTTTGCGTTCGAAATGCGCGATAGGGTAGATTTGAGGGTCCGGATTTCACGTCATTGCCGGGGCGATCGCCCTTTGGCGTACAAATCGAGTTTTCTGCGCTGTCAGCGAGGTTTGAGCATGCGACAAGGCGTCTTCTGTATTTCATTCCTTCTTGTGAGCGCCTCGACGGCGTCGGCCCAGTCGTTCGTCAACTGGGAGACGCCGCACGTTCATCCTCTCGACATCACGCCGGATGGCGCCCGGCTCGTCGCCGTCAATCTCGCGGACGCCAGGCTGGAGATTTTTGATATCAGCCTTGGCACACTGATTCCGATGGGCTCCGTCCCCGTTGGGATCGATCCCGTATCTGTTCGCGTTCGATCCAACAGTGAGGCCTGGGTCGTCAACCAGATCTCAGACACGGTAAGCGTCGTCGATCTCAACACGGCCAACGTGATCCGAACGCTCGCGACCGACGATGAACCGGCGGATGTCGTCTTTGCGACGGAGTCACAGCGAGCTTTTGTCTCCTGCTCGCAGGCCGACTCGGTTCTCGTCTATGACCTGACGGCGATGGATGCGCCGCCGACACGGATCGCGATCGAGGGCGAGGATCCGCGGGCCCTCGTTTACAACGCCGCGCGGAATGAGGTCTGTGTCGCCGTTTTCGAGTCGGGAAATCGATCCACCATCCTCGGCGGTGGCAGCACGATGGCCAATGGCTTTCCGCCGAATGTTGTCAGTCACGCCGCGGGACCCTACAACGGAATGAACCCGCCTCCCAACGATGGTCCCAACTTCAATCCGCCACAGAAGCCCGGCAATCCGCCGCCGCCGGCCGTCGGACTCGTTGTCAAACAGAACGGCGCCGGAATGTGGATGGATGACAACAATGGCGACTGGACGGACCTCGTTTCCGGCGCCAACGCGTCGCTTTCGGGGCGCGTCCCGAACTGGGAACTGATCGACAACGACGTCGCCATCATCGACGCCGCGACACTCGATGTTCGCTACGCGACAGGGCTGATGAACATCTGCATGGCGATCGGCGTCAATCCCGGCAGTGGTGATATCACGGTTGTCGGGACCGACGCGACCAACCAGGTGCGATTCGAGCCCGTCCTGCAGGGGCGCTTCCTTCGCGTGAACATCGGTCGCGTCGATGCGGCGACCGGCGCCACAATCGCCGTCACGGATCTCAACCCGCATCTGACCTACGGAACCACGATCCCCTTTACCGCCGTCGACCAGTCGGAGCGCGACAAGTCCCTCGGCGATCCGCGCGCCATCGTCTGGAACGCGGCGGGATCGCGCGGTTACATCGCCGGCATGGGTTCGAACAATATTGTCATCATCGATGACGCCGGGACCCGTGTCGGACGCATTGGCAATCCGAGTGATGTCGCCATCGATGTCGGCGCCGGTCCCACGGGGCTTGTCCTCGATGAGGCGAACAGTCGCCTCTTCGCGCTCAACAAGTTCTCGGGTTCGATCTCCGTGATCGATCTGTCGACGGAATCCGTCATCGACGACATTCCGTTTCACGACACCACGATTCCGGCGATCAAGATCGGCCGCAAACATCTCTACGACACGCACAGGAACTCCGGCCTGGGGCATATCGCCTGCGCGTCGTGTCACGTTGACGCGCGGATGGATCGGCTCGCCTGGGACCTTGGTGATCCGTCGGGCGATATGAAGACCTTCAATCAGAACTGCGCGCCGGGCAACAACTGCCAGGACTGGCATCCGATGAAGGGACCGATGACGACGCAGACGCTGCAGGACATCATCGGCCTCGAGCCGCATCACTGGCGCGGCGATCGCACGGGCATCGAGGAGTTCGCCGACGCGTTCGAGGTGCTGCAGGGAGACGATCAGCCGCTGCCGGCCAACGAAATGCAGGAGTTCGAGAACTTCCTGGGGACGATTCACTTTCCGCCGAATCCCTATCGCAATTTCGATAACACGTTGCCGACGAGCCTGCCGCTTGCCGGGCACATCACGACGGGGCGCTTCGGTCCGGCGGGCCAGCCGCTGCCGAACGGAAACGCCGTCAACGGGCTGAACGCCTATCGCACGGCGGGGCTGGACGGCGTGCAGTGCGTCACGTGTCACACGTTGCCGACAGGCGCGGGGCCCGATGTTCAGCTCGGCGGCGGGTTTCCGCCGACGTTTGTTCCTGTTCCCGTCGGGCCTGACGGCGAACATCACATTGCGATTGTTTCGATCGACGGTTCGACAAATGTCAGCATCAAGATCCCGCAGCTCCGCAATCAATATGACAAAGTCGGCTTCAACATGACGCAGCCGCGAAGTCGCGCCGGCTTTGGCGTGCTGCATGACGGGAGCGTGGACTCCATTGAGCGTTTTGTGAATGAGCCCGTGTTCGGCGTGACATCCGATCAGATGACGGCGGATCTCGTCGCCTTCATGCTGGCATTCGCCGGTTCCGACCTGCCGCAGGGATCGCCGACGAATCTGCTCGAACCGCCGGGGCCATTCAGCCAGGACACGCACGCCGCCGTTGGATCGCAGCTGACGCTCGCGGACTTCTCGTCGGCGACGCCCGATCAGATCGCGACGCTCAACGCGATGGAGGCGCTCGCGGATACGGGCGCCGTCGGGCTCATCGTTCGGACGAAAGTCTCGGGTGAACAGCGCGGCGCGCGATACGCCGGTCTCGGCGTCTATCAGACGGATCGAGCGGGCGAGACGATCACGTCCGCCAACCTTCGGCCGCTGGCCTCCGCCGGGAGTGAACAGACCTACACAATCGTCGTCGCCGGTATGCAGACGCGCCTGGGCGTCGATCGCGACGAGGACGGCTTCTTCGATCGGGACGAGATCGACGCCTGCAGCGATCCGGCGGACGCCGGTTCCACGCCGATTCTCAAAGGTGACATGGATGGCAGCGGTGTCGTGGACACGGGCGACATTTCCCTCTTCGGGGCGGCGTTGTTGTCGGCGTCGCAGACGCCTGCGCAGATCGAATTCGGCGATACGAACTGCGATGGCGCGCTCGATGGGCGGGATGTCCAGTCGTTCACGGCGATCCTGAAGAACTAGTCGCCGGCGCTCATGCTGTGGGAGACGGACCGCGCGAAACCCGCGGCGGCCGCTACAATTCCGCGTATGGCGGTTGAGACGCATCCGATTCATGTTGAGACGCAGGGCAACACGCACGTGGTCGACATCACGCCGCTGCTTGTCGCGAAGCTGAATCTGGCGGATATCGCGAATGGCATCGCGACGATCTTCGTGATCGGCTCGACGGCCGGCATCACGACGGTCGAGTTCGAGCCGGGGCTCGCCAATCACGACCTCCAGGCCTTCTTCGAGAAAGTCGCGCCGGAGGATGGTTTCTACAAGCACGAAGAGACGTGGAACGATGACAACGGCCATTCGCACGTCCGTGCGTCATTGATTGGCCCGAGCCTGACAGTTCCCATCAGTGATCGTCAGCCGATGCTGGGCACATGGCAGCAGATTGTCCTGATCGACTTCGATACGCGAGCGCGACGGCGCAGCGTAATCGTGCAGTTGATCGGCGAGTAGCGCGGCGCCCTCCAGGGGCGTTGTCGGATGTAGAGAGTTCCGCATGAACGATTCGAAGAATATCGACACGATGCTCTCGAAGGCCTCCGATCGATTTGTCTTTCTCGCGCTGGCGGCCGTCATTGCGATGATCGCGATTCTTCTGGCGATCATGATCGGCGTGAAAGGGAAGGTCGAACACGTCGAGGATCAGCTCCGCTATCGCGCGCCGCGAGGGACCATTGTTTCGAGTGACGAGTCGAACGGGGACGTTTCGCGGACACAGACGGTCTATGTCCCCGTCTATTCGCATGTCTTTATCCACGAAGGTGTGCCGTACAACCTGACAACGACGCTGAGTGTTCGTAACACGGATCCGGATGATTCGCTGATCGTGAAGTCGGCGAGCTATCACAACAGCGACGGCGAGCTTGTGCAGTCCTATCTCGAACAGCCGCTGAAGATCGGTCCCCTCGCGACGACGGAGTTCCTGGTTGCGGAAAAGGACTCGCGCGGCGGATCCGGCGCCAGCTTCCTGATCGAGTGGTCGGGACAGGAGCGGATCAATCCGCCGATCATTGAGGCGGTCATGATCGGCGCCTCGGGGCAGCAGGGCATTTCGCTGACCAGTCGCGGTGTTGTCCTCGAACCCTAGAGGCCGGGGTTCTTTGCCGGTCGCGGCGGGAGGCTGATTCGATCTTCGCGGGCCGTGACGATCGGCGCATACTCTTCTCGGCACTTTCGAAGGTACCTGACCGCCGGCTCTCGATATCGCCGTGAGAGGACACGTCCCGGCAGCTTGTTGAGCCAGTGTTTGCCGGGGCCGCTTCGATCCACCCACTCCTTCGTCACGTCCGGGAGGTTCTTCCGGCTCAGCACATGGATGCAGACATCCATTTCTTCGAGCGACCAGAACTCGAAAACAAATCCGTTGAATTCGACGAACAGCACGGGGAACCGCGAGCCGGAAGGCAGTGGCGGAGAGAATTCCGTGGCGCTATGCCATTCCTTGTGATCAAGCGGAAGGTGAACCCACTGGGCCATCGGGTTCCTGTTCCATTCGCGCTGTGTGCGATGTTCGATCCAGTATTTCTTCATGATGCGATTGTGCAGTCGCCTCGCAGGCGCCCGCAGCAGGGGAGGGGCCTGATGATCCGGTCAGGGCGACGACCCGACCTGCGAAGTATACCGGATTGGTGATCCGACCTACAGGCTGTGGGCGGGTTTGGGCAGATCTTCGTGGATCTTCTGCTGCTGCGACTGCTCGCCGTCGAAGCTGAAGAGGACCATTTCTTCGTTGATCATCGCCTGCAGGTGGGCGGGGCGTCGCCAGACGCGCTGCACGTTCCTGAGCGTTTCGACGGCGTACTTGATATCCAGGTCGACGCCCGTGTGCTTGTGCGCCAGGTAGAGCTCGCCGCGATTGGCGTAGTTGCCGTCCACGACGTAGATGTACGGCTGCATGTGGTTCGTCAGCATGAACAGCAGCTGCTGCTTGATCTTTTTGAAGTCGCGATTCACGACGACCATGCGGCGCGTCGCCGGGTCGTAGCGATAGTGGTACATCCTGAAGCGATCGACGAACTCCGGTGTGAGAAACTCGTCGATGAACGTCACGTCGTTGTGGATGCGGCGCACCTCGAAGATCTTCTCCCTGCCGAGCCCCACATCCTTGTTCCACTTTCGCATCTCGGCCATCGTGGAGCACTCCTCGTACTCCTTGCCGAAGCGACCGCGATTCCAGCGATCTTCGATGTCTCGGAAGAGCTCAACACCGATCTTGTACGGGTTGAGCCGACCGGGGGACATCGCCACAGTGCCGCTGTGATGATCGGCGTAGGTGATGATGTCCTCGTCGCGGAGGATCTTTGTCGTCATGAGCCGACTGTGCCAGAACGTGGCCCAGCCCTCGTTCATGATCTTCGTCTGTCCCTGCGGCGCGAAGTAGTACGCTTCTTCGCGAATGATCGACAGGACGTCCGCCTCCCAGTCTTCCAGCGGCGCGTGATCGAGCAGGAAACGCAGCACGTCGCGGAGCGGCTGTTCGGGCAGTCGTCCGCGGCTCGCCTGTCGTTCCTTCAGCGCGGCCTCGCGCTGGCGGCGCATGACTTCCGGCGGATTGATCCACGACTCCATGTACGGCTTCGCCTGGAACCCGCCCGTGTCGCGATTGGCGTGTCGCTCGTCGGACATGCGTTCCTCGCCGCCGCCCCCGGGCTGTTTCTGCCGGCGCATGAAGGGCGAGTGCGGATCGATCAGATTGTCCAAAGTCGAACAGAGATCGATGAAGGATTCGACGTTGTCGTGGCCGTAGCGATCGATGTGCTTGCGGACGCGCGTGGCGTGGTTCGCCATCTCGTCCATCATCTTTCGGTTGGTCTTGCTGAACCAGTAGTTATTCTTGAAGAAGTCGCAGTGGGCGTACACGTGCGCCATGACGAGCTTCTGATCCGTCAGTTCGTTGTCAGCGACGAGATAGGCGTAGCACGGATCGTTGTTGATGACGAGTTCGTAGATCTTGCCGAGACCGTAGACGTGCTGCTTGCGAAGTTTTTCGTACTCCATGCCGAAGCGCCAGTGCGGATAGCGCTGCGGAAAGCCGCCGTAGGCCGCGATCTGCTGCATCGTGTCGAAATCGACCATCTCGAAGCGCGTCTCGAAGAAGTCGAGTCCCGCGTTCGCGGCGATCTCCATGATCTCCCTGGCGTAGCGGGCCAGATCGGGTCGTTTCGTTTCGATGCTCATCCCGTGCGCTTCCTACTTGCCCTGGCCGAAGAAGGTCTTCAGCGAATCGTAGATGTCGTCCTTGGTGTTGACCCGGCTCGTGATCACGCCTTCGACCTTGTCGAGATGCTCGTGGATCACGTTGATGAAGTTGCCGCTGCCGTAGGCGCTGGCGACCTGGCAGTAGCCGAACATGTTGCTCTTCGGGAGCAGGACTTCACGAATCAGCCGGCAGCACTCGCGCGAGTCGCTCTCGCTCGAGTTGTCGCCGTCGGAGAAGTGGAAGATGTAGATGTTCCACTCGTTCGGATCGTAATTCGTTTCGATGACCTGCCGGCACAGATGGAAGGCGCTGCTGATCTTTGTGCCGCCGTCCTCTCGAATGCGGAAGAAGGTCTGGCGATCGACTTCACCCGCGCGCACATCGTGAACGATGTAGCGGCTCTCGATGCCCTCGTAGTTTCGTCGCAGCCAGGCGTCGATCCAGAAGGCCTCCAGCCGGACGAGTTCCTTCTGCTCGTCGCCCATCGAGCCCGACACATCCATCATGTAGATGATCACGGCGTTGGACTGCGGCTTCTTGACCGTCTTCCAGCTTCGATAGCGCTGGTCGCGGCGGATCGGTACGACGATCGGACATTCCGGGTCGTAGAGCCCCGCCATGATCTGGCGCTTGAGGGCCGCGCGGAAGGTGCGCTTGAAGTGTCGCAGGGATTCGGGGCCCGTCGTGCGGATCCCGCTGTACTTGTCCTTCTCGGAGGTGATCGAGTGCTGGCCCTTCGGCTGGATGCGGGGCAGTTTCAGCTCGTCGCCGAGGATATCGGCGAGTTCGTCGAGGCTGACTTCGACTTCCAGGATGTGCTGGCCTTCCTGCGTGCCGCCGGGGCCCATGTCGCCATCCTGCCCATCGACAGGATCGCCGCTTTCACCGTCGCCGACCCCCACGCCGGCGTCGTTGTTGTCACCGTAGCGGAAGTGGGGCATTTCGATGCCGCGGACGGGGATCGAGATCGTCCGCTCGCCTTCCCGGCCCAGCAGTTCGCCGCGCGTCAGGAACTTGCGAAGGTCCTTGCGGATCTTCCCCTTGACGATCTGGCGAAATCGCTGATGGTCCTTTTCGATCTTGAGGGCCATGCAAGCCTCTTGTGGGAAAGGAGTTACCGTCGTCTTGCCACCAATGTCCGGCCGTCGGCGCCTCGGGCGATTCGCCGCCTCTGGCCCGGCCGGAACGCGGCGCCTGTCTAATCATAAGATCGATGTCGCGCAGAGTCCGCCGACTTTGCGCAGCGACGCGTTATGGGAGATATCGGAAGACGCAACGTCGGGATCAAGCTCCGAAGGCGAGGCCGCAAAAGATGCCGATCGATCCTATGTCGGCGGTCGTTGGCGTTCCAATCCGATGCGACCCACAATCCGCCCCATGAAGACAGAAGTCATCGCCTTCGACGTCCACAACACGCTGGCCCGCTTCGCGCCCGAGCGAGTTTCCTCCATCGAGGTCCAGGACCTGCTCGGCCGGTTCGGCGTGGAGACGAGCTACCAGTCGCTGGAGGCGGCTCGGCAGTTCGTGTTTTTCTTTGATACGCCGAAGCGGGAGATTCACGGATACGTCGATTTCCTGGCGCTTCAGTTCGATCATATGGGCCTGCGCGTCAACCTGGATGTCATCGAGTCGATCGCCGCGATGTATGACAGGCGCGATTCGATGATCCTGTTCGACGACGCCCTGACGGCGATCGAGAGGGCGAAGGCGAAGGGTCTGCGCGTCGTGGCCTTCACGACGCTGCCGAGGTTCATGCTCGGCGCCGCGGGCGACGCCTTGGCGCCGCTGTTGGACGGATACTTCGAGGCGTCGGCCACAGGGTTCGCCAAGGGGGATCCGCGCTACTATCGCTCGATCACGAACAGGCTGCATGTCCAGCCCGGGGCGATCCGCTGCATCGGCGACGACCCCGTCGGTGATTGCATGCTGCCGCAGCGAGCGGGTTGGCGACCGACGCTCCTGGTGCGCGGCGAAGATCTCTGCGGAGCGCTGGCGGATTATCCCTGTGCCAGTTCGCTGACAGCGTTCGTCGAGGCGCTGTGAGCGCTCGGGGTGGCCCACCCCTTCAGGGGTGGGGGCGCGACGATACGAAGAAGCGGGACGCGACGATGGATCATGATTGTCGGGTCCGTTGTGCGAACCAGTTTCAGGGTTGCAGGGTCCACTGTGCGGACCATTCCACATTTGGCGTGTCGACTTTGGAAATCGGTTCGCACGACTTCCGGCGAATGGTCCGCACAGCGGACCCTACCTGTCTGCGAACGATGAACCGTTGCAGGAAGGGATTCCTGCGAGAAGCGGTACGAGAAGGGAATCTCGTACCAGCAGCGCGAACGAGGGCGGCAGGAAGGGATTCGTGCGAAAAGGGGATACGAGAAGGGAACCTCTTGTCAGCAGCGTCGTCGGTTAGGGATTTACAAGCAGGGCGACAAACGCGCCGACGTCATTGCCGTCGATCATTCCATCGCTGTTGAGATCCGCGAGGAGGCACGTTGCGCCAGTGAGCAGCTGATGAACCAACGCATCGGTGTCGGAGAGATTGACAAGGCCATCGCCGTTCAGGTCGCCGGCGGCGTCGCAGTCGTCGGGAATCCCGTTGGCGTTGCAGTCTGAGTCGACGAGATTGAAGACATGTGCGGCGCCGGGCAGGTTCGTGTCCTGGTCCCACGAGAGTGCGCCGACGATCGCCTTGTCGTTGTCGATTGAGACGCAGTGGCCGAATCCCGTCTCCGCGGCGGCGTCGAACGGTTCGAGCATTCCATTACTGATCCACCTGGCGCCGGTTCGATCGAAGCGAAAGGCCGCCCCGCTGCCGCCACCGGACGGGCTTGCGTGACTGGCGCCTATGATGGCGACGCCGTTGCTGACGGCGACGGCGACGCCAAAGCCGCCTGTTGAAGCGCCAACAGGCGCCGTCAGCTTCGATTCCTCCCTCCACGTGTCGCCCTGACGCTGAAAGACATAGGCGGCGCGATGCCCGGTCGCGCCGATGACGATCGTGTCTCCGTCAATCGCGACATTCTCGCCAAAGTAGCCATTAAATCGCGCGTCCGAGGCCGTGAGCTTCGCTTCCTGGCGCCACTCCACGCCGTCATATCGGAAGACATAGGCGGATCCGCTGGTTTGGGCGACGCTGTTGTCCCAGCGTGCGCCGACGACGATCGTATCGTTGGAGATCGCGACGCGGGCCCCAAACGACGCCCACGCCGCGCCGTCCGGCGCTGTCAGCGCCATTCCCTGCGACCAGGTGGCGCCCGTGCGCTCAAAGACGTAGGCCGCGCCGCTCTGGCGCCCCAGGTCATCGCGCCCGGAGGCGCCGATGACGAGTGTGTCGTCGCTGATCGAAACGCTCTCGCCGAAACGGTCGTACGCGACGCCATCGGAGGGAATGAGCTTCGCTTCCTGGGCCCAGACGCCCCCCATTTTTCTGAAGACGTAGACGGCCCCGGAACGTGGCGCGGCGCCGTCCGCGTTCGGGGCGCCAACGACGACTGTGTCGCCACTCAGAGCGACTGCGCCGCCAAAGATGTCGTCGCTGTCGGTATCGTCTCCAACGAGCATATCTTCCTGGCCCCAGCTTGCGGCATCAGGGCCGAAGACATAGGCGGCGCCACCTGTGTAGAAGCCGTCCGCCTCGATGCCCTTGCCGACGACAATGTCATCTCCTTCGATCGCAACGGCGGCGCCGAAGGTGTCGAATCCGTAGGCGTCGGACGCGATGAGTTTGTCGCCTCCGATCTCGCATTCGTCGGGCAGACCGTTGGCGTTGCAGTCCAGGCTGACGAAGCCGTCGCCATCCGGGTCAGCGGGATCGATATCGACTGCGTCGTCGACATTGTTCTGATTGCAGTCAGCGCCCAGTGTGTGTCGGGCGCTGATTAACATGAAAGCCGTGGCCCAGATCGCCACGCTGATTCGAATCGGTCGAAATGCGTTCCAGTGGATCATTGTGAATCTCCAGCCCTGTAAATACTCGCGCCGCGAATGGACTTTGAATTGGGAGGCCGCGACCCCTAATGATTCCGCCTGGCGCCGCCAGCGGCCATACGTATGCGCCAGGAGCATCGCGAATGCGGAGAATTGGTGGCGGCCCCACTGGCCATGATTCTAACTTTGTCCGCGGCCCGATTCAATCTGATTGGCCGGTTGAGTCACCGATTCATTGGGGGGGGCGCGACGATGTGCAGACGCGGGGTGCGATTGATCAACATCTGCAGGAGGGGATTCCTGCGTGTTGGGGCACGAGAAGGGATTCTCGTACCAGGACGACACGATCGCATTGCTCGCCATTGAGGATAGGAATGACGGCCAGCTTGCAGCCGCATGCCTGTCTCGCAGGGCGAGAGTGTCCGGGAGTTGTGTCGCTCGTTCAGAGCGTTCGTTCTTCCTGCGGACACGGGAGTTTCTTCGCGGATCGCCCTTGCTCCGTCAACTCCCGAATGACCGGATAGTGTCGCCTTTCAGGGCAGGCATAGCGCCCGACGGTCCATATTCGGATCGGCGGCGCGTAGCGGCGACGGCGCGACGCATGGCGATTCAGATTCAGGGAACGATGAAGTACAACACAAGCGACGCGGCGACGAGGAGGGCGAGCGTTGCAATCATCGCGCCGAGCTTGCCGAGACCGAAGACGCGGAAGACGCGGGCGACGCCGCTGACCAGTAGATCGAGCGCCCCGTCAATCAGGAACGTTCCAAGCAGGATGACGCCGACGGCGGCGAGAAAGATGACTGTCTTCATGATTCATGTCCCGCTCAGTGGGTTTGACGCGCAAAACGCCCAATGCGTTCGTCATAGACAGTAACGGAAGGTCGGCCTGTGCCTTTCAGGTTGCAGTTGCAGGGTCCGCTGTGCGGACCATTCCACATTTGGCGTGTCGACTTTGGAAATCGGTTCGCACGACTTCCGGCGAATGGTCCGCACAGCGGACCCTACCTGTCTGCGAACGATGAACGGTTGCGGGAAGGGATTCCTGCGAGAAGCGGTACGAGAAGGGAATCTCGTGCCAGCGGCGCGAACGAGGGCGGCAGGAAGGGATTCGTGCGAAAAGGGGATACGAGAAGGGCTTCTCGTACCAGCGTCGCGAATTCAGAGCCGCCCTGTCCTCAGGGCGGAGTGTATGAAATGGGCTCGTACGCGGGGCCGCCACGCTGAGGACAGCGAGGCTCCGATCGCCTTACGCCTTCGGCTTCTGCTGGAAGGTGCGCTCGATGAAGCCCGTGTCGATGTTTCCGCTCACGAAGTCCGCGTGGCTGAAGATGCGCTGGAGGATCGGGATCGTCGTCTTGATCGGTCCGATCTCGAACTCATCCAGGCAGCGTCGCATGCGGCGGATCGCCTCTTCACGATCGGGGGCGTGAACGAGCAGCTTGGCGATCATCGAGTCGTAGTACGGCGGAATCGAATCCCCCGCGCTGATGTGTGAATCGAATCGCACACCGAGACCACCCGGCTGGCGGAACGTGAGAATCTTGCCGGGCGACGGTCGGAAGTCGTGATCGGGATCTTCGGCGTTGATGCGCACCTCGATGGCGGCGCCGTTGCGCTGGATGTCCTTCTGTCGCAGCGTGAGCTTCTCGCCCGCGGCGATGCGGATCATCCACTTGATCAGGTCGACGCCCGTGATGAGCTCCGTGACCGGGTGCTCGACCTGGATGCGCGTGTTCACTTCGAGGAAGTAGTAGTCGCCGTGCTTATCGACGACGTACTCGACTGTGCCGGCGGAGAAATAGTTCGCCGCCTGGACGAGCCGGATGCTCGCCTTGCACATCGCTTCGCGCGTCTTCTCATTGATGCCCGTGGAGGGATGTTCCTCGACCAGCTTCTGATGGCGTCGCTGGAGCGTGCAGTCGCGCTCGAAGAGGTGCAGGCAGTTGCCATGCTGGTCGGCGATGATCTGCACTTCGACGTGCCGCGGTTCCTCAATGAGCTTCTCGATATAGACGCGATCGTCCTTGAAGGCGTTCATCGCCTCATTGCGGGCGTTGCGCATCTGGGTGCGCAGGCTGGCCTCGTTATGGGCGATGCGCATGCCCTTGCCGCCGCCGCCGGCCGACGCCTTGATCAGGACGGGATAGCCGATCTTCCGGCTGATCGCGACGGCTTCCTCATCGGTTTCGATGATACCGTCGCTGCCGGGGACGATGCTGACGCGCGCCTTCTTGGCGAGGGCCTTGGCCCTGGCCTTGTCGCCGAGCAGGCGGATGGCCTCGGCGCTGGGGCCGATGAATTCGATCTTGCTGTCGCGGCACTGCTCGGAAAAGGCGGCGTTCTCAGCGAGGAAGCCGTAGCCGGGATGGATCGCGTCCACGTCGCAGACCTCGGCGGCCGCGATGATGCGATCGGCGCGGAGATAGCTGTCGCCCGGGGCGGCGCCGCCGATGCAGATGGCGCGATTCGCCAGGCGCAGGTGCGGGGCGTCGCGATCGGCCTTCGAAAAGACGGCCACCGTCTCGATGCCGAGTTCCTTGCAGGCCCGCATGATTCGCAGGGCGATTTCGCCGCGATTGGCAATCAGAATGCGTGAGAACATAACGACTCTTGTCTAAAAACGTGGCGACATCGGGCAATGGCCCGGCGTCGCGTGGACTGGCGCCGAACTTTCATGCGGCGGACTCGGCGTCAGCGCCGAGGACGACATCCGGTTGTTAATCGGGGCGAATCTTCAGAAGGACCTGGCCGAACTCGACCGCCGACGCGTTCGGGACTTCGAGCGAGACGACGGTACCCGACTTCTCGGCCTTGATTTCGTTGAAGACCTTCATCGCTTCGATGATGCAGACGACGGTATCCGGCGTGATCTTGTCGCCGGGCTTGACGAAGGGCGGCGATTCGGGGTCGGACGCCGCGTAGTAGGTGCCGACCATGGGGGATTCAATCGTTTCAAGTCCCGCTTCCGCGGCCGACGCCGTCGGCGCCGGAGCGGCGACCTGCGGGGCGGCCTGGACGGGCGCGGCGGCCGGCGTCATCGAAACCATCGGCGCCATGGGCGCCTGTTCGAGCTGGGCGCCACGTCGCCGGAGAAGAATCCGTTTTTCACCGTCGCGGATCACGATTTCAGACAGGTCGTTCTCGACCATCAGATCCGTCAGCGTTTTTATTTCTTCAATATCCATCCAAAGGTGCTTTCTTCTGATGCGCTTGTGCGAACTGCGGCGCCGCGAAACGTCACATTCAGGCGCCGCGCCTGCGGGCGGACCACCACTTCTTCATCGCCCGCGTCGAAGACCGCGCCGTCTCCGAATCGGGTCGCGATTCTATCGATACGCGCCGAGATGGGTCAAGGAACGCCCGGCCGAGGGGAGTCATCGCGGAGCGTCGGCCGAATCCGCCCGATCGGCCGGTAATATCCCGCCGCAATCATGCGCCGGCGCCGTTTTGGCGCGACGAGTGAGCAGGGCGGGGCCGATGAGATCGCGGATCAGCGCGAAAGATGCGCTGGAGGTATGGTTGCCGAAATGGCGATGGTTGAGCCACGACGGGCGCCATCGCATCGACACGACTTTCTCGGGTGGATTGCGGAAGCCGACGAGGCCCGCCGCCGGCGTGTGGCGGCGATCGGCCGTACCGAAGATCAGCGTGCCGAGCCCGAGGATGACAAAGTCGCCGAAGGCCTCGACGCTGATGAGGGCGTGCGTGCAGTTGGCCAGCGCGGGACGCAGGTCGTAGTCGGGCGAGACGGCGGGCGCGTGCAGGGCGACTGTCGAAATCCGCGCGTCCTTCGGCAGCAGCTCGAGGGTTCGAACGGCGATCCAGCAGCCGCCGGACTGCGCGAGGATCGAGATCGGCGCGCATGGATGTTCGCGCTGGTACGCCGTCACGATCTCCGCCACACGCGTCGCCCAGCGATCGTGATGGGATCGATTCATCAGGTTGGTGATGGAGCGAATGAACTGGATCCCGTCGTTCCAGTCGACGCGCATGACGGCGCCGCGATAGCCGGAGGCGAGGAGACCGCGGACCATCTGTGCGCTGAAGAAGCTAGGGCCTTCGACGCCGCCGAGGACGATCGTCAGTCCGCGTCGGCGTCGCTTCGGGGAGTCGGCGCGCGCCGGCAGCCGTCCGCATTCGCAGCAGGAGAGCAGGCGGATGAACAGACCGTTGGGCAGATCGAGCAGCCCCGCGAAGACGGGGATGACGTACGCCAGCAGTTTCCGGATGGATAACATGGGCGCGTCGAATCAGACGCGGGAGATATAGTCGCCCGTGCGCGTGTCGATCTTGAGGACTTCGCCCGTGCTGATGAACGGGGGAACGCGAACGACGTAGCCGGTTTCGAGCGTGACTTCCTTGTTCTGGTTTGTGGCCGTGGCGCCCTTCACAACGGGCGGCGCGTCGGTGACGGCGAGTTCGACCGTGTTCGGCAGCTCGACGCCGACGATGGCGCCTTCGAGGAGCTTGCACTGCAGTTCCTCGCTGCCCTTGAGGTACTTCTCGGCGTCGGGCATCAGGCTGGGGTCGACATGGAGCTGATCGAAGGACTCCATATCCATCAGGATGAAGTTCTGGCCGTCTCGATAGAGGTACTGGAAGACCTTGTCCTCGACGAACGGGACTTCGACTTTTTCATCGACGTTGAGTCGGAAGTCGACGACGTTGCCGTTCTTGAAGTGCTTGAGCTTGACGGACATGTAGCTTCGCTTGTTGCCCTTCGCGACTGTTTCGTTCTCGTGAACAATCCAGAGCTGACCTTCCCAGAGGACCGCCTGTCCGCGCTTGATGTTGACCGCCTTGATTGCCGCCATGATTCTTGAATCCTGTGTTGCGTTACCGTGTCTCATTCGGCACGCAGCGATGGCTCTGCCAAGAGACGAATTTCTGTTAACATCCTGAAAAACCGGGTCTTAAGTATCTTCGGGGGCCCGGCCCGCGTCAAGCTGTCGGAGTCGATTAGAGACGGCGACCAAATGTATAGTCGCGCGTCCGAATATCCGGCGGTATATTGACAAAGGACACGCATGGAGGTGTCGCGTGCCTGTACTTGCGGAAATCGGAAAGTTTGTCGGGGCCAAGGTGGCGGGGGCGCTGATCACGCTCGCGACGATCGCCGGCGGAATCTGGTGCTACTACAACTGGGACAAGGTCGAGGCCTTCGGCGTCGTGTTGCGCCAGATCCTGATCTGGGTCGTTCTGGTCGTGGCGCTTCCCTGGTCGAGCTTCCTGTTCATGAAGCCGCTGCTGGGTTTTCAGAGCAACCTGAACTCGGAGCGCGCGGCCGCGGTGGTCAGCATCGGTCTCATCGGCGCGTACTGCCTCATCGATATCATCCTCGCGTTCTGGCTGGGCGACTGGGGCGAGACGGGCGGCAAGGGCGGCTTCGCGTGGTTCGTGCTCGTTCTTGGTTTCGCCGCGGCCGGGGCCTACAATTTCGTTATCTGCGAGTCGCTTGCGCGGCACGCGGATCGCTGAGCTGGCGAATCAGCGTAACGAGTCGGCGTCGCGCCTGAGCGGTCGCCGGCGTCGTCCAGGGGCCGACAACTGAAAGAGAGAGAGTGGAGTATGACCGGGCCGAAGGCTGGCGATCGCATCAGCGAGTATCTTCTGGACGAAATTGTCGGCGTGGGCAGTTTCGGGCAGGTCTGGAAGGCGCATCATCATATCTGGCGCGATCAACTGGTCGCGATCAAGATTCCGTCCGACAGCCAGTACGTTCGCAACCTTCAGAAGGAAGGCACGGCGATTCACGGCCTGCGCCATCCGAATGTGGTTCGCGCGATCGGTCTCGATCCCTACGCTGATATTCCCTATTTCGTGATGGAATTTGTCGACGGCTGCTCGCTTCGGAAGCTGATCGACGAGAACCCGGGCGGGCTGCCGATCCGGACGGCGCAGAACATCATCGTCGGCATGCTCCAGGCGCTCGGCGTGGCGCATCAGAACAACGTGATTCATCGCGATATCAAGCCGGCCAACATCCTGATCCACGGCGGCGGCCAGAAGCCCGTCGAATCGATCAACGTGGAAGATGTGAAGGTGACGGACTTCGGTCTCGGCAAGGCGGGCGAGATCACGACGCAGAGCATCATGCAGTCGGGCAGCCTGCTGTCGGAAGAGGGCAAGAGCATTTCCGGCACTCTCGCCTACATGTCGCCGGAGCAGCGCGACGGTGACATGTCGCTCGACGGGCGCAGCGATCTCTACTCCGTTGGGATCGTGTTGTTTGAATTGATGTGTGGTGAGCGACCGAGCGGTGGCGACATGCCGTCGCACATTCGCGACGGTCTGCCCTCCTGGGTCGATCGCGTGTACTCGCGGCTCTACACACGGCGCGATCGCCGTTTCGCCAATGCGGCGGAGGTCCTGCAGGAGATTGAGTCGACGAGCGTGCCGCCGCGCGTGGCCGTGGCGAAGGCCTATGCGGTGGCGCCGCCGGTCGCGTCACGCGCCGAGGCGACGCTGCCGCCGATCCCGACGCGCTGCCCCAAGTGTGAGGCGCGGATCGGGCGTGACGACAATTTCTGCATCATGTGCGGAGAACAGGTCGTTCGTCATCCACGACGCTGCACGAACTGCCACGGCTATCCGGCGGCGGATGATCGCTTCTGTATTTTCTGTGGCACGCCACTGCCGGAAGCCGGGAGGGTCTGACGATGGCCATTGGCGCGAACTTCTGGATGCTGATGGTGATCGCGCTGGTGGGCGGGATAGTGAGCGCCGTGTTCAGGGGGCGTTCCCTGAAAACGGGGCCCTGGAACAAAGAGATCTCCAGCCGGGCCTATCCGCAGTTTCCGAGCGTGACGAACACGCACTCCTCTTCGATCCAGTTGAATTCCTGGGTTTGCCTGAAGCGCAACTGTCGCAATCAGAATGTGGCGGGCGCCCGCTTCTGCTCGCGTTGCGGCGCGACCCGCGGATACACGTATCGCTCCGAGCAGAGCGAGGAAGCGGCGGATTAGAAATCCCGCCGATTCTTCGACCGGGCGGCGGCGCCGCCGGGTTCAGGATCGTCGATTTCGAGGCGCAGGCGGGTGTTGGCGTCGGGCCGCCGGCGATCCGTCGGACGAGCGTCCGAAAGCCGCGCGGATATCTTGTCGTTGTTGTACAATACCGTACGGTAAGGAGTTGCGCCTGAGCGATCCGGAAGGATGATTCCGGCGCGGAGGCGGTGTGTCTTCTGACGTCGGCCGGACGAAAGCCGATCGGAAGCTTGGACTGGGCTCGGCATGGCGGACGCGATTTCCCACGCGAAGGAGACGGAATCGGGCTTTCTGGCCGGCGTGACGGACACGTTGCGAAAGGCCGGCGGCCAGGTCGTGGGCGGTACGCAGTTCAAGCGCGAGGATCGCGATCAGGCGGAGAAGATCCGCGGCGTGATGGCGGATCGGCGCGTGTATGACCGGGACAAGTTCTCGAGCCTGCCCCACAACCGGAGTGTGACGATTCGCGGCTACGAGCGGCGATGGTTCTTCTGGAACCGCGTCCGCAGCGTGACGATTGCCGGTGTGCTGGCGCCGACGGCGGATCTGCTCGACTCGCCGGGCGACGCCCCACCCGTAACGCGGGCGCAGCTCGTCGACTACGTGGGTGGGCTGATCACAGATGTCGGCGCGCCCCATCTCGTCGGGATCTGCGCCCCGGCCGGCTTCGAGAAGGATGTCTGGGACAATCCGCCGGAGATGGGCAACGTGAAGCTGGTGCTCGTCGAACCGCGGCCCGATGGCGGCTGGCGCGTGGAGGCGGGCGATCCGAATCTGGATCGACGCCTGATCAAGCTGTTCGACCCGGAAGACGTGATGGCCAAACTGGGGCGCGTCAAGCGGGAGATCAAGGCGCGCAGCGTGGACCTGGTCACGGGGAGTCTGTCGGCGGAATCGATGGCGAAGGACCTGGGGCTGCCCGTTCCGCTCGTGTCGAACGCCTTCGAGCAGGTGGCGGCGGAAACGCCGGAACTGCATGTGTCAAAGAAATCGGGCGTCGCGACGCTGTTTCGCGGCGTACCGTCCGCGTCCTACGAGGAGGACAAGTCGATGTCGATTACCGACTGGATTCGGAGCCTGTTCTCCAGGGAGGGCGACGAGACCAACAAGATCAACGTGCTGGCCGAGCGTCGCGCCGCGCTGTCCAGCCAGCGCGATCGGATGTACGACGACATCGCCGAGCTGGAGAAGAAAGAGGCGAAGCTCGTCGAGGACGGCAAGGCGTCATCATCGAAGGTGACGCGCATCCGCCTGGCCGGACAGATCGAGAGCATCCGCAAGGACATCTCGCGATTCAACACGACGGCGTCGATGCTGAGCAAGCAGATCAACATCATCAGCACGCACATCCACAACCTGGAACTGTCGCAGACGGGTTCGCTGGCGCAGCTGCCGTCGAGTGACGAACTGGCGGAGGCGGCTGTCAGCGCCGAGGAGATGCTGGAGCAACTGAACGCCAGCGACGATCTGGTCAGCGGATTTGAAGTCGGCATGGCCGAGTCCGCCCTGACGGACGCCCAGGCCGAGATCCTCGCGGAGTTCGAGGCGTCGGACGCGCCGGAGAAGTCGGCCGACAGCGCGACGCCGCAGCGCGAGCGCGACGAGCGACAGGCGGCGCCGGATCGGACCGGCGAGCAGAAATCGAAAAACGCCCAGGCGGAGTAGTCGCGGCCCGCGGGTCGGGGCGCCGACCCGACACAGGGTCGAGCGAGGTCGGCGTCCTCAAGGATACGGTGAATTCGACATGGGTCTATTTGACTGGCTGACGCAGAAAACCAAGTCGCTGTCGGAGATGTCGCGCGCCGAGCTTCGCAAACAGGAGCTTCTCCTTCAGCGCGATCGCGATCAGCTCATCAAGCGCATCAGCCAGCTCGCCGACCAGAAGCAGAAGATCTTCGAGAAGGGCAAGATCGAGAAATCGCCCGAGGTCCGTCGCGTGATGGCGCAGGAGTTCGACCTGCGCACGACGGAACAGATGATGGCCTCGCGGCAGCTGAACATCCGCAGCAAGGAAGCGCTCACAGTCACGCGACTCCGCATGCTGAAGGAGAACGCCGAACGCGCCGCCAGGGCGGGCAGCAAGCTCGGCATCGTCAGCGAAAAGGACCTCGTCGCCCTGGAGAAGCTGATCGAGAACGACAAGATCACGGCGGAGATCTACCAGGAACGGCTCGACGGCATGCTGCAGGGGTCACTGACCGAAGGCGAGAGCATGCTGACACCGGGCAGTCAGCAGGTGATGGACATCTGGGAGCAGATGGACACGGGGCTCATCAAGGACGACAACGAGGCGTTCGATGAGGCCGAGCGGCGTGTGCGGGAGCGCCATCAGGCCGCCGAGTAGCTACGCCGCAGGGGCGCGATGATCGAGGTCACGATACAACACTCGAAGGACGACATTCGCGAGGCGATTGTCCAGTTCTGCGCCCGGCGCGGGTATCGGCTGACGAATCCGTGGTACCTCGAAGGCGTGCGTATCGAGATTCCCAATCGCATCCGCGAGGCGATCGAGAAACGCGGGTTCTGGGCGACGGTCATGGACGTGCAGACGGTCCCGCGGGTCGACGTCGATGTAAAGCGCCGCCGCGCCCGATCGAGCCGTGTGAAGATCAGCGTCGGCGATCACGCCGACAGTGTTCGCCTGGCCTACGAACTCCAGGCGTATCTGAACGACGATCGCGCCTATGAGCCGGAATGCCCGCCGGTCTGTCCGAGCTGCGGTTCCAATGTGGCGAACCCGATGGCGCGTTACTGCGGTCGCTGCGGTCATCGATTCGCGAAGGGCAAGGCGGACGACGGCCGGGATGATGTGCTGAGACCACCGCCGGTCGTGGCGTATGAAAAATCGGCGCCGCCGATCGAGCACGCGCTGGATGTCGTCGCGGATGAGGCGGCGACGCCTGAGACGCCGAACGAGGTTGCGGAGGACGCGCAGCCGACGTCAGTGATCGTGGAACGGGACGCGGCGCCGGCGTCGGGTGAAGTCGCCGAAGCGTCGGAGGCCGTGGTCGACGGCGCCCCGATGACGTCGGCGCCTGAGATGGACGCCGACGATATCCGCGACGAAGCGCCGATCGCCGCCGCGGAAGCGATCGATCTCGAAGAGGACGAGGGAACATCGGAGGCGGCGCCGGAGAATGACGGCGTCGTGTCCGAGTCGGATGAGGATGATGCGGACACGTCGATTCCCGACAGTCCGCCGCGGCGCCTGCTGGCCGAGGAGTAGGCCATGTCGGCGAAGGCCCTGAGACGATCGCGACACAATCGAATGATCGCCGGCGTGGTCGGCGGCGCGGCGGAGTATCTCGGCATGGATCCGACTGTCGCCCGCGTGCTGTATGTCGTGGGATCAATCGTGTCCGGCGCGTTTCCGGGGACCCTTGTGTACGTGATCTGCATGTTCGTTATTCCCGAGGAGTAGGGCGGCGTGTGGTCATGAGAGACGCCGGGGCGATTGAATCTCGCCACTCGCAACTGGAAACTGGTCACTAGTCACTGGATAAAACGATGAGTCTATTCAAATCCGCCGAAGAACGACGCATTGAACGCGACATCAAGATTCGCCAGGGCATCCGGCGGATTGAGAAGTCGATCGCCGAACAGAACAAGTTCACGGACGAGTTCATCAGGAACGCCCGTCGCGCGAAGGAGATCGGCGATCAGGGGCAGTACAACTTCATTCGCAACTCGCTGAAGAAGACGGCGACCGTAAAGAAGATGCTCGAGCGGCAGCTGCTCGCCGTGAAGAGCGCCCTGATCATCAAGCGCCAGGCCGAGGCGTCGAGCGACTTCGCCCAGGCGATGGGCACGATGGCGAAGGAAATCAGCCGCATGTTCGGCGAGACGGATCTCGTCAAGACGCAGATGGACTGGGAGAAGGCAATGGCCCAGTCGCAGAGCATGGAAGAGCGCACGTCGATGTTCCTCGAATCGATCGAGAGCGCCGCCGAAGGTGATGTGTCCAGCACACCGGCGGAAGTGATTACGGACGCCGAGATTGACGCGATGATCGAGGCTGAGAGCGAAGCCGAGCACGCCAAGGATGTGGACGAGCTGGACGCCCTGCGAGCGGAACTGAACTCCCTGAAGGATGACGCGCAGAAGGAAGGCAAGTAGGGCGATTGTTCCGAGCCGCCCCGTCCGCAGGGCGAAGAAGCGCCGAGTGGCCCACCCTTTCAGGGGTGAGGTCCCGATGATCGAATAGCATGCGGCTCCGCGATGTTGAGCGAATCGCAAGTCCTGTCCAATGACGACGAGAAACTGCGTAACATGACACGAATCAAATCACTCACACTCCTATTTGTTCTCCCCATGGCCTGCGCCAATAGCGGCGCGACAGTGCAATCCAACGAAACGTCGATACGCACGGGCTTCCCGTCGGACAGCCATCTCGCCGACGCCTACGACAGTTTCAATCAGAACCGGTACGCCCAGGCCATCTACACCTGCGACTCCGCCATCATTCGCAACGAGAACGACGCCGAGGCGTACATGCTTCGCGGCGCCGCCTACTGCGTGTGTGACGAAATCTACAACGGCATCGAAAGCGTTGCCGCGGCGTTTCGCCTGAACCCGGCCTATCAAAATCACGACGCCCCCGTCGATCGAGCCCACGAGCATTACCTCGACGCTGTCGTGAAACTGGATACGACGTCGATTCTCAAGCCGCGCTACGCCGACGCCTTCGTCACGCGGGCCCTCGAGCGCCAGCGGGCCGGTGATCTCGATAACGCCCTCCAGTGCTGCGACGAGGCGATTGCGCTCGTCGGCGACAAGGCCCGGTCCTACTCGGCGCGCGGGAACATCCTGCTGGAACAGGGCGCTGTGGATCGCGCGATCGCCGATTTCCGACAGGCCGCGGCGCTGCAGCCGTCCTGCGCATCGACGCACGCCGCGACGCTGCAGCGATACGCCGGCGCGCAAAGGTCGCAGGGCGATGGAGCGATCGTTGAGAAATGCAACGCCGCGGCACAGGGGTTACTCGGGCGCTGAGGATATCGATCGATGACGCCGGGCCGGACATCGTGAATCCTGAAGAACAAAGACTCTCGAGCGTGCGCGTCGTCGTCCCCGATGCGTGCCCGCGATGCGGGTACCGTCTGGAAGGGCTGCCGACGAAGCACATGTGCCCCGAGTGTGGCTGCGCCTACGAGCCCGACATGCTTGTCTTTGGACGCCCGGTGAAGGCGACATTCGGACCGTACCTGACCATCGGCCTTGTGGGGCTGGCGATCAGCGGGCTCATTGTGTTGAACGTCATGATTGGGGTCGGCGAAGTGGTGTCCGTGTTGGCGCCGATATCGGCGGTTCTCGCGGTACAGATCGTCTTCCTGGCGCCGTGGAAAAAACGCTGGGCGATTGTGCATTCGGATGGCGTTCTCTGGCGTGAATCCTTCTATGGAGACCGCTACATCGCGTGGAAGGACGTCGCCGCCGTGAAGTCAGGAGATATGCCGCCTTACCTGATTATTCGTCCCGTCAAAGGCCGATCCCTCCAGCGACTCTGTGAGATCATTACCACTTCGCGGCGGGAGCTGTCGTGCGCCGCGATCGTGCAGGAACTGAGCGGACGCTGGGTATCGGCGCTGGCCGCCGCGGGCGTCGCATCGGATGTGGACGCGATGACGAGAGACAGCGCCGCCGCGTTTCGTCGGGAACGTGGGTTGAAACAGGGCGCCGCGTGCCCGGTCTGTCGCGGAATCCTGGGGGCCGGGAGGGATGGTGTCAGCGCGTGCCACAACTGCGGCGGGATTTTCAATGATGATGCGATTGTGGTTCCGTACGTCAAACGTCCGATCGCGCCATGGCACTGGTTCAGCCTGCTCGTCGCGGGGATGGTCTTCTGGGCCGGATTCGTGTCCACGAAAGAGACGAATTCACTCGGCTACTCGATCCGTGTCGGGACGGTTCTGGTGGCGATCTTTGTCGCAGCGATTGCATGGAATTACTTTCGGTATCGCCGGCCCCGTCTGTTCGTGATCGACAATCAGTCGATCGCCTGGGAGTCCGTCAACGGCGGAATGCGACAGTTGGCGTGGGGCGGCGTCGGATCGGTCCTCTGTGCGAGCGACCGCAGAGCGATCTGCCTGCGAATGTCCGATGGCCACATCGAACCTGTGCCGGAATACTATCTGCAGGATCGAAGCGATGTCGGCGACCTGGCTCGATATATCAGGGCCATGTGTGACGAGGAACGGAACTCGGCCCCGGTCGCCTCGCACTGATGCGTCGCCGGGGCGTCGACAATCCATCGAGTCCCGACGTCATCGCCGAGAAATTGCCCGGTATTTACGGGTCGCGATAGAATTCGGGCGTGGACCGAACGTTGGGCGACACGCAATTCCCGGGCGTGGGCCGGCCTGGCATGACCGACACTTACAACACTTTTGAACGCCTCAGGCACATAGGACTCGCGCATTTCAGGAATGACGAGTGTTCTGCGGCGGAATTGCCACGTCGGCGACGCAGAAGGTATGTGGTCAGGACGGGCCGATGACCCTGCAGAATCCGGACTCCGACTTATCGAAGGCGCATATCGCTGTTCCCGAGGCGTGCCCGCGATGCGGCTACAACCTGGAGGGGTTGCCGCTGCGTCACGTGTGCCCTGAGTGCGGGTTCGAGTACGAGCCGGACATGCTGGTGTTCGGCAGGACAAAGCTCAGCGCGTGGAATCTCACGCCCGGGGATCTGTTCATCTCGTTCTACACATTGTTTCACATCGCATGGACGATTGGGCTCTGGCTGCAGGGCGAATTGCTGAGCATGCTGCCGATCGTTGCAATTGGCGCGGTCGTTTGCGTTGTATGCCTCCTTCGGGTTGGCCCCAAGTGGGCAATCGTTCGTGACAACGGAATCGCGTGGAGCGCGGGGGCGTTGCGAGCCGGGCGCCTGAGTTGGCGCGATGTGACGGACATCGGGCTCTCACCGGAGAAGCTGCTGACTATTCGCGCCCGAGATCGGCGGACGGCCCGGGCAGTTTCCGAACTTATCAATGCGGGGCAATCGAGGCGTGTTCGCGAGCGGCTGCTCCCCGCCCTGCGAGCGCGTTGGGCCCGCGCGCTGATGGAAGGGCGCCAGTTGCCGATGACGCCACCGATGTCGGAGGCGGAAGCCACGGCGTTTCGACAGCGACACGGCGTTCGTCCGGAGATGAAGTGTCCCGCATGTCGCGGACGCCTGCGCGAGGAGCGGGCGGACGAACTTGTCTGCCATCGCTGCTCCATGCAATACCCAAAGGGATCCGTCGCCCTGCGGTATTTCAGGCGAGGTGAACCCCCCTGGCATCCGATGGTGATGGGCCTGACGATCTGCATCTGCCTTGTCGTGGCAAGGACTGCGATTGACAGCGGCGTTTCGTTCGGCAGGGTGGTCAGTGTGGTCGTGACGCTGGCCGTCTTCATCCTGGCCATGGTCAGCTGGAATTACTATCGGTATCGGCGTCCCGATTTGCTCCGCGTGGACGATTTCGGCATCGAATGGAACGATCGGGGACGTGAGATGACCCGGACCCCCTGGATTCGCGTTGAGTCAATTTTATTCTCCGAAGGCGTCGGAGCAGTCTGCATCCGTCTTGCGGACGAGGATTTCAGAGTGGCGCCGGGGCGATTCTTCGACTCGCCCGCCCAGGCGCAGACGTTTGCCCGATACCTGCTGTACGCCTCACTGGCGACCACCGAGGCTCGCAGTGTTACCAAATAAGCGGGGCTTGGGATAGAATTCAGCCCCGGCTTGAGTTTATTTCGCCCTGCCCCTGGTCGATTCGGAAGGGTTGCATGACCGTCTCCTACAACACGTTCGAACGCCTCAAGGAAAAGGGGCTCGCGCATTTCAAGAATGGCGAGTACTCCGCGGCGAAGCCCTATCTCATGCAGGCGGCCGATGCGATTATCAAGATCGCCGCCGAGACGGAGAACGCCAAGCAGCGCGATCGGCGCAAGGCGATGGCGGCGGAGCTCATCGAGTTCGCCAGGCTCTGTGACAAGCGACAGGATCAGAAGCGCACGAACCGTCGCGCCGCGGCCAACGAGGACGACGAGAACAAGTCCAACGCCCAGGACTGGATCGTCCGCGAGAAGACGGACATCAGCTTCGACGACATCGCGGGGCTGGAAGACGTCAAGCACGAGATCCGGCTGAAGATGATCTATCCCTTCCGTCATCCCGAGCTGGCGAAGCAGTACGGCATCGGCGTCGGCGGTGGTCTTCTGCTGTACGGACCGCCGGGCACGGGCAAGACGATGATCGCCAAGGCGATCGCGAACGAGATCCAGGCGACGATGTTCGTCATCAGCCCCTCGCAGATTCTGAGCAAGTGGGTCGGCGAGGCGGAGCAGAACATCAGCAAGCTATTCAAGGCGGCGAAGGAAGAACCCAAGGCCGTCATCTTCATCGATGAGATCGAGGCGCTGGTGCCGGCGCGGCGGAGCTCGCAGAGCACTGTGATGACGCGCGTCGTGCCGCAGATTCTCCAGGAGATCGAGGGCTTCGATCGCAAGGGGGATCGGCCGCTGCTCTTCGCGGGCGCCACGAACGAACCCTGGGCGCTGGATTCGGCGATGATGCGCCCGGGGCGCTTCGACGCCAAGATTTACGTGCCGCTGCCCGACGAGCCGGCGCGGCACAAACTGCTGGAGATCTACCTGGGTAAGAAGCCCCTCGCCGATGACGTCGATTTCGCCGAGCTCGTGGGCTTGCTCAATGGCTACAGCGGGGCGGACATCAAGGCGATCGCCGGCAAGGCGGCGACGCTGCCGTTCATGGATGCTGTTGGCGGCGCCGACGCGCGGCCGATCAATCGGAGTGACATTCTGAAGGTCATTCAGATGGTCAGGCCGAGTGTCCGCGAGAAGGACCTTGTCCGGTTCCGTGAGTTCGCGGCGGCGACGTGATGGGCGATCGGTCGGGGGTTTCGGCCAGTCGGGGCGGCCCGGCCACGCGGGCCCGCTTCCCTGCGGGCGCAGTTCGGTCCGGCGCGACTAGAATCTTCGGGCAAATGAATAATTCCACGCGAGGCGTCGATCGTTCATACTTTTCATGGGGCCTTCCGCGCCCGGCGGGAGGGGCGCATGGGGCCGAATGTGGAGCGCAATAAGATACGAATACCATGACGACGCGATTTGAACTCGACAATCTGACGCGCGACGCGACGCTGGTCGCCCAGGCCGCGTTTGCCAATGATCTCTTTTCGTTTCTTGCGCGACAGGTGGTTGTGCCGCCGTCGTGCGCCGCCCTGGTGGAGAGTCACGGCGGGCAGCCGCATGTTGTGGCGGCCGGCCAGCCGATCGAGTCCGACGGCGTGCGCGAAGTGCTCTTCGTCCGGACCACGCCGTTTGAGTGCGCCTACGACTTCGCGGATTTTGAGTCTGCGGACGGCTTCCGATTCACCGGACGCGTCGAGATGACGGTCCTCGTGATGACGGATCGGACGGAGCTGGCGTCGTTCAAGCGCGAGCTGATCGGCAGTGGCCGCAGCGTGAATGTCGAGCGACTTCGTCGGCATTGCGAGGAGGCCGTGCAGGCCGGGCTTGCGAAGTTCCTCGCGTCGCGTCCGGCGGAAGAGCTGGTGCGGCCGGATGTGTGGAATGATTTTGACGGCGTGCTGGCCGAGTCGTTCAGCCAGGTCGGTTTCTCTTCAGGTCTGGCCCTCGGGCGGGATCCGCGGCTGTCGTTGAAGTCGCTGGCCTTTGAGGAGTCGCGGACGGAAGCGAAGGCCGCCGACATTCGCCGGCAGCGCGAGGAAGAGGAGCAGCGTCGCCGGGAAGAGGCGGCCGCCGCGCGGCATCGACATCTCGCCGACATCGGCTCGATGCTGGCGAAGGTTCGAGAAATGGCCGACACGACGGGCGCCCTCGATGTCGCCGAGATGATCAGGAGCTTCAGCGCCGATCAGCGCGGCGATCTCTATCAGGGCCTGCTCTCAATGGACAGGGACGCCCGTCCGACGAAGTATGCGCTCGTGGCGACCGGCAGCTCGCTGCTGTGGTTCGATCCGGCGGATCCGCAGGAGTTCAGGCGAAAGCAGAAGTTCCCCGACGCCGACATCGGCCAGCTTCGAAGCGTTCGCGTCGTCGAGTCGATGGGGGCGACGCGAATTCTCGTCGGCGCCCGAAACGGTGTGCTCGTGCTCGACGCGGAAGGTGAACCGCTCTACACGTGTGTCCTTCATGGTCGTCCCGAGCTGCGGGGCGGGTTCAACGCATCGACGATGATCGGGACGGATGTTTATGCAACACACTCGGAAGTGGGACTCGTGCGCTGGCGGAAGGACGCCCCGGAGACGGCGATTCACTGCCTGGATCATCTGACGGAAGGCTGTCACAGCGTGCGGGATGTTCAGCGCGACGACGCGGGCCGGATCTGGCTCGGCATCGACAACATCGTCGTCTCCTGGAATCCGAAGGAAGACGACTCCGATCACGCCGCCGGGGCGCCGGCCGAGGTGACGACGCTCGCCGTTGCGGATGGCTACGCCATCGCCGGTCTCAAGAACGGCGCCATCGTGCGATGGACGATCGGCGACATGAAGCGAATGGAGACGCTTCGCCGACAGACGGGCGGTCCCGTGCGATCCGTGTCGTGGCTCAGCGGCGGCGGTGTGCCGCGGCTGCTCGTGGGCGACAGTCGGCCCTACCTGGAACTGATGGTGCTTGGCGACGCCTACCAGGGGCAGTATCGCTGCTTCCATGAAATGCGCTGGGGATTTGCGGCCGAGGATATTGTCGTCGGCGTGAATGAGCGGCGCGATATCTTCATCATCTGGAAGAAGAACACGCCCGATCAGCCCGCCGCGCACGTGTCCGTGCGACGCCTGACGGGGCGATCGATTCAGGATGTCGCGCTGCTGTAGCGCGGCGCGGGAAACATCCGGCGCCGCAGTCGTCGACGCGCGTCTTCGTGATCAGCCGGTGAAGCGGACGCGATCGGAGTCGCCGTCGTCGCGATCGTCCGCCTCCAGATCCTCATCCGAGTCTTCGAAGGTCTCGCCGAAGTCGAGGGGGTCGTCAGTCGGGGGGACCATCTCAGGCACGAGCTTCCTTCCGAGCATCTTGGCGAATCCCGTTCGGATGGGACCATACAGCGCGTAGGTCGCCGTACCGATCGCCAGCGTGATTTCCGGATCGACGACCAGCGCGATCAACAGAATGATCACAATGGAGACGACCTGCCAGAAGGGCCGCCGACCGCGGAGGATGGCGTTGACCATGTGGGGGTAACGGAACGGGCTGACCATCAGCAGGCCAAGCACGAGCGCGAACGGTGGCATCAGTCGCTCGATGATGACGATCGTCTTGGCGTGGATGATCACAGGCAGCAGGTGTTCGTGGAGCAGAACGGCGGCGATGATTGCGCCGGCGGCGCCGGGCGAGGGCAGGCCCCGAAAGTCCATGTGGGCCGATTCATCTTCCTCGTTTTCAACGTTGAACCGGGCGAGTCGCATCGCCGTGCAGCAGACGTAGATCGCGGCCATGACCCACTCGGCGCGCCAGTAGGCGCGTTCGAGTCGCGTGAGGTCCACCATCTCGCTGAAGATCGCTGGCTTGGCGATCATCAGAACGAGGCACGCCGGTGCGACGCCGAAGCTGACGATATCGGCGAGAGAATCGAGCTGGGCGCCGAACTCGCTCGTCTTGCGCGCCAGGCGCGCGAGGCGACCGTCGATGGCGTCGAAGAACATGCCGAGGATCAGAAAGCAGGCGGCGGCGCTGAGGTACGTGGAGAAGAGGGCGATGACCTTTGTCGGCTCCGTTCCGCTGTCGGCAACGGGTGAGGCGGCGGCCTGCGCAGCCAGCATACAGAGGTAGATCGCGCCGAGACCACACGTGAGATTGCCGAGCGTCGCCAGGGAGGGCAGCACGCCGACGGTCTTCAGGATGCGCTCGCGGCTGCGGGCGCGTCGGGATTCGTGTGTGTCGTGTCTCATCAGAAGCGCTTTCGCTGTGTTGGGTTGCCGCGGCCCGATGGAGGTTACGCTCCGGGTCGCATCAGGATCGTGGCCCCGCCCCTGACTGTATCGCCCAGCTTCACGGCCGGCTCCAGCCGGGAGGACGCGGGGACGATCAGGTCGGTTCGTGATCCGAATTTGATCATGCCGAATCGGGCGCCGCGCGTCACGCGATCGCCCTTGTCGATATGGCACACGATGCGCCGGGCGACGAGCCCCGCGATCTGCCGGACGATGATCGGACCGTAGTCGGCGTCGGGATCGATCGTGATGCTGTTGCGCTCGTTCCGCATGCCGGACTCGGGATGTCGAACGTCGAGGAATTCGCCACGCTCGTAGAGCGTTCCCAGGACAACGCCGTTACATGGCGCCCGGTTCACGTGGACATTGAAGACGGACAGAAAGATGCTGATCTTCAGGACGGGCTCGTCGATGCCGGGCCAGCCGTCCTCGAGTCGGGCGATTTCCGTGACTTTGCCGTCCGCCGGGGAGACCATCAGGCCGGGGGCGTCGGGAATTGTGCGGGGCGGGTCGCGGAAGAATGAGAGAACGAATCCCCACAACAGGAGTGTGGGCACGGCCCCGATCCAGAACCAGGCGGAAACGTTCAGCGCGGCCCATGCGCAGGCGATCCCCGCTGCGCCGAATGTCAGCGTCGTGATTGCGACTTCTTTGGCGCCGTCCCGCGTAATCAATGCGTCACCTGGTTCAAACGAGTCCCGTCGTGCGCCGTCGCAACGAATGCGGCGCGTGGGGGGACATTATACGGCGAAAGCCCGCCGGCGACGTTTGCGCGTCGCCGACTTATCAGGCGAACGATCCGCCTTGGCGAACTTTTCGAGGTTTGGAGGAAAGTGGCGCCCTGGCGTGCGCCACATGGGGAGCGGGGCGATCAGGCGCGATGTCCGAGGGAATCGATGCGATCCTCGACGGAGTCGATGGTCGTGATCCGGATGCCGAAGTGCTCGTTGACCTTGACCGCGACGCCGGCGCCGATCTTGCAGTTGTTGATCATCAGGTCGAGCTCCTCGTCAACCGTTCGATCGAACTCGAGAATCGTTCCGGGGCCAAGTTTCATGATGGAGCCGACGAGCATGCTGCGCTGGGCCAGGCGGACGATGACCGGAACTTTGATTCGCAGGATGCGCCGAACGTGGCCGCCGATCGGTCGCGGCGGGGCGGCCGTGGCGCTGGCGGCGGGACTCTGTGAGGAGACGACGCGCGTCGGCGCCGGGGCGGCTGGCGCGCCACCCCCGAGCTGACCGACGTCGTTGGCAAGCTCGTCGACCGCCTGCTGAGCATCGCGCAAGACAGCATCGATATCTTCCTGCGAGAACATTCAGCCAGGTCCGTCCTTCATGGGTCGATGCGGCGATGGAGCGGCGACGAAACGAAGTCGTTCGAGGCCAGCGCTCTGTCGGATTTTATCGGCCCGATTTCAGGCGAACCTGAAGCCCGGCGAGACACCGCCGGGATTGCGGCAAAATCCGCCGGGCGGATCGGCGAAAGCGGCGCGTGTGCAAAAGAAAAACGACCGAACGCGACGCGTTCGGTCGTTTGGATTCATCTGAATTGAATCGGCGTGCGTCTTACTTCACGCGGCCGACAATGACGCAGGCGTTGTGCCCGCCGAAGCCGAAGGAGTTGCTCAGGGCGATGTCGACCTTGGCATCCTGGGCCGTCAGCGGTGTGTAGTTCAGATCGCACTCGGGATCCTGGTTTTCAAGATTGATCGTCGGCGGGATCACGCCGTTGCGCAGCGCCTGGATCGAGGCGATCAGTTCCACGCCGCCGCTCGCGCCGAGCAGATGCCCGACGGCCGACTTCGTGCTGCTGACAGCCACTTTCTTCGCGTGCGCGCCGAACACCTTCTTGATGGCAAGCGTCTCGGCGATATCGCCGAGGGGCGTGCTCGTTCCGTGCGCGTTGATGTAATCGACATCGTCGAGGTTGATCCGGGCGTCCTGGACGGCGCTTCGCATTGCGGCCGAGGCGCCGATGCCGTTTTCCTGCGGCTGCGTGATATGGAAAGCGTCGGCGCTGGTGCCGAAGCCCAGCAGTTCGCAGAGGATGTTGGCGCCGCGTTTTTTGGCGTGCTCGTACTCCTCGAGGACGACCATGCCGGCGCCTTCGCCCATCACGAAGCCGTCGCGATCCCTGTCGAAGGGCCGCGAAGCCCGCTGGGGATCATCGTTGCGTGTCGACAGCGCCTTCATCGAGGCGAAGGCCGACATGCCAAGCGGCGTGAGGGCGGCCTCGGAGCCACCGGAGATCACGATATCGACATCGCCCCGCCGGATGGCGTGCATGGCGTCGCCCATGGCGTTCGTCGCCGATGCACAGGCCGTTCCGACGGCCGTGCTCGGACCGCAGGCGCCCAGCATAATGGAGATGTTGCCGCTGGCGGCGTTGCTCATCAGTTTGGGGATTGTGAAGGCCGACACCTTGCTGGGGCCCTTCTCGACGAGGCGCCTGTGCTGGTCCTCGAGCTCGGCGATGCCGCCGATGCCGGTTCCCGTGATGACGCCGAATCGCGTGGGGTCCGTGACGCCGCCATCGGCGAGACCGGACTGAGTCCAGGCGCCGTGGGCCGCCACGATTCCCATCTGTGCGAATCGATCGAGTCGCTTGGCGGATCGCTTGTCGACGACGGGTTCGGGCGAAAAGTCGGAGCATTCGCCCCCGAATTTCACATCGAACTCCGTGGTGTCGAACAACTGAATCTGGCGGATGCCGGATTCGGAGGCGATCAGCCGCTCCCAGAATTCGTCAACCTGATAACCCAGGGGACTGACAATCCCCATCCCCGTGATGACGACGCGACGCCGTTCAGACATGCTGGTAATGCCCTGTGGGGCGAAGAGCGCGAGTCCGACCAGAGGCCGGCTTATTCGCTCTTGCTGCCCTGGTGCTTGTGAATGTACTCGACGGCCGCGCCGACAGTCTGGATCTTCTCCGCTTCCTCGTCGGGGATGCTGAGCTCGAACTGGTCTTCAAACTCCATGACAAGTTCGACGGTATCCAACGAGTCCGCGTTCAGATCGTTGACGAAGGACGTGTCGGCGGAGATCTCACCTTCGTCCACGCCCATCTGCTCGCTGACGATCTTTACCACTTTTTCCTGAATCTCATCCTTCGTAAGCGCCACTACTTTATTCTCCATCATCTGGTCTCTCATACATGAGGGTGACGCAAACGCTCACCCGATTGTGATACTCTGCCGAGGGTCGAGGCCGGCGCCAGTCGGCGCCGCGTCACATGTGCAGGCCGCCGTCCACGACGATGACCTGTCCATTGATGTAACTCGCTTCGGCCGATGCGAGGAACGCGACGACGGCCGCAACCTCTTCCGGCTCGCCGAAGCGCTGCAACGGAATCAGTGGCCGAACGCCCTCTTTGACTTTGTCGGACAGCACGCTCGTCATGTCCGTCTTGATGAACCCCGGGGCGACGGCGTTGCACGTCACGCCCCGCTTGGCGAGTTCCTTGGCGACGGATTTGGTCAGACCGATGACGCCCGCCTTGCTGGCGGCGTAGTTTGCCTGACCCGGATTTCCCATGATGCCCGACACACTGGTGATATTGATGATGCGGCCGCGTCGCGCGCGAACCATGACTTTTCCGATTTCGCGCGTCAGCAGAAAGACCGCCTTCAGATTCGTCTGGATCACGCTGTCGAACTGGTCATCGGTCATGTTCATGACGAGACCGTCCGCCGTGATGCCGGCGTTGTTGACGAGGATGTCGATGCGGCCGAACTCGTCGGACATCGATTCAACCCACTTCTCCACGTGTTCGGAGTCGCAGACATCCAGGGCGTGCGTGACGATCCGTCCAGGCAGCTTCTGATCGCTGGCGGCGGCGGCCGTCTCCTGCAGTCGATCCGAGTCCCGGGCGCAGGCGAGTACCGTCGCCCCGCCGGCGGCGAGCTTCAGACATATTTCGCGACCAATACCGCGGGATCCGCCGGTCACAATGGCCACGTTGTCACGAAAATCAGGCATCAAGCCTCCTCACACGTCTTTGTGATTTTCAGCCCGCGAACAGTCGCTGCGGTTCGAAAGTCCTGTCCCGTTCAGGGCGCCTACGCGGGAACCTTCTCCAACGCAGCGGCGGTTGAGAAATTCAACGCCTTTGCGGAGCGATCGATCTTTCGCATGAGGCCTGTCAGCACGCGGCCGGGCCCGACTTCGACGAATCGATCATAACCTTCGCTCACCATTCGCTCGATCGACGCTTGCCATCGAATCGGCCTGGCGACCTGTTCACGCAGCAGTTCTCGAACCGCATTCGGGTCTGCATGATAGTCAGCGGACACGTTGGACACCACTCCCAGCTTGCCGGAGGTGATTGTCGTGTCTCGCAGCGCGGCCTCCAGACCATCGACGGCCGGCTGCATCAGGGGCGAATGAAACGCCCCGGCGACGACCAGGGGAATCGCCCGGGCGCCATGCTTTTCGGCGATGGCGACCGACCGCTCGCAAGCCCCTTTGCCGCCGGAAATTACGATCTGGCCCGCACAGTTGAAGTTCGCCGGCGCCAGGACATCGCCCTCAGCGGCTTCGGCGCAGATAGTGTTCACGGCGGCCTCATCCACCCCCATGATCGAGACCATGGCGCCCTGCGAGGCCTCCGCTGCGGCCTGCATCAGGCGGCCGCGCTCGGCGACGAGCTTGAGCCCCGCCTCGAAACTGAACCAGCCGGCCAGGTGCAGCGCCGTGTATTCGCCCAGGCTCAGGCCGGCCATGGCCGACGGGCGCCACTCATCGACGAGTCCACGCTCCCGGCAGGCTTCCCAGATGGCGACGGACGTGACGAAGATCGCGGGCTGCGACGCGTCCGTCGCGTTGAGTCGTTCCGCGGGGCCTTCGAAGCACAGCGTCGTCAGATCCCATCCGAGGATGCGATTGGCTTCCGCATAGACGCGGCGCGCGGCGTCGGAGACCTCGGCGACATCCCTGCCCATGCCGACGACCTGCGATCCCTGTCCCGGAAAGATGATTGCCGTCTTGCTCACGTTGGTTGATTCTCTTTCCCGCCCGCCCGATCAGCATCGAGGCTGGCAAAGTCGCGCGCGGATCTGTCAGACCCTCAGCAGCGCGGAGCCCCAGGTAAATCCGGCGCCAAATGCGATCAGCAGCAGCAAGTCGCCCCTCTGAATTCGTCCCGTTCGGAAACACTCGTCCAGGCAGATCGGAATCGACGCGCCCGACGTGTTGCCGAAGCGATCGATGTTCATGTAGACCCGATCCTCGGGGAGCCCCATGCGCTCCCGGGCCGACGTAATGATCCGCAGATTCGACTGATGTGGAATCACCAGCTTGATGTCATTGGGATCGACGCCCGTCTCGGCCAGCGTCTGGTCGACCAGGTCGTGATTTCGCTTCACGGCCTTCTTGTAGACCTCGCGGCCGTTCATCTTCACGTAATGCAGACGCTCGTTCAGCGTCATCTGCGACGTCGGCACGCGCGAACCACCGGCCGGCACGTGCAGCAGGGCGTCACCGCTGCCCTCGGCGCTCATGATCGAATGCAGAAGGGCCGAGTCCTCGCCCTCGGGTGTCGCGGAGATCACGGCGGCGCCGGCGCTGTCACCGAACAGGATCGCCGTCGCGCGATCCTCCATGTCCGTGATGACTGTCATGACTTCGGCGCCGATGACGAGCACATGCCTATAGCGGCCCGTCTGGATCATGGCGCCGGCCGTCAGCAGCGAATAGACGAAGCCGCTGCAGGCCGCGACGAGGTCGTAGGCCGGAACGGGCTTCGAACAGAGCGCCTGCTGAACAAAGCACGCCGTCGACGGAAGAATCGCTTCCGGCGTGATCGTCGCAACGATGATCAGATCCATGTCGTCGGGCGTCAGTCCCGCGGCCTCGATGGCTTTGCGGCTGGCCTCGACGGCGAGACTGGCCGTCGTTTCGCCCTTCGAGAGGTCGGCGTAACGGCGCTCGCTGATCCCGGTTCGTTCCCGGATCCACTGGTCATTCGTTTCCAGTCGGCCTTCGAATTCCCGGTTGTGAACGATGCGCTCAGGGACGGCGCGTCCGGTTCCGGAGATTCGAATCCCCAGCGGTTCATGCATCCGGGCTGACCTCCGATAGGCGGGAAAGGATGATACTGTTCAGGTTCTTCCTGACGAAGTCGGCCGAGATCCGGACGGCGTTGTAGATCGCCCGCCGTTCGCTGCTGCCGTGGCAGATGATGCAGGAACCGTTGACGCCCAGGAGTGGCGCGCCACCGTATTCGCTGTAGTCATGCTTCTGCCAGATTCGGCCGAAGATGGGTTCGATGCGACGGCCGAGATCTTCGCTCTCGGCGGTCACTTCGCGTCGGATCGTTCGGAAGAGCCCTTCGGCGAGGCCTTCCGTCAGCTTGAGGACGACGTTTCCGACGAATCCGTCGCAGACGCCCACTTCGCAGGCGCCACTGAACAACTCGCGGCCTTCGACATTACCGACAAAGTCGATCGTCGGATCGGCGCGAAGCAATTCGTTTGTCTTCTTGACGAGGGGACTGCCCTTCACGTCTTCACCGCCCACGGAGATCAGGCCGACGCGAGGATTCTTGATCCCCAGAATTTCGGAGGCGTAGGCGCAGGCCATCTGGGCGTACTGCAGGAGGTGCTGCGGCTTCGGCTGGACATTCGCGCCGGCGTCACAAATGGTCAGGGGACCTGCGAATGTCGGGAGGACAACGGCGATCCCGGGACGAAGAACAGGGCCGAGTGACTTCATCTGCAGCTGGCAGGCGGCGGCGCAGGCCCCCGTGTTGCCGGCGGAGATGACGGCGTCGAGTTCTCCCTGTGCGGCCATCCTGGCCATGACGACGATCGACGACTTGCGCTTCTGCCGGAGCGATTCGACGGGAGAGTCATCCATCTCGATGACTTCGGGCGTGTGCACGATCTCGATACGAGGATCGACATCCGTCGGCAGGTGCGAACGGATATTGTCCTCGCGCCCAATAAGCACAAGGCGATCATCCGGGCCGAGAAACTTCAAACCCAGGACGCCGCCGAGCACGATCTCTTCGGGCGCATGATCTCCGCCCATCGCGTCGATGCCGATGCGCATGTGGGACTAGGCCTCTTCGGCTTCCATCTTCAGGGAAATGCGACCGTTGACGTAGCCACAGTCCATGCAGGCCCGGTGCGGGAGCCGCGCCGTGCCGCACTGCGGGCACTCAACGAGATTGACGGGTCGAAGGGCGTGGTGCGACCTGCGCGCCCGCTTGCATGACTTCGAAACTTTTCGCTTCGGTACCATTGCTCACCTGCAAACGCCGACAACACACGGCGTCAAAAAAACTTGGCCCGTGAGTCGGGCGTTGCGCGCGATCCACTGCCGCGCGTGAAGCAGCTCACTGCGAAACTTGGCAATCTATTCGACTCTCAAAAAACTGTCAAGCGTGTGATTAACGGCGCAACTGCTTTGTCGGCAAAAGGTTGTGGCTGATTCGCCGCGTGACGTCATTCTCCGGCGAATCGCATTTCCCTCGAATGGGGGCCTGAGCAATTCATACGTCATCACCTGGGCTTCTCGTTCGAGAGGCGCGATCCCGCTGCGATGGTTGCTTTCGCGTTCCCGAACAGGGACCGGGGTTTGTGTCGGCGATGACGAGACGCCGGGGCCGGTCGTTCTCGTTTGCGACGGGCGATCCTTCGATCGTGACGCGGGTGAGGATTCATAACTATTGTCATAGAAATTAGTTACGTTGTTGGTGTTGGCTCCGGGTGGTCCCCGTGGCGGTTTCCCGAAGGCTTAGGCTGGACACACGCGTTCAGATCCCGCATAGAGTTGGGTATGTTCGCACGTCGATTCCGTGTCGTTGGCTGCGGAGGTCGCAGCCAGCCGTTGTCGCGCCGGACGCTCGAGTCACTCTTTCGGGGAGACGCATGGGGAACCTGTCGCTCAGCGCCAAGCGGGATCTGGCATTTGTGGGTCTGGCTGTCTTTACGAGCCTCGGCATCTGGAGCCCGGGCTGGGCGGCCCCGCTCTGGCAGACGCTGACGCTTTACGGAATTGCCTTCGTGTTCCTGATTCCCGCCCTGAAGCTTGGGCGAGAGACGGGGTTCGATCCGATCAGCAACGCCGCGGTTCCCGCGGGCGCCGTGGTTCTGATGATGCTCGCCGCCATCAGCTACTTCGTCTGGGAATTGTTTCTGTAGTGTGAATCCGTGATTTCCGCTGTCTCATGATCCTCGACTGACGACCGGCGTATCGGCGGCCGGCGTTGGCGGCGCCCCCCGTTCTGAATATCATGGCCATGCTACAGATGGCTTTGACACACCTTTGAACCCGATCACAGGCGGAGGCGATTCCACGATGGCTGGCAGCAAGATCACCCTCAATTCCGACGGTACGCTCAACGTTCCGGATCAACCCGTCATTCCGTTCATTGAGGGCGACGGCACAGGTCCGGACATCTGGCGCTCGACGGTCCGCGTGCTGGACGCCGCGGTCGACAAGTCTTCCGGCGGCAGGCGCAGGATTGAATGGCTGAAGGTGCTCGCCGGCGAGGAGTCGTTCAACAAGGACGGCAACTGGCTTCCCGATGCGACGCTCGACGCCTTCCGTGACTATCTCGTCGGTATCAAGGGGCCATTGACGACGCCCGTCGGCGGTGGCATTCGCTCGCTCAACGTCGCGCTTCGCCAGCAGCTCGATCTCTACGTTTGTCTGCGCCCCGTGCAGTACTTCAAAGGTGTGCCCAGCCCCGTCAAGGCGCCGGAAAAGACGGACATGGTGATCTTCCGTGAGAACAGCGAAGACATCTACGCCGGCATCGAATTCGAGAACGGCACGGACGACTGCAGGAAGTTCAAGCAGCTTTTCGCCGAGGCCTTCCCCGATCGCTTCCGGAAGGTGCGATTCCCCGAGACGGCCGGCTTCGGCATCAAGCCGACCAGCCAGGAAGGCACGCATCGTCTTGTGAAGGCGGCGATTCAGTATGCGATCGACAACGATCGATCCAGCGTCACGCTCGTGCACAAGGGCAACATCATGAAGTTCACGGAAGGCGCTTTCCGTGACTGGGGCTACAAGGTTTCGCAGGACGACTTCGGCGCGACGGAACTCGATGGCGGTCCGTGGTGCACACTGAAGAATCCGAAGACGGGGAGGGAGATCACGATCAAGGACGTCATCGCCGACGCCTTCCTCCAGCAGATCCTGACGCGTCCCGCCGAGTACGATGTCATCGCGACGATGAACCTCAACGGCGACTACATCTCCGACGCCCTGGCGGCGTGCGTCGGCGGCATCGGCATCGCGCCGGGCGGCAACATCAACTACGACACGGGTCACGCGATCTTCGAGGCGACGCACGGCACGGCGCCGAAGTATGCGAACCAGGACAAGGTCAATCCAGGCAGCCTGATCCTCTCGGGTGAGATGATGCTCCGCTACATGGGCTGGACGGACGCCGCGGACCTCGTCATCAAGGGCATGAATGGCGCGATCGGCGCCAGGACCGTGACATACGATTTCGAACGCCTGATGGATGGCGCCACGCTGATGAAGTGCAGCGAGTTCGGCGACGCTGTCATCAAGCACATGTGAGATTCGGCGGGGGCTCCCTGGCCGGGTGGCATGCTTGCCCCAAAAGGCAGGCATGGGAAGTCGCGAAGACGCAGGCGCGACAGGGCCGACCAGAGTCAGCGACCGCATCTCCATGCTCCCCTTTGTAGGGGAGACTGTCCGGGAATTGTGTCGCCCTTTCAGGGCTAAACCCGAGGAAAAAACGCCAACCACGGGTTGCGCTCCGACCGCTATGCGGTCTCCGCTCCACCCGTGGCTAAAAACTGGCGCTCCTTCGGAGCTGTGTTGGCCTTGGAAACATTGGCGTTTACGACGGTTCTGCAAATCGGAAGTTCTCACTCGAATTCCCGGACAGCGTCTCCTTATTGGGGGCGCATGTCCCCCTGATTGGCGAATGAACCACAGAGCCGCCGCAGTGATGCGGCGGTTTTTTCATGCGCGTAATGGGCGGGTGATATACCGCCATCCGGGTGGCATGCTTGCCCAAGAAGGCAAGCATGGGAAGTCGCGAAGACGCAGGCGCGACAGGGCCGACCAGAGTCTGTGACCACATCTCCATGCTCCCCTTTGAAGGGGAGACTGTCCGGGAATTGTGTCGCCCTTTCAGGGCTAATCCCGAGGAAAAAACGCTAACCACGGGTTGCGCTCCGACCGCTATGCGGTCTCCGCTCCACCCGTGGCTAAAAACTGACGCTCCTTCGGAGCTATGTTGGCCTTGGCTGGGTGGCATGCTTGCCCCAAAAGGCAAGCATGGGAAGTCGCGAAGACGTAGGCGTGACAGGGCCGACCAGAGTCAGCGACCGCGTCTCCATGCTCCCCTGGAAGGGGGAGCATGGAGACGCGGTCGGTGGAGCCCTCGAAACGCAATGCGCCGCAATGGCTTCCGCCTTCGTTCCTGCGTTTGATTGAGCCCGGCGACCGCATTCCTTATCATGCGAGCAGATCGGGCTGGTTTCATGGGCGGGGAATTTTCCCGCCGCCGGCCGGGCCACATCCACATCTGCGGCGGAAGCGAACAATGTCTTCATCGCGACTGCAATGGCTGCCATTGACAGGACTGGTTCTACTTGCCCTGAGCGCATCCACGGCGTGGGCTCAGGATTGCGACAACAACGGTGTTCCCGATGCGATGGAATTGTCGGGCGGGGACTGCAACACCAATGGCGTTCTCGATCGTTGTGAGGCGGGCGAACCCGTTACGCGTCTTCTCGCGGACGACGCCCACTCCTCGCAGCGACTCGGCCAGGCGGTAGGCGTCAGCGGACTGACGGTTGCCGCAGGGGCGTATGGGGATAACGACCAGGGGAGCTTCTCCGGCGCCGTATATGTCTTCCGTCGTCTGGATGGAGCGTGGTCACAGGAAGCCAAACTGCTTGCCTCCAACGGCGCCGCACAGCGACGACTCGGCTTGAGTGTCGCGATCGATGGCGATGTCATCGTTGCCGGCGCCCCGGAGTTGTCCAGTGGTCCCACGCAGGCGCGCGGCGCCGCATACATCTTCCGCAGGACGGGGGGCGCCTGGTCGCAGGAGGCGTATCTCGTCGGCGCCGGGACCGACAGCCTTGACTACGTCGGGCAGGACGTGGACCTCAGCGGCGACACGGCGATCGTCGGCAGCCGTATCCGCAAGGTCTTCTTCTATCGATACAACGGCGCCAGTTGGCAGGAAGAAGAAATGCTGACGAACGACGGATACCGCTATGGCGAAGCCGTCAGCATCGACGGCGACACGGCGGTCATCGCCGACGAATTCGACAATGATGTCGAGTCGTTCAGCGGCGCCGTTTACGTCTATGATCGCGTGGGCGGCGATTGGTCAGAAACGACCAAGCTGAAGGCCTCCGACGCCGCCCCTGACGATCATTTCGGCTGTGACATCGATCTGAAGGGGGACCTGCTGATTGTTGGCGCCAATTCTGTCAGTGACGTCGACGTCGACGCGGGCGCGGCGTACATCTTCCGTCGCGTCAACGGTCTGTGGCAGGAAGAGGCGAAGCTGACGGCGCCCGACGGCGAACGCGACGATGAGTTCGGCGTGCGCGTCGCCATCGACAACGATCGGGCCGTCATCGGCACGACGCGCGACGACGTCGCCTACAAGGCCTACGTATTTCATTATTCGAACGGCGTCTGGGCCGCCCCGGAGATCATCCGTCAAACGGCGGACGGCAGCATTGACAGCAACAGCGACGGCAGTGGTGTTGCGATCGACGGCGACAGGTATGTCATCGGCATGAAGATCGATCCGTTCGTGGGATTGTTCGGCGGCGCCGCCTATGTGTATGACCGGGACGCTCATTCGGACTGCAACGCCGACGGTATCCTTGATGAGTGCCAGCTGGACGGCATGGATTGCGACAACAACGGCGTTCTCGATGTGTGCGAGCTGGCCGGAAACGACTGCAATGGAAACGGCGTGCTCGACGCGTGTGACCCGATCGACGCGGCGGCGTGCCCCGAAGCGCCGCGGCCGGAGGGCTGCGCCAATGGGGAATGGGCGCGGATCGGAGCGATGGGGCCCGACAGCATCGACGTTGAAGCGAGTCGAAATACCGACGTGTCCGACAATCGACTCGTCATCGGCGCCTTCTGGGACGATTCGGCCGGCGAGAATCGCGGAACTGTCTTCGTTTACCGACGTGATGGAACGACGTGGGTACCGGAAGCCCAGTTGTTTGCGCCGCCGGAGGACAATGCCGGCTACTTCGGTATCGCAACGCAAATCGACGGGAATGTGCTGGCCGTGACCGCTCGAGGGAGCGTCGATGGGACGTACCTCTACCACTTCGTCAATGGCGAATGGCAGTTGCGACAGACGTTGTTGGCGCCGGGCGGGGCGTTCTACTCGAGCGATTACCAGATTTATGACAACTTCGGTGAGGTCATGGCGCTGGATGCGGATCGGCTCGTCATGTGCGTTACGAGCTTCACCGACCAGGCGGCGCCTTACCTTCGGATCTTCATCTACCACTATCTCCAGGATCATTGGGAGCTGGAGACGCGCATTGACGAAGACCAGTTCACGAATGCGCCTGGCGATGTCGCCATCGACGGCAATACGATTGTCTTTGGTTATCGAGTCCGGGTTGGGACGAACACTTACGAAGGTCGTGTTCGCATTTTCGAGCACGACGGCTTCGCCTGGAACGAATCGACGATTGAGGTTCCGGCGGGCGCGGACCTTGACGACTTCGGCCGCAGGGGCGTTACAGTTCGCGGTGATCGTGTTGTTGTTGCGGGCGGCACGACGTATGTCTTCGAGCCAGTCAACGGCGTCTGGACCTCGGTGAGTTCGGTTCAGTCAGAGTTCAACACGGGCGTCGCCCTGACGGACGATTTCCTCGCGATCGGCGGATCGACGGTCGACACGGGATTGTCCGTGACAGGCGCCGTGGGGATCTTTCGGGAAACGGGCGGGCAGTGGACGCTGACTGACCGGATCGATCCTCCGGATGAGGACGGCGCCTCCGGTTTCGGCGCTCGTTTTGTGGCGGATGGTCGGAAGATGCTCGTTACGGCGCGCGATCGTTACGGGGCGAGCTTCATCTATCGAACCAGGAACTTCCTTTACGAACTCGGGCTGGATTGCGACGGCAATGGGGCGCTGGACGACTGCGAAATCGCAAACGGCGCTCCGGATCTCGACGGTAACGCTCTCCTCGACGCATGCGGCGATCCTGACTGCGACCAGAACGGCGTGCCCGACGCTATCGAGCCTGACTGCGATCTGGATGGCGTCCCGGACGCCTGCGAAGTGGATCCGACCGATCCCGACGGCGATGGGCGTGTCTCCGACGACTGCGACGGGAATGGAGTTCCCGATGAATGCGAGCTGGCCGCCGGAGACTGCAACGGCAACCTGACGCTGGACGTGTGCGAGATCGCGGCCTGCGTGTCCGGCGGCGTCGATTGTTCGGACTGCAACGGCAACGGTCTGCTCGATTCGTGCGAGGGCCTGGCGGACTGCGATGGCGACGGATTCGTCGACGCGTGCGATCCGATGTTCGACGACTGCAATCTGGATGGCGTTCCCGATGCGTGCGAGCTGGCGGCGCCTTCGCCGGTCATCGAGTTTCCCGAACTGCTCCCAAGCCCGCAGTTCTACAACTTCGGGCGCAGTTTTGATCTCGCGAAGGGGCGGCTCGTTGTGGGTTGTCCGGAGGGGAGCCACACCACGCAATCGTACGAGCGGGCCTTCGTCTATCGCCGGACGGGCGACGGCTGGGAGGTCGATGCTGAGTTAACGCCGTCAGATGGCTACATCGGCGATCGATTCGGCGAAGTCGTTGCGATCGACGGAGACACGATCATTGTGCTGGCGCCGCGCCACGACTTTCGCGATGAGAATGGCGTGATCCTGGCGTCGAACCTGGGGGCAATGTACGTCTTTGAACTCGTCGACGGCGCCTGGCTGCAACGCGAGAAGCTGATGTTCCCCTACCTGCCGATTCTGGACATTCGATACGAAAACGGAATTCTCGGCTTCCGGACGACGAGCAACGTCTTCTTTGCGCGTCGGGATGGCAATGAGTGGTCATTGATGAAGGTCATTACGAATTCGGGGTCACAGACCGATCGGTTGGTTGGAGGGGGGCCGTTCGACATGGACGCGGGGCGCGTCCTGTTCGCGTCCACGAGCTCCCGGCTCGATATCTATCGGATTGAGGGCGACCAGGTGGTTTTCGAGCAGTCGATGACTCAATCAGTGACCGGCAGCCTGAGCCAGTCCGCGATCGATGTCGATGCGGACCTGCTCGCGATCGGCGATTCGATTGCGAATGGTCGCGGCGCCGTCTATCTCTATCGGCGCGTCGATGGCGTCTGGACGGCGCTGGATACGCTGACACCTCCGGCGGGAACGCTCTCCGGCATGCGGTTCGGCTTTGCGCTGGACATCGATGATGGGCGGCTTGCCGTCAGTGCGCCGTACCTGAACTACGGCGTTCCGCAGGCGTCCGGCGGCATCTACCAGTACGACACCGGATCCACTGGCGCGTCGCTGCAGCGCACCTTCGTTATCCCGCGCGCCGGGGTTGGGTCCCTGGGTCTCGGTGTTCTGGCGTCATCCGGGCGCGTGTTTGCGAGTTACGTGGATCTGAGCATTTCATCAGGCTCGCGTCAGGTGATCGAAGTGGGACTGAGCGACGACTGCAACGCCAATGGAACACCTGACACGTGCGAACGAACCATCGAGGGCATTCCCATGTTCGTCGACATCCTGCTCGCGCCGACGCCGACGGAGGGTTGCCAGTTCGACATGAACGGCGACGGTCTCGTCAACGGCGATGATATTCAGGGGCTGGTGGATGCTGTGGTTGGCGGGGCGTGAGCGGGTTGGAGGCGACTGACGGGCGATCCGTAATGAGTGAGGACGCGTTTGTTGAGTGAGTCGCCTGATAAGAGTGAACTCGGCGCGCAAGAGTCGAATGCGGCGCCGACGCCGGTCAGCGATCTTCACTGTCCTGTCTGCCGGTACAACCTTCGCGGTGTGGCGTCGAATCGTTGTCCGGAGTGCGGCCTTGATCTGACGGACGTCAAGCTGGGCGGGTCCCGGATTCCCTGGGTCCATCGCGACGAGATCGGGCATGTTCGAGCGTACTGGAAAACGGTGTGGCTCGTGTCTGCGCGGCATGCCGCCTTCGCGACTGAAATAGGCCGGCCAGGGCGTCTTGCGGATGCGATGCTGTTTCGCCGCCGGACGATTCGGACCCTTATCACGATGTTCGTGGTTATTGCGGCAATCTCAATCATCGGAGCCAGCCCCGGTATTGGCCGCAACAGGCCGAACTACGGCGAATTGGTGTTCTATTGGAGTATTGCCCTTATCGCGGTGCTGTGTTGCCTCTCGCTTCTGACGGCGATCCCCTACTATGCCCTGGGCGCTCGCGATGGGGATATCGAGCTTGAACAGCGGACCGCCGTTCTCAGTCTCTACGCCGTGTCGGCGCCGTTGGCGTGGATGTTCGTCGGTGGCGCGCTGGTGGCCGCAGGGCTGCCTGACGCAAGATTGATCTCAGGGGAGGCCTTCGACACAATACTGACGCCGAGCGGCGCATGTATCCTGGTCGTCGCCAATGTTCTGGCGGTCAATGCCGTCATTCGACTCATCAGGCGGGCAACGAACTCATCGCGACAATTCTGGTCAACGACTCTGAGGATCGGCGCATATTGCATCGGTAGTGTGGCGCTGACGTTGGTTGGAATCCCCGCCGCTTTCGTTCTCGTGGCCTTCGCGTATTACAGTTTTCGATAACGCGGCAGCCGCTGGTCTTCCGACAGATCAGGCGTCGGTCGATCGCCATTCAGAAAGAACACGAAGTCAAAGTCCTCGTTGTTCACTAACTGATCGCCGGGCGTCATGAACTTGCCTTGTTCATCAATCTGGTTCTGATTCACACTGTACAGCAGCGGCGGCTCGGCATCAGGCAGGTAGCGAATCGGTTCTGATTCCTTTGCAAATGGGTCAATCGGCAAAGTGTCGAGGTACTCGGGCGCGAGCTCGGCGAGCGCTGTCGGGCGATGGCCATGGTCGATTTCGAAGAGCCGGATTGCCAGCGCAATCGCCGTCATGCGCCTGTGAGCGATGTTCCTGTAAAGCAACATTGTGGGGCGCCGCATCGATGTCCCGAACATGTAGCTTGGGTAGAAGGCCATCGTTTGGATCGAATTCTCCTGCGTGTCCGGTCCGCAGAACGTTCCGTGGTCGGCCACTTTCGACCAATTGCGGGACATCCCGGCCTTCCGCGCCCCTTCGAGGTGGCGACAGACTCGGATCGTATCAAGGCGCCACGCGGGTTTGACAAACACGAGAACACCTGACGAATCGAGGTGAGTCAGGCCTCTCCTGTTTGCCGACGCAAGCAGGAACTCGATTGTATCGATGCATATGGCGCGTTCCACGTTCATGGCCGCGCTGTAGGCCCCCCAGAGATTCTCTTCGTCGAGAAGTCGCTTGATCATTTCAATGATCTTGCCGCGCGGAACGGTTCCATCTTCCTCGGCGTGATCGCCGATCGACATAGTGGGTATCATCCGCTCAAGCACAAACGTGCATCGCTGTTGAAGCGTAATCGCCACGAGAAGGCTGATGAACGGACAGTACGAGTCAACCTGCGGGGTCCTCTCCGCCAATAGAAGAATATCCTCAACAATTCGGAGGGCCTCGGCGTCATCATGATGGCGATGTCGAGAAAGGACGGTCAAAAAAAGAACCCTCGCAATCCGCCGGATCTCCCCCAGATAGTCAAGTGTTGTGTCCATCAACCGGGAAGCGACATGGATTTCCCAGTCCGTGTCGGGGGCGCCGCGCGCCTGGCGGATAAGGTCCACGACATCCTGATTGGCGAGGACGATGGCGTCGAACTCATTCGGGTACTCTTCCGCCGCGCGGAAGTAACTTATCGCGTCGTCGAATGAGAGCTCATCGCGATCGCGCCAATCGATCGCCGCGAACGCGCGATGATAGTAGTTCGCCGCGTTCCGCTCCGGCGGCAGTCCTTTGGTCGCGGGGAAATCGTGGGCGAAGATCGGAACGCCCTCGGCGTGGATACAATCGATCTCCGCCTGCCACCGGCTTGACGCGACGACGCCCCACGCGATGCGCAAGGCGATGAACATGACAACGACGCAGCCGAGACCGACGAGCCAGCGTCGGCACGTTCGCGTTCGCGCCATATGGTCGGCGAGGAGTTCGGGCGTTGGTTCTTTGGCGCTTGTCACGATTCACCCGATTCGGCCACGCATGGGGCGCAGGCGATGCGCTGCGATGGCTTCCAATCGTCGCGGCGCTTTATAGTACCGATCAATCAGCGTGCGCGGTATCTTTGTTGCGGGCGAGCGACGATCGCTTTGCCGGAGGGCCGAATTCATGTCGAAGCGTGCGAACAACTACGTGCTGGGTCTGGCTGTCGCGGGGGTACTCTCGATACTCACGATCGGGATGAAGTGGGGGACGTTTCCGCTGGAGCCGGGGTTCAGCGCCGAAGTTGAAAGCCCGTTCGGGTCGATCAGTTTCGGCGATTTGTCGCCCGTCACGTTGACTGTCAACGGGACCGATGGGTCGATCACGCTGTTCGGGACCATCGACATACCGATCTGGGCGATCTCGGGGCTCTGCGCCGCCGGTGCGCTGATTGCGATACTCCGAGTGAAGGATGTCGTGACGATTCCGCGATGGATACCGCTGGCCGTTGCGCTGGCCGGCGTTGCGATGTGCGGATTCACGTTCTATGTCTTTGTTGTCCACGGCGCCCTGGGGCTCGGGCTTGTCGTCGCGACTCTGTGTTCCGTCGGGACGCTAATACTGGCGGCGTCCATGCCATTGGCGGACGATGCGGCCTCGTTGGGGGCCGACAAATTCGAAACGACTCATTGACTCGGTTCACTCGACTCGGCGGCTTCATCGTCGTCAATGAAATCGTCGAGAGGTAGGCCGAAAAGTCGGCCTCGCTCCGCCCGCTGATGACATTTCATGCAGGAGTCGATCAGTCCCATGGCCGTGATCTCGGCGCCGTCCGGCGTGAGCGTGGCGTAGATCCAGCCGTCGTCACTTTCTTCAGCGCTTGTCCCAAGGTAATGCATGACGAACAACGGACCCTTCTCGCCGGGGCCCCAGCGTTTCCCATCGAGCGCCACGGGGTCCGGGGTTCGTGGATCGCCGGGATTGCCGACAGGGCGCAGCGATGGCGACGGATCACGCTCGGTCACAAAGTCCGCCGCCACTTCCCTGGGAATCCACGCCTCCTTGACGAGTGTCTGGCCGGTGGGCTGGGGACCTTCGCGGGTGGGGAGTGACATGTAGGCCTCGCCGTTGCGGGCGTAGAGGTAATAGAGCTTTCGGCCATGGGTCGCTTCCGAATCGCTCGCGCTGAAACGCGGTCCAATGGGGGGCGGAGGCGCGCAGTCGTAGGGCGACCACCTGAGTTCGGGGGAGACAAAGTCAAAAGAACGATAGTCCCGCGCAGCGGCGAGGATGGCGTCGCGACGACTCTCGATGCTGTCGGCGGGCCGAATCGTCACGCGATTCGCATCAGGTTGCTTCTCGGGCGCGGGCGCGTCGGTCGGTGAGCAGCCGACGATCCAGCCAGTGATGAGGACATACACTCCGCTTTGCAGAGTAATCCGACCCAACGGAGCTCCTTCCGACTGATCGCCTCTGGCCCGAGGTCGTCCGTGGTTGGACGCCGCGCCGCACCCGCTGGTTCCCGACGAATTCAGCCCGCCCGAGCCAATAGGTGAAGACCCCTCACCTGCGAAAGGCAAGGGGCTTCACTATGGGGTGGAAAAGGGTACGGTGCAAAAGCGGCCTCGCGAACGTGACCGCGTTTCGGGCTGAATGGGTTGTTCGTGGGCCGTCCGACGGGCGCAGCATCCGCGCGAAAAGTTCCCCACGTAGGAGTAGAGCCGCAAAGCGACGGCGCTTTTGCGCGCAAAAATCTGTATTTCTTTTGGATTCGATGCTGGATTAGGTGTAGCGGTTTGCGAGCGCGACGGGGCCGAGTCCGAGAATCACCCAACCCGTAGGCGAGAGATGAGTGCTGGCCGCTGGTGGCCTAATGTAACCTAAGTAACCTCAATAGGTTGAGGTTGTTCCAAGGTGGTGGCCATACGTCTGTCGTCTTTGCGGTGTTTGAGTTGGCGGCGTTTCGGGGTGGCTATCGGACGCGCCGGCGTCTCGAATTACTCTTCCTCCGCGACGAGTCGCTTGCGGGCCTCCGCGAGTTCGGCTCGACGTTCGTCGGACACAGTCGGTGGCTGGAGGTCGAGGGCCTCGATCCGGGTCGTGATGATGTCGGCCACGACGGCGCGGGTGTACCACTTGTTGTCAGCGGGGATGACATACCAGGGGGCCGCGTCGGTCGACGTGTGTTCGAGCATCTCCTCGTAGGCGTGTCGATAGTCCTTCCAGTAGCCGCGTTCGCGGAGGTCAGCCTCGCTGAACTTCCAGTTCTTCTCCGGCTCGTCCAGGCGATCGAGGAATCGCTCCTTCTGCTCTCCTTTCGACACATGCAGGAAGAACTTGATGACGCTGGTTCCGTTGCGGGTCAGGTGGTCCTCGAATGCCATGATGTCCCGGAATCGCGACTTCCAGAGGTCATGACCCCTGGGTTCGGCGGGGAGTCGCTGGGGTTCCAGGAATTCGGGATGGACGCGGACGACGAGGACTTCCTCGTAGTAGGAGCGGTTGAAGATGGCGATGCGACCCTTGGCCGGCAGGTACAGGCGGGGCCGCCAGAGGAAGTGGTGGAGGACTTCCTCGCTGTTGGGGGCCTTGAAGCTGTGGACGCTGCAGCCCTGGGGGTTCACACCGGACATGACGTGGCGGATGGTGCCGTCCTTCCCCGCGGCGTCCATGGCCTGGAGAATGATGAGGACAGCCCGGCTGCCGTTGGCCCAGAGGAGTTGCTGCGCCTCGGCGAGGGCGGCGATATCCCGGGAGAGCTCCTTCCTGGCGTCGGCCTTGGAGAAGTCGCCGTAGGCCTCCGTGGGCAGGTCATCGAGTTTGACGGTCTTGCCGGGCTCGATTCGAAATCGCTTGTGATCGAACTGATGTCGCTTGGCCATGGGTGGCGTCTCCTCGGTTGAAAAACGCGATTCTCAGGGCTGGCGGGCGGGATTCGCAAGAGTGTCGCGCAGGATTGGCGGCTTTACACATTTCCCCCATCCGGATAGATTATGCCGCAATCACGACGTTTTCCCCCTGGGGTCGATCGATGGCGGGCGAGAGCCTGGTGGCGATCGGAGGGCACACGGCTCGCGGCAGTGTGTTCTAGCCTCGGGAAAACCCAGTCGCAGCCGCGCCTTTTCTGATTTCGGACACCGGGCGAACCGCTCGGGCGTGCCGGTTTCGCTGCTGCAAGACAAATTGAAATTACAGCTACCAACAACCCGGTAGTGTAATGGTAGCACAGCAGGTTTTGGTCCTGTTAGTCAAGGTTCGAATCCTTGCCGGGTTGTCAGTTGGGGAGCGATTGCGCGCATGAACGCCGACAGCGGCCAGTCAAAAAAAGAGAACACGCGTGAGCTCGCGGCGATCATTCTCGCCGCTGGTAAGAGCACGCGCATGAAGACGGAAAAGCCGAAGGTCCTGCACAGCATCTGCGGCCGGCCGATGCTCGGGCACGTGCTGGGCGCCTGTCGGGCGGCGGGGATCGAAAAGTTCTTTGTGATCGTTGGGTTTGCCAAAGAGCAGATCATCCGGGCCTACGAAGGTGAGTCGGGGATTCACTTCGTCGAGCAGGCGGAGCAGAAGGGCACGGGCCACGCCGTTCAGATGTGCGCCGACGCCTTCAGGGGCTTTGTGGGTGACGCGATCGTGATCGCGGGTGACATGCCGATGATCCGGCCCGAAACGCTGAGGACGCTGATTCAGAGTCATCGCGCGGCGGCCGCGAGCGCATCGCTGGCGACGACGATCCTTGAGAATCCGGCGAGTTACGGCCGGATCGTGCGTGACGCCAGGGGGCAGTTCGAGCGTATCGTCGAGCACAGGGACTGCTCGCCGGATCAGCTCGATATCTGCGAAGTGAACCCGAGCTACTACTGCTTCGACGCGGAATCGCTCTTCGATTCTCTGACGAAGATCACGCCGAACAACGCCAAGGGCGAGTATTACATCACGGACACGCTTGAGATCCTTCGAAACGAAGGTAAGCGCGTGCAGGCGTCGACGAACGTACCGGCCGAGGACGCCGTCGGCATCAATTCGCGCGAGGATCTCGCGGACGTCGGAAAGGTCATGCAGCGGCGCATCCATCAGTACTGGATGTCGGAAGGTGTCACGATCGAGGATCCCGACACGACGCGGATCGACGTGGACGCCCGGATCGGCTGCGAGACCGTCATTCGCCCCTTCAGCTACATCGAAGGCGCGGCGCACATCGGCGAGGGCTGCGTTGTCGGTCCCTACGCCTACGTGCGCGCCGGGGCGGTGATTGAATCCGGCGCCGTCGTCGGACCGACAGTGCTCGGCGCGCTGGACGGCGTTGCGACGGCGAAGCGACCGGTGAGTCCGATCGAGCGGCGCCAGACGGCGTCGGTCGTGCGGCAGCCGCCCGAAGGGGCGTAACGGAATTTGCGATCGGCGCCGCGACATGAACGCGCGCCGGACGCGACAAGGTGAGCCGGCGTGTTGTCCGGCTGCGGAAACAGGGGCAATCGATCGAGGAAGAACGACGATGCGAAACGTCACCGACGATCTCAGGGTCTTCAGCGGGCGCGCCAATCCGGCGCTGACGGAAGAAATCTGCCAGTACCTTGAGATTCGGCCGGGGCGGGTCCACGCCGAGACGTTTCCCGACGGTGAATTGTTCGTGAAGCTGCACGAGGACGTGCGCGGACGCGACGTCTTTGTGGTGCAGCCGACGTGTCGCCCGGTCAACGACAATCTGCTGGAGCTGCTGGTCTTCATTGACTGTCTGCGTCGCGCGTCGGCGAAGCGGATCACGGCCGTGTTGCCCTATTTCGGCTACGCGCGGCAGGATCGCAAGGACGAAGGTCGCGTCCCGATCACGGCGAAGCTCGTCAGCAATCTGATCACGGAGGCGGGCGCCGATCGCGTACTGACGATGGACCTGCACGCGGCCCAGATCCAGGGGTTCTTCGATATCCCCGTGGATCACCTCGAAGGTTCCCCGGCGTTCACGCGACACTTCGCGGCGCTGGAACCGAAGAACACGGTTCTCGTCAGCCCGGACGTGGGCAACGTGAAGCGGGCGCGGACCTATGCGGAGCGGATGGGCTGTGAACTGGCGATCATCGACAAGCGTCGCGTCAGTGGCAGCGCCGCGGTCGTGAATCACATTATTGGTAACGTCGAGGGCAAGGACGTCCTGATGATCGACGACATGATCGCGACGGCCGGCACACTGTGCGAGGCCGCCCGGGTCGTGAAGGAGCGCGGGGCGAAGACAGTGCGCGGCGCGGCGACGCATCCGGTCTTTGCCGGACCGGCGTTTGAGCGACTGAGCAGTGCGCCGTTCACGGAGATCGTCGTTGCGAACACGATCCCGATGTGCAGCGACGCGCACAAGCAATTGCCGAATCTGACGGTACTCAGCGTGGCGGACATCCTGGGCGAGGCAATCGCCCGCATCCACACGCATCAATCGGTAAGTAGTCTGTTTGTAAAGGCGTAAGGAACAGCAACCTATGGAAATTCCAACAATCAATGTCGAATCTCGAAAGGCGTCGGGGTCCCGCGCCGCGGCGCGACTTCGCAAGGAAGGCAGGCTGCCGGCCATCCTGTACGGACACGAGCGCGATCCTGCGCCGCTTTCGCTGAACTACAAGGAAGTTGAGCAGCTGATCTTCGGCGGCGTTCACGTCGTGAACCTGACGATGAGCGGCAAGACGCAGGCGTGTCAGTTCAAGGACGCCCAGTGGGATCATCTGGGGCGCGAACTGCTGCATGTGGACATGCTCCGCGTCGATCTGAACGAACGCGTGAAGGTCACGGTGCATCTCGACTATCGCGGCACGCCCGCCGGCGCGGCCGAGGGCGGCGTTCTGCATCATGCGATGAACGAGATCGAAATCGAGTGTGTCGTCTCCGCGATTCCGGAGTCGATCCGTCTCGACGTCAGCGGAATGAAGCTGGACGACGTGCTGCACGTTCGGGATGTGGCGCTGCCCGCGGGCATGACCCACGCGATGGATGCGGACGCCGTTGTCGCAACGCTGAAGCTGCCGGTCGAAGCGCCGGAAGCGACGGAAGGCGAAGAAGGCGAATCGGCCGAGCCCGAGGTGATTGCGAAGGGCAAGGAGAAGACGGAAGGCGACGAGGGTTAACTCGTCCGCCGTCGCGATTGACGCATGAAGCTCGTGGTTGGCCTGGGAAATCCCGGCAGGGAGTACGTCGGTACGCGGCATAACGTCGGGTTCGACGCGGTCCGTCTGCTGAACGATCGATGGCGCCTGGGAGAATGGCGAAGCAAGTTCTCCGGGCTGTACGAGAAGGGTGTCATCTGCGATCAGCAGGTCGTGCTGCTGATGCCCATGACGTACATGAACCTGAGCGGGAAGAGCGTGCTGGCGGCGATGCAGTTTTTTCAGAGCCAGCCGTCGGACCTGATGATCCTGTCGGACGACGTGGATCTGCCGCTCGGAAAGATCCGGGCTCGAAGCCAGGGATCGGGCGGTGGCCAGAAGGGACTCAGCGATGTGCTGCGGCTTCTGGGGACGCAGGCGATCGCCAGGGTTCGGATCGGAATCGGTCGTCCGGCGCACGGAAGCGTGTCGGACTTTGTATTGAGCCGCTTCGCGGAGAGCGAGAAGGACGAGATCGCGGGCGGGATCGCCCGGGCGGCGGATGCGGTCGAAGCGTGGCTTCGGCAGGGCATCGACAAGACGATGAATGAGTTCAATCGAGCGGACGGCTCGTCGTCCGTCGGAGAAGAATAGGTCTCAGGCTGCAACAGGGACGACGAGAAGTCTGACTGAGATTTGGAGAACAGTGTCGTGAATCTTTACGAAGGCATGTTTCTATTGGATCCGGCGTTGGCGTCGGATTGGGAATCGGCGGAAGCCGAAATGAAGCGCATTCTGGATCGCGCGGGCGCCGAACTGGTCGGCCATCGAAGCTGGGACGAGCGCAAGCTCGCCTACCAGATCGGGAAGTTCCGCCGCGGTCTCTACGTGCTGACGTACTTCCGCGCGGATCCGGACAAGATCGCCAGCATGGAGCGTGACGTGCAGCTGAGCGAGAAGGTGCTGCGCGTGCTCTTCCTGAAGCGCGAGAAGATGACGGACGAGGATGTTCAGAAGTCGCTGGCGGCCGAGCCGCCCAAGGCGGCGAAGCGCGAAGATCGCGAAGGTCGTGATGGCCGCGACGGCCGAGAGGGTCGAGATCGCGGTGATCGAGGCGACCGCGGTGATCATCGCGATCGCGGAGATCGCGGCGATCGTCACGATCGAGGTGATCGGGAGCGCGAGCCGGTGGGCGTGACCGCCGATTCGGATGACAGCGATTCGGACGACGATTCGCGGGACTGAGCGTGGCGCGGCGGACGAGCGTCTGCGGCGTCAGTGTTCACGGAAAGAAGGAGCATCGATCATGGCCAACTTCAACAAAGTGATTCTGGCGGGCAACCTGACGCGCGATCCGCAGCTGTCCGTGTTGCCGAGCAACACGCCCGTCTGCGAATTCGGCATGGCGATCAATCGAAAGTGGCGCGGCCAGGAGGGCGACATGCGCGAGGAGACGTGCTTCGTCGATCTTCGCGCCTTCGGTCGCACGGCCGACACGATCAACAAGTACATGTCGAAGGGCAAGCCGATCATGATCGAAGGCCGGCTCAAGTACGACCAGTGGGAAGCGAAGGACGGCGGCAAGCGAAGCAAGCTCTACGTCGTCGTCGATAACTTCCAGTTCATCGATTCCGGTGGTGGCGGCGGCGGCGGCGGACGTGGTGGTTCCGCGTCGCGCAGCGATCGCAACGCCGATTACGATGAGATGCCGCCCGTGGCGTCGGGCGCGGAAAATGCTGACGATATTCCGTTCTAAGGAAACGGCGAAAGGATAAGTGAGACGAACCATGGACTCGAAACCACGACCCAAGCGGAAAGCGGCGCGGACGGCGGTGGCCGCCAAGTGCCGTTTCTGTCGAGAGAATGCGACGGACATCGACTACAAGGACCTGAACGTCCTTCACAAGATGGTCTCGTCGCAGGGCAAGCAGTTCGCGCGCAAGCGAACGGGTAACTGCGCCAAGCATCAGCGAATGTCGCGTCGCGCCATCAAGCGCGCCCGCCACATCGGTCTGCTGGCGTTCACGGGCTGAGAAAGGATCCGACAGAGCGATGAAACTGCTACTTCGAAAAGATATTGACAATCTCGGCCTGTGTGGCGACGTGGTCGACGTTTCGTCGGGTTACGCGCGGAATTACCTCCTGCCGCATCACCTGGCGCTCGAGCCGACGAAGGCGAACCTCAAGGCGATCGAGGAAGACAAGAAGATCGCCGCGGCCGCCCGCGAACAGCGCCGCAAGATGCTGGTCGAAACCTGCGGCCGCCTCGAAGGCGTCGAAGTCACGATCAGCGCCGCGTGCACGCCGGAAGGCCATCTCTATGGCTCCGTCGGTCCGCGCGAGATTTCCAGCGCGCTGATGAATGACGGCCATTCCGTCCATCCCGACCAGATCAAGATGACGATGAACCTCAAGGAAGTCGGCACCTACCAGGTGCCGGTCGTCTTCGCCGAGGAGATTCGCACCGAGATCAAGGTCTGGGTGGTTCGCGAGAAGGCGCTCGGAGAGGACGAAGACGAGGCGACGGGTGAAACGGAGATCACCAATGACGCGGATGCAGTCACGCCCGATGCGGAAGGATCCGTCACTTCAAGCTCCGATGGCGGCGCCTGATCCGACGGGTCACGGTCGATTACCGCCACAGAATATCGAGGCCGAACAGTCCCTTCTCGGCAGCCTGCTGCTCGAGAAGGAGGCGATCGGCCTCGTTGTTCAGATCATCGGTCGCGATCGCGCGGACATGTTCTATCGGCACGATCATCGCGTTCTTTATGAATGCGTTGTCGATCTGTATGAACAGAACCAGCCGATGGACATCCATGTCCTCGAGGACGAGTTGCGCCGGCGCAATCAGCTCGAGGCGACGGGCGGTCGCGACTACCTGATCGAGCTCGTTGAGAGCGTTCCGTCCGCGGCCAACGCCGAGTACTACGCGAAAATCGTCCGCGACAAGGCGATGCTTCGCGACCTGATCGGCGTGACGGGCGAGATTCTGCAGGCGGCCTACGACGACTCGTCGCCCGCCCAGGAAATCATGGACAAGGCGGAGCAGAAGCTCTTCGACGTGACGGAACAGCGCGTCAGCGCCCACGCCCTGCCCATTCGCGAATTCCTCGACGAGACCTTCGCCCATCTCGACGATCCCGACCTCATGGGTGGTGTGCCCACGGGCTTCACGCAGATCGATCACATGACGGGCGGCCTGCAGAAGGGCGATCTCGTCGTCATCGCCGCCCGGCCCAGTATGGGAAAGACGGCCTTCGGTCTCTCCCTGATGGAGCACATGGGCATCGACGAGAACGATCGTCGCGGCTATCCGTGCGTCTTCTTCTCGCTGGAAATGAGCAAGCTCCTGATCGCCCAGCGAATGCTCTGCTCGCGGGCGCGCGTCGACATGGGCCGCATGCGCCGGGCGACGCTCAACGATCACGAGATCGGACTGCTTCACGCGGCCCACGCCGAGATGCGGGACGCGCCCATTTTCATCGATGACACGCCGGGCATGAGTGTCATGGAGGTCCGGGCCAAGGCGCGCCGGCTCAAGATGATGCACGACATCCGCGTTGTCTTCATCGACTACCTGCAGCTCATGAGCGATCCCTCCAACAAGGAGAGCCGTCAGCAGGAAATCTCCGCCATCAGCCGCGGACTCAAGGCGCTGGGACGCGAGCTGGAAGTGCCCATCGTCGCCCTGGCGCAGCTCAATCGACAGGTTGAAGGGCGCTCGAGCAACCGGCCGCGCATGAGTGACCTGCGAGAGAGTGGCGCCATCGAGCAGGACGCCGACGTCATCATGCTTCTGCATCGCGAGGCGTATTACTCGGACAAGAAGGGCGAGGGCGGCGTCAGCGATCCGAGCCTGATGGGCGTGGCGGAAGTCATCATCGACAAGCAGCGCAACGGTCCCACGGGCGTCGTGGAACTGCATTTCACGGCGGAGTACGCGCGATTCGACAATGCGACGGCCGGGTACATCGACGATCCCGGCCCCGCCCAGGAGACGCGCGAAGTGTACTTCGACCCGGAGCGACCTGGCCTGCCGCCGGCGGAAGACGATGACGAGGCGCCGTTCTAGGCGATCGTTCGCGGCCGATTCGTCCTGCTGAGGGTAAAATAGGCGTATGTCCAGAGTCCTCGGCTGCCCCCATTGCGAAAAAGACGTCACTGTGGATGCACAGCTGTACGGACGCGTGATGGGCTGCCCGCATTGCGGACGTCACTTCAGTGTGAACAACGCGGCGTCGCCGCCGATCCCCGTCGCCTCCCCGCTGGGCAACTTTCCTTACAGCGCCCATGCCATGCGTTTCACCTTCTCGTGCGCCCGATGCGCTTCGATCCTGGAGGCGCGCGGCGATCACTGCGGCACGAAGGGACGATGCCCGACCTGTGGCGCCGTCTTCACGATTCCGGAAGTCGACCCGCGCACGGGGCTGCCGGCAAGGTCCGCGCATGTCGCCGACGATGGTCAACTCCCCACGCCCATGCACGCCTACGCGACGGCGGGCGCCAAGGCGCCGCAACTGATCCGGCTGGACAATGGCGATTGCGCGATCGTCTGCCCGCGATGCAATCGACAGTGCAGTCCGGACGTCAATCAGTGCCCCAAGTGCGGAACGCCGTTCACGATCGAAGGCGCCGAGGCGATCACGCACGGGACGGGTGAAGGGAACGGCCTGGCGACGGCGGCGATGACTGTGGCGATCCTCGGCTGGTGCATTCCGGGCGGCGGCCTCGTGGCGATCGGCCTCGGCTGGGCCGCGATGGCGCGGGCCCGGGAGATCGGTCAGTCGAGACCCGGCTACGGTCTGGCAATCGCATCCGTTGTGCTGGGCGTGTTGTCGCTCGGGTTCTACGGACTGCAGTTCCTGTGACGCGCGGCGCTCGGCGCGTCGTCCCCGAGGGCAATCAACCCTCGAGCGCGTGTCGGCTGACCGCGTTGTAGATGGGACCTTCGCGTGTGAGTGTCGACTCGTAAACGACAATCTCCTCGATGGACTGTTGGCCGAACGCCGTATCGGCGCCTGCCTGAATCTCCTCTGTCAGACGCGGGATCGCGACGGGAACCTTCGCGCGGGCAAGCGTTAGATGCGGCGAAAATGGACGGCCTTCGCGTGGGAAGCCGGCGCCCTCCATGGCCAGTTCGATGCGTGTCTGCAATGCGGACAGCGCGTCGTCCTCGTCACGAACGCCCGCCCACACGATGCGGATGCGCCCTCTCCGATCGTCGAAGCGTCCCAGGCCGCTGACATCCACTTCAAACGGCGCCGTCTGTGAAGCGACGACCCTCAGCGCGCCTGCGATTTCTGTGATGCGACGTGGATCGATCTCCCCCAGGAACCTGAGCGTCAGATGGACCGACGACGGATCGACGTGTCTGAGCTTCGGCGCCGCCGCGCGGAGCGCATCCTGCGCGCGGGACAGGGCTTTTCGGATCTGCGCATCGAGATCGACGGCGATGAAGACGCGCATGGCGACTACTCGAGCGTCAGCATCTCGCGATATTGCTTCATGCGGCTTTCCACGGTATCCGCGTCGGCGGCCTGGAGCGAACGCATCGAGAAGTCCTCGATCGCGATCGACGCGACACAGGCGCCGTAGGCGAGCGACATCTTCAGGGCGGCCAGGTCCGTGCGACCCGACTTGGCGAGATACGCCATCATGCCGCCGGCGAAACAGTCGCCCGCGCCCGTCGGATCCTTGACCTGTTCCGTCGGATAGACGGGCAGGGACACGAGGGCGTCGCGTGTGATGAGCATGGCGCCGTGTTCGCCCTTCTTGATGACGACGTACTTCGGACCGACATCGAGGAGCTGGCGACCACACTTGATGAGGTCCGTGCCGCCCATGAGCATCTTCGCCTCGGAGTCATTCATGACGACACCGTCGACGATCCTGAGGGTGGCGAGCAGATCATCACGGAAGGCGTTGATCCACAGGTCCATCGTGTCGCAGAAGATGAGATGCGGGCCGGCAAGCTGTTCGACGAACTGCTTCTGCACGGCGGGATGCGTGTTGGCAAGGAAGACGATCTTCGAGTCGCGGAAGCCTTCCGGGATGACGGGCGGGTCTTCGCCGACAATGTTCAGATCCGTCTGGAGGCTCTCGCGATCGTTCATGTCCTCCATGTACCTGCCGTGCCAGCGGAAGGTCTTCGAGCCGGCGCGGGATTCGAGCCCCGTGAGGTCGATGTTCTTCGATTCGAGCACGCTGCGGAACTCGGCGGGGAAGTCATCGCCGACGGCGGCGACGAGGCGAACGGGATGGATCAGCGACGCGGCGCAGGCAAAATATGCCGCCGATCCGCCGAGCACGTTGTCGGCGCGGCTCTGTGTGGTCTCAACGGTATCGACGCCGATAGTTCCGGTAACGAGCAGGGACATTCGAGAATACTCCGGGTTTGGATGCGTTTTGTGGTTCTGGAGGGGAATTGTCGGGGCCGGCTTGCGGCGGGTCAAATCCAGCGTGACGGCAATTCTCAAGTGCGCCGAGGATTGACACGCGTCTTTGCCCGATGAAAGAATTGAGAGAAATGGGGCGAATGCGTAATTCAACGGCAATGATGATTCTCTCCGCGACGATCCTCGTCGTCGGGGCCGCATGCGCGAATTCGGCGGCGACGCGAGAGGCGCGGCGGCGAGATACGACGCGCGCCGAGAACGATCGTCCGCTGGAAGTCGCGTCACGTTCGGATCGCGGCGCAACGAAGAACCGGCCGACGACGCGAACCGTCACGAAGCGACCGAATCGGGCCCACATTGAGCCGACACCCGTTGGGTACGGCGCCCAGCCGGCCACGAAGCGATCCACGCGCCCCGCGCGTCAGCCGCTGCGACGCATCGATCCACCTCAACACGATCGGTCGCCACGACAATCGCCGCCCGAGCAGCCGGCGTCACGTCCGCCGTCCGATCGACCGAGTGACAGCTATGTGGCGCGACCCGCCGATCCGCTTCCCCCCGAGGCCGGCATGCGCGTGTATCATGTCAAACCTGGCGACACGCTGTGGAGCCTGGCGCGCACCTATTACGGGGACAGCAAACATTGGCGTCGAATCCTCGCGGCCAATCGCAATCGCGTTCCGGATCCGCGGGATCTGCCCGTCGGGATCATACTGATCATTCCGTGACGAGCCCGTCGCGGAAGCCCATCGACCTGCAGTCCGAAATCCAGTACCTCCGCGGCGTCGGTCCGCATCGCGCCAGGCAGCTGAAGACGATCGGCGTTCTCACGATCGGCGATCTGCTCTCGCATTTCCCGTCGCGGCATCAGCGCGAGGAGGCGCGACTGATCGAGAATCTCGACGAGGGAATCGTGGCGACTGTCGTGGGGCAGGTCGCCGCCGTCCGCAGCACGTTCGGTCGCGGCGGAAAGACCGTTCGCGCCACGCTGCTCGACAACACGGGGCGTTGCAGCCTGACCTGGTTTCACGCCGGCTGGATGGAAGACAAGCTGGAACGCGGCATGATCCTGCGCGCGACGGGTCGCGTCGGCGAGTACCACAAGCTGCCGCAACTCGTGAACCCGAAGTTCGAGATTCTCAACGAGGAAACGGCCGAGCCCGTCGACGAGTCGGAGTCCCCCGAGTTTCTCGGCGTCTATCCGGCCACGGCGCAGATATCGTCAAAGGCGATCGCCAAACTGATCGGCGACAACCTGGAGGCGATGCTGGCGGCCGTCGTCGAGACGCTGCCGGATGAGATCGTGCAACGACGGACGCTGCGGCCCAGGCGCTGGGCGATTCGCACGATGCATCGGCCGGATGAGGAGTCGGCCCTCGACGCGGCGCGACGGCGCCTGGCGTATGAAGAACTGTTGCTGATGCAGTTGGCCGTCATGCTGGTGCGGCGTGAGCGGGGCGCCGGCGGCAAGGCGATCGCGCTGACCTGTACGGACCTGATCGACGAGCGGATTCGGGCGAGGTTTCCTTTCGCGCTGACCGCCGCGCAGGACCGCGCCGTGAAGTCGATCGCGGCGGACCTAAGTGGCGAACGCCCGATGAATCGCCTGCTGCAGGGGGATGTCGGCTGCGGCAAGACTGTCGTCGCGCTCTATGCGGCCCTGACGGCGATCGCCAATAAGACGCAGGTCGCCATCATGGCGCCGACGGAGTTGCTGGCGGATCAGCACTATCGATCGATTGAAAAGTACCTGGCCGACAGCCGCGTGCGCTACACGTTTCTCACGGGGAGTCGCAGCAGGCGCGATCGCTCCGTGGCAACGACGCGGATTGCGCGGGGCGATATGGACCTCGTCGTCGGCACGCACGCCCTGATCCAGGGCGATGTGCGTTTTCGGCGGCTGGGGCTGGCGATCGTCGACGAGCAGCATCGATTCGGCGTTCGGCAGCGCGCGTCGATGCGCGACAAGGGCGTCGATCCGCATTTCCTCGTGACGGCGGCGACACCGATTCCGCGAACGCTGGCCCTCACGGCGTTCGGCGACCTGGATGTGACCGTGATCGACGGTCTGCCGCCGGGGCGCAGCCCGATCGAGACGCGCCTGTATGGGCGAGGTCGCGATGGCGACGCGTGGCGCTTTGTGCAGTCGCGCCTCGATGAGGGCGAACAGGCGTATGTCGTGTATCCGATCATCGACGAGTCGGACAAGCTGCAGCTTCGCGCGGCGACAGCGGCGTTTGAGGACCTGGCGAAGCGCGTGTTCCCCGATCGACGCGTCGGTCTCCTGCACGGCCGCATGACCAAATCGGAGCGCGACGAAGTGATGTCAGCCTTCATCGCCGGCGAGCTCGACATTCTTGTCGCGACGACCGTGATCGAAGTGGGCATCGATGTGCCGAACGCGACGTGCATGGTCGTTGAGCACGCCGAGCGCTACGGTCTCTCGCAGCTGCACCAGTTGCGTGGTCGCGTGGGGCGCGGGGACCAGCGCGGGTATTGTCTGCTGATGACAGAGCAGGTCGCGCCGGAAGAGAACGAACGGCTGAGTGTGATGACGCGAACGACGGACGGGTTTCAGATTGCGGAAGAGGATCTGCGATTGCGGGGACCCGGCGAGATGCTGGGTACGCGCCAGCACGGTCTGCCGGAGTTGCGCGTGGCGAATCTGGCGAGCGATGTCGAGTTGTTGATGCTCGCGCGCGAGGACGCCGGAGAGCTGTTGCGCGAGGACCCGAATCTGAGCGAAGGCAGGCATCGGGCGCTGCGCGACGCGCTGCGGGCGCAATACGCGGGCGCTCGGAGTTTCTTCAAGGCGGGGTAATCGTGGGGCGCGTCCCGCAGGGACGCGATAAGAGTAGCGTCGGGTGGCCCACCACTTCAGTGGTGGGGGTGCGATGATACGTGATCGAGTGATTGCCGGAGAGATTGAACGAATCGCGCGTTCGCATCGTCGCGCCCCCACCCTTGAAAGGGTGGGCCACCCGCCTGCCGGCGAACTACGCGTTTTTCGGCTTCGCCTTTGGCGGCGCGGATTCGTTCTCATCTTCGTATACGACGGGAACGGCTCTCGGGCTGAACTTCGGCAGTCGATACATCAGCGCCAGCCACAACACACCTGCGATGAACGTGCAGAGGCTGATCGACTGCGAGATCGTGATTCCGCCGAACGTGTCCAGGGGATTGTCCGCGCGGATGCTCTCCAGCGCGATGCGGGCGATGGAGTACATGATCAGGAACCAGCCGAGCACGACGCCGTGTCGCTGGCGATAGTAGAAAATCGTCGAGAGGATCCAGCTGATCAGAAAGGCGTTGATCACGGCGTAGAGCTGCGACGGATGCACGGGCTTGCTGCGATACTGGTTCGCCAGATCGGCCAGTTGCTGAATCGAGAGACCGTATTGCTCGCAGTGTTGTTCGACACCGCGAATCGTGCTGTGCTTGTACTCGATCGCCTTCTGGGCGATGCCTTCGTGATGCTGTTTCTTGAGCTCCTCGAGGCGCTTGCGGGTTTCGCCGTTGTCCTCCAGCGCCAGTTCGATGAACTCGCGCGGATAGGGCATCGTTTCGCCGGATGACCAGGTATAGACGAGCTCCTTCGGCAGTGTGAGCTGGCCGAATTCGTACTGCTGTCGCATGGCCGGACTGCCATAGGGAAACGTAACGGCCCAGGGCACGGCGGCGATCTTTGTGTTCAGGTCGTCGGCATGGGCGTGCTGGTCGATGCAGACGCTGCCCCAGCAGCAGCCGTTCAGGAAGCAGCCGACGCGCGTGATGGCCAGGCCCCACGCAAGTGACGGCAGACAGATGTCGAGATACCAGCGCGTTGATACCTTCGCGATGAAGTGCAGGTAGATGATGCCGGCCGGAATGACGAGCAGCGGGCCTCCCCAGAATTCGAGGCCACCGTTCGAAAGGTTGAATACCTCGGCAAGCGGGCTCGCCTTGTTGGCGAATTTCGTGTCCCAGTAGTGCAGGACGAACATGAGCCGGGCGCCGGCAACGCCGAAGATCAGCGCGAGGAAGCCCAGGTTCAGCACGATGTCCGGATCGGCCTGCGATCGGGAGGCGCGGCGACAGGCGAGCCAGATGCCCGAGAGAAAGGCGATCATCATCATGACGCCGTAGCTCTTGATCGCGCCGGCCTGCTGGATACAGCCCGGCAGCCATTCGGGCATTGGAATATTGAAAAGCGTCGGGAGCATCTGGCGCAAGTCCCTTCTGATGCGAGTGGGGTAACGCGGTGCAAATTCCGTCCGCCGCAGACCTTATTGCGAGCCTGCGGCCGGGGCGATCATGCTATCGGCCGTCCGCCGTCCGGTCCACGAGCAGGTTGTCGATCAGCCGCGTCCGACCGATCCGCACGGCGCCGGCGAGCAGCAGTTGGTTCGTCGTATCTGTCATCGGTTCCAGCGAATCGGCGTCGACGGCGACCAGGTAATCGATCGCCTCGTCCACCATATTCTCGCCGAGTTCCGCCGCGACGACCTCGCGCATCTTTGCAACGATCGTGTCACGCGGGGCGCCGTCCAGCAGCGATACGCGACCCGCGTGCAACGCCCGACTCAGGCACAGCGCCTGGCGCCGCTCAACGGGGGACAGGTAAGCGTTGCGACTGGAGAGGGCGAGGCCATCGGGCTCGCGAACGATCGGCTGCACGTCGATCTCGATCGGCAGGAACAGGTCACGCGTCATTCGGCGGATGATCAGGGCCTGCTGAGCGTCCTTCTGGCCGAAGACCGCGAAATCGGGCTGAACGACACCGAAGAGCTTGGCGACGATCGTGCATACACCGTCGAAGTGGCCCGGGCGATGTCGACCGCACATCGTGTCAGCGAGTGGTCCCGCCGAGACGCGCGTCTGGTCCCCGGGCGGATACATGACAGGGTCCGACGGGGCGAAGATCAGCTCGACGCCTGCGTCGCGGCAGGCGGCTCGATCGGTCTCAAAGGTCCGTGGATAGGCGGCGAGGTCTTCGTTCGGACCGAACTGCGTCGGGTTGACGTAGATGCTGACAATGGTGAACGCGTTTCGTCGCCGGGCGGCGTGAATCAGGCTGATGTGGCCGGCGTGAAGGGCCCCCATCGTCGGGACAAAGCCGATGACACGGCCCGCCGACCGAGCCGTTGATACATGTTTTCGGACGTCCGCGACAGTGGACACGACAGGTGGTGAATCAGTGTCTGAGGACGGCAAGGTTGTCATATGGGGTGTTTTACGAGGGTTGGAGGCTGTCTGCCAGCATTGAAACGCCGCCAGGGGCCGGAATTCGCCGTGATCATCGGACCCTTGTGAATACGAAGGTCCCGAGGGCATAATAGCGCTCCATATGGGGGAAGCCCTGATCGGGATTCTCGTAGCGGGCTGGCGATTGCGATGCGGTTCCGCGGCGTTCTGACGCCGGCTTGGCAGGAGGGGTCAATTCATGTTCGTCCGCCCTCGGCGTTTCGCCGAAGTTGTTCTCTTGTCATGCGCGTTGATTGCGAGTGTGGTCACACACGCTCAGAGTGCAAACGCTGATACGATTGTCCTGGAGGCCGTGGCCGACAATACCCTTTTCACGGACGGGACGGACCAGCCCGTCGACCTCAGCAATGGCGTCGGTCCGCACATCTTCGTCGGCAGAACATCGTTCAGCGGGCTCCGCCGCGGTCTCGTTCGGTTCAACCTGGCGGGAAGCGTGCCGATGGGCTCGATCATCGAGAGCGCCGAAGTGCGAATGCACATGTCGCTCGGGACGCCGACCACATCGGATTACATGCTGCATCGCGTGCTGACGGCCTGGGGTGAGGGCGCGTCCAATTCCGGTACAGGCGGACTCGGCTCGGGTTCGGGCGGCGGCGGTGGCGCCCCGGCAACGGCGGGTGACGCGACATGGCTGCACGCATTCTTCGATACGCAGACGTGGAATCTCCCGGGCGGCGACTTTCTGCCGTTGCCAAGCGCCTCGACCTCCGTGAGCAACGCGGTTGGCGAATATGTCTGGCAGTCCACGCCGGGACTTGTGGCCGACGTGCAGTCCTGGGTCGACGCCCCGATGGTGAATCATGGTTGGCTGATCAAAAACAGTGAACCCGCGCCGCTCATCGGTCGCGCCAAGCGATTTGATTCCCGTGAGAATCCGACGGCCGCATTCCGACCGCGCCTGGTGATTGAGTTTGCGCCACCGCCTCCGCTGGAGGAGGTTGTCGTCGGCGCGATGAAGGACAACACGATTTTCGCCAGCGAGTTCGGTCCGGAACCGCTCAGCAATGGGGCGGGACCGCACATCTTCGCGGGCAAGACGCTCTTCTCGGGACCGCGACGGGGCCTGCTGGCGTTCGACGTGGGGGGCAGCGTGCCGGCGGGCGCGACCGTCGTGGAGACGGAGCTTACGCTGCACATGTCGCTCGGAACGCAGGGCGAGTATGACTTCGCGCTGCATCGACTGCTTTCGGACTGGGGCGAGGGGGCGTCGAATTCATCTTCGGGCCCGATGGGCTCCGGCTCGGGCGGCGGCATGGGCGCGCCGGCGGAACCGGGCGACGCCACGTGGGAGAACACGTTCTATCCCAGTCAGTTCTGGTCGCAGCTGGGCGGTGATATCGATCCGATCTTCAGTGGCATGACGAGCGTCGGCGGGGCGGAAGGTTACTACACGTGGGCGTCCACGCCGGCCATGGTCGGCGACGTGCAGACGTGGCTGGACAATCCGGCGATGAACAATGGCTGGATGATCATCGGCATCGTGCCGGGCAGCGCCACGCGCACGGCGAAGCGCTTCGATTCACGCGAGCATCCGAATTCGGCGTTCTGGCCGCAGCTCGTCGTGCGCTACACGATGGGGCAGCCGCTGTGCAACACGTGTCCCGGTGACATCAATGGTGACGAGCTTGTCAACGGCGCCGATGTCGCGGGCTTCGTCCACTGCCTGCTCACGCCCGGCATGGGTGGCCCCGGCTGCCTGTGCGCAGACTTGGATGGTGACACAGCCGTGTCAGTCGTCGATATCGGCGCGTTCGTTTCGGCGGCGCTGCAGACCGTCGAGTGCGAGTAGGGCGCCAACGTCGAAGAGCCGCCGGAACGAGATTCCTTTTTCATTCCTACCCCGGCCGCTGGAACGAGATTCCCATCTCGTTCCTCTTCCCCGCGGGAATCCCTTCCCGCAGGGCGCCGCGCGCCACGATGAAGTTGTAACGCCCCTTCGGGGCTTCCCCATGACATTTGATGATGTATCCCAGGGTTGCGCTTCGTCCGCGTTGCGGACTTCGCTTGACCCTGGGCTGACATGTTGCGCACCGTTGGGGCAAGAGGGATGCTATTCGCTGGAACGAGACACCCATCTCGTTCCTCCCCCCATGGGAAGGCGATCCTGAAGTAGTCGGGTGGGCGATGCCCACCTCTGCTGAAGCGCGCGAGCCGTCGTGCGCAATCGGAGCTCGCTGTCCTCAGCGTGGCGAATTCGAGAACGACGTCGCGCGCGAATCGTCGCTGTGAGGACACGGCGGCTCGGACCTGGGCGTCCTGGCGACGAGCGCAATCGGCGCCTCAGATATTCATCAGGTGATCGGGGTTCTTCCGTGCAAACTCTTCGACGCCCGCGGCGTAGTGTCGGACGACATCCTGGATGATGTCAGTCTCCTCGGCGCCGGGTTTCGGATCGACGAGCGGCGGCGTGACGACGACTTCGTAGCGATATCTCGACTTCGAGACGATGAAGCCCTGCAGCATGACGGACTGGCATCGAATCGCGATCTGGAGGGGACCGATGAGGACATCGCGTTCCTCGCCGAAGAGCTGGACGGATTCCGTCTTCGTGCGCTGTCCGCGTTTGCGATCCGCGTCCAGCAGGCTGGCGACGATCTTGTTCTGCTGCAGGTGGCGATAGATACCGCGGGGAAAGGAGTTCGCCGCGAACATCTTCATGCGACGAATCTCGGGAAAGGTCTCGGTATAGCGATTCTGGATATAGCGTCGGACGGCGCTCTCCTTGCCGTCGCGCACGCCGGCGAGTTCATAGCCCAACAGCGCCATCAGCAGGCCCGCGATGTGGTGCGAGCCGAAATGACAGAGGGCGACATAGACACCGCGGCCCTGTTCGAGTCCGTCGTCAATGTTCTGAATTCCCGTCAGCTCAACGCGATTGACAATCTTGTTCCGCGGAATGCGGTCCATGATCGTGTAGAACATCTTGTCGCATCGGACGCGCATGAAGTATCGAATTGCGTACTTCCGCCGGAAGGAGGCCGTCGCCTCTTCCTTGAAGTAGCTGCGGAGCTTGTTGTGGACGCGGCGGCGGCGGCGATAGTCGACGATGTATTCGCAGATCGCGAACGCGCAGCCGAGCAGGTAGAGCCCCGTCAGCGTGAAGCAGCGCTGCACGGCGACGAGCAGGAACCGCACGAAGCGGATCCGCAGCAGCGTCATCAGGGGAACGGGATGTTCCTCGATGGAGAGAATGCCGGGAGCGTTCTCGTCGCGCGGAGCGCCGCCGGAGGATCGTTCCTGATCCGGCTGGGCTGACTCAGCATCCGTCATCACAGATTGATCACGCGACGAGATGGTTCCCATGAACGCCGATCGACTCCGAAACGGGGCCGGCCGACGCCGGCCCCCGATCCCACCACCGAGCCGCGGCCCGGCGCCTTAGTCTTCCTCATCCGCCTTCGGCTGGTACTGCGCCATGACGGCCTGGGCTTCGTTGCTCGGCACCTGTTCGTAGTGCGAAAACTCAATCGCATACGAACCCTTGCCGCCCGTCATGGAGCTCAGCCGGGAATGATAGTCCGACAGTTTCGCCAGCGGCACTTCCGCCGAGATCAGCGAGAGATTGCCCGGCAGCAGGTCCTGCCCCGTCGGGCGGCCGCGTCGCTGGGCGAGATCACCTGTGATGTCGCCGACGTTGTCGGCCGGCGCCGTGACTTCGACGGTCACGATCGGCTCCAGCAGGACGGGCTTGGCCTTCAGCACGGCGTCCTTGAACGCGAGCTTGCCGGCCGTTGTGAAGGCGACTTCCTTCGAGTCGACCGGATGGTGCTTGCCGTCCGTGATCGACACTTTCACATCCTGCATCGGGAAGCCGGCAAGGGGACCGTGCTCCATGAGCATGCGGACTCCCTTTTTGATCGCCGGTTCGAACTGTCCGGGGATCGATCCGCCGAAGATGTCCCAGCCCCACTCGAGCGTCGGATCGCTGCCGCGTTCGAGGGGCGACACCTTCAGGTAGACCTCGCCGAACTGACCCGCGCCGCCGGTCTGCTTCTTGTGGCGATGATGGCCGTCAGCCTCCTTCGTGATCGTCTCGCGATAGGGGACCTTGGGCGGATGCGTATCCACTTCAATCCGGAACTGCGTCTTCATCTTGTGCAGGATGACGCGGAGGTGCATGTCGCCGTTACCGCTGATGACGAGTTCATGTGTCTGCGGATCGTGCATCGTCTTGAAGCACGGATCGACGTCAGAGAATCGATGAATGGCCTCGCCCAGCTTGCCTTCGTCGCCACGCGCCTTGGGCGTGATGGCGAGTGAATACATCGGCTGCGGGAACCTGGGCATCGGCACGACGCCCTCGTGCTCGCTGGCGAAGAGTGTGTCGCCGATGTTCAGGTCGAGCTTCGCCACGGCGACGATGTCTCCGGCCGCCGCCTCGTCCACTTCCTTGTGGGCGCCACCGATGAAGTGGTGGAAGTGTCCCGGGCGCAGGCCCTTTCGATCGCCCGTCTTGCACAGGTGGCCGTCGCCCTTCATGTGGCCGGCGATAACGCGGATGAAGGGATACTTGATCTTCGTCTTGTGATCGATGGCGACCTTGAAGACGCGGCCGACGAACAGATCGCCTTCCGGATCGATCGGCGTTTCCCTGTCGCCTTCCTTCAGGACATACTGCTTGCCGTTCAGGGGCGATGGACAGCATCGCACGATGAAGTTGAGCAGTTCCTTGATGCCGACTTCGTGCACCGAGTCCGTGAACAGCAGCGGCACGATCGTGCCGGCCTTGACGGCCTTGACGAAGTTGGCGCGAATCTCCTCCTTCGACAGCGTGCCTTCCTCGAAGTACTTGTTCATCAGGGCGTCGTCGCACTCGCTGACGCGCTCGACGATGTTGAGGTGCTCCGCCTCGACACTGAGGATGTCCGTTTCGCCGCCGTCGTTCTCGATGCAGTTGATGACGGCCTTGCCGCCGTTGGCCGGAAGGTTGACCGGCGCGACGACCTGGCCGAAGGACTCGCGAATGTCCCTGACCAGCTGATCGAGGGCCTCGGACTCGGCGTCCATGTGATTGACGACGATGACGCGGCCGAGACCAAAGTTCCTGGCCTGTTCGCGCATGCGTCGCGTGTTGACCTGGATTCCACCAATGGCGTTGACGACGATGATCGCCGTCTCGGCGGCCGCAAGCGAAGCGATGGCCGGACCGATGAAGTCCGGAGCCCCGGGCGTATCGATGAAGTTCAGCAGCTTGCCGTCATGAAAGACGCTCATGACGTGAGAGTCGATCGAATGACCGCTCTCCTTTTCTTCGTCGTCGACATCCAGATGACTGGTCTTGTCGGCCACGCTCCCGAGTCGATTCGTCGAGCCCGTCGCATGAAGAATCGCCTCACAGAGGGACGTCTTGCCCGCTCCGCTGTGGCCTACAACCGCCAGATTCCGAATGTCGCCCGTCGGGGTTCCCGCCATATATGTACCTCCATCTGCGCCTGGGCGACTCGCGCGATCGAGAAATGCAGCGCAAAAATAAGGCCCGATCCGGGCGCGGCGCCACCACTGGCGAAAGTTCGGATGCTACACGGCGAAACGCGTCGGTACAAGACAAGCGGCGGCTGGCCGCGGGGGCGTTGCGCCGCCGAAATGGCGCCAACTCAGTGCGTTACGCCAGAAGTCCCATCGCGATGGAGAGATAGACGCAGGCGCTGACGGCGTCGTTCATCGTCGTGATCAGCGGTCCCGTGGCAATGGCGGGATCGATCCCGATGCGGCGGAACAGGAAGGGCAGCGTCAGCCCCAGCGTGCCCGAGAGCATGACCGCCACGACCATGGCGAGGCCGACAGACATGGCGAGGCGCAGGACGGAAAAACCGAGCGGCACGGCCGCGGCGCCGCCGTGCTGCACGAAGGCGCCGGAATTCGTGATGGCGAACGCCCCGCTGGATGCGAACATCGCCGCTCCGACGCTGACGACCAGCGCAATTCGCAGTTCGCGATAGGCGGCCCGGCTGAAGCGACTCGCCATAACATCGCCCGTCGCCAGGGCGCGGACGATGACCGTCGAAATCTGGACGCCGACGTTCCCGCCCATGGCGGCGATCGGAATCAGGAAGGGTATGAGCAGGCTGAAGATCTGCTCTTCCATCTGCTCCTTGAAATAGAGCGTGATCATCGAGGCGGAGAACGTACCGATGAGCGACGGCAGCAGCCATCGCGCCCGAATGCTCGCCGCCCGCAGGATGCTGCTGCTCGCGAATTCCTCGGCGTCGGTACCGGCCATGTGAAAGATGTCTTCCTCGGCCTCTTCTTCCGCGACTTCCAGGACGTCGTCGTGCGTGATGACACCGACCAGCGCCTGCTCGCTGTCCGTGACAGGCAGCGCGACGACGTCGTACTTGTCGAACTTGTTCTTGACCTCTTCCTGGTCGTCTTCAACGTGCGCCGTGAACAGCTCGTCGAGCATCAGCTTTTCGAGGGGCATTTCGGCGGGCGCCGTGATCAGGCGCATCGGCGGCACCACGCCCAGCAGACGCCCCTCTTCGTCGACGCAGTACACGTAATAGACTTCGAGGCGCCGTTCCTCCGACAGCTTGCGAATCCGGGCGATCGCATCGGCGGCCGTCGCCGTGACGGGGACCGACACGAAGTCGGTGTTCATGATGCCGCCGGCCGAGTCTTCATCGAACTGGCGGAGCATTTCGACGGCGGCCCGCTGTTTCGGCGGCAGATGTTCGACGACGCTGTCGGCGCGTTCGTCGTCCATCTCGTCGAGCACGTCGACGGCGTCGTCGGCCGGCAGTTCCTTCAGAACCTTCGAGACTTCGGCGCTGGGCATGCCGTCGAGAACGTCCGAGCGGACGGACTCTTCGAGCATGTCGATGGCGACGGCGACAGTACGGGGTGGAAGGAGAAACAGAAGGCGGGATCGATCCTCTTCATCGATGGCTTCGAGACAGTCCGCCACGTCGGCGGCGTGAAGCTCGGCGAGGAATGCGCGCAGCTGGTCGTCGTCACCGTCCGTCAGCAACTGACGGAGCTTGACGACCAGGTCCGCCAGATCTTCCTGACGGCGCGCAACTGAGGTGGTCCCCGGTTCCTGCATGCGGGGCCATTATGACAGGGGGTTAGGCGAATACAACCGCGGCGGCGCCGATTGCGTCCTTTCGGACGCTCAGCGATTGTGCGCCGGCGTCGACGCGACGATTCATGCGGCCTCTTCAACCCTGGGCGGCGCCGACACGACGGTCAGTTCGACGCGCTCTCCCTTTCGCAGCACGACGACTTTGATCTTGTCGCCGGGCCTGCACTTTCGAAGCGCTTCCATATACGAATACACATCCCACACATCGTGACCGCCGATCGAGAGAATACGATCGTCATCCTTCATGCCCGATCGTTCCGCCGGTCCGCCCTCGACGACGCCCGCGATTTCGAAGCCTTCGCCGTCGCTCTGACCATAGATCGGCTGAACGCCGAGCCGCACGGGCGGCCTCGTGTTGTTCTCGACGTCATCCGGCAGATTGTCATGCGCGTCGCCGTGGGGATTGCGAGTGGACGCCGTGGCGGCGCGACGATTGGCGCCACGCGGTCCGTCGGCGCCGCGCCCTGCGCCCTTTCTTCTCGGCTTGTCGCCGGCGTCGGTCTTGTGCGCCGGACCGCCGCTGCGCGATATGCGTATCGAGATGGATACTCGAATACTCCCGGCAGGATGTCCGGTCGATTCGCCGTCTATCCGGAAGTTGGCGCGTCTCGCGGCGGGTCCCATCGCCGATTTCAGCGCGTCTTCGATGGTTCGCAGGAGCGCATCAAGATCGGCGGCGCTCCGGGCCTCGCCGTGAATCGTCGCCTTGATTTCAATCGCCTCATTCGATCGTGAGATCGACAGCCCGCCGGACCCGAGTGTCGAATCCTTGCTCACGATTGAATCGATCTGCGAGCAGATCGCCTGGACCGCGTCGCCCTGCGGCTTCGCTTTGTCGGGCGCCGGCTTTTTCGTCGGCTTGTCGGGCTTCTCAGGTCGGGGCTTCGCCGGGCGTTCCGCCGGCTTCGGCTTCTCGCCGAACTGCACACGCACTGTCTGTCGCTGACCCGCCCGCACGATGCGCACCTGCGTGGAGTCACCTGTCTTCAGTTCGCCCAGCGCCTTCAGCGCGTCTTCCACAGAGTTGGTCCGCGTCTTGCCGATTCGCACGATGCGATCGCCGGGTCGCAGGTCCGCCCTGGCCGCGGGCGAGCCCTCTGTCACGCTTTCGATCAGCAGCCCCTCGCCACTCGCGATCATGGACGGCGTCACGCCGAGCTGGACCGGCGCGCCGGTGCGAGGCCCCGCCAACGGCCGATCGTCCGTGGGCCGATTCGACGGAGGCGACGAATCGCTCTGCCGGCCGATGTTGGCTCGCCGCGAATCCTTGGCAAACGCCGGCGGCGCTTCGGCGCCGTCAATCGCGTCGAACACGTCCGCCGCGAAGCGCGCGATTTTCATCGCGCCATGCGAGTTGATCAGGGGCGTGTCGTCTTCCGGCTGATGGTATTGCTTGTGCAGTCCCGTGAAGAAAAAGAGCACGGGAATGTCGCGCAGGTAGAAGTTCGTGTGATCGGAGGGACCGCGGCCGCCGCCACCATCGCGGATGTCAAAGTCGTAGGACTTCGCCAGGTCGCGCACCATCTCTTCGAATCCACCGGTCCGCATGCCGCCGACTTCGAGCATGTTGTCCTTCAGACGGCCGACCATGTCGAAGTTGAGCATCGCGACGCACTTGTCCAGATCGACGCTCGGTGTCTTTGCAAAATGGGCCGAGCCGAGCAGACCGAGTTCCTCGCCCGTGAAGGCGACGAGCACGATTGTGCGGTTCGGCGATGCCCCCTTCGTGTAGGCCTTCGCGAACTGCATCAGCATGGCGGTTCCCGAAGCGTTGTCGTCGGCGCCATTGCTGATGTCTTTGGCCGGGTTGAATTCGGGTTCGCCCTTGTGGCGGATCCCCAGATGGTCGTAGTGCGCCCCGAGGACGATGATCTCATCCTTCTGCGGGCCCGAGCCCGGAATTCTGCCGACGACGTTTCGCACGTCCGACTGGATCGGCTCAATGTCGACGCAGCCTCGGACGGACACGCCGTCGAGCGCCGCCGACGCGGGGGCCTGTTTGTCTTCGATACGATGCTGCAGTGTCTGAATGTCCTGCAGGCCACCGGCGGCGAGCATGCGCGTCGCGAGATCCGGCGTGATGTGCATCATCGGGATGCCGTGATCGCCTCCGCGCCCTCCCTGCCGAAAGTCGAAAAGTTCCGACTCCCCGTCGGGATTGACGATCAGGACGGCCGCGGCGCCGTGATCCTTCGCCGTCAGCGACTTGGCGCGAAACGAAACCTGCCGCATTCCGAAGTAGCCGAAGCCCGGCCCGCGTCGCAGCATGAGGACGACCTTGTCCTTGACGTCGATTCCGGCGTAGTCGTCGTAATCGCTGTCGGAAATGCCGTAACCGACGAAGACCACATCGCCGGAGAACGACTCGGAGGACGAGAATGGCAGGGGCACAAACTCCTCGTTCAGGATGGCGGGCTTCCGTGTCAGACGTCCGTCCGTCCCGATGGCCAGCCGGGTTCGATCACCAATTCTGTTGCTGAGGGCGAGCTGAAAATTCTGAAAGTAGGAATCGTCATCGCCGGCCGGTTCGACGCCGAAGGACTCCCAGACGGAGGCGATGTAGTCGCCCGCCTTGTCGATTCCCTCCTGGCCCGTTCCCCGGCCCTCCAGATCGTCGCTGGCGAGGTAGTCGATCCAGCCGACGTACTGCTCGGCGGAATAGAGCGATTCGTCCGTGGAATGGCGATCGGACGCTACGCCGACGGTCGGGACGGCGAAAAGACATGCAAAAGCAAGACACACGCCGACGCCTCGGCGAATCGATCGTCTCATAATGATCTCCCGAAAGGGCTATTGAAGGCCGATCACGAACGCCAGGCGCACAAACACCCCGGAATCCCATCGGCGGGGAACGTTCGCAAGTGATCCTATTATGTTCGAATCGTTGCGGGGCGCTAAGGTTTTCGCCGATTCGGCGGAATCCCGGCCCTATTCGACGGTCGCCGGCGTCGTTTCGCCGATGGCGCGGCTGCGCATTTCCTCGGCATTTCGGATCAGCGCTTCCTTGGTGGGCTTTTCGAGCTTCTCAAGCGTGAAGGTGCCGAGATCGCGATCGTCGTGAATCGTCGTCGGGATCAGGCACTCTGAAACGAGGTCGATTCCCGGCCACTGATACCAGGGGGCGTCGATCCGTTGGTTCGTCTTGAGCGTCTTGTAGCCCTTGTGGCGGATGATGATGTCGTAGTCGCCGTACCAGGTGAAGTTCACCTTCACGGGGGAGCGGCCGACTTCCTGGTCATTCAGGTAAACCAGGGCTCCGGACGGCTCGGAGTTGATCTTGACCGTGCGATCGACGCAGCCGACAGATGACATGCACGCCAGCAGCAGGCAGACGGACATCGCCGGACGGAGATACCGTGTCACGTTCTGTGGAAAAGTCCGGACGGTTCGTTGAGGCGTGTATCGATCCATGATCTGCTCGCAACGGCGATGGGCGACAGCGCGGAGCGCTTTGTCATTCGAATCATCATCCCTGATCTGGCGCCTAGTCTAATTCCGGCGGGCCGAATCGCAACCGGAAACCGCCGGTCCGCGCCGGGTCACGCCGAAAGATCGAACCACGCCTGGAGAATCTGTCGCGCGGCCAGCTGATCCGTGAGGCCCTTGCGCTTCCGGCGCCGCAGACCCGCGGCATCCATCGCCTCGTGGGCCGCCGCGGAACTGAGCCGCTCATCCTGAAAGTGCACGCCCAGACCTGACAATCGTTCGAGCTCCGCGGCGAATCGGCGCGTCAGTGCGGCCTGATCACCCTCCGAGCCGTCCATATTGATCGGCAGGCCCACGACAAACGCCTCGGTTCCCTCGGCGACGCCCCGATCCGTCACGTTTCGCGCGTCGCGCGTCACGTCGTTGCGACCTTCGATTGTATCCAGCGGAAACGCGATGCGCGTGTCGTCGTCGCCGTGAGCGAGTCCGATCCGCCGGACGCCGTAGTCGATGCCGAGGTACTTCATCGCCTTCCTTCAGGGCCGCGTCAGTCGAGAATCAGCAGGGACACATGTTCCATCGCGAAGGAGCGTTCGCCGTGATCGCGGAAGTAGATCCGGATGTACTGCGAGCGCAATCGCGACTCGATCCCGACAACTTCGCCATCGCCGTAGTCCTCGTGGCGTACGCGCAGGCCGGGATAGTACATCGAGTCGCTCCCGAAATGCTCGTTTTCGTTGTAACGGCCGAGGTGCGCCATGCTGCGATCGCGCTGCTCGGCGAACGTCTCCCGCTCAATCTCCTCGTCGGGCAGTTCGGAGAGGAATCGCGACGCGATTGCCCGCTCCGTAATGCCGCGCACCATTCGATAGAGGGCGTGGGTCAATGTCAGGCGTCGCATGGCCCGCGTCATGCCGACGAACGCCAGGCGCCGCTCCTCCTCCAGCTCCGCCTGGTCGGCCAGCTGCGTCCGGGCGTGGGGCAGCAGGCCCTCTTCCAGACCGATCATGTAGACGGCGGGGAACTCCAGTCCCTTTGCGGCGTGCAGTGTCATCAGTGTGACGGCGCCACGCTCCTCATCAATCGCGTCCGTATCACTGACGAGGCTCGTCTGCTGGAGCCAGTCGATCAGGGAGCCTTCAGGGAAGTCCTTGTCATACTGCTGGGCGGCGCTGACGAGTTCGTTCACGTTTTCCAGCGGGTCGTTGTCCTCCAGACTTCCGGCGTGGCCGAGCGCCTTCTCGATGCCCGATTTGCTGAGGACAGCCGAGACGATGTCCCGCACCGGGCGCGGCGGCATGTCGGCAAGTTCGGCGATCAGCTTCGCAAAGACGGCCACTTTTTTTCGAGCCGTTTTCAGTGACTCGATCGCATCGCACTGCTGGGCCGCCAGGTACATCGTCATGTTGTTTGCGTCGGCGTAGGCCTTCAGGCGATCGAGCGAGACCTTGCCGATACCGCGGGCGGGCGTGTTGATCGCGCGGAGCAGCGCCGTTTCGTCCGCCGGGTTCACGATGAGCCGCAGGTAGCTGAGGACATCCTTGATTTCCCTGCGATTGTAGAACTCGACGCCGCGGGCGATCTGATAGGGCACGCGCGCCGTCCGCAGCGCGTCTTCCATCACGCGGCTCAGGGCGTTGACGCGATAGAAGATCGCCACGTCGCCCGGAGCGCCGCCTTCCTCGATGTACCGGCCGATGTCCTCAGCGATCTTCCGCGACTCGACGTTCTGGTCCTCGCAGGTCCAGACGCGGACATTCGCGCCGCGCTCACCGTCCGTCCACAGACGCTTGGCCTTGCGAAAGTCGTTGTAGGCGATCAGTTCGGAGGCGGCCGAGAGAATCGCGCCCGTGCTGCGGAAGTTCTGCTCGAGGCGGACGACATGCGCGTCGGAATAGTCGCTCTCGAACTCGAGAATGTTCTTCATGTCGGCGCCGCGCCAGGCGTAGATCGACTGATCGGGATCGCCCGTGGCGCAGAGATTCCGATGGGATTGCGCGAGACAGGACGCGATCGTGTACTGGGCGTGGTTCGTATCCTGGTACTCGTCGATCAGGATGTACCGGAAGCGATCCGACAGGGACTCCCGCACGTTGGGATACTGCTTCAGCATCAGGGCGACGCGCATAAGCAGGTCATCGAAATCGCAGCCGTTCTGCTCCGTCAGGATCGCCTGGTAGGCTTCGTAGATCCGCGCGACGGCCTTCGTCGAGAAGTCGAACGAGAACTCCAGGAAATCGGCGGGCGTCTGCAGGAGGCTCTTCGCCTGGCTGATACGCTCCTGGGCCTTGGCGGGGGGGAAGTGGTCGGACGACAGGTCGCAGTCGGCCAGGGCGCGCTTGATGAGCGATCTCGAATCGGCCTGATCGAAGATCGTGAAATTGGGCCCCAGACCGATCGTGTCGCCGTATTCGCGGAGCAGTCTGGCGCACATGGAGTGAAACGTGCAGACCCACATGCCGCGGCCGGCGCCGAGGGCGTCGATGCGTTCGCGCATTTCGCCGGCGGCCTTGTTGGTGAACGTGATCGCCAGCACCTGGTCCGGCCGGGCGACGCTCGTGGCGATGTTGGCGGCCCGCCGCGTGATGACGCGCGTTTTGCCCGAACCGGCGCCGGCGAGAACCAGCAGTGGCCCCTCCGTGTGCCGCACGGCCTCGGCCTGGGGTTCAGTCAGGCCGGCGACGAGTGAGTCTGTCGTCAAAGTCATGGGAGACATTATGCAGCGCGCCGGCCGTTTGCGAAGGGAATCGCGGCGGAGATTCGGCGGGTCGGGACAAGGGGCGCCCGCATCGCGTACAATCCGGGGCGCTCGCGCCGTGAGAGAAGTCGACACAGTGGAAGATTCGGGAACGGATCGATGTTCATCGCTCGATCAGCTATCCAGCGCTGCCCGCAGTGCGATTACGACATCCACATGGGCGTCGCCGATGGGCGATGCCCTGAGTGCGGTCTGCGCCTCGACATCTCCTGCTGCATGTTTCGCAGGGCGCCCGTCGCAGGTGATGAGAAACGAGAGTCGCCCTACGCCATCTTCGGTCTGGCGGTCCCGCTGTCGCTGTCGCTGTTCGTCGTGCTTCCGATACGAATCAGCCTTGGCCTGATCGTGCTGACGTGGATCGGGGCCGTCTTGATCTTCATCTACTCGCGCAAGCCGAGGAACACGGCGCCGATGATCATTCTGGATCGCAACGGTGTGTCATTCGGGGCCCCGGGGCGCGTCAGGTTCATCCCGTGGGTCGAGGTTCAGCGCATTCGGGCCGCCGATCTCTCCGCATATGTCAAGACGAGCCGCGTCGAGCCGATCTGGCTGCCGGCGTGTTTTACGCAGGCGTATGAATGGAAACTCTTCGACGCGATGGCCGAGCGGTTGCGCAATGCGCCGGAATCGGGCGAAGTCATCCATTCGGACGATCTGTTTCAGGAATGTCTGCCGCTGTCATTACCAAGGGAGGTAAAGCCCGAACCACAGTACCTTCCTCAGAGCGCGGCCTCGGCGATCTATCTTTACGCGTCGACGGGCGTTGCCGGGGCCTTGACCATTTGGAACATCTATTACGGATTATTCGCGTTTCTCGTGCTCGGCGGAATCGCGGCAACCTACCTCGCTGTCAGGGCCTGGAAGTCGGATGAGATCAGGAAAAAGCCGGGTAACGGGGAGACGACAGAGTAGGTCGCACTCGCATTTATCGTTCGCCTCCCTGAAGTCGAGTCGCGGATGATTGTCGATCGCGTGGGACTGACAAGCTGCCCGAACTGCCGCTATGGGGTCCATCCTGGCGTGGCGCGAGATTCAGGGCGCCAACTTGGTCGACTGGCCGCGGCATTTGCGGACGACGGACGGCAATACGAATGCGATTTCCCAGCGACTGGACAGTGACAACGATGTTCGCATTTTCGAGGCAGTGCACAAGGCGCTGCGAGACGTGACGGAGAGCGCGGACGCCACGCCGTCCACTTCGCTCCGAGACGATATTGACGCAATCGCTCGTTCGACTACGGCCCCGACGACATCACAATCCAATAGCGCGCTGGTTGTCAGCGCGGCCATTCCCGCCATCACCGGAATCGTGGGATATGTCGTGATCCGATTTCGCGAGCCGGCAGGGGCGATGCTGTTGGATCTTGTCGCGCGGGCCGATGTGATCTACTCGCTGAGAAGGTCGTGGAAGTCAGACCGTGGCACAGGGGCCACAAAGGCGAATGGCTCGACGGATTGAGTCCAGGGGGCCTTCCGCGGGCAATGGCGTCGGGAGTCGGCCTATTGCCGGCTCGTTCGTCGGAGGATTGCCGGTGGCCGCTTGATTGAATAGAAAAATAAACCGCCAAACGAAACGTGGCATTTTGCGTCATATATAATGCCGGCGCCGGGTCGCTCCGGGAAGTCTCTTCGACGCGCGACATATTCGACTATTTTGACTTGTTGGTTAACGCCCTGAGGGCGCCCGCCAGTTGTAATTGGAGGTCCAGCGATGCGTACGCACGCCAACAGACGCACATTACGAATAGTCATCAGCCTGACTGCAATCACGGCCGTCGCGTGCGCCACTGGGTGCGACACGCGCGCCAAGGTCGGAATCCCCAGCAACTTCTCCATGCCCGCGACTCCGCAGAGCGAAATCCTCTCGCAGATAGAGAGCGCGGAGTTTTCGGGGCGCCTGACGCTCAGTCCTTTTGACGTCGACATTGACGGTCGCCGTCTGAAAGCCACTTCAGAATCGGAAGTAATGTTTGACCAGTTGAGATTCAACGTGGCGCCCTCGGCGGACGGAACAATAGAGGTCATGCTCAGGAGCGGAACCGTCAGTGCGGCGGGGCTTCAGGCAAGCGCAGGGCCGCTCGTCATCAAGGACCTTCAATATGACGCCCTGACCGCGTCCGCCAGCGCCGAAGTCTCCGTCGCTCGTTCCCTTCTGAATGCGGCGCTGGCGGTGCTTTTCCGACCCGATACGTCGCTCAGCGGCGAAACGCCGGTTGTCAAAGCGCTCAGGGTGAACTCGTTTCACGCCAAACTACGAGCCGAGGCCAGTGTGGATCTGGGCCGAACGACGGGGGCGGACGTGAAACTTCACTTTCCGGGCGGGGCAAAGGCGGATCTTTCCGACTCGGAATTCCAGATGGCGCCGGGCGGCGTCGCCAGACCCCTGTCCATGAGATGGGCCATTGAGGCTCCAAGCGTCCTTGTCAGTGCGGGCTCGCAGACGGACCTTCCGTTTGCGGATGTCCATCTTCGCCTCGACCTTGAGAGTTGGGACGCCGCTCGCGCGACGGGCGAACTGACCACGACATTCGGGCGAAATGCGCTGTGTGGCCCGTTGGAGACCCTCTTCAACGACGCGCCCATTCCCCATGTCGCCGGCGGTGGATCAACCGCCTCCGTTAATGACGACATCCGATTGCGTCTCGATTTCGGCGCCATGACGTTGACGGTTGACCTTCCGCGCATCAGCGTTCGCAGAGTCTCCAGTTCTCACAAGGGCCATGGGTTTGATGTAACCGCGTCCATCGACCCTGTGCATGCCGTCATCGCCCTGGATGGCCAGTCTGAGGGCCAGCCGTTCTCGACGCGGCTGAGCCTGCACAGCGGGGTCCGCATGTGTGTCGGGCAATTCACGGGGAAGAAGAGAATGGCGTTCGTCAACGTCACGATTGTCAAACCCTATGTCATCGACCCGTTTGATGTGGCGATGACCTTTGACGCCCGACTGTTCCTCCGCGAGAAGCGCCTTGTCGCTCGCATCGAGCGTTGGCGCGACCCGGCGGGGAGTCTGCATGTTGGGGCGATCGGCGACGGACCCAACGCGTGGGGCGATATCTCGCCCCTCAACACGCCGACCATCAACATGCATATCAACTACGTGGGCGCGAATGTCCCCGTCAGCAATCCGCTGCCGGGCGCGTTGAACAGCCTGAACGGCAGGGAAGTGACACTGAATCTGGAGCGACGCCCGTGAACGAGATCAGCGAGAAGCAGGCGGAACGATTTCACCAGTACTACGCGTCGACCATTACGTGGATGCGTGTCCTTCAGAGCACGCTCCTGCTGTGTGCGATCATGCTTGGAATCTCTTCGGGATCCAAACTCGGCCTCGAAGGTGTGGAGAGCTTCGTCGGTGGCCTTTTCGGCGCCGGCGCAGTGTCTGATCCCAATCAGTTCTTCATCTGGGCGCCGCGCCTTCTCTTCTCATACGCCTTGTTTTTTTCGGCGGTCTACTCTCGCAGATTGCACTATCGTAACATCTGCAGGGACATGCTCACCCGAAGCAAGAATGCTGGCTCGGATGCGGCATTACTCGACTTCAACAATGACACACGATGGCTCGTCGTTGGTGATGCATCGAAGCTGGAGATTTGCAGGTGGATCCGGCTCTCGCTCTCGGGCGCGACGGCGCTGGCGCCCCTCATTGCGTACACGTTTGTTCGCTTCAACGTAGGCGCCGGCAAGCTCCGCGAAGTCCGGAATCTTCGGCCAGATGTTCTGTCCGAATCATCGTTCTCTCATTACGTCTTGCTGGCCGCGGCCACGATCGCGTTGGCCTACGTTGTCAAGTTAGACTACCGCAGCTCCAAGGCGGTCGGCGCCCGAGATGACACCCAGGCTCGGGGTGATTCGCAGAAGCGCACGCGCAAGCGAAAGCGTAAGCGAAAATCAGGCGTCCCTCTGACAAAGGACATCTCGAAGAAGTCGATCCCGGACTCCGGGCAGGCGCATGCGCTGTTCGAGCACGTCCAGGATAAGTTAGTCAAATGGTCACAGAGGACCGTTCTCGTTGGAGTGATCCTGGGAAGCGTTTCTGTCTGGGGGGTAGTACAAGCGGCGGTGTCATCAGTCAGAGAGACCACGATCGAAGCGAGACTCGCCGCCAAGAGCGCGACCGACGAGGCAAAGAACGCGCGCAAGTTTGCCAACGACACGATAAGGCTCGAAAAAGAACTTGGAGACCTTCAGTCGAAACTCCGCATTCTCGGAGAGAAGTTCGAAGGTGAAGCGGACAGGAGCGAACGGGTCAAGGCGCAGACTGATCGCCTTAGTTCCGTCGTCACAGCAACGCAATCGAGACTGGACCGCCTTGGACCCTGGCTCAGGCTGGCCAACGCTTCTCCGCTCCTTGCCGAGTCCGAACGCCGAATAGGACAACTCAGTGTCGCGCTTGTGGATGCAACTGACGAATTGCGAGCGCTAACGCGACAAATCGCAGGGACAGAAACCAGCGAGTCTTCTCGTTCTCAGGCGGAACGCATCATTGACCAGATCTGTACGGCGACAATTCCGATTGAAAGACGCCTTGACATGGCAATCTGGCTTCTACGCCTGATCGAATTACACGGTCCGATTCGTGGGATTGATTTGACACAGTGTCTATCTGCTGTCGAAATCTCCGAATTCGACTCGCCGGAGTACAGACTGTTTCGATCTCTTGCCAAAATGCTGCTCGCGAATAAGCAGGCCGATTCACTGTTTGCATTTCTCATCCTGAAGACATCGACAAACCGACCTGCTGGGGCCCCGGCGTTTTCTCAGAAACAAATCGATTCCCTGCAAGCGAAGAGACGCGCCATTATCGAGGCGCTTATCTCGCAATCGTCGATCGATGCCCAAACTGCTGAGGCAATGAGCGCGATCCTGGCGCAGGATAATTCCGAGTACGACATCATTTTGCGATTCCTGAGCGATACCTCGCCTCGCCCCAGCATTTCACCGGAGGCGACAGAGGTCCTCGTGGCCATGTTTCACAAAGCGCTGGAGTCCGCCACCACTGAGGAGTCAGTTGGGGCAATTGCCCGCTCGCTTCAGATTATTGGCAGGCCGGCCGCATCATGCATTCCACTCCTCAATCATCGCCTGGAAGAATTCGAGAATCGACTTGGCGTACATCGTGACAGTCTCACGAGAGATCCTCGCAATATTACCTACGAAATCGCCGGCTATGGCATCAACCTCGCTGATACGGTCATCTCACTTCGAAACGCCGTGATTGAATTGCAATCTCCCGAGGAAACCTCTGTGGGCCGGCCCGGCGGCGCCGACAAGAGCGCATGGCCATCGGATGGCACGGCAACAACGGCAGAATAGACGTCGCGTTTCGAGAACGTCGCTTGTGATGTCTGGAGGTGATGATCCGGCAGACGACATTCGTGTCTGTCAACGGAATGCACCGCACGCTCCCTGCCTCTCTGCAACCCGCCCCTACGGCTTCCGCACGCCCGCCACGCGGATCGTCTTCGAGCGGGCGTATTTCTTGCCGGCGCCCATTGCGATGTTGACCGTCACTTCATACTCGCCCGGCTGCGCGTACTGATGCACGCCTGACGCGTCGTAGGATTCGCCACCGTCGCCGAAGAACCACTTCTGCTTCTTCGTCGGCGGCACACTCTCCAGCGCGTAGTAGATGGCCGTCGGGTTGGACAGGTCCCTGGGCCGCAGTGTCAGCCTCACCCAGGGGCGTTCGTCGACCACCTGTTTGAAGAACTTCCACGTGTGCCTGGGGTCGATTCGGCGATGGCTGCCCGGCATCTCCTCGCGGACGACGTACATGCCGCGATCCTGAAGCCACTTGATGCAGTCGATCGACTGATCCCGCAGCAGGTCCGACTTGCCGTACACGACTTTCACCATCTGCCAGGGGTTCAGGTCGTCCTCCGGGATGTCCAGGTAGCGAGGATCGAACGTCCCCTGTCGGATGAACAGGGCTCGGAAAACGTCGGGATGGCGCAGGCCCGTGTCGAGGACCGGGAAGGAGCCGGCCGACCAGCAGGTCATGAAGACCTGCGACTCCGCGACGGTATATCGCCGCTTCACTTCGTCGACGACGGCGAGGATCGCCCGCTCGTCTTCGCGCTGAAGGGCCATCTGCTTGTCGGGCGGCGGCGGAAAGTCCCCTCGGGCGGACTTCAGCTCAGGGGCCACGACGATGATGTCCCGATATTCCGCAAACTTGGCCCATTCCCGCATCTGGAATTCGGCCGAGTCATAGGGCCAGGTTCCGTGGCAGGCGACGACGAGCGGCCACTCCCGATCCCGCGAGTAGGTGCTGGGGACGTAGAGCAGATAGGCCCTGCCCGTGTCCTTTTCCTCGTGTTGTGCGATCGAGGCCTGTTCGGGGAGCCGCTGGGTCGGGAGGCACCCGCTCGCGGCGGAAGCCGCCGCAAACAGACCGAGAACCATGAAGTTACGACGGATTTGGATGGCCGATGGCCGCTTGCCCGCTGTCATATGCCCTCGTATACTCTGTTGTTTACCGCCTGACGCAAGTCCGACCGCGTCCGCCTGGCCCGCCTTACACAGCTCGGGAGAGTCCACGATGCCCGCCAATCTCGAAGGTATCCACATTCTTGTCGTCGATGATGATCAGGACATTCTGACCAGCGTTCGCATCGCGTACGAGAACGCGGGCGCCAAAGTCTCCATCGCGAACGACGGCGCCAAGGGTCTGGACGCGGCTCGACGGCTCGCCCCGGATCTCGTCATCCTGGACATGATGATGCCCCGCAAGAGCGGATTCGTCGTCATCGAGAGCCTCAAGCAGAACGCCCAGCCCGGCGACAAGCCCCACGTCATCATGATTACGGCCAACGAGGGCAAGCGTCACGAGGCCTACGCCCGCCATCTCGGCGTCGACGAGTACGTGAACAAGCCCTTTGCGACGGAACGGCTGATCGAAATCGCCGCCCGGCTCTTCGAGCGGGAGTACGTCGATCCTGATCGATCGCAAGTGTATTAACCACAGATTGTTAAGGCAGCCTATTCCGGAGGGCCGTCGGCGGAAATCCGTCGCCGGTCCGATTTGTGATTTGCGCCCGGGGGACTTGCAGAATCCGCCGGCCGCCGGTATCTTTCCGAGACTTCGTTAAGAGCGGTTGCGAACAAACGCGCCCCGAAGTTGAGCGCGGCGGACACGATTCAGCGCGACTGGATCTGTTCCTGGTGTAGGAGTCGGTTTCGGAATGTCGTTGACGGTTGAAAAGAAGAAGGCGTTGGTCGCGGATTACGGCCTGCACGAGAAGGACACGGGATCGCCGGAGATTCAGGTCGCCCTCCTTACCAACCGCATCGAGCAGCTCACTGAGCACCTCAAGACCCACAAGAAGGATCACGCCTCCCGGCGCGGTCTGCTCAAGATGGTCGGCGCCCGGTCCAGCCTGCTCAAGTATCTCACTCGAACGGATCGTGAGCGATATCAGAAGGTCATCGAACGGCTCGGCCTGCGCAAGTAATTGCCGGCGCCCTGGCCTGATGACTTCGTTGTCTCCCGCTCTCCGTCCCCGTCCTACACACATGGTACGTCGACTCAACCCGACCGCATGAAGCCTGCGGATCGGGTGAACGTACATTCACGGCCGGACACGATGGTCTCGCAACCTGGACTGACACGCGACGACACCTCCGGCCGACGAATAAAGCAGGCAAGACAGCAAAAAGAGACGTAAGACGAATTTCAGATCAGTTGGAGTAATGCAAGCGATGGCAGCACATGTCGTAGAACGGGAAATCGGGGGTCGAACGCTAAGGCTCGAAACGGGCAAGATCGCCAAGCAGGCCGCCGGCGCCGTCATGGTCACGTACGGCGATTCGATCGTCCTTGCGACGGTCGTCTCCGCGGATCCTCGAGAGGGAATCGACTTTTTCCCGCTCTCAGTGGACTATCGAGAGAAGATGTACGCCGCCGGCAAGTTTCCCGGCGGTTTTTTTAAGCGCGAAGCGCGCCCCAGCACCAAGGAAATCCTCACGATGCGCATGACGGATCGACCGATCCGTCCGCTCTTCCCTGACGGCTATCGCAATGAGGTCCAGATTCAGACGATGGCCCTCTCGTCGGACCAGGAAAACGATCCCGACATTCTTGCGATGATCGGCGCCTCGGCCGCCCTGGCCGTCAGCCCGATCCCGTTCATGGGACCGACGGGCGCCGCCCGTATCGGCCGAACGCCGGAAGGCGAGTACATCGTCAATCCGACGATGTCGCAGCGGGCCGAGAGCGATATCGAAGTCCTCGTCGCGGGTCACGGTGAAGCCGTGAACATGATCGAGGCGTCGGGCCTGGAAGTGCCGGAAGACGTGATGGCCGACGCCATTGCCGCCGGCTTCGAGGCCGTGAGGGAAGTCGTCGAGCTGATCAGCGAGCTCGTCGAGAAGGTCAGACCCGTCAAGACGGAATTCGAGTCCGGCAAGGACGCGTCGCTGCCCGGCAAGGTCCGTGAGCTCTGCGACAAGTACGACCTGAAGGGCGCCCGCTACCAGAAGGACAAGGCCACGCGCAAGGCCGCCGTCAAGGAAGTCGAAGAGAAGGTCATCGGCGAGCTCTGCCCTGAAGGCGCGGATGACCTGGCCTGGACGCGCGGCGATGTCTGGGAAGAAGTCCACAAGCTCGAAGAGCACTTCTACCACATGATGGTCATGGAGACCGACCAGCGCCCCGACGGCCGCGGCTGCAAGGACATCCGCGAGATCGAGATCGAAGTCGGCTGCCTGCCCCGCGTCCACGGTTCGGCGCTCTTCACGCGCGGCCAGACGCAGGCGATGGTCGTGACGACGCTCGGCACCAAGCGGGACGAGCAGTTCATCGACGATCTCGTCGAGGAATACAACAAGAAGTTCCTCCTGCACTACAACTTCCCGCCGTTCTGCACGGGTGAAGCCAAGCGCATCGGCGCCGTCAGTCGTCGCGAAATCGGCCACGGTAACCTCGCCGAGCGCGCCCTGCAGGCCGTCATCCCGATGCCCGAGAAGTTCCCCTACACGATTCGACTCGTCAGCGAGATCATGGAGTCCAACGGCTCCAGCTCGATGGCCAGCGTCTGCGGCGGAACCCTCGCCCTGATGGACGCGGGTGTGCCGATTCGCCATCCCGTCGCCGGTATCAGCATCGGCATGGTTCACGACGAGAAGGGCGGCTACAAGCTGATCACGGACATCCTTGGTGAAGAGGACCACTTCGGCGACATGGACTTCAAGGTCGCCGGAACGCAGGTCGGCATTACGGCCATCCAGCTCGACCTCAAGGCCAAGAGCATCACGCAGCAGCAGATCGTCGAGACGCTCGCCCAGGCCAAGGACGCACGAATGCAGATCCTCAAGCAGATGCTGACGATCATCCGCAAGCCGCGCGAGGAAATCAGCCAGTTCGCCCCGCGAATGCTCACGATCAAGGTCGACCAGGACAAGATCGGCAAGATCATTGGTCCGGGCGGCAAGGGCATCAAGGCGATCGAGGCCGACACGGGCGCCAAGATCGACATCGACTCCGACGGCACGGTCAGCATCTCCTCGACCGACGCGAAGGGCGCCCAGGCGGCCTACGACATCGTCGAGCAGATCTCCGAGGGCGTGAAGATCGGCCGCATCTACCATGGCCGCGTCAGCGCGATCAAGGACTTCGGCGCCTTCGTCGAAGTCGCGCCCGGCCTGGATGGTCTCTGCCACATCAGCGAACTCTCCGACGACTACGTCCAGAAGGTGACGGACGTGTGCAATGTCGGCGACGAGCTGGATGTGAAGGTCATCATGATCGACGATACGGGTCGCATTAAGCTCTCCCGCAAGGCCGTCCTTCTCGAAGAGAAGGGCATCTCGCCGGAAGAAGCCGCCGCACAGGAGCCCGCGGGCGCCGCGGCCGGCGGTGGTAACGGCGGCGACGATCGACCTCAGCGACGCGGCGGTGGCGGCGGTGGCGGCCGGGGTGGTCGCGGCGGCCGCGGTGGTCGCGGTGGCGCTGGTGGCGGCCGAAATCGCGAAGACTGATCGCGCTGCGGCGCAAAGTGACGTTTTAGCAAGGACGCCGAATCGCTTCGGCGTCCTTGTTTCATAATGAACCCCCGGTAACTCGGCGGCGGCGGCGCTGCGAATCGTGCGACTCGCCACTATCATGCGCGAGTCGGTCAGAGTGACCGCTCGATTCGGCCCGACGGCGCCGCTCTCGGATCTTTGTTTGGAACCGTATGGATATTCGCAACATCGCCATCATCGCACACGTCGACCACGGAAAGACGTCGCTTGTCGACTGCATGCTCCGACAGAGCGGTCTGTTCCGCGAGAACCAGGATTCGCCCGATCTGATCATGGACTCCAATCCGCAGGAGCGTGAACGCGGCATCACGATTCTCGCGAAGAACTGCTCCGTGCGATGGGGGGACACGAAGATCAACCTCATCGACACGCCGGGCCACGCCGACTTCGGCGGCGAAGTCGAGCGCGTCCTGAAGATGGCGGACAGCTGCCTGCTCGTCGTCGACGCCTTTGAGGGACCGATGCCGCAGACGCGCTACGTCCTCTCCAAGGCCTTTGGCTATCACCTGCGACCGATCGTCGTCATCAACAAGATCGATCGTCCCGACGCCAGGCCGGCGGAAGTCCTCAGCGAAGTGCTTGAGCTCTTCATCGATCTCGGATGCGACGAGGAATTCCTCGAGTGCCCCGTCATTTACTCCAGCGCGAAGGAGGGCTTCGCCCGTAAGTCGCTCGACGACACGAACAACGATGTCGCGCCGCTGCTCGATGAAATCATCGCCAGCGCCCCGCCTCCCGGCGGCGATTCCTCGGCCCCTGTGCAGACGCTCATCACGACGCTCGATTACAGCGACTACGTGGGTCGCATTGGTATCGGGCGCGTCTTCGAGGGCACGCTGAACGTCGGCCAGAAAGTCTGCCTCATCTCGCGCGACGGGCATCGCAGCACGGAGACGGTCACAGGACTGTTCACGTTCGACGGCCTGAAGCACGCCGCCTCCAAGCAGGCGCCGGCGGGTGAGATCGTCGCCATCACGGGCATCGAGGAAGTCGGCATCGGCGATACGATCGCCGACCTGGACGACCCGCATCCGCTGCCGATCGTCTCCATCGACGAACCGACGCTGACGATGGTCTTCCGCATCAACGACTCGCCATTCGCCGGTCGCGAAGGCAAGTTCATGACGACGCGACATCTTCGCGATCGCCTGGAAAAGGAGCTTCGCACCAACGTCGCCCTGCGCGTCGAGGACCTGCCGCAGAAGGACTCCTTCCGTGTCTCGGGCCGTGGTCTGCTCCATCTCGGCGTCCTGATCGAATCCATGCGGCGCGAGGGATACGAACTGCTCGTCGGCAAGCCGAAGGTCATCTATCGCGAGATTGGTGGCAAGAAGTGCGAGCCGATCGAGTACCTGACGGTCGACGCGCCCAACAGCGCGACGGGCGCCGTCATCGAGCTTGTCGGCGGACGCCGCGGCGAGATGATCAAGATGGAGCCGCGCGAGAGTTTCACGCACCTGGAATTCACGATCCCCGCACGCGGCCTGATCGGTCTTCGGACGCGCATGCTCAATGCGACGCGCGGCGAGGCGATCATGCATCACACGTTCTATGAGTACGAACACCTGCGCGGCAGCATCCCGGGTCGGGCCAACGGCGCGATGGTCTCGGGCGAAACGGGTCGCGTGACGGCCTACGCCATACAGAACCTGACGGATCGCGGCGTGATGTTCGCCAAGCCGGGCGACGAGGTCTACCGCGGCCAGCTCGTCGGCGAGCACTGCAAGGACGACGA
>Ga0116151_10000048_pt1 | contig 100272 bp, 76 predicted proteins | sample AD_UKC117_MetaG_FD_89893 | JGI IMG/M metagenome (GOLD analysis project Ga0116151, IMG submission 89893) | Active sludge microbial communities of municipal wastewater-treating anaerobic digesters from Hong Kong - AD_UKC117_MetaG | ecosystem: Engineered > Bioreactor > Anaerobic > Digestate...
TTAAAATATTATCCGTATTTTTCATCCTGGAAGTGGTGCTAGTTTTGTTTCTTTTTTTGTTTCAACAGCTTGAAAATAAACATTCTACACCACTTTTGCAATTTATTATATTAGATTTTTAGGATATATTAAATAATTTTAATGACAATGTTTTCTTAAGTCAAAGATTAAAGCAAGGTCATGCAACCGAAATAATGACAAAAGAAGATTGTTGTAGACAACAAACAGACTATATGGGTTGCGTCGATTGTACTCTCGATTATTTTCATATAAACAAATGGTATATGCAGGCTGCTTTGTTTATGTATGCAACAGATGCTATTGGAGCTCTTTACATTTCCTGTATTGGAGCTGGTCCAAACGCATGGTGCTAATTAAAAATTACATCCCTAGATATTTTACCACTTAGGGATTTTATATACTGTTCACAAAAAGAAAAAAAATGAAATCACTTAAAAAAATTATATTATTTATAATACCCAAACGAATTGATTATTCAGTATGGTTTGCTCCTTTTGCTATTGGGATTGGCATATATGGTTGTTTTCAGGATTACACTAACATTGGAATTGGTGCAATTTTAGGAGGAGTTCTTCTTGTTTCTTCTTATTTTTTAAAGCGTTGGATATTAAAAAAGGGGTAATAATGCTTTACCTCATATAAATCCGTGTTTAACAAACACAATCTAAAACAATAATACCTATGAGCAATGATGAAGTAGTTTCGTTATGGCCCGAACTAGAGTGGATCAGCGACCCTGACCTGCGGGAGAATACTGCCCGCGTATGGCAGTTGGCCTTCGAAAAGAGTGTGCTTACCCCCGGTGACCTGAAAAGAATCCCCTTCACTCTGTTGGCCGGTCCCGGCCTGAAGGTCACCTTCATGGACCACAAACGGTCGGTGGTCCACATCGCCCGCGATGCCGGAAATACCATCAATGCCATGTACCACGGGGAACTTCCTGTCAACATGGACATGCTCATTGCCGGGGCCATTCTTGCTGACGTGGGCAAACTGCTGGAATATGAACTGGACCAAAACGGAAATGCCGTCCAGGGAAAATATGGCCAGTACCTCCGCCACCCCTTCAGCGGGGTCTCCCTGGCAGAACAGTGTGGCATCCCGCCGGAAGTGTGTCACATCATAGCCACCCATGCCGGGGAAGGCGACCTGGTGAAACGCACTACCGAAGCCTACATCGTCCACCATGCCGACTTTATGACCTTCCTTCCCTTTAAATCGAGACTAACCGTTTAAGAAGATTAGAAGGTCAGAAGATCAGAAGATTAGAATAAATAAATCATAGAGATGATGACGATTATTGAGAAGATAATAGCGCGGCACAGCGGACGGGAGAAGGTGGTGCCGGGAGAAATCGTGGATGTGCACATTGATGTGCGGCTGGCCCGCGACTTCGGGGGTGCCAACGTGGTCAAAAACTTGGTTGACAACGGTCTGCGGATCGCCGACCCTGCAAAGACCTGGTTTACCTTCGACTGCAATCCCACGGGATCGGACCAGAAGTATGCCGCCAATCAGCAGAGCTGTCGCATTTTTGCCCGCGAGCACCAGATTCCCGTCTATGACCTCAACAGCGGTATCGGCACACACCTGGCCATTGACCTGGGACTTGCCCACCCAGGCGATACGCTGGTGTCGACCGACTCCCATGCCAACATCCTGGGGGCCATCGGCTGCTTCGGCCAGGGCATGGGCGACCGCGATATCGCCGCCGTCTGGTCACGGGGCGCCGTCTGGTTCAAGGTACCCCCCTCCGTGAAGATCACCCTCGCGGGGAAACGCCCCGGCAGCCTCCACGCCAAGGATATCGTCCTTAACCTCCTGCACCGCTTCGGGGCCAACAGCCTTCTGGGTTATGCCGTCGAAATCGACGGGGATGAGGCCGACCGGCTGACCCTCGATGAACGGATCACCATCTCCTCCATGGCTACTGAAATGGGCGCCATCGCCCTCTTCTTCACCCCCAACGAGGAGATCCTCACTTATTGCTATCAACGGTCAGGGCGTGAATTCTCCCCCGTTTTCGCCGATCCGGAAGCCAGCTACGAAAAAACCTTCACCCTCGACCTGGCGGAATTCCTCCCGGCGCTCTCCCTTCCCGGAAAACCCCACGATGTGGTCCCGGTACAAGAGGTCAAAGGCCGAAAAATCGACTCGGTCTTTATCGGAAGCTGCACCAACGGCAGGATGGAAGACCTGCGGCTGGCGGCATCCCTTCTCAAAGGCAGGAAAGTGGCCCCCGGTGTGGTCCTTAAGATCGTCCCGGCTACCGACGAGATCTGGAACAGTTGTCTCGAGGAGGGGTTGCTGGCCATCTTCAAAGAGAGCGGCGCCCTGGTGAGCAATGCCGGATGTGCCGGATGCGCCTCGGGACAGGTCGGACAAAACGGTCCGGGTGAGGTGACGGTCAGCACCGGCAACCGCAATTTCGCCGGGAAACAGGGCAAGGGAGAGGTCTATCTGGCCTCTCCGGCCACGGCAGCTGCTTCCGCCATTGCAGGATTCATCACCACCGCCGCGGAAATTCCGGAGATACCCGCCCTCTTCGGAACTGTTCCGAAGGAAGCCGCTCACCCGGGCGTCAATCCGGACGGTGGCAATGCTACATCTTCCGGAGGCACAGAAACAGCAGCTTCAGGAACTTCCGCGTCACTTGAGAGCCACGCCGGGGATTCCGGAGGGGAAAAACGGAAACCGACCCTTCTTGAAGGGAAGGTCTGGCTGGTGATGGAAGACAACATCGACACCGACATGATTTTCCACAACCGCCACCTGGCCATCACCGAACTGGCCGATATGGGCGCCCATGCCTTCGGCAACCTGAAGGGGTTTGAAGATTACGCCTCCCGCTCTGAGCCGGGCGACATCATTCTCACCGGGAGCAACTTCGGGGCGGGCAGCTCGCGCCAGCAGGCCGTCGACTGTTTCCGCGCCCTGGGCAACCAGGCCATTATCGCCCGCTCTTTCGGGGCTATCTATGAACGCAATGCCATCAATGCCGGATTTCCCATCCTCACCTGTGACGACTTCTCACCACTCCAACTGAAACAACGCGACCGGGTTCTTCTCGACCTGGAGAAAAGCACCCTCAAAAACCTTGAAAACGGCATGGAGATAAGCCTGAATCCCTTCTCTCCCGTGCAGATGCAGATTTACCAGGCGGGAGACCTCTTAAAGATTAGAGGATTAGAAGATTAGAGGATTTGAAGAAGTGCTAATTTGAAAATGAACATATGTGTGGAAAGACATTTGCTGAGAGAGTATTGGGAGGAGCGGCGGGCGCAATTGTGTTCCGCAAGCCCGACTTGGTGTTGTCGCACGACAATACCGCCAGCATCGAAAAGATTTTCAGGAAGATGAAAGGGGAACAGCCCTTTGATCCTTCGCGGCTGGTGATCACCCTTGACCACAACGCCCCGCCCACCAATGCCAAGCTGGCCAACGACTACCAGCAAATCAGGCAGTTCGTGAAAACCACGGGAGTTTCCCGTTTCCACGATGCCGGTGAGGGGATCTGCCACCAGTTGATGAGCCAGTATGCCCGTCCGGGCATGATTGTCGTGGGCAGCGACAGCCACACCTGCACGGCCGGGGCTCTCAATGCCTTTGCCGCCGGCATCGATCGCACCGAAACTGCATGCATCTGGAAAACCGGGGAGACCTGGTTCCGGGTGCCCGACAGCCTGAAAGTCACCCTTACAGGAAAACTGCCTCCCGGAGTCTTCGCCAAGGATATCGCCCTGTACCTCATCGGCAGGATCACGGCCGAAGGTGCCGACTACCTCTCGGTGGAATTCCACGGCGACGGGGTAGCCACCCTCACCATCGACGACCGGATGACCATTGCCAACCTCGCCTCCGAAATGGGTGCCAAGAACTGTGCTTTCCCACCTGACGAGATCCTTCGCGATTTTTTGGGAGAAGCAAATGCGGGAGTGTGGGCCGATACAGATGCCCAGTATGTGAAGGAGATCACCCTTGACCTGAACACCCTCTTTCCGGTGGTTTCAGCTCCACATCAGGTCGACCACGTCAAAGCGGTCGATGAGGTGGCTGGTACGCCCATCCAGCAGGCACTAATCGGCACCTGCACCAACGGCAGGCTTAGCGACCTGCAGGTGGCCGCCGGAATCCTCCGGGGGAAAAAAATCGCCCCCGGGGTTCAGCTCCAGGTGATCCCCGCCTCGCGGGAGATCTACCTCGAGGCCATCCGCAGCGGCCTGGCCGAAATCTTCCTTCAGGCGGGGGCCTCCATCCTCACCCCCTCCTGCGGCCCCTGTTTGGGTACCGGCCAGGGGATCCCCGCCGACGGGACCACCGTCATCTCCACCGCCAACCGCAACTTTTTGGGCCGCATGGGCAACAAAAATGCCGCCATCTACCTCGCCTCACCCGCCACGGTGGCCCTCTCTGCCCTCGAAGGAAAAATCACCTCTCCGGCACCCGGAAACCATCACTCCCCCGCCAGCAAAAAAACAGCACCAACTGTTACCATCCCCCCCGGCGACAACCGCCGCCACAACGGAGTGTGGAACTACACCGATGCCGACAACCTCAACACCGACCTGATGTTCGCCGGTAACCTCACCTACGAAATCAACAGCTCGGAACCTGAAAAAATTCTTCCCCACCTCTTCAAAGGATTCGACCCGGCATTTGCAGATGCCGTCAAAAATGGCGATATTGTGATCGCCGGGGAGAATTTCGGGTGCGGAAGCTCGCGTGAGCACCCTGCGGTCGGACTTTCATACGCGGGAGTCAAGGCTGTCATCGCCCGGTCGGTGAACAGGATATTTTTCCGGTCGGCCATTAACCAGGGACTGACCCTGCTTGTGCTTCCGGAAGCCGTCAAAGCCTACCGACCCGGCGACCCGGTCACCGTCAGCCTCCGAGAGGGAGTGGTCACTATCGCCGGACAGGAATTCCGGTTCAATCCCCTCCCGGCCAAACTGATGAAGATCCTCGAAAAGGGAGGATTGGTAAAAGCACTTAATTACCAATAAATTCCATGAAATTCAATTTTGTCTACCATGGTAAAGAATAAGACAATTCAAGTAAAGGGTTCAGAAATAACCATTTTCCAAGGTGAATTTTATGACTATATATCGTTGACTGACCTGGCAAAATACAAAGACACTGAACATACAGATGATATCATTAAAAACTGGATGCGTAATCGCAATACATTGGAACTATTAGGATTTTGGGAAACATTATACAATCCAGATTTTAAACCCGTCGAATTCGACGGGTTTAGAAAACAAGCCGGCTTAAATAGCTTTGTAATGACCCCTAAAAAATGGATAGAATCAACCAATGCAATTGGTATTATCTCAAAATCAGGGCGATATGGAGGCACTTTTGCCCACAAAGACATTGCTTTTGAATTTGCTTCATGGATTTCCATTGAGTTCAAACTCTATGTCATTAAAGAATTCCAGCGGCTTAAAGATGATGAAAACGACAGATTAAAACTAAACTGGAGTTTTCAACGGACACTCGCTAAGGTTAATTATCACATCCACACTGATGCCATCAAAATGAACTTGATACCTTCGGAATTGACAAAAAAACAAATTTCATTTGTTTATGCTGACGAAGCTGATATTTTGAATATGGCATTATTTGGAAAGACTGCTTTGCAATGGCATGGTGAAAACCCAAACGCACAAGGAAATATCCGTGATTTTGCAACCATCGAACAATTGGTGGTTCTATCCAATTTGGAAAGCATAAATGCGATGCTCATTCATCAGGGGTTTCCTCAAGCTGAACGTCTCGCAAAACTTAACCAAATAGCTATTTCTCAAATGAACTCTTTACTGAAGCATCAGAAATCAATCGATAAATTGAAATGAAAAACGGATTAAGGAAATTGTTCGGTAAAACAAGCAGGAAATTTCTCCTATTCTCTGAAACAAGCTAAAACTTAATTTATATGATTACTGATTTCAATGAAGTACTGTTGCAACTGGGCATTGACAAGGTCAATCCCGGAATGTGTACGGGCACGGTCTGGCAGGAGTGCGCCGGAGACCTGCTGACCTCCTTTTCCCCTGCCGACGGCAAAGAGATCGCCGCTGTCAGGCAGGCGACCCTCGAAGATTATAATCATACGGTTGAACTGGCCCGGAAGGCCTTCACCCAATGGCGAAAAATTCCCGCCCCCCGCCGGGGTGAGGTAGTCCGCCAGATTGGCCTGGAACTCCGGAATTACAAGGAGCCCCTGGGCCGGCTCGTGAGCTATGAAATGGGCAAGATTTACCAGGAGGGACTGGGCGAGGTGCAGGAAATGATTGACATCTGCGACTTCGCGGTCGGGCAGTCACGTCAGCTCTACGGTTTCACCATGCAGAGCGAACGCCCCGGTCACCGCATGTACGACCAGTACCATCCCCTGGGGATCGTCGGCGTGGTGTCGGCCTTCAACTTCCCGGTGGCCGTATGGGCATGGAACGCCATGATCGCCCTGATCGCCGGCGATGTGGTCCTCTGGAAACCCTCCTCCAAGGTACTCCTCTGCGCCATCGCCGTCCACAAGATCGTGGCGAAGGTGCTAAAAGAGAACGACGTTCCGGAGGGAGTTCTCAACCTGGTGGCCACCAGCTCGAAATACCTGGGCGACGACATGTTTGCCGATCCCCGCATCCCGCTGATCTCCTTCACCGGATCGACGAAAATCGGCAAAAAGGCGGGCCGCCTGATCGGTGAACGCCTCGGCAAGTCCATCCTGGAACTGGGCGGCAACAACGCCATCATCATCACCCCCAAAGCCAACCCTGAACTGGCCCTGCGTGCCGTCATCTTCGGGGCAGTAGGCACCTGCGGCCAGCGGTGCACCTCCACACGGAGGATCATCCTCCATGAATCGCTCTTCGACGACTTCAGCCAGAAACTGGTCAAAGCCTACCAAAGTCTGAAAATCGGCCATCCCCTTGACCCGGCTACCCATGTGGGGCCTCTCATCGATTGCGGGGCGAAGAAAACCTTTCTTGAAGCCGTGGCCCGTGTCAAAGCCGAAGGCGGTAAAATCCTCTGCGGCGGAGAAGAACTCAAAGGAGAAGGCTTTGACTCTGGATGCTATGTAGTTCCGGCCATCGCCGAAGCGGAAAACCACTATTCAATCGTGCAGGAAGAAACCTTTGCCCCCCTGCTCTACCTTATCAGATACCGTACCCTCGACGAAGCCATTGCCCTCCACAACGCGGTACCCCAGGGTCTCTCGTCGGCCATCTTCACCACCGACCTCCTCGAAGCCGAGCAGTTCCTCTCCGGGGCAGGCTCCGACTGCGGCATCGCCAATGTCAATATCGGCACTTCCGGGGCGGAAATTGGAGGTGCCTTCGGGGGAGAGAAGGATACCGGCGGTGGCCGTGAATCGGGTTCCGACGCCTGGAAAGCCTACATGCGCCGACAGACCAACACCATTAATTACAGTACGGATTTACCTCTGGCACAAGGCATTAAGTTTGATCTGTAAATATTGAAAACGAATAGAGCATGAGAATCGGACTCATCCGAGAAGGTAAGGTGCCGCCCGATAAAAGGGTGCCCTTCACGCCGGAGCAGTGCCGCCATATCCTGGACCATATGCCCGGAACAGAGATGGTGGTACAGCCCTCCCCTATCCGCTGCTTCAGGGATGAAGAATACCAGCGCCTGGGCATCCCTGTGCAGGAAGATCTTTCGGAGTGCGACGTTCTGATGGGGGTTAAGGAAGTACCCCTCGCGGAACTGATCCCCGGGAAGACCTACTTTTTCTTTTCGCACACCATCAAAAAGCAGCCTCACAACCGGGAGCTCCTCCGTGAGGTGGTCCGCAAGGACATCCGGCTCGTCGATTATGAAGTGCTCACCGACCGCAGCGGAATGCGGATCATCGGCTTCGGCCGTTTTGCCGGCGTGGTGGGGGCCTACAACGGTTTCAGGGCGTGGGGTCTCCGCCACAAACTCTGGGCGCTGAAACCTGCCTGGCAGTGCCGCAACATGGAAGAACTGACCGCGGAACTGACCGCCGTGAAACTGCCTCCCCTGCGGATTGCCGTCACCGGCGGAGGCAGGGTCGCTGGAGGCGTCCTGGAACTCATGAATGCCGCCGGCATCCATTCCCTTACCCCTGACGAATACCTTTCCGGAGAAAAAAGCCACCTTCCGGTATTCGTCCGCCTCGACCCTGGCGACTACAACGAACACAAGGAAGGGCGCCCCTTCGACCTGCTCCACTTCTTCAACCATCCCACGGAGTACAGGGGCACCTTCCGCCGTTTTCTGCCCCATACCGACCTGCTCATAGGCGCCGCCTTCTGGGATCCGAAGGCCCCGGTCCTCTTCTCCCCGGAAGATACCCGCCACCCCCACTTCAGGATTCGCACCATCGCCGACATCACCTGCGATATTGACGGGTCGATTCCTACCACCCGGCGGTCTTCTTCTATCGCTGATCCCTTCTATGACATCCATCCCGGAAGCTTTGACATCCATCCCCCTTTCTCGGGAGAAGAACACATTACCGTGATGGCCGTCGATAACCTGCCCTGCGAACTGCCTGTCGACGCCTCCCACGATTTCGGGAAAAACCTGATGGACAAGTTACTTCCCAGCCTCCTGGGCAACGACCCCGATCAGATCATCGAAAGGGCTTCCATCACCCGAAACGGCCGGCTAACGGAGAAATTCGCCTATCTGCAGGATTACCTGGACCAAAAACCCAATGAGTAATCCTTAATCAATTTCGTTTAGTTATTGACTAACTGAATATTTTTTAAAATTTATCAAGTTACACCTTAATGATTTTCAATTTCGTCTGTATGTTTTGTCCCATCTTTCGATTTCCCATATTGAATAGTTAGCACCTTGTTGACAAATTAACTCATTCCCAAATATAATAGGATTATTCGCAATGGTAGGATTTACCAAACAATCTGCCACATTCCCATTCCCGTTTAAATAATAATGCATTCTATTGACTTGACAAATTGTTAATGCACACTGACAGGCATTATAATCCATCATATTGTTCGAGGGTATAGCACAATTCCCATTATTTGGTTCATTTACATTCCAACAATTTGGGTTATTGGGTGTATCATTACACTTATCTATCCAATCCCAAGTATGGAATAAACCAAGGGTATGTCCTAATTCATGTGCAAGTGTATTTGCAACTGACCATGTATTATTTTGTAAAAAGCCAGCATAAATACCCGACAATGTAATCCATGACTTATCACCAATTCCACTAGCTCTTCCCTTTCCCCCATTATTCTCGCAAATGAAAATATGAATAGAATTACTCTTAAAATCCACTTCAGATTTGTTAGTAACATAAGTTGCAAATAAATTATTGCCAAATTCTTCTGTTTGTTGGTAATTCCATGCGAAATCGCTTTGCCAGAAATACACATTTGCAAGGCTAAATCTTATTCTCGTATCCTGTATGTATGGCGAGCTTGTTTGAAGATTCATCGAGGTTGTATTTGAAAATTTAGAATTTAAAAATCCCATTAATGTGCTTTGTAAGTAATTTAATTGCTCTGATGAATCTTGAAAATTTCCAGTGCCATCTGTCTTTTGCATTATGTGAAATGTAATCCTTACATATTTTACTGGGGTATTATTAGGATTAACAGGACTGTATATATTCCAGTCGTCGCACTCTGCAGACTTAAGCTCGACTTCAATTTGTGGTGTATAGCACTGACCTCCTACGGCTTGACATAGAAAAATAAAGACAGAGAAAAATATTCTAAATTTCATAATTTTAGTTTTAGAGTTTAATTATTTTCCTTACTATTATATTATCACCAATAAATATTCTCATAAAATGAACTCCTGAATCTATCTTAGAAATATCAATTTTGGTGATATTAGAAACATTGCTTTTTTTGATAACCACAACTCCCTTTAAATCATATATCTCAAAACATGCTGTAGAATTTGACTTATTTTTAAAAAATAACTCATTACTGCATGGGTTTGGATAAATACTTACCTCTCGGTCCATATTGTTATTAAACAACACGTTATAAACTCTATAATACTCACATGAATCATAACGACTGTTTTTGTAGGAGATCACACTGTCATTATAACATAACAATTCATTTGGACATTCAGAGTCACAGGCAAGTTGACTAATGGGAAAGAAGAATTTGATATTTCCAAGTGTTTCTATGACTTCACCGGCAAAGTTAAATTCATTTCCAGTACCCAATGCCTCTCTAATTACTTGAACCTTTAGCACTTTACCACTTGGTGATAAATAAGTACCCACCGAATCAACCACTAACATTAAGGAGTCTAACGTTCTGTTATTATCTATTTTCGTGATAATTTTAATGGTATCGCCTACATTTTTGTTAAAATCGTATAATAAACAAAAGCTACCATTCATATATCTGTATACTCTATTTTCAGCTACATTATTATAGATGTATTGGGTTACATAATTATAATTCTCATGTTTGGCAGATGATATACTCCATTGTTTGATCACACTGCATTTTTTATTTTGAATCAATGTATCTTTAATCGACTTCATAAAATAGGTACCATAATTGGGAAGTATACCTTCACGGTATATATAATGCCATTCAGCACCAATAGGAGCCCAATCGATCTGAGAAAGTGCATTTATAGCTATTAATAAATTAATAGTCAGTAATATAATTATTTTCATTTCGTCAATATCATTTGTTTAGTATCAACTATACCCCCATCACATACAAGGCTATATAGGTACATGCCTGCATTGAATTCGTAACCATCAACTACAATGCTGCCTCGGTTTCGCTGAATAACTGAAAAGGATTTTAAAAGTGTACCAGTCATGTTGCATAAGTAAATTTGAGCCTTATTCACCGATTCAGGGATCTCAAAATATATAGTTGATTGCATGTTAAACGGATTAGGTATATTTTGGTATAGTTTAGCATCAATTGTGCTATTGCCTAAATCATTAACATTAATTTCTGCACTTTTAGGTTTGTAACAACAGTTCAATTCTATATAACTTAATCGATTATTTTGTTCATCAATTATTGTCTGTTGTATTTTCAATGCTTCAATCAAATATGGAATTAATTCTATATATGCTACACCTTTTTCACCTTTATCATTTAAATATACCATATCGGGAAATATTTTCTCAATTTCTTGAGCAACAAACCCACTATGCATCTTTTTTTCGTTTTTATCATCTAGTTTCGAATTGTATGTTATCCCCCTCAATTGCTTCAGTTTTAGGATTGGTTCCTGGATATTATTTATGTTATATTTTAATATCGAATCTGAATAAAACACCCGGTGTTACTCCAAACATTTCCATTTCCAAAAACAGCAAATGTTCTATTACCATCAAACCAGGAACTAAATGCTATTGCATCCGCTCTATTAACATAAGATTTAATTGCTTCACCCCAGCCAAACGAGAAGTTTGCATCACTTCGCAACGTAACACCATCATCTGCATATAAATTTATAGTGGCACCAGAATTAGCAAAATTACCTCCAACTTGAACTCTTCCAGTGCTTAAAACTTTCAACTGGGAGAATGACGAAAAGTTTAGTAAAATTAGTCCCACGGCGAAAAACAAATTTTTCATAATTTGTGATTTTTAAGGATTAATATCTGGATAAAATAATAGTTCTATAAATTTAAAATACTTTTTGCTTTGCAAGATTTAATCCTAACGAATTTAATAAATACCTATACAAGTAGGAATGGATTAAATAATTATTAGCGAATTTTTGTAAATAGAATACAATATGTGTTCTGATCAACAATTTAACATTTGCACCAATTTTAGCAAATAATTATATAAATATACATGACAAAAGTCATTTACTTGATGTTTCGAGAAGAAAATTCAATTAACATAATGCATTAATGTCCATTATTATTATTAAAATGGCTCTTATCTATTAAATGCACAGTATGCTAACTCCTCAAAACCTTGTCGCCAATTTGAATTTTGTTCTTTTATATTCAGGTACAAATTTGCACAGGAATGAACGTCGGCAAAAATGTTTTCGCACAAATTCATAACTAATGATGCTTATTTGCAGGTAAAATTCATCATCTGCAAATATATACGCCAATGGATGATTTAAAAACGTTCTCTGAACAGATTGATTTCATCCACCTTGACATGGGTACATCTTTCATGATGATCAAAGTTGATTCTGGTATTACCATGTCTATACTGGCATTTAACATGTATCAATGGTTTGCCCAATATAAATCTTATCTTTGACAGAGCTAATTTATCTTTATATGCACCCATTTATTTACCTTTTAAATTCGGTATAAAAATATAATCATTAACTAACAACAATTTAAGTAAGACAAACATGATTCCTCGAATACAAAAGCAGCTATGATAATAGCTCCATGCGAATTGAATTTCAGCAGGGCAGAAAGGAGCCTCTTCCATGGGCTGGATGCTCTATTATGGACTTCACTTCGGTTAAGTACTGAAGAACAAATCATAAAATCACAGATAGTCAAATGGTAAAAATTCTGATTCTCGGGGCCGGACTCTCCTCTAACTCCCTGATCGCCTTTCTGGAGAAAGAGGCCGCGACGCATCAGTGGCAGATCACGGTCGGAGACCGGGACCAGGAACTGGCCCGCAGTAAGGTGACTCCCCCCACCCGGACCATCGGGGTGAACATCCACGACGATCATCAGATGGATCAGGAAGTGTCAGCCGCCGACCTGGTGATCTCCATGCTGCCTGCCCGGTTCCACCCTGTGGTGGCCCGCTGCTGCCTGAAAAATAAAAAGTCGCTGATTACCGCCTCTTACGAATCGGCTGAAATGAAACAGATGGAGGAGGAGGTCAAAGCCGCCGGATTGCTCTTCCTCAACGAGATGGGCCTCGACCCGGGTATCGACCACATGTCGGCCATGCAGGTCATCGAGCGCATAAAAAGTGAAGGGCACCGGCTCACCGCCTTTGAGTCGTTCACGGGCGGACTGGTAGCGCCGGAATCGGACGACAACCCCTGGCACTATAAGTTCACCTGGAATCCCACCAACGTGGTGCTAGCCGGATGGCCCGGACCGGCGGTCTTCCTCCAGTGCGGAAGACTCAAATACATCCCTTACAGCCGCCTCTTCCGCCGTACCGAATACATGGACATCGAAGGGTTCGGCCGCTTTGAAGGCTACGCCAACCGCGACTCCCTCAAATACCTCGACAAATACAACCTGCAGGGCATCCAGACCATCTACCGCGGCACCCTCCGCCGCCCCGGATACTCACAGGCATGGAACATCTTCGTCCAGCTCGGCGCTACCGACAACTCCTACGTCATGCTCAACGAGGAGGAAATGACCCACCGCGAGTTCATCAACTCCTTCCTCTACTACCACCCCCACGATTCAGTGGAAGTCAAACTCTACCGGGCCTTCCATATCGACCAGGACTCCCCGCTGATCGAAATGCTGGAATCACTCGACCTCTTCAGCGACGAAAAAATCGGCCTCCGGAAAGGAACCCCCGCCCAATTCCTCGAAGCCATCCTCATGAAGAAGTGGAAGCTTAAACCCGAAGACAAGGACCTCGTGGTGATGTGGCACAAGTTCAACTACCTTGACCGCGATTCCGGAGAGGAAAAGATCCTCACCTCCTCCATGGGGATCACCGGCGAAGACCAGGTCCATACCGCCATGGCTAAAACCGTGGGCCTCCCCCTGGGTATCGCCGCCAAACTCCGCCTGACCGGACAGCTTCCCCTGACAGGGCTTCACATCCCCACCATCAGGGAAATCTATGAACCGGTGCTGGCCGAACTCAGCACTCACGGCATCCTCTTCCGGGAAAAAAGGATGATCTGAAAGAAACCCCCGGTTCGGACCCGAAAACCTGATGGCCCAAACACCAGATGGCCCGAAAGCCTTACAGTCAGAATTCCGGTGGATCCCATAAAGCGATGGCTTTACGTAAGGTTAACCTTCGAATAAAACAATTCATGGGTCGAACCGTTATATTTGCAGGATGACTATTTAGACTATGCAGAAGAAAATACCAGCACCCCGCCGGGAACTCACCCTGGCTGAAGAGATCGTCAACAGCATCACCCATGGTATTGGCATCCCCCTGAGCATCGCCGCCCTGGTGGTCCTGGTGGTCTTCGCCGCACAACGGGGTGACACCTGGCATGTGGTCAGTTTCTCCATCTTCGGGGCATCCCTGATCCTCTGCTACACCGCCTCCACCCTTTACCACAGTTTTACCGACAAGAAGCTGAAGGAGCTCTTCGCCCGCTTTGACCATGCCGCCATCTTCCTGCTGATCGCCGGAACTTATACCCCCATCCTGCTCACCACCCTCCGGGGAACCCTTGGATGGATCCTCTTCGGCATCATCTGGAGTGTGGCCCTCACCGGCATCGTCATCCGCAGCATTTATCTCTACAGATTCCGGAAACTGATGGTCGCCATTTATCTCATCATGGGCTGGATGTTCGTCTTCGCCCTCCGCTCAGTCATCACCAATATGCCCCAGATCAGCCTGATCTTTCTCCTGGCGGGCGGCCTCTCCTACAGTGTGGGCACCATCTTCTACGCCTGGCGAAGCCTCCCCTTCGGCCACGGCATCTGGCACCTCTTCGTCCTCGGAGGCAGCGCCCTTCACTTCTTCGCCATCCTATTTACTGTCTGCTGACACTCCCCTTTTCTGTTTTACCTAAGGCATTTGGCAAATACCCAAAAATTTGTCTCTGCAAACACCAACCAAGGTAAATTGGCCTATTTTTACCCAAGGTAAATAGGGAAATGACCATCTCGCCTGAGGCGAGACCATCCGCTATGAGATTGCCAAGCAATTCTTTGCCGCCGATGGAAACGGCCAAAAATGGCAAAAACAACCACATGGGAAACGAAGTTCAGCGCAGCTCATTACATCTGTTTCCAGGATTTTGCTATATGTACACTATAAATTAAACAGATGACAGATTATGAACCGATTAAAGAGGGAATTTTACGACACTTTACCGGAAAATGAGCAATATATCCTGAATGTCGCAGCGCTTAAAGCCGATTCTATTTATACTTACAATTTCCCCCTGCCTTTTACCGCGAAGAAAACCCTTTCCTCAAAAACAATTTCAGCAGTTCTGGCTAAAGCCCTTGATATGGGTTTGCTGGAGCAATCACAAAATTCGTCAAACTTGCAGGCCGCTCCTGATTTTATGATTTATGTTTTCCCTAAACTGAACCAGTATTCAAAAGAGTGGCAGACCATAAATTCAGAATGGAATTTTTATTATTCTGGAAATCTGTCTATCAAAAACCTCAGAAACTACTTGTATTCCCTATTCTACGACAAAAAAAAGATTGCTGAGACTGAAGGGAATTTCCTTTCAAACGGATTCACCCAGTTAAACTATTACCTGACCGATATTTTAACAGATGAATCCTATATTGAAGTAATCCCGCTGATGGATGCATCCATAATCAACACATTATTGGGGAATTTGGTCAGCCGGAGGATCTATAACCTCGAACGATTAGAACTTCTTGAAAAACTTGTTAAAGAATTAGAAACCAGTTCAACTGACAATAACAGGTACAAAATCCCCTCTTTAAAAATTCACAAGAACTTCCATCTTGGCAATTTTGAAGAAGCACTGGCAGGAAGCAAAAATGTGATGGAGAAATTTTTTATCGCTGCCATTGAAGCTTTATTAAAAGGTTCCCCTAAATCGGCACTGGCATTTTTCGACAAGGGCCTGAAAGAACAAAGAGCGTTCTTCAAAGGCACTCAACTTCCTCTTGTCCCCCACTCCGCCTTATATTACCTCATTGCGCTTTTAAGCATTGTACCAGAGGAATCCTCCGCCGTGTTTCAAAAAATCAACATGGCATTACAGAAAAAAAATCCCTCACAGCGTGCAGAAATTTTTACGCCGGTACTTCATTTCTACTTTAATGACAAGAATAACCTTCATTATTCACGTCCATATCTTGAAAACTACATTCAAACTTCTGACCTGGCCTATCAACGCCTGATCGGCTACCTGGTAATGTTCTTAGTTGACATCAAACCTGATAAAACATGGATGACGGATTTATCTTCCCTGGTTAATCAAGCCTTTTCAAACGGATACTTATTATTGGCTTACGAAGCCGCTTATGTATTGAAGCAATGGAACAACCATCCGGAGTCACTTGCGATTTTTGAAGAAATTGCAGGCAGATTTGATTTCCAGCCGGCACTTTGCAATATTGCACGACAGGAAGAATGGGAAAAATCACTGAATGCCTTTCTTGCACTGGGGGCAGGAAAAAGCAGTACTTCCGGAAAAAATACAGAGGGGAAATACAGGGTTGTCTACTACTTAAATGTAAAAGACCTGGATATACAGCCTGTTTTGCAAACCCGCAATGCCAAAGGAACCTGGTCATCGGGAAGAAATATTGCATTAAAAACATTCTTCCAGGGGAAAGTGGAGGGAATGACGCCACAGGATTACAAGGTTTCAAGATATGTCAAATCATATTCTGGTTCCTATGGTTCTGATGAATATTTTATGCAGGAAGAGGCCATCAAAGAGCTTGTCGGCCATCCTTATGTTTTTCTAAGCGACACCAATGACCTTTCGATTGAGCTAATTGCAGCACAACCGGTTTTAAAAGTCACCCGGACACCGAAAGGGTATGCACTCTCAACCGACCTGAAGGAAGCTTCCAAAAACCTGATTTTTGAAAAGGAGACCAATACCAGATATAAGGTTTACGATTTAACAAACCAGCAATTATCCGTAATCACAGCTTTAAATGAGCAAAAGATTGTGGTTCCCGAATATGGAAAAGAGAAACTGATGCAGGTGTTGGGCAACTTTAGCTCCCACTTCTCGGTACATTCCGATTTATCACTATCCGAACATCCGAAAGTCAGGGAAGTGGTTGCTGATTCGCGGATCAGGGTTCAATTGCTGCCCCTTGCCGGCGGACTAAAAGCAGAATTTTTTGCCAAACCTTTCGGAAGTCACCCGCCTTACTGCAAACCAGGGGTAGGTGGAAAAACATTAATCGCCAACCCCAAAGGAGAACAACTTCAGGTTACCCGCAACCTTGCTCAGGAAAAAGAATATGCCAACCTGTTGCTTGAAAACATTCAGGTTATCGAAAGTCTTGATATCTCCGATGACCTCATTTCGTTCAGTGAACCGATGGATAGTCTTCAATTGTTGGAGATTCTGGCAGCGCATCAGGATATTTGTATTGTGGAATGGCCCGAAGGAGAACGGTTTAAATTAAGGGGAACAGCCAATTTCAGCCATCTGAAACTGAAGCTTAAAACCCAGGCCAATTGGTTTGAACTGCAAGGAGAGCTGAAAGTCGATGAGAATACCGTACTCACCATCCAACAGTTACTCCAGCTCACCGAAAAAGGACACAAACGTTTTATTGAATTAAAACAGGGCGAATTTCTGGCCCTTAGTGAACGGTTAAAGAAACAGATTGAAGAGTTGCGGGCATTTTCTTCACCAGGGAAAGAGGGGGTAATCATCAATAAGTTTGCATCAGTTGCCCTGACTGATTTTTTTGAAGAAGCGGAAAATCTGAAAACTGACAAAACATGGAAAGAATTCAGGCAGCGAATGAATTTAGTGCAACAAACAGATATTCAAGTGCCTGCCAACTTGCATGCGGAGCTTCGCCCTTATCAGGAAGAAGGATTCCGTTGGATGACCCACCTTGCCGGGTGGGAAGCCGGCGCCTGTCTTGCCGATGATATGGGGCTTGGAAAGACCATTCAGGCACTGGCCATTTTGCTGCACAGGGCAAAAATGGGTGCATCGCTGGTCATATGTCCTGTTTCGGTCATGCACAACTGGATCACCGAAACAGCAAAATTTGCCCCCACCCTTCATGTGAAAACACTCTCCTCGGGTAACCGGACGCAGATACTATCCCATCTCGAACCAGGCGACTTGCTGATAACCACTTATGGGTTATTACAATCAGAAGAAAAAGAATTTTCCCAAACTCCTTTTTATACCGTGGTGCTCGATGAAGCCCATACCATTAAAAACTACAATACGAAGACATCGAAGGCAGCCATGCAGTTAAAAGCCCCGTTTCGCTTAGCCCTGACGGGAACCCCTATTCAGAATCACCTTGGGGAAATCTGGAATCTGTTTAATTTTTTAAACCCCGGATTACTCGGAACATTAACCCAATTTACCGAGACTTTTATTAAACCCGATCAGGGTCAAACCCGCAAACACCTTAAAAAGCTGATTACCCCTTTCATCCTTCGTCGAACAAAATCATCGGTTCTTGATGAATTACCTGCCAAAACTGAAATAGTAAGGAAAGTTGAACTCAGCAAAGAAGAAAGCACTTTTTATGAAGCTTTGCGACGTCAGGCAGTGGCAAATATGGAAAATGACGACAGTCCGCAAGGGACAAAACACCTGAAAGCCCTGGCAGAAATCACCCGTCTGAGGTTGGCGTGTTGTAACCCTGCATTGGTCGATTCATCCCTTTCCATTCCTTCCACGAAACTGGACACCTTCCTTGAAATAGTAACCGAATTGATCGAGAATAAACATAAAGCCCTGGTTTTTAGTCAGTTTGTTACGCACCTAACCCTTGTGCGTCAAGCCCTCGACAAGTTGGGAGTGAGTTATCAATACCTCGATGGGGCCTGCACCTCCTCTGAACGTGAGAAAAGTGTGAAAAAATTCCAGGATGGAGAGGGTGATTTGTTTCTTATCAGCCTGAAAGCAGGGGGATTGGGTCTGAACCTTACTGCGGCTGATTTTGTGATCCATCTCGATCCGTGGTGGAATCCGGCGGTGGAAGACCAGGCCTCTGACCGGGCGCACAGGATTGGTCAGATAAGGCCCGTAACAATATACAGGTTGGTAGCCGAAAACACCATTGAAGAAAAAATTATCCAGCTTCATCATACCAAACGCGACCTTGCAGAAACCCTTCTTGAAGGAAGCGATCAGTCGGGCAAACTTTCTATTGCGGAATTGATTACGTTGATCAGGGAGAGAGATTAGGCTCCCCTCCATACCCGTTATTATTTCCGGCCGGCAGTGGCATCCAGGATAAAATCAACGTAGGGTACAGGTTCGGCAATCGTATTAACATTAACTTTGAAAGGATCAAAATCAACCTAATATGAAGAAATCGATTATTCTGGTCTTTATGGCTGTCATTTTTACCAATTGCACTATGGAAAACAAAAAGCAGGTCACTGAGCCTGCCAGCATGCTGATCGGCGAGCCGGTCATCGCCCAAACGATTAAAGCCTTGACGGAGAAACACGGCGAAGCCGCCGCCTTCCGGATCGACCGCGGGGTCAGGCAGGCCGCCTCCCTCTGGCGCGACACCGACGGAACCGCCGATGAATTCACCCAGTTCTGTACCGAACAGTTCGTGGCCGATGTCTCCGAACTGGAAACGCTTTTTAAAAAACTGGAACGCAACCTGGAGATCTTCAGCGGTTATTTCCACAAAATGGATGTCCTGCTTAAGGAGCCTCTCCACCTCGATGGTCCGGATCCCGGACCGGTCGACCTCATGTTTGGCAGTTATGATGCCTCGGCCCACCTCACCGACGACTTCTTCGCCAATAAAATCGCCTTCCTCACCGCCCTCAACTTCCCCTTTTACTCCCTGAAGGAGAAGACGGAACTTGGGGCGAACTGGAGCCGCCTCGAGTGGGCTTACGCCCGCATGGGCGACCGCTTCACTTCCCGGGTGCCTGCCGATATCATCCAGAATGTCTCGCAGACCCTCACCGCCGCCGATACCTATATCTCGGGCTATAACATTCTCATGGACAAACTCGTCGACTCCACCGGGACTGCCCTCTTTCCGGCCGGACTGAAACTGATCACCCACTGGGGACTACGTGACGAGCTGAAATCGGACTACGCCGCTGAGAACGGCCTGGCTAAACAACGGATGATCTACCAGGTGATGCAGCGTATCATCGACCAATCGATTCCGCAGGAGGTCATCAACAAAGGGGAAGTGACCTGGGATCCCTATGCCAACAAGATCTTCCGCGACGGTGCCGAAGTCACCGCCACCCCGGAACCCGACAAACGGTACGAGGTGTTGCTGGCCAATTTCAGGGCGCTGCAAAAGATAGATGCCTACACCCCGCATTATCCCACTTATATCACCCGGGCATTCGAGGAGGGCATGGAGATTCCGCAGGAAGACGTCGAAAAACTCTTCACGGAACTGGTCTCCTCTCCCACGGTCAAGGAGGTGGCTGCCCTCATCAGCCAGCGGCTGGGCAGGCCTCTGGAGCCCTTCGACATCTGGTACAACGGCTTCAAAGCGGCCGGGGGAATCCCTGAGGAACAGCTGACGGCTCAAACTACGAAAAAGTACCCCACCACTGAGGCGGTCCGCAAGGATCTGCCTGTCATCATGCAGAAACTGGGGTGGGCACCTGCTGAGGCCCAAAGAATAAGTGCCCTGATCACTGTCGATGCCTCCAGGGGCGCAGGCCATGCCTGGGGCGCCGGCATGAAAAACGACCTGGCTCACCTGCGCACCCGCGTGGGCACCGCCGGTATGGACTACAAAGGCTATAACATTGCCGTCCATGAGTTCGGGCACTGCGTCGAACAGACCATCACCATGAACGATGTCGATTACTTTATGCTCAACGGCGTCCCCAATACTGCATTCACCGAGGCCGTGGCCTTCCTCTTCCAGAAACGCGACCTTGAACTGCTGGGAGTGAAAGGGGACGATCCCATGAAGGAGCACCTGATGGCCCTCGATAACTTCTGGGCCTGCTACGAGATCATGGGCGTCTCCCTGGTCGATATGAAGGTGTGGAAATGGCTCTACGAAAATCCCGATGCCACCCCCGCCCAGTTGAAGGAGGCAGTCATCACCACCGCCAAAGAGGTGTGGAACCAGTACTATGCCGGCGTTCTGGGCGGAAATGACGAACCCCTGCTGGCCATCTATTCCCACATGATCGACAATCCGCTCTACCTCTCCAACTATCCGGTGGGCCACCTCATCGACTTCCAGATTGAGCAGCAGGTCACCGGGAAAAACCTGGCCGCCGAAATCACCCGCATGCTGGTGCAGGGGCGTATCGTTCCCCAGCTCTGGATGAAAGGGGCTGTGGGCCGCGAAATCAGCATCCAACCCACCCTCGAAGCCACCGGCAAAGCCCTGGAAACCATGAGAATGTAAAATCCCAAAAGATTTATCGCGGTATTACGTATTTTAACATAATAATAAGACCTCTTCCTTATCATGGAAAGCGGCATAAAAAACCTGAGGTCGCATTTTGCGACCTCAGGTTTTTTATCTTTTATCAGATCTACTTTACTTCTTATAACCTCCTCCAACTGCTGACCTATCAATGCGGAGGCCATACACCTGGATCCAGTGCAGTCTCTCAGTCCCTCAGTCCCTCAGTCTCTAACTCTTAGCCTTATCCGGGTCCACTACTTCGGCGTCTTCCACCTTTTTGCCCTTCAGGTAGTCGGGTAGTTCGAGGCCGGCCATTTTGAAGAGTTCTTCAAACGGAGGAATGGACCCCAGCATACCGGAGAGGAAGTTTGCCGTGGCGGGCGATTTGCCGTCCTTGCCGGAACCCATGGTATCCCAGACGGTGATCTTGTCGATCTTCAGGTTTTTGATGGCTTCGACCTGGGTTTTAACCAGCTCGGGCAATTTGTCGGCGATCATCAGCATAACGGCACTGCGGGAGTCTTCCCCTGCCGCCTTCATAAGCTTCTGATACCCTTCGGCCTGTTTGCTCAGTATCTCAAAGATACCTTTTCCTTCTGCTTCCATCTTCATGAAGATAGCGTCGGCTTCACCCTTGGCCTGGCGGCGGGTTTGTTCAGCCACCGCCTCAGCGGCAATCTCGATACGGGTTTTGTCGATTTCAGCCGGAACAATGATATCAGCCTGCTGGCTGGCCTTGTCACGTACAGCACGCACGGTTTCTGCCGCCTTTTCTGCCGCGTAGGCCTCTTCCAGCGCCTTGGCTTCGGCCACCTTCTCAGCCGCTACCGCCAGCCGCTCCGCTTCGGCTTCCTTCTGACGACGGTCGGCATTCGAATTGGCAATGGTGATCTTGGCCGTGTTCTCACCCTCGACCGCCGTAGCATTCGCCCGGGCTACCTCCACACGCTGCTCCTTCAACGCCTCGGCTTCCCCGATCGATCCGTCACGGTTCTTCTGCGACACACTGATCTTGGCATCGTTGATCGCCTTGGCGGCGGCTTCCTTGCCTAACGCCTCGATATACCCCGACTCATCGGTAATATCGGTCACATTCACGTTGATCAGCTTCAACCCGATCTTCTTGAGTTCCGCCTCCACATTCGAGGATACCGCCGCCAGAAACTTATCCCGGTTGCTGTTGATCTCCTCGATGTCCATGGTAGCCACCACCAGCCTCAACTGGCCGAAGATGATGTCCTTGGCCAAATTGCTGATGTCAGTGATCGACAGCCCCAGCAAACGCTCGGCAGCATTGTTCATCACTCCCTCTTCCGTGGAGATCCCCACCGTGAACCGCGAGGGCACATCCACCCTGATGTTCTGCTTGCTCAACGCACTCGTCAGGTTGATCTCAATCGAGAAAGGCGTCAGATCCAAAAAGGAGTAGTCCTGAATCACCGGCCAGATGAAGGCCGCTCCCCCATGAATACACTTGGCCGACCGCGATTCCGCTTCACCTCCCTTGCCTACCTTCCCGTAAACCACCAGAATGCGGTCAGAAGGACACCGCTTATACCTCCTGAAAAAGGAGACAATCAGGATAAAAACGAAAAATACGGCCGCTGTGACCAGAAAAATAACATATTGTCCCATAACTATTTATTATTAAAAAAATCCACACTATTTTAATACTTCGATATTCTAATCTCAGATATTCAAGACTCCAGACTCCAGATTCCCGACTCCTCATTCAAGACTCCCGACTCCCACATTCAAGATTCAAGACTCCACATTCAAGATTCAAGACTCAAGACTCAAGATTCCCACACTCCAGATTCCCGATTCCCGACTCCTCATTCAAGATTCAAGACTCCCACATTCAAGATTCAAGACTCCAGATTCAAGACTCCAGATTCAAGACTCCAGATTCCCACATTCCAGATTCAAGACTCCACATTCCCACATTCCCGACTCCTCATTCCAGATTCCATTATCTGACCAGCAGGATGTCCCCCTTGAGTACTTCGATGACTTCTACCACCTGTCCGGTTTTAAAGCCGTCCGGATCGTCAGTCATCGCCTCGAGGGTTTGCAAGCCCTGTACCTTGATCTGAATCTGCCCGGTGCCTCCTCTTTTGGGCGGAATGGGGAGATAAACGGTTCCCGACTTCCCGATGGCGTTCCTGATCTTCAGGGTGCCGTCGTCGCTCAGTTTGCCCATCCCGTAAATCAGGGAGGCCATAATCAGCATCATAACCAGACCAGCAAAAAAGGCCAGCAAGACCGAAGGGAACAACTTCATCCCCGACCCCAGGCAAACGATCCCGGTCCAGCCGAAAATCGTAAAAAAGGCGATCAGGTTCTTCAGCGTCAGAAATTGAAAATCAATTCCTGTATCCCCATGGACAGAAGCGTCGCTGTCGCCCGTCGCATCGGCATCCTCGGCACTGAGACCTGTAAAGGTGAGAATGGTCTGCACCAGAAATAGAAGGGAAAAGGGAATAGCGATACACCAGAAAACCTTCTGGGCCATTGTAAGGGTAATCCACCAGTCTGCCATGGTTTTTGTTTTAATGATAGGTTCTGAATGATGCAAGTTACTCTTTTTCGCCGTAAAAAACCGGACTCTGAGTAACTATCCGGAGAATTTGTCCGCTTTCTCCTTCCGGAATTACACCACCAACAGGAATTGTTTGGCAGAAGGGTATTGTAATTGGCTGCACATTTCATAACTTCAAGGGTCCAAACCAATAGACACCTCAGCTATGAGAAAATTCAGCAAATCGGGAAAACTGAAAACCAAGTTCTACGAATCGGAACTGAAGGAGTTGTTCGTGGAACTGGTCAAGCTACAGAACTGGGTAAAAAGTGAAAAGCTGAAGGTGGTGGTTCTTTTCGAAGGCCGGGATGCCGCGGGGAAAGGTGCCGTCATCAAAAAGATTGCAGAACCCCTGAATCCCAGGGTGTGCAGGGTAGTCGCCCTGGGAGTCCCCACCGAAAGGGAAAAAACCCAGTGGTATTTCCAGCGCTATGTGCCCCATTTGCCGGCAGGCGGAGAAATCGTCCTCTTCGACAGGAGCTGGTACAACAGGGCGGGCGTGGAAAAGGTCATGGGATTCTGCACCGAGGAGGAATACTGGGAATTCCTCCGTTCGTGCCCCAGCTTCGAACGCATGCTGATGCGCTCCGGAATCATCATTATTAAATACTGGTTTTCGGTCAGCGAGGAAGAACAGGAGAAGCGGTTCCGCAACAGGATCACCGACCCTACCAAAAGGTGGAAATTCAGTCCCATGGATATTGTTTCCCGCGAAAAATGGGTGGAATACTCCAAAGCCAAGGATGAGATGTTCTCCTACACCGACACCAAACAAACCCCCTGGTTCGTTGTGGAAAGCGATGACAAGAAAAAGGCACAACTCAATTGTATACGCCATCTCCTTTCAATGATTCCTTACCAGGATGTGGAACTGCCCAAACTGGAACTGGGGCCCCGCCCCAAACAAGGCGGCTATGTACGGCCCCCCATTTCGGAACAGACTTTCGTCCCCGACTGTTATATCATGACAGAAGAGGACCGGCGAAAAACTGAAGAGGACGAGGAGGAAGATGAGGCTTAATCCGGCAAGGGCTTCCACCAGTCAGACAGCGTAAAAGACGGCAGTCATAGGGCAGGATTCCCGGTTGCAGAAAGAAGGTTTCCGGCAGCAGCCAGCTGGCTTTTTCATCAGTCAGACAGCTGGCTTTCCGGTTGTCAGAGGGCTGGCTTTCCGGTTGTCAGAGGGCAGGTTTTCCATCCGGGCGGGGGGAGTCGCCTGTCATTTCCGCAAATTCAGGGATTTGTACGAGATACTCGGCTTTGTGGATTTCAAAGTCGATCCTGCACATAAAATGGGTTAATCCATTGGAAACCAAGAAATAGGGGGCCTTTAGCACACTGTTGTAGCGGAGTGCCTGGTTAAAAGCTTCCTGGGTAATGGCCACCCCCGGAGCCTTGAACTCCCCCACCAGCAAGGGATTCCCTTTGCGGTCATAGACCAGCAGGTCAAAGCGCTGGGGCAATCCATTGACCTCCACCTTTCGTTCCACGGCCATCAGGGGCACAGGAAACCCCCTTTCCCTTTCCAGAAACCGGAGGAACCGCTGCCTGACCCCCTCCTCGGGAGTCAGCCTGACCCAGCGACGCCTGTGCACATCATATATCCACCGGTCTCCCCCGTGATCTTTGGTCCGAAAAGTATACTCAGGTAATTGCAGATTTTGCATGGTTCCCCATCCAAATTGTTATTTTTGTCAAGCTATAGGCAAAACGAAAGTAACAATATTTCCAAAGAGTCTGAAGTATGAAGACGAAAGAAGAAATCGTGGCCAACTGGTTACCCCGTTATACAGGTCTGGCACTCGAAGAGTTCGGGCAATATATTCTGCTCACCAACTTCCAGCTGTATGTGGAAATGTTTGCCCAGCGGTTTAATGTTCCGGTGATGGGCGACAAGCGGAACATGCCTTCGGCCACGGCCGAGGGGATGACCATCATCAACTTCGGTATGGGAAGCCCCAATGCGGCCACCGTCATGGACCTGCTCAGCGCCATTATGCCCAAGGGGGTTCTTTTCCTGGGCAAGTGCGGCGGACTCAAATCAAAAAACAAACTGGGTGATCTCATCCTGCCCATTGCGGCCATCCGCAGCGACGGAACCTCCAACGATTACCTTCCCCCTGAGATCCCTGCCCTCCCCGCCTTCAACCTCCAGCGGGCGGTGTCCCACGTCATCCGTGACAGAGGACTCGACTACTGGACCGGAACCGTCTTCACCACCAATAAAAGGGTGTGGGAATGGGATGAGAGGTTTAAGAAATACCTTGAAAAGACCCGCGCCATGGCTATTGACATGGAAACCGCCACCATCTTCATTGTCGGCTTCGCCAATTCCATCCCTTCCGGAGCGCTCCTGCTCGTCTCCGACCAGCCCATGATTTCCACCGGCGTAAAAACCGAAGCCAGCGACCAGAAGGTGACCACCCTTTTTGTCGAGAACCATCTTAACGTCGGCATCGAATCGCTCCTGGAAATTAAAAACAACGGCCAGTCGGTCAAACACCTTAAATTCTGACATGGAACACGAACAGATTCTGGCCAGCCTTAAAAACAAAATCTACCATCCTGTCTATTTTCTGTGCGGGGAAGAACCTTATTACGCCGACATGATTTCCGACTATATCGAGCACAACCTGCTGCCGGAAGCGGAGAAGAGTTTCAACCAGACTGTTTTTTACGGCAAGGATACCGATCTCACCACCGTCATCGAAGCCTCCCGCCGATATCCCATGATGGCCAACCACCAGGTGATCATCGTCAAGGAAGCCCAGGCCTGGAAGAACCTCAAACTGCTGGTCAAATACCTGGAGGCCCCCATGAAATCCACCATCCTGGTCATCAATTACAAATATGCCAAACCCGACGGGCGCACCCCAGAAGTCAAGGAAATTCAGAAAAAAACCGTCTATCTCGAAACCAAAAAACTCCGCGACTACCAGGTTCCCGCCTGGGTCGACCAATATGTCAAATCAAAGGGATCGGCCATCACCCCTCAGGCCTCCCAGATGCTCACCGATTTTCTGGGCACTGACCTGAGCAAAATTGCCAATGAACTGAATAAGCTCTTCCTGGTCGTCCCACCGGGCCAGCGGATCACCCCCGACGAGGTGGAGAAAAACATCGGCATCAGCAAGGAGTACAACGCCTTCGAACTCACCGACGCCCTGGGATCTGGCAATATCCTCAAAGCCAACCGTATCGTCAACTATTTCGGAGCCAATCCCAGCGCCTGTCCCATGCAACCAACCATGGGCGTTCTCTTCTCCTATTTTGTCAAACTTTTCAAATACCACTTCCTGCCCGACAAATCGGATAAAGCAGTCGCCTCAGCCCTGGGCGTCAACCCCTATATCGTCAGAAATTATACCGAACCCGCCAGGCGTTACGGCAAAACCAGGCTTTTCGAAATCTTCGGCATTCTCAGGGAATATGATCTGAAAAGCAAGGGCCTGGGAACATCAGGTGGGGTCGGACAGGGTGAACTGCTTAAGGAAATGGTATATAAAATCATGCACTGAGATGATCACCTGGATTCTGATCGCCCTGACCACCTTCGTCTCCTGGATGGCCTTCAACAACCCAGGCCTGCTCGGGAAAATGCAATTCAACGCCGCCAGGATCATCCACGGGAAAGAGTATTACCGCCTGGTAAGCCATGTCATGGTCCATGCCTCCTGGTCCCACCTTTTCGTCAACATGCTGGTTCTCTTCTTTTTCGGGAGGGCGGTGGAATCGTATCTGGTCTATTTCTTCGGAAACAAATCGACGGCCATCTTTCTGCTCCTTTACATCGGAGGAACCCTGGCCTCCAACCTCTGGTCGCTCTACAAACACCGCAACAACTATTATTACAATGCCATCGGTGCCTCCGGGGCCGTCTCTGCAGTCCTCTTCTCCTTTATCTTCCTTAATCCCTGGGAAAAACTCTACTTCTTCGGCTTGCTGCCCATCCCCGGCATCCTCTTTGCCGCAGGCTACCTGGCCTATTCCTGGCACATGGGGAGAAAGGAGTCCGACCATATCGCCCACGATTCCCATTTTCTGGGAGCCGTCTTCGGCTTCTTCTTCCTGGCGCTTTTCAAGCCTTCGCTGCTCCGCCATTTCATTGACCAGCTCTTCATGCTGATATAACCGGGCAACCATGCATTTCATCATCAGAGAGGGGACCATCATCAGAAACGAAGGTGCCGGCACCGCAGAACTTGAGGCCGGCACGGAGCTTCCCGTCCACGAGGAATTCTGGTTTGCCCACGGCAACCTTCCCTTTTTCGAAGCACACCTCCAGAGGGTGGAAGAACTCCTGGGGTTCTTCGGACAGCCGTGGCCCGATGACCTCCCCCCGGGGCATGAGATCAAAAGGCTCTTTCTAAGGCTGGTTAACAAAAACAAAGCCTTTATGGGGGGCTGGGTAAAAGCCGAATTCCGCTTCTCACCTGTAAAAACCCGGCTTAACGCCATGGTGGTACCCCACCCGGAGAGGCAGTTTCCCCTGGATCCGGAGGGCCGGACAGGCTTTATCTCCCCGTTTGTAAAGTTTTCCCGCGATCCCCTGGCCAGGTTTCCCCTGGCCTCAAAACCGCTGCGCGACCTGGAACAGTTCCGGAGAGAAACCCTTTCCGGAGCCATCCCCCTCTTCCTCAATGAGAAAGGGGTTCTCACCGAGGCCGCCGGTGCCGCGCTTTACTGCATCAGAAAAAATACCCTGCTGACCCCGGCACCCTCCACAGGATGCCTCCGGACCCTTTACCACGACCACCTCCTGCGCGCAGCCAGCCAAACCGGATTTCAAACCACTGAAACCGACCAGCTCACCCCCTCAGACCTCGCCGGATGCGAAGAGGTATTCACCCTCTCGGAAGGTGAAGGATTCAGGTGGCTCTCAGGCATTGGAGATAAAAGATTCGTCAGAACCAAAACCAACCTGATCGGAAAGCAGTTTAACCGCAGCACCTTCCCTCTGCAGGGCTGAATACCTGAAAAACGGGATTTACCATGATCGACGGGGGGTCCCCCTGCCGCATGACTGGGTTTTACCAGAAAGAAATGGGAAAGATCAGTTCAGGGAGGGATTTTCAGGAAAATTCTCCCAAATGGAGTAACGTTTGCCCACTTTTCTGACAAACTGCGCCCAGGCTTCGGCGCCCAGCTCTTCCATGACCAGGCTGCTGTCGACATCATTCACCAGCCAGGAATCTTCCCTGATCTCCCGTTCGAGCTGCCCGGCATCCCACCCTGAATACCCCAGGAAAAAACGGACCTCCCCGCGATGGATGATCCCCAGGTTGATCAGCTTCTTTACTTCATTGAAATCTCCGCCCCAATGAATGTCGTCCAGCACATGAATGCTTCCGGGAATCAGATCGGCCCTCCGGTGTATGAAATAAATCGAATCGGTCGACACCGGCCCGCCCATGAACACATCGGCTTCAAACTCCTCAAAGCCAGAAATATAATCCTGAATCTGAAGCTCCGCCTTTTTGTTCAGAATGAACCCGATGCTCCCCTTCCGGCCATGCGCCACCAGCAGAATCACAGCACGGTTGAAAAAGTTCCCGGGCAGGAATGGCTCCGAGATGAGCACCCGCCCCTTGCGGGGAACCATGTTGTTCGACTTAATCTTAAATATGTCAGGATTGAAGTTCATTCATGCGCTCTTATCACCCACAATATATAGAAAATAATGGATTCCGCAAAAAAGAGCGCATCCCATTTTATGGTATGACAGGAATTTAATAACAATGGCCGGCACCATCTCAAGAGGATGATGCCGGCCACCTGATTCCTTTTATTCCTCGACCACCAGAAAGAGATCCTCGTCGGGCCGGGTCATGTTAAACTGTTCACGGGCATATTTCTCCAGGTTGTCCACCCCTGACCGGAGTTCTTCCATCTTGAGGTTGTCGGCCTCAATCTTTTCGCGGTAAAAGGCCCGCTGCTCCTTCAGGGCTTTCAGCCTCTGCTTGTTGCGCCGGTGCTGGACCAGATTGTTCTGGTCAAAGAAACTGATCCATACCGCAAACAAAATGAGGGCAATCATATATTTGTTTCTCAGCAACTTGCTGTTCCGCAATTTTTTCAGCAGAGGCTTCATGGAACCATGGATTTATGATGCCAAGATACGAAAAAATCCTATTGCTTGTCGGGCGCAAAATTCGGATACAGATATTGGTGAGGAGGATTGAAATTCTCCTTGATGGTTCTGATGTTTACCCAACGGAGCAGGTTAAAGAGTGACCCGGCCTTGTCGTTGGTACCCGAACCGCGTGCTCCCCCGAAGGGCTGCTGGCCAACAACAGCCCCCGTAGGCTTGTCGTTGATGTAGAAATTTCCGGCCGCATTCTGCAAACGTTGCGTGTATTTCTCGATGTGATAGCGGTTCTGGGAGAAAATAGCCCCCGTCAGCGCATAAATCGACGTGCGGTCAAGAATATCCAGTGTTTCGTCGAGCTTTTCATCTTCATAGACATAAACGGTCAGCACTGGTCCGAAAAGCTCCTCTTCCATGGTGATGTAGTCGGGTTTGAAAGCCTGGATCACCGTTGGCTCTATGAAGTATCCCACCGATTTGTCGCACCCTCCGCCAAAGATCACTTCAGCATCCTGATCGGCTTCCGCCTGCCTGATGAATCCGCACAGCTTATCAAATGAGCTTTCATCGATGACGGCATTCACAAAGTTGGTGAAATCCTCGGGAGGTCCCATTTTCACTTCTGCGAGCATCTTGCCGACCCTCTCCCTGACATCCGGCCAGATAGAGGCTGGAATGTATGCACGTGAAGCTGCGGAACACTTCTGGCCCTGGTATTCAAAGGCCCCTCTGACCATGGCCACCGCCAGCGCCTGCCTGTCAGCCGTGGCATCGGCAAAGATAAAGTCCTTGCCGCCGGTTTCTCCCACAATCCGGGGATATGACTTGTACTTGTAAATATTCTCGCCGATCTTTTTCCATACCGACTGGAAGACCCCCGTGGATCCCGTGAAATGGATCCCCGCGAAATCGGGATGCGTCAGCACCACATCGGCACCCACAGGCCCTGAAACAAACACCAGGTTGATCACCCCGTCGGGGACACCCGCCTCACGGAAAATATCCATGATGACCCCTGCGGAATAGACGGCGGTCTTGGAGGGTTTCCATACCACCACATTGCCCATCAGGGCAGGAGCGGCCGGCAGATTACCCGCGATGGAGGTAAAATTAAAGGGGGTCAGGGCATAGACAAACCCCTCTAAAGGCCTGAATTCGTTATAGTTCCAGATCCCTCTGGCCGACTCGGGCTGCATCTGGTAGATACGGGTCATCTCCCGCACCCCGAACCGGAAAAAATCGGCGAGTTCACAGGCTGCATCGATCTCCGCCTGGTAGGCATTCTTGGATTGCCCCAGCATGGTTGCCGCATTCATCCTGGCACGGTAAGGCCCCGCCAGCAAATCAGCGGCCTTCAGGAAAATGCTGGCCCGGTGCTCCCAGGAGAGAGCCGCCCAGGCCTCCCGGGCCGCCATGGCTGCCTCAATGGCCATCCGTACATGCGTGGCATCGCCCTGGTGGTAATACCCCAGCGTGTGGCCAATCTCATGCGGAGGAAACATCCGTTCCAGCTTACCCGACTTCACTTCCCTGCCGCCTATCACCATGGGCAACTCCACTTCCCTGCCCCTGAGTTCCCTCAGCGCCGCCTGTAACTCACTCCGCTCCCGGCTCCCCGGAACAAAACTTAATACCGGCTCATTCACTGCCACCGGAACATTGTAAAACCCTTTGCTCATAACTTATATCCTTAAAATTTCACTTCTTATTTCCTCACAACAAAACTACAGGTTATTGACCTGATAAATAATAACAAAAATCAGGTTAGCCATTTCAACTCCCCGCAATTGCATTTAATCACCCCCGCCTGTTGATTTCATCTCCATTTAAACTATTTTTACCCTGCAAATCCTACTTCCGGACGTCCTTGTTAAATTCGCCCATTGACCTGGTTAAAAAAATATCTGGAAACCCTTTATCCCCCCGGAGAAAAATCCCGGTGGGAAAAGCAAATGCTGGACTACCTTGCCCTGTTTCTTCTGGGAGGCATTACGGTTTCGATTATTCTGCTCCTGTACAGGGAAGTCATCAGGACAGATCTGTCTTCCCCTGTGGCGGGAACGGCCACCCTGCTTATGTTCGCCGCCGCCTGGTTCTTCTTCCTCCGGAAAAAAGTACAAACCGCCATCAGTATGGTGCTTTTTCTGCCCATGGTGGTTTACTTCTATTATATCTCCCCGTTCAGCAACAGCGCCTCGGCAGCCGAAACCCTCGACAGGGCCTTCTGGTGGCTGGTCGCCGGTCAGGCTTACCTGTTTGCCTTCTCACGCTTTTCAGCCCGGTCGGTGTTTTATTTTATCCTGGGAATCGCCCTTTTGCTCCTCCATAGCCAGGAAGCCGGTTTGCTGCCCAATTATATCAAGCTCGACCAGGAACTGGTCAGAAATCCTTTCCTGCTCTTCACCCTCGTATGTATCCTTACCACCCTGATCAGGATCAATTTCGACCACCTCGCCGATGAAATCAGGACCGGAAAAGAGGAGCTGGAAAGCCAGCTCCGGGACGCGTTCCGTAACCTGCCCCACCCCATGGCCCAAATCAGTACGGAAAAGGACCAGGACGGAAACATCATCCGGCTGGAAATCACCCGCATTAACCCGGCTTTCGAATCGGCACTGAAAGTCACCGCCCGTGAAGCTAAAAACCAGGAACTTAATCGTTTCTTTAACCTGGCATTCCGAAGCGATACCAACTGGAACGACATCTTTATCCTTCACACCCGCTCCCAGGCCGAAATTTTCTCCCCCTGGAAAAACCAATGGTTTGACCTTCATGTATTCTGGCTGGCCGAAGAGATCTGCTTCGCCCTTTTCATCGACATCACCCGTGACAAACTGCAGATCGCTTCCCTCGAAGAGTCCAGGTCACGCTATCTGGCCCTCCTGGAGGCCATCCCCGATATCTTCTTCGTCATCGACCGTGACGGCACTTACCAGGACGTGGTCTTTAAGGAGCAGGAGAAATTCTACCCCGAAACCACAGAGGTCATCGGAAACACCATCTACAGCGTCGGATTCTCGCGCGACATGGCATCGAAAATCCACGACTGCATCATTAAGGCCCTCGAAAACGATACCATTGAATCGATCGAATACACCCTTGAAACTAAAAACAACTCCCTGTTCTATGAAATGCGGATCGCCAGGCTCAACGACCACAGCGTCATCTCTATTGCCCGCGATATCACCCGCAGAAAAAAGGCGGAGTTCGAACTGGAGATTGCCAAAGCCCGTGCCGAGGACGCATCGGCGCTCAAATCCCGCTTCCTGGCCAACCTCTCCCACGACATCCGCACCCCCATGAACGCCATCATCAACTTCACCAGGATGCTCTCAGAACCCGACCTCCTCCCCGGTGAACGGGAAGAATTCACCCAGGATGTCTTTCTTCAGGGCAACATATTGCTGCGCATGATCGAAAATACCATCCAGCTCTCCAAAATAGAAACCAACATGGTGGAAGTCCATCCCGGATTCGTGAACCTCCACAAACTGCTCCGGGAACTGTACAACCATTTCATGATGCAGTTGCCCGACCACCGCGACATACGGCTCATCCTCGACACCCCGGTCAAAAGCAATGAGGTGGGCTTCGAAACCGATGCAACCCTCCTCAGGGAGATCCTTATCCGCCTGATTGACAACGCCATCAAATTTACCCGGGAGGGGAGCATCACCTTCGGATACCTTCCCTGCGGAAGCCAACACATCGAATTATTTGTGAAAGATACCGGCCCAGGGATTCCGGAGAAGGAAAAAGAAAACATCTTCATGCGGTTCTATGTCATCGAGGCCGACCGCCAGGCCAACCGGAGCGGGCCCGGACTGGGGCTCTCCATTGCACAGCATTTTGCCGCCCTCCTGGGAGGTGAACTTATGCTCGACACAAAACCGGGTTACGGCTCCCGGTTCGCGTTCCGCCTGCCCCTGAAAAACAGCCGCGGATTTCTCCACATCGTCCAGTGATTCCTAATAGACAAAACTGCTCCCCCCCAGAAACTCCCGTAAAAGAGAAGTGGGCGGAATTTCTGACTCCTCAAGCTGTTTAAAATAAAAGAGAAACTTCAGCAACCGGGTCGACTCACTGTACTCCTCCTGGTTCTCAGTGACCCCCTGCAGGAGCGGATCGGCATACTTCTTCAGAACAGCCAGCTCATAAAGCGTGGCCGAATTGAACATCACATCGGCATTCTCCTGGTAAGGAAAAATGTTTTTTTCCTCTCCCTTACGCACCGAAGGCCACCGTTTGATGGTTTCCCGGGCGGGATATCCCCGGTATTTGCTGTCGCGAATCATCCTGCGGATCAAACGGTTATCAGAAGTGGAGATATGGGTCTGCTCGTCGACCGACACCTGCGTCAGCGCCGAAATGAACACCCTGAAGGTGGTTTCCGGACTGATCCGGGGCAACATCCTGGGATTCATGCTGTGAATCCCTTCCAGAATCAGAATGTCCCCCTCTTCCAGGATCATCCGGTGGCCATTGAAAAACCGCTTTCCCGTATGGAAATCAAACCGGGGAAGCTCCACCTCCCGGCCGGCCAGAAGCTCCAGCAGCTGCGCGTTGAGAAATTCCACATCTATGGCTTCCAGCGCTTCATAATCGTGGTCCCCCTTCTCATCCAGCGGAGTCTTTTCACGGTCCACAAAATAATCATCCACCGATATCATCCTGGGCTTCAGTCCATTTACCGCCAGCTGAATGCCCAGCCGCTTGCTGAAGGTAGTCTTCCCCGACGAGGAGGGCCCGGCAACCAGCACAATCTTCACTTCATCGCGCTTCTGACTTACCATATTGGCAATCTCGGCAATCCTTTTCTCGTGCAAAGCCTCCGAAATTTTAATGATGTCACCCCCCCTGCCACTCAGAATCATCTCGTTCAGATCAGCAATGGTCGACACCTTCAGGATCTCGGCCCAGTCCTTGTGCTGCTGGAAAACCCCGAAGAGTTTATCCTGTTTCACTGCATCCTGCAACACCTTCATGTCGTCGGGGCGGGGCACCCGCAGCAAAATCCCGTCATAATAGTGTTCCAGGCCGAAGTGGGTGAGCATTCCCGAAGAGGGAAGCAGGTGGCCATAAAAATAGTTCGCCAGTCCGTTCATGAAATAAACATAACAATATAGCGTGCCCTGCTGGCTGAAAAGCTGTGCTTTGTGGTGGAGCCCCTGCCGGTGAAGAATCTCCACGGCCTCTTCGGTGGGAAGTCCTTTCTTCTCAAAAGGGAGATCCCGGGCGATGATGTTTTGCATCTCCTGCTGAATGGCAAACACATCCGAAGCGCTTAACGGCCGGCCGAGACCCCGCAGCTCGGCATAGTAGCCGTTGCTGATCCCATGTTCCACCTCCAGACTTACCTCCGGAAACATCTCCCTGACCGCCGCATACATCACGAACAACAGCGACCTGATATACATCCTGCGGCCATCAGGATGCATCAGGTCCACAAACTCCACCGTTTTCGATTTGACTACCGTAAAGGAGAGCTCCTTCAGTTTGTTGTTGACCAGCGCCCCGCACACCGGCGTGCGCAGCGTGATCTGCTGGTCTCTGGCAATCTCCTCCAGGGTCGTCCCCAACGGATAATAACAACGGTTCTGGTTGTTGCGGCAAAAAATCTCTACGTTCTTCATGATATACATCTTAATAACATCAATTCTCAGGCTCACCCCGGCTTCCTGCCGGGTATTTTTCCCAAACCTCCTGAAAGGGAGATCCCCGTTCCTGTGTGGTGACTGCTCAGCTCCCAGCTCCGGGGAGCTCCTCACGGAGGTAACGGGCAGTGTAAGAGTCTTCATGAAGGACTACCTCTTCCGGCGTTCCCGCACAAAGTATGGTTCCTCCGCCACGCCCTCCCTCAGGCCCCAGATCGATGATATGGTCGGCAGCCTTGATCACATCCATGTTGTGCTCAATCACAATGACCGTGTTCCCTTTGTTCACCAGCTTTCCCAAGACTTCCAGCAAAACCCTGATATCTTCGAAATGAAGGCCCGTCGTGGGTTCGTCAAGAATGTAAACCGTATTGCCGGTATCGCGTTTCGAGAGTTCGGCCGAAAGCTTCACCCGCTGCGACTCTCCTCCCGAAAGGGTCGTGGAGGCCTGTCCCAGGGTGATGTAACCCAGTCCAACCTCCAGCAAGGTCTTCAGCTTGTGGGAGATGGAGGGAATGTTCTCAAAGAACTCCACCCCCTGGGTGATGGTCATGTCCAGAACATCGGAAATCGATTTGCCCTTGTATCGCACTTCCAGGGTCTCCCGGTTATATCGTTTACCATTGCACTTGTCACAGCGGACATATACATCGGGCAGGAAATTCATTTCAATGGTTTTTACGCCGGCTCCCTGGCACTCCTCACAGCGGCCCCCCTTCACATTGAAGGAAAAGCGGCCAGGCTGGTAGGCCCTCACCTTTGACTCGGGAAGCTGCGTGAAGAGATTCCTGATGTCGGAGAAAACCCCTGTATAGGTCACCGGATTGGAACGGGGCGTCCTCCCGATCGGGGACTGGTCCACCTCCACCACCTTGTCGATATGCTCCAGTCCTTCGATCCTTTCATATGGGAGGGGATCGGCTACCGAATGATAGAAATGCTGGCTTAGCAGGGGTTGCAGGGTTTCATTGATCAGGGTGGACTTACCGCTTCCCGAAACCCCGGTGACGCAAATCAGCTTTCCCAGGGGAATTTCCAGGTCCACAGAGCGGAGGTTGTTGCCTGTACAGCCAAACAGCTTCAGCCATTTGCCGTTTCCCGGCCGGCGCTGCACCGGCACTTCGATCTTACGGCGCCCCGACAGATAGTCGGTGGTCAGGGTCTCGGCCTTCATCAATTCGGAGGGAGGACCGGCAGCCACCACCTCCCCGCCATGACTCCCCGCATAAGGGCCCATGTCGATCACATAATCGGCATGGAGCATCATCTCCTTGTCGTGTTCCACCACAATCACCGAATTGCCGGTATCGCGGAGTTCTTCAAGGGCGTTGATGAGCCGGAGATTATCGCGGTGGTGCAGGCCGATGCTCGGCTCATCGAGAATATAGAGGACGTTGACCAACTGGGATCCGATCTGGGTGGCCAGCCTGATGCGCTGTGACTCCCCCCCGGAAAGGCTGGCCGCAGGCCGGTCCAGAGCCAGGTAATCAAGACCCACATCCATCATAAATCCCAAACGGTTGCGGATCTCCTTGACCACATCACGGGCAATGGCCCGCTGACGCCCGCTCAAGCGCTCCTCTAACCCCACGAACCATTCACTCAGGGTAGTCAGGTCCATCTGCGACAACTCCGAGATGTTCTTCCCGTCGATCCTGAACCAAAGCGCTTCCTTTTTCAACCGCATCCCCCCGCATTCGGGGCAGACCACCGTCCGCACAAACTGGTTCGCCCATTTCTGGGCTTTCAGGGAGGGATTCTCCTCACGCTGACTTTCGATATATTTCACCAACCCTTCATAGGTCATCATATAATCGACACTCTCCCCCAAAGGGGTGTTCTTCAGCTGGATGCGCTCACTGGTGCCATAAAGCACCGCATCAATTCCCTCCTCGGAGATGTCGCTGAGGGGCGTTTTCAGGTCAAAATCATATTTCTCGCCCAGGGCAGCGATCTGCCACCAAATCAGACTGTTCTTCTGGGGCCCGAGGGGAACGATGCCCCCCTTGCCAATACTCAGGCTCCTGTCGGGAATAATCTTGTCGAGGTCGATTTCGGCAATTCGCCCCAGGCCGTTACACTTATGACAGGCTCCCTGCGGCGAATTGAAAGAGAAATTGTGGGGTGCCGGCTCCGGATAGGAAACCCCCGTAGTGGGACACATCAGCAAACGGCTGTAAAACCGGGTTTCCCCCGTCTCAAAATCCTGGAGCATGATGATTCCGTGCCCCTGGGCCATGGCCGTCTTCACGCTTTCCCTGAGGCGATGGTCTGAGGCATCATCCACCACCAGCTTGTCAATGACCGTCTCAATAAAATGGTTCTTATAGCGGTCTACCTTAAAGCCGTGCGTAAGCTCGGTGATTTCCCCGTCGACACGCGCCCATAGATATCCCTTCCGCCGGATCTGCTCGAACAACTCGCGGTAATGGCCCTTGCGGCCTCTGACCTGCGGCGCCAGCACATAAATCTTCCGGCCGGCAAACTTCTCCCTGATCAGGTGCAGAATTTGTTCTTCGGTGTATTTCACCATCTTCTCACCCGTGCGGTATGAAAAGGCCTCCCCGGCCCGGGCGTAAAGCAGACGCAGAAAATCGTATACCTCGGTGACCGTTCCCACTGTCGAACGCGGATTCCGGCTGGTTACTTTCTGCTCGATGGAGATCACGGGACTCAGACCGGTGATCTTGTCGACGTCGGGGCGCTCCATATTCCCCAGAAAGGAGCGGGCATAGGCCGAAAAGGTTTCAATATATCGCCGCTGCCCTTCGGCATAAATCGTGTCAAAAGCCAGAGACGACTTCCCGCTGCCACTCAGCCCCGTGATTACGGTCAGCTTGTTCCGCGGTATCTCCACGTCGATGTTACGCAGATTATGCACCCGGGCCCCGGTAACCACCACCTGCTCCTCTTCGGACTCAATCAATTCATTATCAGGATCTGACATAAAATTCTTCATTTCGGGTCACCCACGGAAAATGAGCCGCAGACAACCCGGCAAAGATAACAGTTGTTACTGAGGAATTTCAACCTGATAACGTTTTCCGGCCTTGTTGGTCAGCATGGTTTCCCTCAGCCAGGGATTGTAGTACTTAAGGGTTTTATAAGTGATGCCCAGTTCTTTGGCATACAGGGCCAGATCGGCCACCGGTCCTGTGATCTCCACCTTCCGGGTGTTCAACAGGGGGTACTTCTCGTCCTCACCGATACGAAAACCATATTTCACAGGGTCTTCAAGGATGAGCTTAAAGCTCAGGATGCGGTATACATACCTTTCTGTTTCCTCAACCAGCAGAAGATCGAAATAGCCGGTGGTCTTCTGCCTTTCGATCTGCCGGTCGACGGAGCCGGGGCCCGCATTGTAGGCGGCGGCCACCATGGCCCAGCTGCCGTATTTCTGGTAACTTTTCTTCAGATACCGGCAGGCAGCACGTGTGGCCTTTTCCAAATGGTAACGCTCATCCACTTCATTGTTCACCTCCAGGCCGTAATCCCCCGCCGCTCCCTTCATAAACTGCCAGATACCGGCTGCCCCTGCGGGCGACAATGCCCTTGGATTAAGCGAACTCTCAGCCACCGCCAGATACCGGAAATCGGCAGGAATCCCTTCCTCCTTCAGAATCGGATCGATCACCGAGAAATAACGCGGCGCCAGCTTGATGAGCCGCATGGTCTGCGAATGAAAATAACAGTTCGAAAGCATCTCCCTGTCCAGGTTCTCGTACACATCGAACCGCTCCAGCGGAACACGCTCTCCCATGAAAAAGAGGGAATCGGGAATCTCCGGCGTCGCATAAAAGGGGGGCTGCTCCTCCCCCGCCTTCCGACCGGGTTCTTCTTCCCGGTCATGGATTTTATGCCCGCAGGTCGTGAACAGCACCAACATCATGCTTACCACCAGGGCTATGGCTCCGGCAAATTTCGTTCTCATGGGTTCTCATTTTAAGAAATCCCAAAGATACGATTTTTCCGAAGGAGACTAGTCGTACTCCGGGGCGTTCATCTCCCCGATGAATAGGATGGCCCCCGTGCTTTTTTCCGTGATGGTGAAAAGAAAAGGACGGTCCACCGTAAAATAGATCTTTTGGGGTGGATCGACAGGCATACTGGTGGTAAACATGCCCACAGCCGTGACGGCCGCCGCCTCCGTGCCGTTCTCGTTGACATCCACAAAGGTTTTGTGGATCACATACCCGATGAAGAGATCTTTAAACCCTGTCATTCCTGAGAAATCAGCCACATAGGGCTGAAAGGCTTTCTTCATCCCCATGTCATCGAGCACCTCATTGAGTTTCATCTTCCAGGAGAATTTAAAACGCGGCATACTCACCACAACCTTCTCCTCCTTCCTGAAATCCTTCATCCATGCGGTCCACTTCTCATGGTCCAGGGCAGCGATCAGATCGGCCGTGGTTTTGTTCCTGTCAGGCAGAAATACCGTCATCTGGTAATCCCCCTTGCCATAGGGGAGATGGACCGCACTGAAAAGGTCGTTGGAGGTATACTCCAACGCGGTCTCCAGACTCATGGTCTCCACCTCTTCTGAAGTACCGTCGCCCATTAAAAATGGAAGTTTATGGGTCCCCTTGGGGTCGAATTTGGTTTTCCAGATCCCGTTGAAGTAAACGGCATTCAGGAGAACCATCCGCAGGTCGGGATCGATCTGGTCGAGGATGGTGGGGATCTTGCCCCGGGTTTTTTCATTCACCCAGCCGTTGATGGTATTCAGCGTAGCAGGGGAACTAAAATCGAGCCCGCTCACCTTCGCATCATAATACTCCTCATTGACGGTCACGAACTCCTCCCTGACGGGCATACGCTGCTCATGGTAAATGGCGTTGGCAATCTCGAGCAGCACATCAGGGTCGGCCGACTTCAGCGCCCTGACCAACGCCTGGTGCGCCTTGTTGATCTGGTCGGTGGTCAACCCTTGCAGTTTCAGGGCTTCTTCCATTTCTCTCTTCGTTTCCCCGGCCGCCCCATTATAGGTCATCGACAAAGCCAGCGCCACACTCAGCGGCGAAATCATCGTGTTCTCATCAGGCTTCGCCTTTTCTGTCACCCTCCTGAAAAGCTCAAGCCCGAACTGGTTGTCGGCGCTGATCAGCTGTGCCGACTTCTCAGGCAGGTTCTTCAATCCGTCAGGAGTCTCCTCCTGCTTCCGGCACGACCCCATGGTCCCCAGCAACAGGATAATCACCAGAATTGTCGTCATCTTCTTCATCTCTTGTTTTACCTTTTAATAAGGTGCATAAATGTGCTCCCTACCACCTTAGACGGTAAACGGGCAAAAGTGTTGCGCAAAAAAAAAAAATCCACGCAACCTTTTGCCGGTCTGTTCCATCTATGGGTATATGATCGGCCTGTAATTTGACCTGGAGTGGTCAGTAAAGAATAATCGCCGGTAATTATCTTTACTTTTGAATGGTAAATCGGAAGGAAGCGTTGGACGACTTCAGGGATATAATTGATGCGTGTATTTCAGGGGATCACCGGGCCCCTGAGAAGTTGTACCGTCAACTGGCGCCGCAAATGTTTGGGGTATGCCTGAGATATGCCAAAGACAGGGAGGAAGCCGAAGACAATTTACATGATGGCTTTGTGACGGTTTTCTCCAAGCTGAAGGATTTCCGGCATGAGGGCTCTTTTGAGGGATGGGTGCGCCGGATCATGGTCAACATTTCCATCAACCGCTACCGGCAGAAACAACAACTGGTACTGGTCGATGAAGAGCGGAAACTGGATTCCGTGGTCGGGGAGGAGGTGGCCCTGGGGAGCATACCCATGGAAGAGCTGGTCAGGGTCATCCAGGAACTGCCTCCCCGATACAGGATGGTTTTCAACCTGTATGTGATGGAGGGGTATTCCCACACCGAGATCAGCAGGGAATTGGGAATCACCGAAGGGGCCAGCCGGTCAAACCTCTCCCGGGCCCGTGAAATATTGAGAGCAAAATTACAGCAACAATACAGTGAATTCCTGGTCTCCAGGAAAGAAGAGATATGAACAGGAACCAAGATCCCATCGATGAGTTGTTCCGGAGCAGGCTGGAACACTATTCCCCTGAGCCCCCGCCGCGGGTGTGGGACCGGCTCTCCTCCCATCTGGAGGAAAAGGCCCTCAAAGCCCGGCCGGTGTATTACCAGTGGAGCCGTTGGGCTGCAGCTGCAGCCGTGCTTCTGGTCGCACTGGTCACAGGGCTTCTTGTGAGCCGCAGCCCGCAGACCCCCTCCGGCACTGCCGGAACCGACGTCATCCCCATCGCTCCGGAGACACCAGCCGTCACAACAGCCCCCGGCATCCGGGGCACCGAAAACCTTTCCGTGGCAGAATCCCCCGCCGGCACCACCACGGTACGACCTCTTGCCAACGGCCACCCGATGACCGCCTCCGCCCGGAAAATCCCGACCACTGGAAAAATCAGCGAACCGGTTCCGGGTACCCTCAGACCACAAACTCCGGGAACCATTCCGGCCTCCGCCACACTCCCCGGGCACAACAGCCAGGCCACACCCCTTGCGGAATCCCTTGCAGAAACCGCCCTCTCCCACCCTGCACACACCGCGGCACCCCTCAGGGCCCTGGCTTCCCTCACGGGGTGGGTGAAAACCTCCCTTACCGACACCAGGGCAGCCCTTCAACCCCTTCATAAGGTGATCCCCGTTACGCTGAGGCCTGCCGTTTCCGGAGAATGGATCGCCATGGCCTCCCCGCATGGCGAAAACGACACGCGCCCACACAGGGAACCTTCGGGCGACAACTGGTCGGTGGGCATGGTGCTTACCCCGGCGTACTCCTCTTTCACCGCTGACCATTCTGCCGACTACGCCCGCAATATGACCCACTCGGCTAGCCACTCACAGGCCTCCCTCGGCGCCGGGATCTCGGTGAGCTACAAAGCCTCCCCGCGCTGGAGAATCGAAAGCGGCATGTTTTACTCACGCAGCGGCGATGCCTCCGAAAACAGCGGCCCCCTTTTTGCCGGAGCAGACTACTACGACTTTGAAAACCTCGCCGGTGTGACCCAGAAATACTTCAATACAACGGTCACCCTCGACCGGGGAGAAATGGCCATGAACAGCACCGCAGGCGTGATCACCTTCACCAAAACCCCTTCAAATGCAGGATTTATCGCCCTCCCCGAATCCTATGCCGGCGTGCAGACAGCCCTCATGTCCCCGGGCACCTTCTACCAGGTTTTTGATTTCATGGAAATCCCACTTACCGCCCGCTACCGGCTCATTGATCAGGCCATCGCCCTGGAACTCATCAGCGGCGTAAGTACCCATCTGGTGGTCGGCAATGCCGTTTGGGCAGGAGAGGGATCAGCCCGCGAACAGGTGGGAAAAACCGCCGACATCAGCACCGTCAACATGGCCGGAACCCTGGGACTGGGCATCCTCTATCCCCTGGGAAACCACCTCTCCCTGTCGGTGGAACCCCGGGCCAGCTACTTCCTGAATTCCATGAACCACAGCGGGGAAGTGGACTTCCGCCCCTGGAAAACAGCCCTCTACACCGGCCTTACCTGGAATTTCTGACCCATCACCCAGACACAATCCCGGACTTTTTTTAAAAAAAACCACCCCCCCACGCAACTTTTTCCCGGTGGATCCATCATTAAGTAAACCAAAAATCATGAACAAAAATCTCAGGGTTGTGCCGGGAATGATCTTCCTGCTTTTCGTCACCCTGACGGAAGCCGCAGCCCAATACGAAATCCAGACCACACCCGTGCGCACACACCGGGGGTACATCCATCTTCAGGACGGGACCATCCTGAAAGGAAGGTATGCCTATTCGGCATCCCTCGAAAAAATCAGGGTCATCTCTGACCACCAGATCAGGGTTTTCGACGCTTCCGAGGTATCCCGGATTACCACCCGGCGACCTTCGCAATTTGCAAGCACAGCCTCCCCTGGCGAAGTGCCTGAAATGCCGGGATTACCCCCCACCCTCTGGTTCAACCATACAGAACTGGGGGTGCTGGCCGGCAATGATGACAATAAACAGGTGGCACCCCTGGTTTTCGGAACTTCCATGAACCGGATCATATACAAAAATCTGTCGGCCGGGGCCGGACTGGGAGCCGAATTTTTGGGAGAGACCTACATGCCGCTGACCCTGAACCTGATGTACCGTCTCCGCCACAGCCGCTATTCCCCCTTCGCCATGGTGCAGGGAGGTTACCAGGTCCCCCTGGAAGGCTCCCGTACCCTCTACCAGAGAGTGGTCCCCCAAGACGTCTACTCCAGCATCATATGGCCCGGCCCAACACCTACCTACAATACTGAAATGAAAGCCCGCGGCGGATTCCTCTTTAATCCCGCCTTCGGCATCATGAAAAACAACGGCCAGGGCTTCGGAACCACCCTCTCCTTCGGGTACCGCTTCCACCGCCTCCGCTATGCCGCCGACAACCACGACCGTATCGACGCCGACTTCAACCGCCTGACCATCAAACTGGGTTTCATCTTTAACTAATTCAGGTATCATGAAAACAAAATTCAGCATACTCACCCTTCTCATTCTCACCCTGGCCATGACCTCCTGCAGGGACCAGTTCACCGAGGTGTTCACCGCCAACTCCCCCCTCTACATGAGTTACGACGCCTTCCGCGCCGCGGTTAAATCCTCCGGCCCCCGTGATCTCGAGAACCCTGGAAAAATTTACTTCAAAGACCAGTTTATCTTTATCGTGGAGGAACTGAAAGGATTCCACATTATTGATGTCTCCACCCCTGCTTCACCACAGAAAAAGGCCTTCGTGGAAGTTCCGGGGTGCGTGGATATCGCCGTGAAGGAGAATATCCTGTATGCCGACAGCTACGTCGACCTGGTGGCCCTCGACGTCTCTGACCTGAACAACATCAGGGAGGTCAAACGCCTTCAGGAGGTTTTCCCCTATACGGTACCCCCTGCCGATAACGATTACCGCCTGGCCGAAGTGGACAAGGAAAAGGGCGTGGTCATCGGCTGGGAAGTCAAAAAGGTGCGCCAGGAAATGGAATACCAGTATTACCCGGTCTACCCGGTATGGTATGGGTACGCCGAAAAGCTCGACGGCGCCTATTATTCAGGACTGAATGGTGTTTCCGGGGGTGTGGGAGGTGCTGCCGGTACCTCATTTGGTGTGGGGGGCTCCATGGCCCGCTTCGGACTGTACGGCGACTATCTCTATACGGTCGACCACAGCACCCTTTACATGTTCGACGTGAAATCCCCGGCCACCCCATCCTCCATCGGTAAACAAAACGTCGGCTGGCAGGTGGAAACCATGTTTATTTTCGGCAGTCACATGTTCTTCGGCACCACTACCGGCATGCTTATCTTTGACCTGGAAGTGCCTACCGTGCCCAAATACGTCACCAGCTTCACCCATGCCACCAGCTGCGACCCCGTGGTCATCGCCGACGGCTACGCCTATGTCACCCTCCGCAGCGGCGTCGCCTGCGGAAACCGCAACGCCAGCATCAACCGCCTCGACGTCATCAAACTCTCTTCCGACTATAAAAACAACAGCCTGGTGATGTCCTACCCCATGCACAACCCCCACGGCCTCGGCATCGACGGCGATATCCTCTTCCTCTGCGACGGCGATGCCGGACTTAAAGTCTACGACATCTTCGATAAAACCCGCATCGACGCCCACCGCATCGCCTCCTTCCCCGGAATCAAAACCTACGACGTCATCCCCCTTAACCAGTACCTCTTTATGATCGGCGATGACGGATTCTTCCTTTATGATTACAGTAATCTGCAGGACATCAAACAACTCAGCATTATTCCTGTGAAGAAATGAGACTTCATCAAAACCAGAAGAGATGCACCCTCCGACACGAAGTTCAAAATAAAAGCAGCTCATGCATCCATGTGCCTTCCGGCCGATTGTTCCGGGAAAGGAGAGGCATGGTGCTCCTTCTGGTGGTGGGACTGGTCTGCGGAAACCAGGCCGTGGCCGGAACCAACGGAAAAAAGGATCCCGGGAGCCGGATCGGGATTACCTTCACCGGCGTGGGTGAAAACGAGGTGTTCACCTCCCCGGATCTGGTGGGGGCACCCGGATATAACGGAAAGGGATTTTGGGCGGCCGGACTGCTCTACAGCCAGGGCATCAACCACTGGCTCGATTGGGAAACCGGTGTGGAGGTTTCCCGCCATCGCATCGAAGTGGTTCCCAACCTTCCTCCACAGTACGATGTGGGCACACGGATGGAAAAAGCAGCGCTGATCACCCTCCCCCTTACCCTGAAGGCCGGATTCCTGAAGTACTTCTTCGTCAGCGGAGGCATCATCCTGGACCTCGAAGCCAGCCACAGCTCTCCCATCGACAGCCAGACCGGCTTCGGCGCCGGACTGGGCGCCGGGGTCCAATACCATTTCCGCTCAGGCCTCTCCCTCTTTGTCAACCCCTACGTCAGGGGACACGCCCTCCTCCCCCTCATGGGCGACCGGAACCATCAGAAACTATGGGATAACGGAGTCAGATTAGGCATGACCCTTGAGTTGTAACACCTTCAGAAAGAAGCATTCAGAAGCTTGTCGCTGAGCGTTTGAAGTGTCGAGGTCTTGTGGGAGGTGGGAACCAGTACCGAGATGTTGTAGCGGCTTCCCCCGTAGGAGATCATCCGGATGGGAATTCCGTCAAGGGCGTTGAATACCCTGGAGGCAAAACCGGTCTCCTCCCTGATGATGTCCCCCACAATGCAGATGATGCTCATATCCCTGTCGATTTCGACCTCGCCGAAAGCCATCAGGGCATGATGAATCTCTTCCAGGTGGCGGGTGTTGTCAACGGTCAGCGAAACCGCCACCTCCGAGGTGGAGATCATGTCAATGGGGGTTTTATGACGTTCGAAGATTTCAAACACCTTTTTCAGAAAACCATACGCCATGAGCATCCTTCCTGAGCGGATCTTGATGGCCGTAATGCCATCCTTGGCCGCCACTGCCTTGATCCCGCTTCCGTCGGAGCGGGTGGTGATCAGGGTGCCGCTGTCGGAAGGATTCATGGTATTCTTCAGCCTGACCGGAATATTCTGAATCCGCGCAGGGAATATGGTCTGCGGATGCAGGATCTTGGCGCCGAAATAAGCCAGCTCCGCCGCCTCATTGAACGACAGCTGGTCTATTTTACGGGTGTTGCTCACAAATCGGGGATCGTTGTTATGAAAACCATCGATGTCGGTCCAGATCTGTACCTCTTCGGCATCGATGGCCGCCCCCACCAGCGAAGCCGTGTAATCGCTTCCTCCCCGCTCCAGGTTGTCGATTTCCCCTGCAGGATTGCGGCAGATAAACCCCTGGGTGATGTAGTAATCTACCCGCGGCGAATTGTCGATCAGCTCAAGCAACAAGGTACGGATCGCCGGAAGGTCGGCCGCACGCTCCTCATCCACCCGCATGAAATCCAGCGCCGGAAGCAAAAAAGTACTGTGGCCACTCTCCTGCATGAGCAGCGTGAAAAGCTGCGTTGAAAGAAGCTCCCCCTGCGCTACCAGGATCTTCTCCTCCTTCAGGGTAAACGACTTATGCAAAAACAACCGCATCATCCTGAAGATCCCCTCCGTGACAACCTGGCCCTTCTCCCTGTACTCCGGGGTGGCATAAAGCGCTTCCACCACCCGGGCATATTTCTCCTCCAACCTGGCCATCACCTCCGATGCCTTGTGGGGATGCTGCTGATACAAATGGGAGGAGATCTCCACCAGACTGTTGGTCGTCCCTGACATCGCCGAAAGAACCACCAGCTTGGGCTCCCCATCGGTAATAATCTGCCTCACCATGCGCATATTCTCAGGAGATCCTACCGAGGTGCCGCCAAATTTGTAAACCTTCATCGCTGCTTTCGTTTTATACTATTCCGGAGGCATAAATAGAAAGTTTTTCGGTATGATGGCCAGAAACTTACTTTTTTTAAGGGGAATGGGAAGAATTTTTAACAAAACAACAAGCAGCTCCCTGTAAACGACCACACCTCCACTCCCTCCAAAGGCAAACAACAGTTCAGAAAACCCCTGAGATGGCGTGTTTCTCGGAATTGAACCAGATGGTCGAATAGATATGATATCCCTCCCGGTTGGTGGTGAGTTTGCGTTCCATGTAAAGAACCGGCTGACCGGGTTTCATCTGCAGCACCTCTCTCACCGAAGGCCCGGGAATCAAAGCCCTCAGCTTCTGTTCGCCACCCCTGATCTCGATCCCGTAATGCCTGCGCAGAATCTCAAACAAGGAACGGTTCTCAAAGGTGCGCTGCGTAAATCGGGGAAGCCCCAGATGGGGAAGATGGTTGATGTCGTAAAACAAAGGCACCTCGTCGACCAGCCGTAACCGTTCCAGATAGACACAGCCGGCTTCCCGCTCCATCTCTGGAAGCTCAAAGGGAAACTCTTCAGGCCAGGGCCTCAGCTGAGGCTTCTGCAGAATCACCGTCTTCAGAAAACTCTGTCCGATGGCCGAGGTCGTCCCCGCCGCCGCCAGAATCCCGATGTTCCGCAAAGGCTTCCTCACGATACTCCCCTTCCCCTGCCGCTTCACAATCAGCCCTTCCCTGACCAGCTCCTCCAGGGCCTGCCGCACCGTCGGCCGCGTAATCCCATGGATGGCACATAACGCATGCTCCGAGGGAAGCAAACTCCCCTCTGCATAGTACCCCGACTGAATCTGCTTCCTCAGTATCCCGGATAAGCGACGGTAGTGCGGCATCTCGTTCATGAGGCCAAAGTTAATATTTATTTCACAAAGTCACCTAAACTTGTCTAGACAGGTAAAATATTCTATCTTTACGGCCTGAAAGCGTACATTAAACAAACATCTCTGATTACCTGTTATTTACAATAACATCCTTCATCCAGGGTTGTAACGACAAGTTTAAAAAAGACATTTATGGCAACAACGGTGATCATGCCCCGCCAGGGGCAGTCGGTGGAAACCTGTATCCTGGGCCAGTGGTTCAAGGCGCCGGGAGAGGAAGTCAAAGCCGGCGATCTGCTTTTCTCCTATGAAACCGACAAGGCCTCTTTTGAGGAGGAGGCTGCAGTCGACGGCATTCTTCTGGCCCGCTATTATGAAGAGGGCGATGAGGTGCCCGTACTGAGCGAGATTGCCCTCATCGGGGAGAAGGGGGAGGTTCTCCCGGAAAGGTCCCTCTCCGGAGCGGGGACCCCGGAGGCTTCCGCAGAAGAAGAACCGCCCCGGGTCATTGAGTTTCCTGTGGATCCGGAAGCACGTCTGTCGGGGCGTATTTCCGCATCGCCACTGGCCCGCAATATGGCAGAGAAGTTGGGGATTGACCTTTATGCCCTGACAGGAAGCGGTCCGCACGGGCGGATCATCGCCCGTGACATTGAAGCCGCAGGCTCCTTGAAGCTGCAGACGGCAGCTGCCACCTCCGCGTCCCCTAAAGTCTCCCCGCTTCCGGAGGCCCCGGCCATTAAGCCGGCACCTGCGGGCACCATCGGGGAGCCCCTGCCGCAACAATCCTTCCCGGAAGAAGAATCCCTCCGGATACCCGCAGCAGATGGCCGCGATTTCGAAATCCGGCCCCTTACCCACATGCGCAAAAGAATTGCCCGGGCCATGCAGGCCTCCCTGCAAAACTCGGCCCAGCTCACCCATCACCTGTCGGCCGACGCCAGAAACCTCCTGGCCGCGCGCAAAAAACTCAAAGCCCGCTTCGAAATGGGAGAAATGGCAGCCAATGTGACCATTAATGACCTGGTGGCCTGGGCCGTCATCCATGCCCTCCGGAAATTCCCCGCGGTAAACGCCCATCTCCTGGGTGATGAAATCAAGTATTTCCATAAAGTCCACCTGGGACTCGCCGTCGATACCGACCGGGGCCTGATGGTGGCCGCCGTACGCGACGCCGATGACCTCTCCCTGACAGGCCTGTCGTCACGGTTGCAGCAACTGGCCGCGGAGTGCCGTAAGGGAAGCATCAACCCTGACCTGCTCAGCCCTGAAGCCGCCAGCTTCACCATTTCCAACCTGGGCAACTATGGCGTGGAAATCTTCACCCCCGTCATCAACCTTCCCCAGACGGCCATCCTCGGCGTGTGCACCATCCTTCCGCGGCCCAAAGACCTGGGCGACGGCCTCTTCGCCTTCGTGCCCCATATCGGGCTCTCCCTGACCTATGACCACCGCGCCCTCGATGGCGGCGAAGCCACCCGCTTCCTGGCCGAAGTAAGTCAACAAATTGAAAATCTGAAATTTAACTGAATAAGAAGTCCCGATCCTCCTCCATAACGGGGCACTCCACCAGTACCAACACGCCCCGGTGATCGCAGGATCAGGATTTCCGGAAATCGATAAACCATAAGCACCATGCCAAAATCACAATTCATAGACCCCTCGGAGGTCAGAAAACCCGGATTCGTGGAGTTCACCCCTATTCCGGTTAACCAGTATGCCAGGAGCATTGAAGAGGAAAGGGATCATTTCTCCGATGACGATCTGCTGCGGATATACCGTGACATGGTGGTCATCAGGGAGTTTGAGACCATGCTGAACCTGATCAAGATCAGGGGTGAATACCGCGGAATGGCTTACAATCATCCCGGGCCGGCCCATCTTTCGATAGGTCAGGAGGCCGCTGCGGTGGGGATGGCCTACACCCTGTCGGTGGATGACTTCATCTTCGGGTCGCACCGCAGTCATGGAGAGATCCTTGCCAAGGGATTGTCGGCGATTCACCAGCTCAGGGAGGAGGAGCTGACCGCCATCATGGAAAATCATTTCAGCGGAGCCACGCTCCGGCCGGTGCTGGCCGGCCATACGGGAACCACCCGGGAGCTGGCCGTGAAATTCCTGGTATACGGAACCCTGGCCGAGATCTTCGCCCGCGAAACCGGCTTTAACAAAGGGCTGGGGGGCAGCATGCATGCCTTCTTCACGCCTTTTGGCGTCTATCCCAACAATGCCATCGTGGGAGGCTCAGGCGATATCGCCGTAGGCGCAGCCCTCTTCAAAAAAGTCAACCGTAAAAAGGGCATCGTGGTCGCCAATATCGGGGATGCCTCCCTGGGATGCGGACCGGTTTGGGAAGGACTTTCCTTCGCCACCATGGACCAGTTTACCGAATTGTGGGAGGGCGACATGCAGGGAGGCCTCCCCCTGATCATCAACATCATGAACAACCAGTACGGCATGGGAGGTCAGACCTGCGGGGAAACAATGGGTTACGGCGTGGCCGCCCGTATCGGCGCCGGCCTTAACGCCGCCCAGCTCCATGCCGAACGGGTCGACGGCTACAACCCCCTGGCGGTGATCGACGCCTACCGCCGGAAACGACAGATCCTGGAAGAAAAACAGGGCCCCGTGCTGCTTGACGTCCTCACCTACCGCTACAGCGGCCACTCCCCCTCCGACGCCTCCTCCTACCGCTCCAAAGAAGAGGTCGAAGCCTGGGAACAGGCCGATTCCATCAGCTGGTACGGCCAGGAACTCATCAGATCGGGCATCGCCGAAGAACACCAACTGGAGGAGATCCGCAGGGAAACCACCGACCTGATGTCATGGGCCCTCAAACTGGCCACCGATGACGACCTCTCCCCCCGCATGGACCTGAAAGCCAGACCTAACCTCATCGGCGACATGATGTTCTCCGACAGCTCCCTCGACCGCATGGCGGAGGGAACCCCCGATGTCAACCACCCCCTGGCGGAGAACCCGCGGGTGAAACAACTGGCCACCAAAGAACGATACGCCTACGATGAAAAGGGCAAGCCCCACTCCAAAATCAAGAACTACGTCGTGCGCGACGGCCTTTTTGAAGCCATCATCGACCGGTTCTACAAAGATCCCACGCTGATCGCCTTCGGGGAGGAAAACCGCGACTGGGGCGGCGCCTTTGCCGTCTACCGCGGCCTTACCGAAGCACTGCCCTACCACCGGCTCTTCAACTCCCCCATCTCGGAGGGAGCCATCGTGGGCACCGCCATAGGCTATGCCATGTGCGGCGGAAGGGTCATCCCTGAAATCATGTATTGTGATTTCCTGGGGCGCGCCGGTGACGAAGTCTTCAACCAGCTGCCCAAGTGGCAGGCCATGAGCGGCAACGTCCTGAAAATGCCGGTGGTGCTGCGCGTCTCTGTGGGATCCAAATATGGCGCCCAGCATTCACAGGACTGGACGGCCCTGGCGGCACATATTCCCGGACTGAAAGTGGTTTTTCCTGTGACTCCCTACGATGCCAAAGGATTGATGAACAGCGCCCTGCAGGGCACCGACCCGGTCGTCTTCTTCGAAAGCCAGAGGGTCTACGACACCGGAGAATTGTTCCACAAGGAAGGCGTACCCACCGGCTATTATGAAATTCCCATCGGAGAACCCGACATCAAAAGAGAAGGCTCGGCCCTGACCATCCTGACCATCGGCGCCACCCTCTACAGGGCTTTGGAAGCGGCCGAAATCCTGGACCATAAATATGGGGTTTCGACCGAAGTGATAGACGCCCGCTCCCTGGTCCCCTTCAACTATGAGCCGGTCCTGGAATCACTGAAGAAAACAGGCAGGATCGTGATCACTGGCGACGCCCCCGCACGTGGCTCCTTTATGAGGGAACTGGCTTCCACCATCACCGAACTGGCCTTCGACTATCTCGATGCCCCTCCGGTGGTGGTGGGATCCCGCAACTGGATCACCCCGGCCTACGAACTCGAAGAGGCCTTCTTCCCTCAGCCATCCTGGATCATCGATGCCATCCACGAACGCATCCTTCCTTTGGAAGGACACACCCCTGCCCATGACTTCTCAGAAGCGGAACAACTGGACCGCAACGCCAAAGGGATCTGAAAATGCATGAAGAAAAGCCGGTAGCCCAGGATACCGGAAAGGGTATGCACATACTGCACAGCGTCCTGATTTCTAAGGACAGGGGAACTGACTTAATCCCCGGAAGGCTGGAAAACCTTGATCACTGCCCCGATGCGAAGGATGGAGCGCGGTGTGAGGTTGTTCTGTTCGCAGATGGTTCCCACGGTGGTGTTAAAACGGCGGGCGATCTCCCACAGGGAATCCCCGGCTTTAATGACATATTCGGCGACCTGGCCGGCAGGCATCTCCGCGGCATAGCTGTTGCCGCGGGCCGTGATCTGGATGCTCTCCCCGGTTTTGGGATTGCGGATCAACTGCGCCAACGCCTCCTTGCCAGCCACCTCCGGCCTGATGTGAAAAAGCTCAAAATCATACACCAATTCGGGATTATAAGCCCTCCCCTTTTCACGGATCTCAAAATGGAGATGCTCTGTGGTGGCCCGGCCCGTACGACCACCCAACCCCAAAGGCTGACCCGCCCGGAGGGTATCTCCGGTGCGAACCAGAAAACCCGACAAATGGGCATAATAGGTCTCCAAATCATGGACATGACTGATCACCACAAGATTGCCATATCCGTAATACTTGCTGGCACGGGTGACCACCCCGTCATAGGCCGCATAAATGGTGTCACCCCGGTAAAGCTTGATGTCGGTCCCTGTATGCATCCGCCCGCTGCGCATCCCATACCGGCTGATGACCTTCCCCCGAAAGGGAATCCTGAATTGCCCCAATACCTCACTCAATCCCGGCAACTGCTCCTCCACAACCGGAACAGCCTCCGCATTCACTTTCATACCGGGACCAGTCTGCTCCATGCTCATTACAGCGTCAGTAGCTCTGACCTCCTGGGGCACTGCCCTGACCTCAGCCCTGACCGTGTCCCTGCCGGCTGCAAAACCGGCGCCGCGAACAGCTCCCGCCCCTGCAAATACCAACATTCCCATCACAACGGTCAAAACCGGAAAACTCCTGATCATCCTTATTGTTTTGTTTCACATTCGGGTAACCCGGGGGCTATGCCCCGTAATTATCAATGTGGCAAAAATATAGATATTTTTACATTCCATTTTATAACTCAGAAAGCTCTGCCTGAAAATAAAAGAAAACAAACTGTGTATCAATATTATATCATACCTGATTTTAACATTTTTAACATTTTTTCAGAAAATTCAAAATCGTGCTTTATCTTTAATTTGTAATTAAAACGGAGACCAGAATATGGAAAACGCCCTTCCCCTGATAAACGGTCATATTCACACGCCCTATTCCTTTTCCTCCTTTGCCGGGATGGACCAGCCCTTTGAAATGGCGCGCGAGGAGGGCATCGAGGTACTGGGGATCAACGATTTTTACACAACCGACGGTTATCCCGAATTTGCGGAGCGTGCAAACCGCTACCGGGTTTACCCCCTGTTCAACATTGAGTTCATGGCCCTGCAAAGGGAAGAACAGGAAAAAGGTCTCCGGGTGAACGATCCGGTCAATCCGGGGCGGACTTATCTGAGCGGGAAGGGATTGCGGTTTCCGGTCACGCTGTCAGACGCCAGCCGGATGAAACTGGAATCCCTGCAGCGGGAGAGTAATCATCAGACCGCCCAGATGGTGGAGCGCCTCAACGATTATCTGGCGACCATACACATGCCTTTTCGTTTCAGCGCTACCGAAATGATGGCCAAACTGGCGCGCCACCTCCTGCGGGAGAGGCACATCGCCCAGGCGCTCCGCTTAGCCCTGGCCGAAGCTTACCGCGGTGAAACCGCATTCAGGGAGGGCCTGACCCTTGTGATGGGAGGGAAACCTCCGGTTTCACCGCTCTCTGACGTGGCGGCCCTCGAAAATGAAATCCGCAACAACCTCCTCAAATCGGGAGGCCCCGCCTATGTTCCCGAAGATGAAAAGGCTTTTCTCTCGCTCGAAGAGGTCATCGCCCTTATCCATGATGCCGGCGGAATTCCTTGCTACCCCGTGCTCCTCGACGATCCCAAAGGGAATTTCACCGACTTCGAAAAGGATTGGGAGCAGATGGCCGGCACCCTGGCCGCCCGAAACATATTCATGATAGAGCTGATTCCGGGGCGCAACGATGCGGCCATTCTGAACGATTTCGTCGCCTTCTTTGATCAAAAAGGCTTTGCCATCACTTTCGGCACAGAACACAACACCCCAAAACTGGATCCCCTGACGGTCACCTGTCGTGGCGGAATCCCATTGTCAGACTTCCTGCTGCACATCAATTACCGCGGGGCTGCCCTCATCGCCGCTCACCAGCACCTGATGGCCCAGGGAAACACCGGATTCCCCTGCTTCCGTTTTCCCTCCCCGGCCGAAAGCAGGGAACTCGAAGAACGCGGTATGCAGGTAATCCATAACTTTACACACCGGTAAACATGAACGGCCACAGACTTTCCCCGACCACCCGGGCTGCCGCCCGGGCCCTCCCGGGAAATCCAACTTCGGCCTCGATAAAATATGGCATATGAAAGTCGCATGGTGCTCCGACCTCAAAAGGACATATACATTTGCCCCATATGACTTCCATGGGCATGAAGCACTTAAACCGGCTTCACAACGGCAGATAACTGAAGAGCAAGTCATTAACATACACCTTTACTAATGGAAAAAGCTATCCAGGACCTGGTTTTCGTTTCCCGGAAATATGGAAGCCATCCCGACTATGTGATCGCCGGAGGAGGCAACACCTCCTGGAAAAACAAGGATCACCTTTATATCAAGGCGAGCGGGGTCAGCCTGGCCACCATCGAAGAAAGCGGCTTTTGCCTGCTCGACAGGCACAAACTCGCTGCAATTCCCACCATGGCGTTCTCTGACGATCCCGTGGTCAGGGAAGAAGAGGTCAAAAACACCCTGCTGGGCAGCCGCGTCGACCCCGCATCAGGGTTGCGCCCATCGGTGGAGACCTCCCTCCACGACCTCTTCCGATATGCCTTTGTCGTCCACACACACCCCACCCTGGTCAACGGACTGCTTTGCAGCAACGACGCGGAACACCAGGTCAGTAGGCTGTTTGGCCCCAAAGCCCTTTACATCCCTTATGGTGACCCCGGATTCACGCTCTTCACCCTTATTCGCAACGAGATTCTGCATTACCGGAAAGAAAATGAGGTTGACCCCCACATCATCTTCATCCAGAACCACGGTATTTTCGTGGCCGCCGACACCATCGGCGAGATAGACCAGCTCTACGAAGAGGTCATGGCGGCCATCTCCGGAAGCCTCCCTCCGGAACCTGACAGATGCCCCCGGGAAGTCTCCCCCCTGCTGGCGGAGGTTCTGCCTGCAGTCAGAATGATCCTCTCCGGGGATACCCCCGGTGTGGCCCGCGCTTTCCACCACGACACCGTGGCTCCCTTCATCGCTGATGCACAGGCTTTCATCGCCATCAGCACCCCCTTCACCCCCGACCAGATGGTTTACTGCCTGCCAGAATACCTCTTTATTGAAAACAACACAAGCGCCGAAGAGATCATCTCTGAGATTACTCGGAAAACCGAAGCCTTCAGGGATAGAAAGGGCGTATTTCCCAAGGTGGTTTTCATCAGAGCGCTGGGAGTTCTGGTGGCCGGAGAGCACCCCATGGCCCTCGACTACCTGGAAGCCCTGGTGCTCGACTTCACGCGGATTGCCCTCCTGAGTCGCCATTTCGGGGGACCCCATCCCATGACCCCGGCGCAAATCGCCTTCATTGAGAACTGGGAAGTCGAAAACTATCGCAAGAAAGTCTCCCTGGGAGGGCGTCTCCGCGGGCAGGCCGAAAACAAAGTGGTACTCATTACGGGGGCGGCCCAGGGCTTCGGTGCCGGCATCGCCCGGCTGATGTTTGAGGAAGGGGCCCATGTGGTCATCGCCGATCTTAATGAAGAGAAAGGAAGTGCCCTGGCGCGGCAACTTAACGAAAAAAACGCCCCCAACCGGGCATTCTTCGTCCCTGTCAACGTAGCCGACGCCCTATCCGTGGAAGAAATGGTCCGCCTCACGGTACACCGCCTCGGAGGTATCGACGTGCTCATCTCCAACGTCGGGATTCTCCGCGCCGGCGGCCTCGATGAAATGACCCCGGAAACCTTCGACCTGATGACCCGCGTCAACTACAACGCCTATTTCCTCTGTACCAAATATGTTTCCGCGGTCATGAAACTGCAGCACCGGTTTAATCCCGGCCATTTCATGGACATCATCCAGATCAATTCCAAGTCGGGACTGAAAGGCAGCAATAAGAATTTTGCCTATGCGGGGGCTAAATTCGGGGGAATTGGCCTCACCCAGTCGTTTGCCCTGGAGCTGATCCCCTTTCGCATCAAGGTCAACGCCATCTGCCCTGGCAACTATTTCGACGGCCCCCTCTGGGCCGATCCCGAACATGGCCTCTTCGTCCAGTATCTGAAGGCCGGAAAGGTCAGGGGCGCCCGCCACGTGGAAGATGTCAGACGTCATTACGAAGCCCAGATCCCCGCAGGCCGGGGATGCCTTCCCTCCGACGTCGTGAAAGCCATCTATTACATTATGGCACAGGAATATGAAACAGGCCAGGCCATTCCGGTGACCGGCGGCCAGGAGATGCTCAGTTGACCGGCGGCCAGGAGATGCTCAGTTGACCTGTGGCTAGGAGATGCTCAGTTGACCTGTGGCCAGGAGATGCTCAGTTGACCGGCAGCAATCGGGCATCAGAGAGTCAGTAATATAAATGAAAAAATGAAACCTCAGGAAAAACAAGGATTATGAAAACCAAGGCAGTGCGCTTATACGGCAAAGAAGAGCTCCGTTTGGAGGAGTTTTCACTTCCCCCCATCGGCGACGATGAAATCCTCGCCAAAGTCGTTTCCGACAGCATCTGCATGTCGTCGTACAAGGCGGCGCACCAGGGTGCCGCCCATAAGCGGATCCCTGATAATGTAAAAGATCACCCGGTCATCATAGGCCATGAGTTCAGCGGGGAGATCGTGGAGGTGGGAAGAAACTGGAGACACAAGTTTTCTCCCGGGCAGAAATACTCCATCCAGCCGGCCATATACTACCCTGACGGGCCGGTTGGTATCCTCAGCGCCCCGGGATACAGCTATCCCCACATCGGAGGTGATGCCACCTATGTGATTATTCCCAAGGATGTACTGGTACAGGATTGCCTGCTGGTCTACGACGGCCCCGGTTTTTACCCGGCCTCCCTGGCCGAACCCCTCTCCTGCGTGATCGGCGCCATGCATGCCAATTACCACACCACCCCCGGGAGCTATCTCCACCAGATGGAAATCGTACAAGGCGGAAAAATGGCCATTCTGGCCGGTGTTGGGCCCATGGGACTGGCGGCCATCAACTACGTGGTCAACCGGGGTGACCGGAAACCTTCCCTGCTGGTGGTCACCGATATCGACCACTCCCGCCTTAACCGCGCTGCGCTCCTCTTCCCCGTGGAATGGGCCCGTGAAAAAGGCATCCGCCTCGAGTACCTCCACACCGGGGAAACCGCCGATCCGGTGGCCGCACTTCGCGAACTTACTGAGGAAACCGGATACGACGATGTTTTTGTATTCGCTCCGGTTCCCGCAGTCATCGAACAGGGCGACGCCATACTGGCCCACGACGGATGCCTTAACTTCTTCGCCGGTCCTTCCGATCCCGCCTTCTCGGCACGGCTTAACTTCTACAACGTGCACTATGCCTATACCCACATCGTGGGCACCTCGGGTGGCAACAACGACGACATGGTGGAGGCCCTCTCATGCATGTCTATGGGATTGGATCCGGCCGGTCTGGTCACCCATATCGGGGGACTGAATGCCGTGATTGAAACCACCCTTCACCTGCCTGAAATCCCGGGAGGGAAAAAACTCATCTACACCCACAAAAACCTGCCACTCACCCCCCTGAATGAATTCTCAGAAAAGGGGAAAAGCGATCCCCTCTTCCGGGAACTTGCCCGCATCATCGATAAAACCAAGGGATTGTGGTCGGTGGAAGCCGAAACCTACCTCCTGGCCAATGCCCCGGAAATCTGATATCCCGAAACCGCCTGCCCCGTTTTCTGCAGGCTTTTGCGCGCATGGGCTACCCACCGCCAGAGCCTGACATATGCCGGCTGATCATTCTTAATATCTCCTCCGGAGGGGTTTCGGGGCGGGTAACGGTCACACTGGCCATTTCATAAAAGGGCCGGCGCTTTGCCAGACTATCTGCAATAAAGGCTCTGAGTTCTTCGGGTGATTTGCCTTTGATCAGGGGGCGTTCGGTCCTGGAACGAAGCAGTCTTGCGGTAAGAAGGCCGGGGGGTATGTCCAGAAAGAGCGTGGTGCCCGTGCGGTTCATCAGTTCCATGTTGTCGAAGAAGCAAGGGGCGCCACCACCCGTCGACACCACCACATCGTCGTACTCTGACACTTCTTCGAGGGCTTTCCGCTCATACCTGCGGAAGAGCTCCTCCCCCTCCTCTGCAAAAAGCTGCTGTACCGTCCGGCAGTGTCTCTCCTCGATGTATTTGTCGAGATCAATGAAAGAGAGGCCCGTCAACCTGGCCAGCCGCCGCCCCAGCGTCGTCTTGCCGCTGCCCATGTATCCGACCAGGTAAATCCTCATCTCAGAAAAGGGTCATCTGATTGGCGTCCTCATCCGCAGGCCTCCTGATCTCAAAGGGAATGTCATCCACGGGAGATTCCAGGGACTCCTGTATGTGCTCTTCTTCCGCGGGGGTCTCATGCTCATCGCGGATCACCGGCTCCAGCTCCCTGATGTTCTCCACCTCGTAATTGCTCAGCCGCTTCCCCTTGGCCTTCCAACTCTTGATGCCGATGAATTCGGCCACCTCAATGATCTCATTCTCCCGGCCACTGTTCCGGCCACCAAATTCAATCTCCAGCCGGGGATAACGCACCCAGGTCACGCTCACCAGCTTGTTCTCCCTGTGCTCACCAATGAAGCCCACCGGCTTGTTCATCACCTCCTCGATTTCGAAACGCTTCACATAGTAAAACTCCTGCTCGGCATCGTAATACACCACCGAAAGGATCTTCCCCGGATCGAACTTCTCGATGGCCAGGATGTTGTTCTCGAAATGAATGCTGAAATCGTAGTTGTGGAGAACATACTCCCCATTCTTGTAAATCACCAGGATCTTGTCGTCGCCCGTGAATTCCCCGAGGTACTTGCCCCTTTTGTCGGCATTGAGGCGGAGCACATCAGGGTCAAACCACACCTTAAGACCTCCCAGGGTGGAAATGCCCCGCTCCAGCAGGGTAATCTTGTGTACTTCATACTTGGTCAGGATGTTCCCCATCGACTGGCGCCCCTTGATGGCCAGTTCGCCCATGTCCTGCTCGAAGACCAGCTTCTTGATGCGTGCCTTGGGCTTGAGAAACACCTTCAGCACCTCGGCTTCCCCATTGGGATTCGCTGAGAGGTAAATGATCCGCGATCCCTTGCTGCCCTGGGTCAGGTCATACTCCTTGTCACGCGTCACCCCCGTCACGTTGAACCGCTTCATGTAGGAGAAACCGCTCTTGCCGTCACGGTAAACCACATTGTAGATGGTCCGGGAGTCATCCTTCCTGAATACATTGATATAAAGGACATTCTTCCCGATGAACGCCTTCTCACTCACCCTGGTCACGAAATAGGTTCCGTCACGCCTGATCACAATGATGTCGTCCATATCGGAACAGTCGCAGACATACTCGTTCTTCTTCAAACCCGTCCCGGCAAATCCCTCTTCGCGGTCGATGTATAGTTTTTCATTGGCGACCACGACCTTTGCCGCCACGATGTTCTCGAAACTGCGCAATTCGGTGCGCCGTTCCCGCCCCTTGCCGTATTTCGCCTTCAGCCGCTCAAACCAGTCGATGGTGTATGAAACAATATTCCTGATGTTGTCCAGAACCCGGGCCATCTCCTCCTCAAGAGAAAGAAGGTATTCACTGGCTTTATCGGCGTTAAACTTGAGAATCCGGGCCATCCTGATCTCCAGGAGCTTCAGGATGTCTTCACGGGTCACCTCCCTGCGAAGCCCCGGCTTGAAAGGCTCCAGCCGCTTGTCAACATGGGCAATGGCGATATCAAGCGTATCGGCCTGCTCAAACTCCCTGTCCTTGTATATACGGTTCTCAATAAAAATCTTCTCCAGAGAGGTGAAATGCCATGCCTCCTCCAGTTCCTTCATCTTAATCTCCAGCTCCAGCTTAAGCAGCTGTAATGTTGCGTCAACCGACTTCTTCAGAATCTCGGAGACCATCATGAAATAAGGCTTGTCCTCCTCTATGATGCAGGCGTTGGGACTGATAGAGACTTCACAGTCGGAGAAGGCATAAAGCGCATCGATGGTTTTGTCAGAAGAGACCCCGGGTGCAAGGTGGACCATGATCTCCACATTGGCCGCCGTGTTGTCGTCGATCTTCCTGATTTTGATTTTCCCCTTTTCATTGGCCTTAAGGATCGACTCGATCACCGAAGTAGTCGTTTTTCCAAAGGGGATTTCAGTGATGACCAGGGTTTTGCTGTCCCTTTTCTCGATTTTGGCTCTCACCTTGATCACTCCGCCACGAAGACCGTCGTTGTACCTGGAGACATCGACGGAACCCCCGGTAGGAAAATCAGGAAAGAGAAGAAAGGGTTCTCCTTTCAGGTAAGCCACCGAGGCATCGCACAATTCCAGGAAGTTATGGGGGAGGATCTTGGAGGCAAGGCCCACGGCAATTCCGTCGACGCCCTGGGCCAGGAGCAACGGGAATTTTGCTGGCAGCATCACCGGTTCCTTCTTCCGGCCGTCATAGGAGAGTTTCCATTCGGTGGTCTTGGGATTGAAAAGGACCTCCAGGGCGAATTTCGACAGGCGCGCTTCGATATAACGGGGAGCCGCGGCACCATCACCGGTGAGAATATTGCCCCAGTTTCCCTGGGTATCCACCAGCAGCTCCTTCTGCCCCAGCTGCACCAGGGCATCCCCGATAGAAGCATCTCCGTGGGGATGATACTGCATGGTCTGCCCGATGATGTTGGCTACCTTGTTGAAACGGCCGTCATCCATCTCCTTCATGGCATGGAGAATCCTACGCTGAACGGGCTTCAACCCGTCAATCACATAGGGTACGGCCCGCTCCAGGATCACATAGGAGGCGTAATCCAGGAACCACTCCCTGTACATCCCCGACAGATAGGTGATCCCCTCCTTGGGCACTTCCGGCTTGTTCTCCTGTATCGATTCTGACTGATCTGACATGTTCAATGTTTCTTACCTGTAAGTATTGGGGGTGAATGCCGTATGGGGAAGCGCTCCCTGTCGTTCCCTGGTATCCCGTCAGGCCACCTCATCCTTTTCAACATAGAGGTTATCTATGATAAAATCCTGTCTCTCGGGAGTATTCTTGCCCATATAAAACTCCAGCATCTGGGCTACCGACTCGTGTTTTTTCATTTGCACCGGGTCAAGCCTTATATCGGAACCGATGAAATACTTGAACTCGTCGGGGGAGATTTCGCCCAATCCCTTGAAACGGGTGATCTCGGGATTCCCCTTCAGGGTATCCATGGCCGCCAGTTTCTCCTCCTCGGAATAGCAGTAGATCGTCTGTTTCTTGTTCCTGACCCTGAAAAGAGGGGTCTGCAAAACGAAAACATGCCCCTTTCTGATCAGTTCAGGAAAGAACTGGAGAAAAAAGGTGATCAGCAGCAAGCGGATATGCATACCGTCGACATCGGCATCGGTGGCAATGATCACCTTCGCGTAACGCAGGTCGTCAATGCTGTCTTCAATATTGAGGGCAGCCTGTAACAGGTTGAACTCCTCATTTTCGTAAACCACCTTCTTGGTCAGTCCAAAGGTGTTCAGCGGCTTGCCCCTGAGACTGAAAACCGCCTGGGTATCCACGTCACGCGACTTGGTGATCGACCCGCTGGCCGAATCCCCCTCGGTGATGAAAATACAGGACTCTTCCCTGCGCTCGTCGTTATCGGTAAAGTGAATCCGGCAGTCACGCAGCTTCCGGTTGTGAAGGTTCGACTTCTTGGCCCGCGCCTTGGCCAGCTTCTTGATCCCCGAGATGGCCTTCCGCTCCCGCTCCGACTCCTGGATTCGCCGCAGCAACACCTCTGCCGTCTCCTGGTTCTTATGGAGATAGTTGTCCAGCTCTTTCTGGATGAAATTGAAAATGTGCGTCCTTACTGTTGGCCCATTGGGTCCCATGTCCTTTGACCCCAGCTTGGTCTTGGTCTGCGACTCAAAGACCGGCTCCTCCACCTTGATGCTGATGGCCGCCACTATCGATGCCCTGATGTCATCAGGATCAAAATCCTTTTTGTAAAAATCACGGACAGTCTTGACCAGCACCTCCCGGAAAGCCGAAAGATGCGTCCCCCCCTGACTCGTGTGCTGTCCATTCACAAAGGAGTAGTAATCCTCGCCATATTGGTTCCCATGGGTGATGGCCACCTCAATATCTTCCCCTTTCAGATGAATGATGGGATAAAGGGGATCCGCCTCCAGATTCTCCTCCAGCAAATCGCGCAGTCCATTGCGCGAAAAGAATTTGTGCCCGTTGAAATCGATGGTCAGCCCTGCATTCAGAAAGGTGTAATTCTTGAGCAGATTGACCAGATGGTCGTTCACATACCGGTAACCCTTGAATATCGACTCATCGGGGCGGAAGGTCACGATGGTGCCGTTAGGTTCCTCCGTAGCGGCAAGATCCATCTCCCCGACCTGAATCCCCTTGCTGAATACCAGCTCCTTCACCTGACCATCGCGGATGGCCTTAATGGAAAACTCGGAAGAGAGGGCATTGACCGCCTTGATCCCCACCCCGTTCAATCCTACCGACTTCTTGAAAACCTTCGAATCGTACTTGGCGCCGGTATTCATTTTACTCACCACATCGGAGAGCTTCCCCAGCGGAATACCCCGCCCGTAGTCACGGACACGCACCTTCTCCTGGTCAATGGTCAGCTCGATCTTCTTCCCGTAGCCCATCATGAATTCATCCACGGAGTTGTCCATCACCTCCTTCACCAGGACGTAAATACCATCGTCGGAAGCTGCGCCGTCGCCCAGTTTGCCGATGTACATCCCCGGACGCTTGCGGATATGCTCCTGCCAGTCCAGGGTCTGGATGGTACTCTCATCATAAACTGCATTCATTTTCCGTGATTTTGGTGCAAATATAGCGATTTAAGGGCTCTGAAGGGAAATTAAAGCCAGCTAGAAATAAACAGCATCAAGTTGATAAATATAAAACATTCTCCTCTCTCTCAGGGATTTAACTCTTAACTGAATTTCCTGAAAAACTACCCTCTCTTTTCTGCGGAACCTCGGTTCCGGGGGAAAAAGTACCTATAGGCCGTGCCCGGAAGATTTATAGAAAGTCGTATTTGTGGAGGATATAGACAGCGGTCAGCAGGGTGAGGACCAGGGTGGCCAGGACGAGGGGGATGGTTCCCGCCTGTGGTGCCGGCAGCGGTTTGGCTTTGGCGGCTTTGCGGGTGCGGGCCGACCTGGTTTCACCCCACACCATCAGTCTGTAGAATCCCCATCCTGTGAGCGCCCCGAAGAGCCATCCTCCCATCAGATCAAGCGGGAAGTGAGCCCCCACGTATATGCGCGACCAGGAGACCAGCAGGGCCCACAGCAGAAGAGTCACGAAGACCAGCCGGTTACGGAAGAGATAACCAGTGAAAACCAGCACAAAAAAGGTGTTGGAGGCATGTGATGAGGGAAAACCGAAATCACCGCCCTTGCGCAGGACAATATGGGTCAGGGAACTGACCGCCGGATCATGACCTGGACGCGGCCGGCCGACCAACTCCTTGATGATGCCGGTGCCCTGGTCACTGACCACCAGACCAATGACCATAAACACCAGAATATACCATGACCTGGCTCCATAATTTCTGACAACCAGCCAGATAAGCAGCAGATACAGGGGTAGCCAGCTCTCCTTCCGTGTGAAGAATAACATGGCGGTATCCCACCAGGGGGTGTGGAGGGCGTTGAGCTGCAGGAAAAGCCGCCCGTCAAACCGCAGGAGTGTCTCTAACCATTCCATTTACGACGCCGTTAAGATGTGCCAGAGCTTGTCCTTAAGGGCGATGATATTATAGCCTGTCACCGAAGAGATGAACATATGGGGGATGCCCGGCAAAAGGGCGCTGATCTGTACCATGAGCACCTCATCAAGCATGTCGGCCTTGCTGATCACCAGGAACCGCTGCTTGTCGAGGAGTTCCGGATTGTATTCCTCCAGCTCTTTCAGGAGGATATGGTATTCTCTGAGATGGTCTTTGCTGTCTGCCGGAACCATGAAGAGCAGAACAGGATTGCGCTCGATATGGCGGAGGAAGCGCAATCCCAGACCTTTCCCCTGGTGGGCGCCCTCGATGATCCCCGGGATGTCGGCCATCACAAAGGATTGCTGGTCGCGGTAGCTGACAATCCCAATATTGGGGACAAGGGTTGTAAAGGGGTAGTCGGCGATCTTGGGTTTCGCGGCGGAGACCACGGAGAGCAGGGTCGATTTTCCCGAACTGGGAAATCCTACCAGGCCCACATCGGCCAGTATCTTGAGTTCCAGAATCACCCAGGCTTCCCTGCCGGGCTCCCCGGGCTGGGCAAACCGCGGCGTTTGATGGGTGGCTGACTTGAAATGGGTATTCCCCAGTCCGCCCCGACCCCCTGCAAAAAGAACCCGCGTCTCTCCGTCACGGGTGATCTCCATCAGGAATTCCCCCGTTTCGGAATCCTTGACCACCGTTCCCAGGGGAACCTCAATGATCTTGTCCTCACCGCTGGCCCCGAAACTGCACTGTTTTCCGCCGTTGCCCCCGTGACCTGCCTTGACGTGCCGGTGGTACTTCAGATGCAGCAGCGTCCACATCTGGCTGTTGCCCTTCAGAATAACATGCCCGCCCCGGCCCCCGTCTCCTCCGTCAGGGCCTCCCTTGGGCACAAACTTCTCCGTCCGCAGATGGGCCGAGCCCGCACCCCCGTTCCCCGACTGGCAAAATATCTTGACGTAATCTACAAAATTGGAATCTGACATCTGACCTCCTTCAGCTGATTTATCGGGGTAACCTGTCGACAGTCTCCTTCAGGCGAAGGGCAATCTCTGGGATGCTCCCCATGCCATTAATCCCGAAGTGTTTTCCCTGCGCCCCGTAGTAACCAATAAGCGGGGCGGTCTTCCGGTTGTACACCTCGATCCGGTTCTCAATGACCGAGACGTCCTGGTCGTCGGGCCTTCCCGATACCAATCCGCGCCCCATCAGCCGGTTCACCAGTTCCTGGTGTTCCACCTCCAGGGAGAGCATTCCCGAAATTGGCGTACCATTCTCCTCCAGAAGACGGTCCAGGGCTTCGGCCTGCTCCACGGTCCGCGGAAACCCGTCAAAAATAAACCCCCCGGCTCCGGGATGTGCCGCCAGCGTGGTTCTGATCATCCCGATCACCACCGCATCGGGCACCAGCTCACCCTTGTCCATGAAAGCCTTGGCTTTCAGCCCCAGCGAACTCCCCGCGGCAATCTCACTCCGCAGCAAATCACCCGTCGACAAATGAATCAGCCGGTAGGAATCGATCAGAAACTCAGCCTGGGTACCTTTTCCTGCACCCGGAGGACCAAACAAAACCAAATTTAACATAACGGATCTGTTTTAATCTTCAATTACCGAATATATATCTTTGAGATTACGGCCATGACCGTCATAATCGAGACCGAAACCCACGATAAAATCATTGGGAATTTCCATGCCCACATAATCGAGACTGACCTGGTGGACCACCGCCGCCGGCTTGAACAACAGCGTGGCCAGCCTGATCTCCCCGGGATTCATCTCTTCCAGCTGATGGATGATGTTGTCGATCGTTTTTCCCGAATCCACGATATCTTCCAGCACCACGACCGTTCGGCCGCTGATGTTCTCATTCAGCCCGATGAGTTGGTGGATGATGCCCGTGGAATGGGTGCCCCGGTAGGAGGCCATCTTTACGAAGGTAATCTCCGACTCGGTGAGGGTGATCCGCTGCAGCAGTTCCGCGGCAAACATGAATGCCCCGTTCAGAACACATACAAAAAGAGGATCCTTCCCTTTCAGATCCTGGTTCATCCGACGGGCAAGCCCGTCAATCGCCTCCAGAATTTTCTCATTGGGAATATACAACCTGAAAGATTTGTCGCGCAGTGTGACCTTGTCCATATGAGGATCTTTTTTAATGGTGAGACAGATGTGATTGGTGAAAATACACTATTTTAGCCATTGTAAGGCTACAAAATAACAAAACTATTCAGAAGAGTAAAAATATAATTGTAAGGTTATGACGCCAAAAGTAAGCATCATTATGGGCAGCACCTCCGATTTGGGAGTCATGGAAGCGGCCGCGCGGGTGTTGGACGAGTTTGAGATACCCTTTGAGATCAATGCCTTATCGGCGCACCGTACGCCTGATGAGGTAGAGCGGTTTGCCCGTTCGGCGCGGGAGCGGGGCATCAGGGTCATCATCGCGGGTGCGGGCATGGCGGCCCATCTTCCGGGGGTAATTGCGGCCATGACCCCCCTGCCGGTCATCGGCGTGCCCATCAAGGCCAGCCTGGAAGGCCTCGATGCCCTGCTGGCCATCGTCCAGATGCCTCCGGGAATCCCCGTGGCCACCGTAGCCATCAACGGCGCCCTCAACGCCGGCCTCCTGGCCATCCAGGTCCTCGCTGCCGGAGACCCCCTCCTCATGGAAAAATTTACCGCCTACAAGGAAGGCCTCAAGGAGAAAATCGTCAGAGCAAACAAGGAACTCGAAAACGTCAACTACAAGTTCAGGGTCTGACCCCTTCCCTTGCTGGAAGCTTTTCCCGCACCCCGGCAGGCAGCCTGTTCCATCTCCCTGCAAAGAGAGGGCTCCACATCCCGATAACCTGACAGGTCAGCACGCCTGCAGGCAGCCTGGTCTGCACCCCGGTAAGCAGCCTGGTTCGCACCAAGGCAAGCAGCCTGGTTCGCCGGGGCCACATAATAAACCTCGCCGGGGCCACATAATAAACGTTTAAGTGAGGGCCCTGAGGGCGGGTCGTACATTGTTTTTTCGTAAATTGGGATAACCCTTTTCACGAAACCCACCCTCCCCGCGAAATGAAAAAATGGGCGTTACATTTTTTGATTTCCGCATGGGCGCTGTCCATCCCTGTAGTCAACCAGGCGGTCACCCACCGGATACCGGGGGCCCGTTCGGCGGCTTTGTCGCAAGCTACGGTGGCCTACCCCGGTGCTGAACTGCTCTTTGGCAATCCTGCAGCGGCAGCCTTTGAAAAACGGGTGTCGGCACTGGTCAGCTACGACTCCCCGTTCCTGGTCAGGGAACTCTCCCTGTTGGCCGCAGGGGTGGTGCTCCCCCTGAAACCCGGGACCTTCGGACTTGCATACAGCCAATCAGGGGTGGCAAGCTGGTGCGAGAGAAAGGCGGCCCTCTCCTATTCCATGCCTTTGGGCAGGGCACTCGCCGCCGGCATCCAGTTTGACCTGATCGCGCAGAGCCTCCCCGAAAACCGCGATCCCTGCCTGATGGCCACCATCGAGGGAGGCATGGTGGCCACCCTCTCCCCGCGCCTGCATGCGGGCTTCCACCTCTTCAATCCCGTCAGGGCACGCCTCCCTACCCCCTGGGGCCACGAAAAGCCCCTCACCACCCTGCGCGGAGGTACCTGCTGGCACCTCACCCCGGAACTCCTCCTCTGCACCGAAACCGAGAAACACTCAGACACCCCCCTCCGGGTAAAAACCGGTTTGGAAATCCTCATACCCGGGTACGCTGCCCTGCGCTGCGGAGTGGCCTCCGCTCCGCTCACCTTCTCCCTGGGTGCCGGCTTTCTCTTCCGTAAAACAACTTTTGACATCGCCTTCGGGTACCATGGCCTCCTGGGATTCTCCCCCTCGGCTGCTTTCACCTGGACACTATGAAACCCCCGCTCCCCCTGGCGCTCCTGCCGGCAATGCTCCTCCTGGCCGGCACCCTCCCGGGGCAAACCCCTGCCCCACGGTTCAGAGATTTCTACGACCTCCTGGAATCGGTGGCCGGGGAAAACCCCGCCGAGGAGGAACCCACAGTCCTGCTGGAGGAACTGCAGGAAAAATCAGAACATCCCCTCAATATCAACTCCGCCTCCAGGGAGGAACTCCTGGAAATCCCCTTCATCACGGAAGAAGTTGTGACCTCCATTATTTCCTTCAGGGAGAAATATGGCCCCTACTACTCAGTGTTCGAGCTCTCTTCCCTGCCGGGGATCGGCAGGGAAATGGCAGAAAAAATCTCCTTTTTCATCATGGCGGGGCCTGCGGAAACCCTTACCCGGGGGGATACCCTCCGCTACCGTGGATATCACGACCTTCTGATCAGGGGCAGCCGCACGTTTCCCCTGGCCCGTGGCTACCAGGAAAACGGCGGAAAGCCCCCGGCATACCCCGGAAGCCCCGGGAGATGGTACGTTCGTTACCGCTACGACAAAAAGGGGAGGTTTCAGGCAGGGCTGACCGCCGACAAGGACCCCGGAGAGCCCTTTTTCAGTGCGCACCATAAAACAGGATTTGATTACACCTCCGGCTGGGTCAGCTTCGGCGTCTGCAAATGGATGCCCCGGGTCATTCTGGGCGATTTCACCGCCGGTACCGGCCAGGGGGCGGTGATCTGGCAAGGCTTTTCCATGCCGGGGAGCGCCGATATCCTGCAGGCCTCCAAAAACCTGACCTACATTAAACCCCACTCCTCCTCCGAGGAAAACCGCTTCTTCAGAGGGGCGGCCACCTCGTTTCATTTCGGCAATCACCGGGTTCACCTCTTCCTCTCCTCCCGGAAAAGGGACGCTCACCTGGAAACGACCGCCGACTCCCTGCGGGTGGTCACCTCCCTGCCCGCCTCGGGTTACCATCGTACCCTCCCGGAAAGGGATGGCAGGCACCAGGTCAGGGAAACCACGGGAGCCCTCCTCTACCACTATGCCCGGCCGGGAGTGAAAGCGGGCATGACGATCATGGCCGCCCGTTTTGGAACACCCCTCGACCCGGGTGACCAGCTCTATGAGAAGTACTTTTTCAGGGGGAAGGATCTCCTTAACATGGGAGCCGATTACCGCTGGATCACGGGGGGCATTCAGCTCTACGGGGAGGCCGCGTGGTCGCATCCCGGGGGTGTGGCCCTGGTACAGGGACTGGAAGCCCGGCTCCATGACCAGCTGGGATTGGTGATCTCCTTCCGGCACTTCGACCGCGACTACCAGGCCATGTGGGCAGGAGCACAGGTCTCCGCAGGTCGCTGCATGAACGAAACCGGCCTCTACACCGCCCTGCGGCTCCTCCCGGCACCGGGAGTGACCCTCACGGCCAGTGCCGACTGGCACCGCTCACCCTGGATCCTTTTCCACACCGCCGCCCCCGCTTCGGGAAACCTGTGCACCCTGCGCGCCGACTACCACCCCTCCGCCCGATGGGTGGGATACCTCCGCTACCGCTTTAAATCAGAGGAATCCAAAATGAAAGAACCCTTCCTCTACCGTCAGGTCACCACCCGCCAGCATAACCTCAGGCTGCAAGCCGACTGGACTCCCACACCTCCCCTTACCTTCCGCGCCCGCTTCGAAGGCCTCCTCCTTAACGCCCCTACCCCCGAAAAAGGGCTCCTCATCGCCGGCGATGTCGCCTGGAAACCCGGAACACTCCCCCTGACCGCCAGCATCAGAACAGCCTGGTTCCATACCGACTCCTACGCTTCAGCCATCTATGCCTTCGAAAATGACCTCCTCTACGCCTTCTCCTCCCTGACCTGCTTCGGCCATGGCTTCCGCCATTACCTAAACCTCAAAGTCACCCTGGCCCACCATCTCGAAGCTTGGATGAAAGTGGGCCTCACCACCTGGCCCGGCAGGGAAACCACAGGCTCGGGAAACGACGAACGTGAGGGCAAATCTAAAGAAGAGTTAAAATTGCAAATGAGATACCGCTTTTAACGACTATTTTAGTTACTTTGTCAGGGATTAAACCATACTTATCATGGAATTGAGTGAATACGAGGACATTCGACCGTATTGCGATGCCGAAGTCCCGGAAAAGATCAGACTTCTTCTGGACGATCCGGCCTTTACGGAGGTCTTCAGGCTCATCTTCCCCGACGAACACAAGGAGATACACATGCGCAAACTCCTGCTGGAAGTTAAAACCATAGGGCAGTTGCAGCATGATTTCGTGTCACGCCTTGTGGAGAGAATCATCAAAGGGACCACCAACGGATTAACCACGAGCGGACTGGAATATCTCGACAAAAACAAGTCGTATCTGTTCATTTCAAACCACAGGGATATCATCCTGGATTCGGCCTTTCTGAACTATGTGATGTTCCAGACGGGAATGAACACGACCCAGATCGCCATAGGTGACAACCTGCTGATTTACGATTGGATCACGCATGTGGTCAAGCTGAACAGAGCCTTTGTCGTCAAACGCAACATCACGGCCCGGGAGTTGCTGGAAGCCTCCAAAAAACTGTCGGGATACATCCGGAACTCCATCACCAGGGAAAACATGTCGGTATGGATAGCCCAGCGTGAGGGGAGAACCAAGGATGGCAATGACCAGACCCACCTTGCCATCCTGAAGATGCTCAACCTCAGCAACACCAGGGGACTTGCCGACGGGTTCGGGGAACTTACCGTGGTCCCCCTCTCCATCTCCTATGAACTGGAGCCCTGCGGCATTGCCAAGGTCTCCGAACTGATCAGAAAGGACACCGACGGCTACCAAAAAACCCCGGAGGATGACCTCCGGAGCATGGCCAGCGGGGTGGCCAATCCCAAGGGCAGAGTCCACTTCTCCTTTGGCCGCCCCATTTTAACCAGCTTCCTCGAGAAAAACAACGACCTGCCTATCAACGAATTCCTGCAACTCCTCGCCGAACGTATCGACCACCGCATCCACCAATACTACAAACTGTGGCCATATAATTACGTGGCCTATGAACTCCAAAACGGTACCGGCGAGTTCAACGACTACTATACGTCAGCCGATATCGTGGAGTTTAAAAATATGATTGCCAAGGCACAGGAATCCATCGCCTATAAACCGGAAGAGGTGGCCCGCCGATTCGTAAAAATGTATGCGCGGCCCGTCGAAAACGCCCTCATCGCCGAAGAAGTCTTCAGGTCGTGATCAAGGCTTGGTCCTGATATCCTTGATATTAAGCTGCAGGTTGGTCTTTCCCCGGAATTCGTTCAGTTCCACGGAATAACAGATGTCAAAGGGAGTCCCCGACTGGATCACCGGAAATTTGGAGGCCATGTTAAAAGCGATCCCCGCAAAGATTCCTGAGGAGGCATCAGGTTCCATCAGATCGAGTTTGATGTGTTCAAGGTTCTTGCCCACCAGGCGGCTGGTCCCGGCATCTATGACATCTTCGGTCACAAAAACGGGAATGTTGTTGTGGGGACCGAAGGGGGCGAACTGCTTGAGCACCCTGAAGAAGCGGGGAGTGATCTCATGCAGCGCCAGTTTGGCATCTACCTCCACGGTCTGCAGCTGCTGCCGGGAGGTGACTGTTTTGGTGACGATCTCCTCAAAGCGTTCCGAAAAGGCCCTCACGTTCTCGATTCTCATGGTCAGCCCGGCGGCATACATATGACCCCCATACGACTCCAGAAGATCACTGCAGGCCCCGATGGCTTCGTAAAGATCAAAATCCTTCACCGAACGCGCAGAACCCGTGGCCAAACCGTTCGATTCAGTGAGTACCACCGTCGGCCGGTAATAAAACTCTGTGAGCCGCGAAGCCACGATGCCCACCACCCCCTTGTGCCAGTCACGGTTATATATGACCGTACTGTTCCGGCTTCGCATCGCTTCGTCGCGCTCGATCATGTCGAGGGCATCCTGCGTAATGTCGCGGTCCAGCGTCTTGCGGATCTCATTGAAAGAGTCTATTTCTTCACCCAGGGCATCGGAACTGACCGTGTCGACCGATACCAGGATCTGGACCGACTTTTTGCCGTGTTCGATACGCCCTGAGGCGTTCAGCCGTGGCCCTATCTTAAAGACAATGTCGCTGATGGAGATCTCCTCTCCCTTCAGCCCTGCAAAATTGATGATGGTCTGTAATCCCATCCCCGGGTCGGTATTGAGTTTCTTCAGCCCATACCAGGCTAAAACCCTGTTCTCACCAGTGATGGGAACAATGTCGGAGGCGATGCTGACCACCACCAGATCGAGAAGGTCATGGAGCTTTTCAGGATTGATGTTGTTTTTCAGGGTATACGCCTGCAGCAGCTTGAACCCCACGCCGCACCCCGATAACTCCTTGTAGGGGTACGGACAGTCGGGCCGCTTGGGATCCAGAACCGCCACGGCCTCGGGAATCGACTCCCCGGGGTTGTGATGATCACAAATGATGAAATCCAATCCCTGATCACGCGCCATCTTCACCTTCTCCACCGCCTTGATACCGCAATCCAGCACGATGACCAGCGAAAAATCCTCCCTGGCAGCAAACTCAATACTCTGGGGTGAAATCCCGTACCCCTCGGTATAGCGGTCGGGTATGTAATAATCAATATGGGTGAGGTAATCCTTCAGAAACAGATAAAGCATGGCCACTGAGGTGGTGCCGTCCACATCATAATCCCCGTATATCAAAACCTTCTCCTGGTTCCTGATGGCCCGCTCCAGCCGCTCTACCGCCCTGTCCATATCCTTCATCAGAAAAGGATCATGAAGATCGGACAACCTGGGGCGGAAGAAACTCCTGGCCTCGTTGAATGTCTTCACCCCCCGCTGTGCCAGCAGGTTGGCTATCACCATGTTAACATTCAACGCTGCGGACAGGTGTTTGATATCATTGTTATCGCCCTGCGGCTTTATACTCCAGATTTTATCCATTCCTCACCTTTCTGCCGTAGCCTACCATATATATTTAATGCAAAGATAAGAATTGAAAAATGATAAGCATAATAAAACCCAGCCCAGTCCGACAATTTTTTATTAACTGAAAATCAAGGTATTACAATGAATTTCAAAAGCCCATTTTTCACTCCTCCGGCCTAACTGGTTGTGCCATAACCATCCCGTCAGATTCTTTTTTCTTATCTTTGGGCGTTTTTTCAATACGAGAGATGAGCCAAATGACTTTGAGTGAACAGGAGGAGATCCGCAGGAACTCGCTCCGCAGGTTGCGTGAACTGGGCGTGGATCCCTATCCTGCCGCCCAATATCCCGTCAATGCCCTGGCGGCAGAGATCAAGGCGGGATATGATCCCGGGGCTGGGAATTACAGTGACGTATGCCTTGCCGGAAGGCTGATGAACCAGCGGATTATGGGCAAGGCCTCCTTCGCCGAGCTTCAGGACTCTTCGGGCCGCATCCAGCTTTATGTCAACCGCGATGAACTTTGCCCCGGAGAGGACAAAACCCTTTACAACGAAGTCTTCCGCAAACTGCTTGATATCGGGGATACCATCGGGGTGAAAGGTCATGTATTCATCACCCAGATGGGTGAAATCTCGGTCCATGTCAGAGAGCTTTCCCTTCTGAGCAAGGCGTTGCGCCCTTTGCCGGTGGTCAAGGAAAAAGAGGGGATTCTCTTTGATGCCTTTACCGATGTGGAACAGCGGTACCGGATGCGATACGTCGATCTGATCGTCAACCCCCACATCAGGGAGGTCTTTGTAAAAAGGAGCAAGATCATCAATACCATGCGGGAGATGTTCAACGAACAGGGGTACCTCGAAGTGGAAACTCCCATTCTCCAGCCCATCCCGGGGGGGGCTGCGGCACGCCCCTTCATCACCCATCACAACACCCTCGACATTCCCCTCTATCTGCGCATCGCCAATGAACTCTACCTTAAAAGACTGATCGTCGGAGGTTATGACGGCGTCTACGAATTCGCCCGCGATTTCCGCAATGAGGGGATGGACCGCACCCACAATCCTGAGTTTACGGTCCTGGAAATCTATGTGGCCTATAAGGATTATTTCTGGATGATGGATTTCACGGAAAAAATGGTCGAACGGGTTGCCCTGGCACTCCATGGAACCACCAGGGTCCCCCTGGGCGACCAGATCATCGATTTCAAGGCGCCCTATCCGCGGGTGACCATGTACGAGGCCATCAAAACCCACACCGGATATGACATCAGGGGAAAAAGCGAGCAGGAACTGAGAGGGATCTGCGACCTTCTGGGTATCGACACCACCCCTGACATGGGCAAGGGTAAGCTCATCGACGCCCTATTCGGCGAGAAATGTGAACACCATTACATACAGCCCACCTTTATCATCGACTACCCTGTGGAGATGTCTCCCCTGACCAAAATGCACCGGTCGGAACCGGGGGTCACCGAAAGATTTGAACTGATGGTTTTCGGCAAGGAACTGGCCAATGCTTACTCCGAGCTGAACGACCCCATCGATCAGCGGGAGAGGTTCGAGGAGCAGCTCCGGCTCTCCGAAAAGGGCGATGACGAAGCCATGTTCATCGATCATGATTTTCTGCGCGCCCTGGAATACGGCATGCCCCCCACCTCGGGCATGGGCATTGGCATCGACCGGCTCACCATGTTCATGACCAATAACCTGTCGATCCAGGATGTCCTTTTCTTTCCCCAGATGAAACCGGAAATCCGCAAGCAGGAAGCCGCGGCTCCCGCCGAAGAATTCCGCCACCTGGGGATTTCCCCGGAATGGGAGGAGCTCCTTTTGAAGCTGGGATACACTTCCGTGGCCAAACTCCGGGAGGCCGGCAAATTCACGAAACTCCACCAGGAGATCTGCGGATTCAACAAAAAAAACAAGCTGGGGCTGCCCAATCCTACTCCCGACCAGGTAAAGGAATGGCTCGAAAAAGCAGGCTGACCCACCCAGGGGTACACCGGGAGGAAAGCGCCCTGAAATAGCAGGCTGCAACGCACACCGTTCCGGAAAAGAGAGTAGCTTTGCATGACAGGTTTATCACCTAATATATCAGTTTTGAAAAGCAGGAAAGTAGGGGTCATCGGAAGCGGCAGCTGGGCTACAGCCATCGCCAAGATACTGCTGGAAAACCTCCCGGCCATCCACTGGTTCATCAGGAGTGATGAAACCATCGAGCTCTTCCGGCAATACAAGAACAATCCGGGGTATCTCCGCGGCGTGGAATTCGATACCGACCGCATTCACTTCACCTCCGACATCAACCAGGTGGCCGCAGCCTGCGACATCCTGGTGATCGTCATTCCCGCCGCATTCCTGAGGGACACCCTGGCACAGCTTACCGTCGACATTTCAGATAAATTCGTGGTTTCGGGAATCAAGGGGTTGGTGCCTGGGGAAAACATCGTCGTGGGGGAGTTTCTGCACCAGGCTTACCACCTGCCGTATGAGTCGGTCGGGGTATTGGCAGGTCCCTGTCATGCCGAGGAGGTCGCCCTGGAGAAACTCTCCTACCTGACGGTAGCCTGCGGCAACGAAGACCGCGGCAGGGAGTTCGCTTCCCTCCTGCAGTGCAGCTATATCAAGGCCAACACCATCGATGACATCTGGGGAACCGAATACAGTTCGGTGCTGAAGAACATCATCGCAATTGCCGCCGGCATCTGCCACGGACTGATGTACGGCGACAATTTCCAGGCCGTGCTGATTTCCAATGCCATACAGGAAATCAAACGCTTTGTCGACACCGTCCACCCCATCACCCGCGACATCAAAAGCTCAGTCTACCTGGGTGACCTCCTGGTCACCGGGTACAGTCAGTTCAGCCGGAACCGCACCTTCGGAAACATGATCGGCAAAGGCTACTCGGTCAGAACCGCACAACTCGAAATGCACATGGTGGCCGAAGGATATTACTCTGTGAAAATCATCAGGGAGATCAATGAAAAGTATAAGGTCGACATGCCCATATGCGAAGCCGTATACCAGATTCTTTACAACGGGCGCTCCCCGCGCAAGGAAATTCTTAAGCTCACAGAAAAATTAACATAAAATGACCATGGAAAAGATCACGCTGAATTACGCACGGACATTGAGTTTCATCGATCAGGCCTGTATCGATGCCCTTTCAGGGGATGTGGAATTGCACCACAGGGCGCTTTGGGAAAAAACGGGCAAGGGGAATGATTTTCTGGGGTGGGTCCACCTTCCCGGAGCGATTGCCGACGCCGACCTGAAGCAAATGGAAGAGACGGGGCAGCTTCTCCGCGACAAGAAGATCGATCTGCTGGTGGTGATCGGGATCGGTGGTTCCTACCTGGGAGCGAAGGCCGTGATCGACGCCCTTTCCGACAGTTTCGCGGCGATGAAGCCGCAGCAGGCTCCCCTGGTGCTTTTTGCCGGACAGAATATCGGCGAGGACTACCTCTTTGAGTTGCGCGGGCTGCTCAAGGGAAAGGATTATGCCCTGATGGTCATTTCCAAATCAGGGACCACCACCGAACCGGCCATTGCCTTCAGGCTGCTCAAACAGGACATCGAGGAGAAGTACGGCAGGGAAGAAGCCCGGACCAGAATCATTGCCGTCACTGACGCCTCACGGGGTGCCCTGCGTAAACTGGCACTATCCGAAGGGTATCAGACCTTTGTCATCCCCGATGATGTGGGAGGCCGTTATTCGGTGCTGACGCCGGTGGGACTAGTGGCCATCGCCACAGCGGGATTTGACATCAGGGCCCTGGTCAGGGGCGCCGCCGACATGGCCGTAAACTCAGGCCCGCAGGTCCCCTTCAGCCAAAACCTCCCCGCACAGTATGCCGCCGTCAGAAACCTCCTCTACCGCCAGGGCCGGATGGTCGAGATACTGGTCAACTATAACCCCAAACTCCACTACTTCAGCGAATGGTGGAAACAACTCTTCGGGGAGAGCGAAGGCAAGGAAGGCAAAGGCATTTTCCCCGCCAGCGTCGATTTCACCTCCGACCTCCACTCCATGGGCCAATATATCCAGGAGGGAGAAAGAAAACTCTTTGAGACGGTGCTTTCCATCAAGTCACCCGACCATGAAGTGGTGATTCCCGCCGATGCAGACGACCTCGACGGTCTTAACTTCCTGGCCGGAAAAAGGGTCGACGAGGTGAACAAGATGGCTGAACTGGGAACCACCCTGGCCCATGTCGACGGAGGCGTCCCCAATATCCGCATTGAAATTCCCCGCCTGAATGAATATTACCTGGGGCAGCTCATCTATTTCTTCGAACTCGCCTGTGGCATCAGCGGATACACCCTGAAGGTCAATCCCTTCGACCAGCCTGGTGTGGAAGCGTATAAAAAGAACATGTTCGCCTTGCTGGGGAAACCCGGGTTCGAAAACGAGACCAGAGCCATCATGGACAGGCTCGGGGAATAACCAGCCATTAATGTGTAAAAGAGGGCATGACGAAATCTGACCAATTCAAGGGATATCTTTTCGCCATTCTGGCCACGGTATCCTTTTCCAACGTTTACATTTTCAGCAAAGCCGCATTGAATGAGGTTCACCTCATCCAATTCGGCTTTTACTGGTTTTTGATCGCCATGCTCCTGAACGGGGCATGGGCGGCCCGCAACGGACAGCTGCAAAGGGTGAGGATGCTTAATGGGCCCCAGCTGAAAATCCTCCTCCTCCTGGGAGTCCTGGAAATCCTCACCAACACCTCTTTTTATCTCTCGATCCACATCATTCCCGATCCGGCGGTCACCTCCTTTCTGGGGAACCTCTACCCGGTGATGCTCACCCTCGGGGGCGTGCTCCTGCTCAGGGAAAGGTTCACCCTCACCGAATCACTGGGGGTGCTCCTGGCCCTGGCCGGCGCCTTTATCATCAGCTATACCGGGGGATCCACCCTCAAAAGCATGTTCATTCCGGGCACCCTCGTCGTGCTTTTCAATGCCGTTATGGCCTCCTCGGCCTCCCTCATCGGAAAAGTCAACATCAGAAAACTCTCTCCGGAGCTGATCACCCTCAACCATACCGTCTGGCTTTTTGTTTTCAGTGCCATTCTGATGGCCGTCACAGGCAAACCCCTGGCCATTCCCTCCACAGCGGTCTTCAACATCGTGGTGGGGGCATTTCTGGGGCCCTTTCTGGGGGTACTGATGATATACTATTCCTTCAAATATATTGAAGCCAGCCGTTCGTCGATTGTTCAGAGCCTCAAGGGCATTGTGGTGCTCATCGGAGCCTGGCTTTATTTTGGGACCTTTCCTTTGCCGCACCAGATCTGGGGCGGGTTGCTCACCGTAGCCGGAGTGCTGGTCATGACTCTGGCCCAGGCCCGGCTCCTCCGCTTCGGGAAAAAGGCACCTCAAAAGGTCTGAACCCCTCCTCGCCGGTCATTGTCCCATGAATTCCCTGATCCGTTCCGGAGAAGGACTCAACACTTCCGTTTCAGGCCCAATGAGAACCACCGGTTCGATCCGGCCATTCTCCAGGGCGGTCCATACCAGCTCATCAGGGGAGATGGTTTCGCGGTTCCACAGGTGGTGCGAACGCCATCTGATCATTTCAAAAGCCAGAAAAATCAGCTCTGTGCAGTACAGTCTGTCGGGCGACTGAATGTCGAAATTAAAATCATACTTCTGGGTGATATACCTGAATATCCGGCCGGTGGTGGCGGCTTTTTCGGCAGGTGAAAGACCGGTTACCCGCAGGACCAGGAAAAAATCTCCGTCGGTAAAATCTTCCGGGGTAGAGAGCCTGACACCACTTCTCAGGGCTTCGGCATATGCCCCGCCGGCTGCCGACACACCCCTGAAGGGGACCACCTCAGGCAATGACCACCATCCGGCGGCTTCCAGTTCCTCCCGGGTACCGGTATATATGGCGGCGTGTCCAAAGAAACCGGGAATGAATTTGTCGGTGATATGGGTGGGGGATTTCACCAGAAGGATGTCAAGAGGGCGCACATGTTTTTGGAGGAGGGCCTGTTCCCGGGGGCGGCGAACCTCCGGATTAAAGGTGCCCACGGAATTTCCGAAGAGGCCGCTGAACCAGTTGACCATATCGTATCCGGCTTCGTTGGCCCTGTCACCTTCCCTGTCAAATGCATAGCAGACCAGGGCACCACGGGAGGCGGAGTGTGGAAAATCCTCAGCAAGATGCTCCTTTGCATATTGCCTCACGCGGGGTGAGAGCAGGTAACGGTGGGTTTTGTCGAGAAACCCCCGGGGGATGCCGTAGGCCTGGTTGCCCCGGTTGACCATGCGCCGCAACCTGGGATTGGGCCGCAGGAGCCGGTCATAATGCCCCGCCGATTCCAGGAGGGAGGCTACAGCCCGGGAATCCCTGCCGGCACGTACGGCCGCCTGCAGAAGCGAATCGCGTTGCATCTGCCTCTGCAGGTTTCCATAGAGGCCGTTAATCGATGTGGCGGTGAAAACCCCCGCATGCCCCGCCGGGAACTGCGCCCCCAAACGGAGGGCCTCCCTTTCCAGCTCCTCCCTGCCATAAGCAGCCTGCCTTAATACCGTATCGACAGCCACCTCCCCGCTCCTGATCTTATGTTCCCATAGCCGGGTTTCACCGATAAATCCCTTCCGGGGGGTCATGCACGCCGGCAGGAATGCCATAACCGCAGCCGCCGCCAAAAGCAAAAGAGGCACCGGCAGGCTTACAGCCCGTCTCACCACATGCGACACCCCTCCCTGCCGGGATGATTTCAGCTCCATAGATGTCCCTGACAAAGATTACCTTTCCTTATATTCTCGCTGTTCAGCCGCGCCGTTTGCCCGTTCTGATCAGTTCGGTGATCTGTTTTTTGGAAATGGGGATGGTGGCCCCGTGGGTTTCGGCGGTGAGGGCTCCTGCAGCGTTTCCGAAGCGGAGGGCCGCTTCCGGATCCTTCTCCTCCAGATAAAGGTGAAGAAACCCGGCGGAAAAGGCTACCCCCGACCCCACGGTGTCGACCAGGTCAATGACATATCCCTTGTCCTCGAAATAATTACCTCCGCTGTCGACACCAAAGGCTCCCGCCTTGCTGCGCGTGACCAGTACCACATCAAGGTGGTATTCGCTGGCCAGCTCGCCGGCGAGTGCCCTCGATTCGTATTCAAAGAGGCCCAGCAGGTTCTTGAGCAAGTAAAGTTCATTCTCCTTGACGCGCAGTACATTGGCCATCCTGAGGCTATCGTCAACGGTTTGCCTGGTATAACAGTTTTTGCGCAGTTTCAGGTCAAGCATCTTCAGGGCGCCGGGTGCGGCAGCAATGAGTTGTTTCAGGGTATTCCCCGAAATTCCGGAGCGCTGTACCAGGGTGCCAAAACATATACAATCAGCTGTTCCTGCCAGGCTGACCATTTCCGGCGTCAGCGCGATACGGTCGAAAGCCAGATCCCCGTCTATCAGATAGTCGGGCCTCCCCTCACTTCCCACCTTCACACGCGCCGTACCAGTATGATAATCAGGGTCTATCTGCACATAATCACGTGTGATGACCAGCTTGTCAAGCATTTTCAGGGCTTCTGCCCCATCCTGGTCGTTGCCTACACGCGACACCAGAAATCCCTGGTCCCCCAGCGTATTTACCCTGTATACCAGGTTTACGGGAGCCCCTCCCATTTTGCGGCCGTCCTGGAAAATGTCCCAGACCAACTCCCCGAAAGCGACTATTTTCTTATTCATGGCCGATGTGTTACCGACACAAAAATAAGAAATATTCAACCCTTTGGTGCCAGCTCCGTTTTCATGAGGAACTGGTCAAGTACCTCTGCCAATTTGGGGTGGCCAATCTCCTCGAGGTCGTAATAGACCCGGGTGACAGGTTTATTGATTTTAATCAGCCGGGTCAGGTCGATGGGTGTTCCGATAAGAACCGCATCGCAGTCTGTATTGTTGATGGTGGTTTCCAGGTCTTTCACCTGTGCGGGGCTGTATCCCATGGCTGGCAGAAGGGTACCTATTCCGGGATAGGTGCGGAAGGTTCCCTGGAGACTTCCGGCCAGAAAGGGTCTGGGATCGACCAGGGCAGCCGCGCCATACTTGCGGGCTGCGACCACGGCGGCTCCGATCTTCATCTCCCCGTGGGTCAGTGTCGGTCCGTCCTCCACCGCTAGCACCCGTTTTCCCCTGATCAGCGAAGGATCTTCGACATGAATGGGGCTTACCCCGTCAAGAACCACCGCTCCGGGGTTGACCGCCGCAATGTTGCGCCGCACCACATCTACAGACTCAGGGTCGGCGGTATCGATTTTGTTGATGATCACCACATCGGCGGTCAGAATGTTGATCTCACTGGGATAGTAACTCACCTCTGCCCCGGCACGGTGCGGATCAGCCACCACAATCGACAGGTCGGGACGGTAAAAGGGAAAATCGTTGTTGCCCCCATCCCAGAGAATGACATCACACCCGTCAGGGTCGTTCTCGGCAGCGTGCAGGATGGCCTCATAATCCACACCCGAGTAAATGACATTTCCCCTGACAATATGCGGTTCATACTCTTCAATCTCTTCGATGGTGCATTTGTGTTTCACCAGATCCTGAAGGGTGGCAAATCGCTGGACCTTCTGTGCCGACAAGTCGCCATAGGGCATAGGATGCCTTACGGCCACCACCTTAAGGCCCCTGGCCATCAGCATCTGAACGATCTTTCGGCTGGTCTGGCTTTTCCCCGACCCTGTGCGGGTGGCACAAACCGAGATCACCGGCTTGGTGCTGCTCAGTTCAGTCTGCCGGGGCCCCAGCAACAAAAACTCAGCCCCCAAGGCATTGACCTGGGCCGCTATCCTCATCACATACTGGTTGGGCACATCACTGTACGCAAAAACACAAATATCGACCCCCAGGGTTTTGATCAACTCCTTCAACTGACTCTGATGATAAATGGGTATGCCTTCAGGATAGAGGGTCCCCGCCAGATCAGCAGGATACATGCGCCCGTCAATGTCGGGAATCTGGGCCGCCGTAAAGGCAACCACCTGAAAATCTGGATTATTCCGGAAATAGGTGTTGAAATTATGAAAATCCCTTCCGGCAGCGCCGATGATAATTACATTTTCACGTCTCATAGGTCATCTTTTTATGCAGAAAAATAGAGCGCTGAGACCGTAAAAAAAACGACAAAACTCAGGGGTGACTGCAGGAAGTGTTGTTAAACAACATTTTTTACACCAGTTTGTCAAGACGGCTGGCATCGAGCCTCAGGAATATGAATAGCAAGACGGTGAAGGCCCAGAGGGAAGAGCCCCCGTAACTGAAAAATGGCAGGGGAATCCCGATCACAGGCATCAAACCGATGGTCATTCCAATATTGACCATGAAATGAAAAAAGAGGATGATCGCCACCGAATAGCCGTAGATGCGGGAGAAGGCCGACCGCTGTCTTTCAGCCAGAATGATGAGCCGGATAAACAAAAAGATAAAAAGAAAAATGACCACGGCGGAGCCGGCAAAACCCCATTCTTCACCCACGGTACAAAATATAAAGTCGGTGCTTTGTTCAGGAACAAAATTATACTTGGTCTGGGTTCCCCTGAGGAATCCTTTTCCCAGGAATCCTCCCGAGCCGATGGCGATTTTGCTCTGGTTGACATTATAGCCTGCCCCGAGGGGATCGGACTGAATTCCCAGGAGTTCATTGATCCTGTCGCGGTGGTGTTTCTCCAGGATTTCATTGAACACGAAATCGACAGAATAGGTGAAGGCCACCGAGGAGACGAAGACCAGGATGATGACCATCGTTCTTTTAATGCGGTGGCGGGAGATCCAGAAGAGGAACCAGGCGAGGGCAGGGATCATTCCTCCCAGTACGATCACTTCCGGATCCAGTCCGGCGCCGGTAATCCGGTCGGCCAGGGCTACCAGAAGCACCATTCCCGATGTGATCCCCAGGGCCATATAAACCATCCGGAAGCGTTGGTTGAGGATATAATGGGCGGCGAGTGCACCCAGGAAAAGAATGACCAGCAGCAGGTAATTGGGGACCAGAAGGGAGAGGAGGAACAGCACGACCGTAAGGGCGGCAAAGAAAAGAACCACGCCCGAAAGCCCTTCGCGGTAAAGCACGAGCAGAAAGGAGGCAAAGACAATGGCGCTTCCGGTATCGGGTTGCAACAGAATAAGAAGGGCCGGAAGCAGAATAACTACCCCCACCCTGAGGAGACCCGCCGGAGAGCCAAACCTGAAGTTATAGCCGCTCATCAGCTTGGCTACCGCCAGAGAGGTGGAGAACTTGGCAAACTCCGAAGGCTGGATCTGAAAATCCCCGATGATGAACCACGATTTGCTGCCATTGATCTCTACCCCCACAAACAAGACCAGGATGAGCAAAAAGATGGTCAGCCCGTAAAACGCCCAGGCAAAGAAAACATAGAAGTTCGACTCGATGATCAGGATTGCAAACCCGATAACCAGAGCAGCCAGGATCCAGAGCATCTGTTTTCCGTAGCGCTGGGAAATATCCAGAATACTTTTGTGGGAATCGTCATAAACGGCCGCATAAATATTGATCCATCCCAGAAGGGCCAGGAGCAGGAACACAAAGAAAGTGATCCAGTCTATGTTTGCCCACAGTTTATTCCTCGTCGCCATCGTTCACAGGGATCATAGAAGGGTTCATCAGGTTGGCCTTGAGCATGGACTCTTCGAGCCACAGTCTTTGGCTGGAAATGGTATCGTTGAGATATTTTTCGATTACCAGGCTGGAGATGGGGGCTGCGTATGTGGCACCCCAGATACCGTTTTCCACATATACGGAGACGGCAATGCGGGGGTTTTCCCTGGGGGCGAAGGCCATGAACACCGAATGGTCGGCGCCATGGGGGTTCTGGGCAGTCCCGGTTTTTCCGCAGACCGCGATACCCGGGATCGCCGACCGGGCACCGGTACCCGCCGTCATCACCTGCTCCATGCCTTCGATCACCGGTTCAAAATAAGACCTGCTGATACCGCTTTCCTGCCTGACCCTGAACTTTTCAGGAATTTCACGCCCCTCAATTTCCCTGACAATGTGAGGAATGTAGTAATACCCCCGGTTGGCCAGCATGGCACAGTAATTGGCAAGCTGAAAAGGGGTGATGCCGAGTTCCCCCTGCCCGATCGACAGGGAGATGATGGGCAGGGCCCTCCACCTGGCAGTGCCGAAAACATACCTCTGGTAATAATCGGAAGTGGGAACCATTCCTTTCAGTTCATTTTTGAGGTCAGAGCCCAGGGTTCTTCCGAAGCCGAATTTGAGCATATATTCCCTCCAGGCATCATAGGCCTCCCTGATGGAAGCGTATCGCGGATTCTCAAGGATGGCCCTGAAGGCATACACATAGTAGGCGTTGCAGGAGCGGGCAATGGATTCGACCACCTCGAACGACTGGTTGTGGTGGCAGGCTACCCTGAAACTTCCGGAGCTGTATCCACCGGCGCAGTGAAACCGGGTTTGGGGGGTAATCGCCCCTTCCTCGAGGGCGACCAGCGCCTGGGCCATCTTAAAGGTCGAACCCGGCGGGTACTGAGCCATGAGCGCCCTGTTAAACAGGGGTTTCACCGGATCAGACAACAGAAGGGAGTAGTTCCTGCCCCGTGCACGCCCCACCAGAAGATTGGGATCATAGGAGGGAGCATTGACCAGAGCCAGGACCTCCCCTGTAGAGGGTTCTATGGCCACCACACTTCCCCTTTTGTTTTGCATCAGCTTCTCGGCATATTCCTGAAGACGGTAATCAATCGTCGTGGTCAGATTGCGCCCGATCCGGGCAATGGTGTCCATCTCCCCCTCCAGGTAACTCCCCTGGATACGGTTGTGCACATCAACCATGTAATACTTCACGCCCTTTTCGCCCCGCAGCTCCTCCTCATAGGCAGCCTCAATCCCGCTGATCCCGATATAATCTCCCGATTGGTAGTAGGCGTTGGAATCAATCATGGCCTGGGTGACCTCCCCGACATATCCCAGGGCATGGGCCGCGATCCGCCGGGGATACTCCCGAAGGGTCCTGGACTGGATATAAAATCCCTTCATCTTATAAAGCTGCTCCTGAATGGAGGCATACTTTTCATGCGAGATCTGCTTGACGATGACCGATGGTTTATACCGGGAATAGGCGGAAGCCTTTTTCAGCTCAGCAGTGAAAAGATCGGCGGGCACATCAAGCATGGCTGCAAAGGCCAGGGTGTCGAACCTGCCGGTCTCCCTCGGAATCACCAGCAGATCGTAAGCCGCCTTGTTATAGACCAGGAGCTCGTGATTGCGGTCATAGATCAACCCGCGGGCCGGATATTGCACCACCTTACGCAAGGCATTGTTGTCGGCAAACCGCTTATAGGTGGAATCGGCCACCTGAAGCTGAAACAACCGCAACAGAAAAATGATCCCCACCACCACGAAGATCCCGGTTATCAGTGTTTTCCGGTCTGAAAAAGCAGCCACGTCACCTCCCCCCTTTACTCTCTGAAAATGATAAACTGACTCAGGAAGATCATCACCAGTGTAAATACCGAACTGGCTAAGCTTCTCAGCAGCGTTCTGAAGAAATTCTCAAAACTGAATACTTCTATAAAGAAAAGAAAAAGATGGTGAATCACCACCAGGAAGACGGCATAGGTGAGGAACCACCTCCATCCGGTCTGTTGGAGCCCGGGGTAATCCGACTGTTCTGATTCCTTTTGGGTGATCAGAGAGATCACCGGTGACCTGAGAAATCCCATCAATACCGAGGCGGAGGCATGGAGACCCGGGGAATTGGAGAACCAGTCAATGGTCATTCCCAGGAAAAAGGAGAGAAGCAGCACAGCGTACCGGGGCATGGAAAGGGGCAGGAGGAGGATGAACAGCACATACATGAAGGGATTCAGGAATCCTCCCAGATGGATCTGATTGAACAACAGCACCTGGAGAAGGACCAGGACCACAAACATGACCGGGTATCTAATCCATGTCCTCATCGCCGGAATGTAATCTGTTAATACGTTCAATTTCGTCCTTCCGGGTGTTTTCAATGACCTCCACATAAGTCAGGGACCTGAAGTCCACCGAGAGATTTACCCTGATGCTGTAAAAGTTGTCACCACCGCCCTTTTCGAACGATTCGACGGTTCCCAGGAGGACGCCTTCGGGGAAGAAGGAGGAATAACCGCTGGTGACTACGGTATCGCCCACGGCCAGTTCCACATGGAAGGGGATCTCGTTCAGGGCGGCTTTACGGTAATCCCTGCCATCCCAGACCAGGGAACCAAAATAGTTATTCCGGGCAAGTTTGGCCGAGACGTTCCAGCGGGTGTTCAGCAGGGACAATCCGGTGGCATAGGAAGGGGAGACATGGGTGATGATTCCGGCCACTCCCCCAACGGTAATCACTCCCATGTCGGGGCGAATGCCGTCGTTCAGTCCCTTGTCGATGGTGATGAAGTTTTGCTGGCGGTTGACGGTGGTACTGATCACCCTGGCGGCGATGTAACGGTACTGAAGTTCGCCGCCCGACCGAAGTGTCAGCAGCGAATCAGAAATCACCGGGCCTCCGGGGGAGTGCGCAAGGAGCATCCTTAACCGGGCATTTTCTTCAGCCAGTTCACGGTTGACGGAGGGCAGCCTGAAGAAATCCTCGATCTTGCTGTAACTCTCATAGATCGTTCCTGTAATCCGGCCAGAGGTATTCAGGAATCTCGATTTCTGCACCCTGTTGAAATTAAAGATAAAGATCAGGGAAACCACCTCCAGAAGCAGAAAGAGCAGGAATACATGGTTTTGCAGAATGAACCTGAAGAGATTTCTCATGAGCCGCCCTTGTCGCTTACCTGATCAGGAAGGAGAATTTGTCTACATTTTTCAGGGCGATACCGGTTCCGCGGACCACGGCCCGGAGGGGGTCATCGGCGATGTTAAAGGGAATACCGATTTTCGCGCTAAGGCGTTTGTCGAGGCCGCGCAGAAGCGATCCGCCGCCGGCGAGCCAGATGCCGTTCTTGACAATGTCGGCATACAATTCGGGAGGAGTCTGTTCCAGAGCACTCAAAATGGCCGCATCAATCTTGGAAAGCGATTTCTCAAGACAATGGGCAATCTCCTTGTAGGAGACGGGCACCTCAATGGGGAGGGCGGTCATCTGATTGGGACCCTGTACCACAAAATCCTTGGGGGGATTCTCAAGGACCGGGAGGGAAGAGCCGACCTGGATTTTGATTTCCTCGGCGGTGCGCTCGCCAATCTTGATGTTATGCTGGTGGCGCATATATTCCATGATGTCAAGGGTCAGATCGTCACCGGCGATCCTGATCGATTTGTTGGTTACGATGCCCCCCAGGGAGATCACCGCGATCTCGGTGGTTCCCCCACCGATGTCCACCACCATGTTTCCTTCGGGGGCTTCCACGTCAAGGCCGATGCCTATGGCAGCAGCCAGGGGTTCGTAGATCATGTACACCTCCCGGCCTCCCGCATGTTCAGAAGAGTCACGTACTGCACGGATCTCCACTTCTGTACTCCCCGAAGGAATGCAAACCACCATCTTCAGTGCCGGGGAAAAAAGCTTCGACTTGGGACTGATCATCCTGATCATACCCCTGATCATCTGCTCCGCAGCATTGAAATCAGCGATCACCCCGTCACGCAGGGGCCTGATGGTCTTCAGGTTGGCATGGGTTTTCCCCTGCATCTGGCGGGCCTTCTCTCCAATGGCCACCAGTTTCTCGGTTTTGATATCGATGGCAACGATGGAAGGCTCATCCACCACAATCTTGTCATTGTGAATGATGATGGTATTGGCAGTCCCCAGGTCTATAGCGATCTCCTGTGTGAGAAATGAAAATAATCCCATTTTTAGTTGTCTTTATGCGTTTGTTTGTGTGTAAAGAACGTCAATGTCTGAAATGGCGGCGCCCGGTGAAAAGCATGGCTATTCCCGCTTCGTTACAGGCCTCAATCACCTCCTGGTCGCGGATGCTTCCCCCGGGCTGTACCATATAGCGGATACCGAACTCTGCGGCGGCCTCCACGCTGTCGCGGAAGGGGAAAAACGCATCGGAGATCAGGACCGATTCTTCGATGGAGACTCCCTCCTTGAGCCTGAAACGGGGGATGGTGAGCTGGCGCAGGCTGTCGAGCCTGTTGGGTTGCCCCATGCCCGCCCCGGTCAGCCAGAAGGCCCCGCCACTGCTCCTCGACACCAGGGCAATGGCATTGCTCTTAAGATGCTTGCAGGCCATCACCCCGAAGCGGGCCAATGCCATCTGTCCTTCGTCAAAGCGGGTGGTGGTCACCACATCAAAACGGGTATCGCCTCCTTCGTCCTCATCCTGGACCAGAAGGCCTCCGCTCACCGACCTGATCACCTGTTCCCCGGTGACGGCAGGTTTGATCCCGGCCACCAAAAGGCGCAGGTTTTTCTTGCGCGCCAGGATTTCCCTGGCTTCAGGCGTGAAAGCAGGAGCTATGAGGATTTCAATAAAGCGTTTTTCGAACCAGGCGGCGGTGTGCGCATCCACCGTGGAGGTAAAACAGACGATACCCCCGTAGGCCGACACAGGATCCCCGGCCCAGGCGAGTTCCAGGGCCTCCGCAGTGGTGGAGGCCACGGCCAGCCCACAGGGATTGAGGTGCTTGACCACGGCCACGGCCACTTTCTCACCCGGGAGCGCGGCGGCATGATAGGCATCCCCGGCCGATTTCCAGGCCGCATCGGCATCAAGCAAATTATTATAAGAGAGCTCTTTACCCTGAAGGACTTCCGCTCCTGCGAGGGTGCCCTTTGCCGCAGATCCCTGTAACCTGTAAAAAGCTGCCCTTTGATGAGGGTTCTCCCCGTACCGGAGAAGCTGACCATCCCCCGCGGTAAGCCTCAGATCATGGGAATCAGCCGGCGAAAACCAGGAGAAAATCGCGGCATCGTAACGCGAAGTGACGGCAAACGCCCTCGTGGCAAACCACTTCCGCTGTTCCTCAGTGGTCGCCCCGCCATCGATCCTGAGCATCTCCAGGAAAGGAAGATACTCCCCGGAGGAAGCAACCACCACCACGTCGGAAAAATTCTTGGCAGCCGCCCTGATCAGGGAAATCCCCCCGATGTCAATCTTCTCCACGATTTCGGAGGGCGACGCTCCGGAGGCCACAGTAGCCTCAAAAGGATAGAGGTCGACGATGACCAGATCGATCTCCGGAATGTCATAGGTGGCCAGCTGATCCAGATCCTCCCCGACTTCCCGGCGGGCCAGAATCCCCCCGAAAACCTTGGGGTGTAATGTCTTTACCCTTCCCCCTAAAATACTGGGATATCCGGTAAGCCCCTCCACCGCCTCCACGGGTACCCCCAGGGAGGCAATGAATTGCTGCGTTCCGCCCGTACTAAAGATCCTAACTCCCAATTCATTAAGGGCCATCACGATCCCATCAAGGTTCTCCTTATGGAAAACCGAGATCAAAGCGGTCCTGATCTTTTTTCTTTCAGCCATCACCCTTTCCGATTAGACGGCAAAGATAGCAAAAACACCTTAGCAATAAGGCCATTTTACCCCTGCCAGTTTGATAATTAAAAGCAATTTGACATCATGGTTATACTTAACAACCGTAAAATTAATCTACTTCTCACATCCGGAATAGACACTACCCATTCAGGTAAAAATTTTAACAAATTTTATATTTGGTGAGGAACAACCCTTAACTTTATCCTTTATAAAGTCTGCCCATGCTGTGGTTAAGGGTCATATACGAAAGTTTCTCATCAGCGGTCAATTCCCTGAAGGTAAATAAGCTGAGGACATTACTGTCTTTATTGGGGATTACCATTGGGATTTTCGCCATAATCTCGGTTTTCACGGTGATCGATTCTCTGGAGCGGTATATCCGGAACAGTCTGCAATCGCTGGGGAGCAACATGGTTTATGTGGCGAAGTGGCCCTGGACGCCTCCCGAGGGAGAGACGGAATATCCCTGGTGGAAATACCTGAACCGGCCGGTTCCCACCCCTGAAGAGGCGGAAGAGATCCTGCGCAAGTCGCGTCAGGCCGGGAATGCGGTATTTTTCTATGGGTTCAACAGGGCAGTGGAATATGGCGCGGTGCATCTCAGCAACGTAGAGGTCATGCCCACCACCTACCCTCTGGCGGAGGTCTGGAACCTGAAAGTGGAGCGTGGGCGCTACTTCACGGTTCAGGAGATGCATGCAGCGGTTCCCGTGGCCCTGATCGGCCATGAGATCGCGGAACAGCTATTCGGGGAACTCTCCCCCCTGGAGAAGGAGATCCGGATCCAGGGCATCCGCTTCAGGGTCATCGGGGTGTATGCGCGAACGGGACAGGATATGTTCGGCACCAGCATGGACAAGAGAATACATCTCTCTCTGAACGGGGCACAGGGGATGGGGGATTTCCGTCATCGCGACCAGGGGCAGACCATTTGCATTACGGGGCGGCCCGGAGCCGACCAGGAAGAGCTGACAGCCGAAATCAGGGCGATCCTTCGGTCATCGAGGCGCCTGAAACCCATGGATGAGAACAACTTCGCCATCAACGAAGTCAACCTGATCTCCACCCAGTTTGACGCTTTCTTCAAGGTTTTCAACATGGCAGGTTGGATCATTGGTGGTTTTTCCATCCTGGTGGGAGGCTTCGGAATTGCCAACATCATGTTCGTTTCAGTGAAGGAGCGCACCCGGATCATCGGCATCCAGAAATCCCTGGGAGCCAAACGGATTTTCATCCTGCTGGAATTCATCTTCGAAGCGGTCATCCTTTCGGTAATCGGCGGATTGGCAGGGCTGGTGCTCATCTTTGCCGGAACCCTGGTCTTCAATTATGTCTCCGACATGTCGGTCGTGCTTACCCTGGGGAACATCCTTCTGGGACTGACCATTTCGGGAGTGATTGGTTTTCTGGCCGGGATGCTGCCTGCCTCGGCCGCCGCCCGCCTCGACCCGGTGGTCGCTATCAACGCCCTGTGAGCCCCCTCCTCTCAGAGGATGTCAAAGAAAAACTTGCTGATCAGCAGGTATATGGTTAACCCCAGGATGTCGTTCATGGTCGTGATAAAAGGCCCCGTAGCCAGGGCCGGATCGATCTTAAGCCGGTTCAGAACCAGGGGAATGACCGTCCCAAAAACCGAGGCAAAAAGAATCACAATCAACAGGGAGATGGACACAGCCCAGGTCAGGTGTATACTGTCGCTGAAGAAAAAATTGTACCCGAAGATAAGTCCGGCAAAAGCCAGTCCGATGATCAGGGCGACGGCAAACTCCTTAAGCAGTTTTCTTCCGGTGGATTCGAAGTCGCGGACTCCGCTGGCGATGCTCTGCACCACGATGGAGCTCGACTGGACCCCCACATTACCGGCCATGGCCGCAATCAGGGGAATGAAGAAGGCCATGGCAGGGACCACCCTGAGGGCTTCTTCATTGGCGCCGATCACCCGGGCCCCCAGAATTCCACCCGTCAGGCCGATCAGCAACCAGGGGAAACGTGCCCGCGTCAGGGTCCACACCTTGTCACCGGGAACCACATCTCCCACGATACCCGACACCATCTGGTAATCCCGCTCGGCTTCCTCACGCATCACGTCTATGACGTCGTCAAAGGTGATCCGGCCTTTAAGCCGTCCGATCTCATCCAGGACAGGAATGGCCACCAGGTCATACTTCTCCATCATCCGGGCTACCTCCTCCTGCGGGGTGTCGGTGCCCACCGAGATCACATCCGGATTGTAAAGATTGCTGATCCTCGTATTGGTGTTGTTCAGTAACAATTTCTTGAAGGAGAGAATCCCTTTCAGTTTGTTGCTGTCGTCTACCACATACACGTAATATATGTCATCCACATCTTCAGCCTGACGGCTGATCTCCTTCAGACAGGTGGCTACAGTCCAGTTCTCATTGACGGTCACCAACTCTTTGGCCATGATCCCCCCGGCTGTATCCTCATCGTATTCCAGAAGGTCTACAATGTCGCCGGCCACCTCCATGTCCTCAATTTCATTGAGCACTGAGAGTTTGACCTCCTCGTCGAGGCTCCCCAGAATATCGGCCGCGTCGTCGGAGTCCATGTATTCGATATACTGACGGGCAATGACGTCGGGAGCGAGGGCGTTGAGGAGTTTGTTCCGTTCCTCTTCAGGGATTTCCACCAGCACATCGGAGGCCATCTCAGGATCGAGAAGCAGATAGATGTACATGGCCGTTTCCAGCTCGAGGGCCGCCAGGATCTCGGCGATGTCGGCAGGATGCAGATCCTGCAGCAGGGATTTGATTTCGGGGTCGTTTTTCTGCTCTACCAGCAGTCTGATCTCTTCCGCATAGTTTCTGGTGATGTCAAAACTCATTGGTCTCCTCCTTTCCATTGGCCGATTAGCCTGGTTAATGATTCAAAATCAAGGGGTGAGAGTTGCTCCGCCCTTTTACCGGCGTAGGCTTCGGGCACCGGTTTCCCAAGGGGTTTAAGGGCGTTCCCAAGCATTTTCCGGCGCTGGTTGAAGGCGCATTTTACCACCTCAAAGAATAAGGATTCATCGCAGTCCAGGGCTTCCCGGTCGTTGCGCCGCAGCCTGATGACCGCCGACTTCACCTTCGGAGGGGGTGCAAATACCTGTTCTCCCACCGTAAAGAGATATTCAATGCGGTACCAGGCCTGCAACAATACGCTCAGGATTCCATAAGTCTTGCTGCCGGGAGGGGCACTGATTCTTTCGGCCACCTCCTTTTGCACCATGCCCACCACCCCATGGATCAGGTCACGGTGCTCCAATACCCTGAAAAAGATCTGGCTGGAAATATGATAGGGAAAATTGCCGATGACCGAAAAAGGCCCCGGGAAGAGATCCCTCAGGGGCAGCTTCAGGAAATCCCCCTCCACCAGGCTATCTCCCAAACCTGGAAAGTGCTGCCTGAGATAAGCCACCGATTCACGGTCAATCTCAATCACCTTGAGGTCTGCGCCTGGGCGCTCTGCCAGGTACCGGGTGAGTACCCCCATCCCCGGCCCAACCTCGAGGATTCCCGGGCTTCCCTCCCTCGTGGGCAGGCTCTCCACAATCTTTCGGGCAATATTCTGATCCTTCAGAAAATGTTGACCCAGATTCTTTTTTGCCCGAACATAATCCATTGGCATTTTCCCCGTTTTAATCCTGCGACGGACAACAGGGCTGCCCGCCAAATCAAAGGTTTTGCTAAATTTGCATCCGATGCGGGCTCTATACCGCCGGCATCAGCCCAAACGGTAAAAATAACAACTTTTGCTGCTTTTTTCCGTGGGATTTTTTGGATATTTAATAGGGAAAGTTTGAAAAAAAAGGTTAAAGCAACACTCAAATACCTCTTTTTCTTCGCCGTGGGAGCAGGAATTTTCTGGTTGATATACAAAGACCAGGATCTCGCGATGATGAAAAAGGTGCTTCGTGAGGATGTGAATTATTTCTGGGTTTGGGTCTCCCTGCTGATCGGGATTCTGAGCCATATCTCAAGGGCGGTGAGATGGAACCTGCTTATCGAGCCGCTGGGTTCGAAGCCGGGATTGTTCAACACCTTTCTGGCTGTAATGACCGGCTACCTGATGAACCTGGTCATCCCCCGCATGGGGGAGATCTCCCGCTGCGGGGTCCTGGCAAGGTATGAAAAAATCTCCTTTGCCCGCCTGATCGGGACGGTGGTCACCGAAAGGATCATCGATGTGCTGATGTTGTTGTTCATGACCCTGCTGGCCCTGCTGGCCCAGTCGGGATATATCTTAAGTTTCCTGCGCCAGAATCCGGCCGTGGAACAGAAAGTAACGGACATGATCACTTCTCCGGTGCTGATCGGCGGATTGGTGGCGACCATCATACTGGTGGTGACCCTCCGGAAACGCCTCATGCGCACCCGTTTATACCGGAAGATAGGTACCACCATCGACCACCTCAAAGAAGGCATCATCTCCTTCAGGCATGTCCGCAAAAAAGGAGCCATGGTTTTTCACTCGTTTTTCATCTGGATCATGTACTACCTGATGCTCTACACCGCCTTCTTTGCCTTTGACTTCACCAAAGGATTGTCGCCCCTGGCCGGGCTGACCACCTTCGTGATGGGGAGTTTCGGGATGTTAGCGCCGGTACAGGGCGGACTGGGAACCTGGCATTTCATGACCAAGGAGTCGCTGGCGCTCTATGGGGTCAGCAACGAAAACGGAATCATCTTCGCCTTTGTGGCCCACACCACTATGAACCTGCTGCTCATCATCCTGGGGCTCCTCTCCCTGATGGCTTTGCCCTGGGCAAACCGTGAAAAATAGTCTTTTCCCGGAACCATGGACACTGAGCTATTTATCGCACGCAGACTCTTCGGGGGAAGAGAAAATAAAGAACACCTGTCAGGCCGGATCATCGCCATCGCCCTGACAGGCATCGCCTTGGGCATGACGCTGATGTTGCTGGCTGTAGCCGTGGTCACCGGGTTTAAAAAGGAGATCCGCAACAAGGTCACCGGCTTTGGCGGCCATATCCAGGTGGTCAATTTTGACACCAACCTCTCCTATGAGACAGCACCCGTGAGCTGCCAGCAACCGTTTCTTTCCCGGCTGGCCTCCATCGGCAACATCAGATCAGTAGTCCCCTTTGCCACCAAACCCGGCATTATTAAAACCGGCGAAAATATCCAGGGCGTCGTACTCAAAGGAGTGGACAACACCTATCCGTGGGAATTCTTCAAAACGCACCTCACCCAGGGTAAAATTCCCTCCTTCCAGGGAGAACGTTCCCCTGAAGTCCTGGTGTCGGAAAACCTCTGCGCTCTCCTTCGCCTGAAGACAGAAGACACCCTTTACATCTATTTTATCAACGAGAATGAAAGAATCCCCCGGATCAGGCAATTCCGGATCAGTGGCGTATACAGGACCAACCTTCAGGAGTTCGACAACCTTTTTGTGATCGGCGATCTGAGGCAAGTCAGGCATATTAACAACTGGGATTCCCTGCAAATCAGTGGCTTCGAAATCATGACCGCCGATTTTTCACAATTGGATGCCACAACCATGAGGGTCAGGGAGAGTGTCACGTCCTATAATACCGAACCGGGGAGTACCCTCCGCACCCTCTCGGTCAGGCAGAAGTTCCCACAGATTTTCGACTGGCTCTCCATCCTCGATATGAATGTGTGGGTAATCCTCACCCTGATGGTCATGGTGGCCGGATTTAATATGATTTCAGCCCTGCTGGTGCTGATCCTCGAACGGAGCCGCATGATCGGCACCCTCAAGTCCCTGGGATCTCCCGATAAAAGTATTCGCCGGATATTCCTTTACCTTTCGGGATTTCTTATTGCCAGGGGACTCTTCTGGGGGAACCTGCTGGGACTGGCCCTCTTCTACCTGCAGAAATTCACGGGGATCATCAGGCTGGACCCCGCCTCCTATTACATGGAGATCGTGCCGGTTCATCTTACCCTGGGGCAGGTTCTGGCCCTCAACGGGGGAGCGCTGGGGATCACCCTGCTGATGATGATCCTTCCCACCCTGTACATCAGCCGGATTTCACCCGACAAAACCCTGCGATTCGATTAGAAAGGGATGACCATGCAGAGGAATCAGGCTACAAGAGGCATAGGCCATGGAGAAATCATGGAGGCTCTGGCGGCGGGTCTTCCCGGTGCTACAGCCCACCTGCGGATGCTCCCGCCCGGAAGGGCCTACGTGGAAGCCGGAGAGGTGCCTGCAGAAGCCCTGGAAAGCGGGGTGCTGGTCGTGCTCTTTGAGGACGGGGAAAGGATATACACCTGCCTGATTAAAAGGCCGGCACACATGAAGGTGCACGCCGGCCAGGTGGGCTTTCCCGGGGGGCGCAGGGAGCCCTCTGATACCAACACCCTGGATACCGCCCTCCGGGAAGCCTTTGAAGAAACAGGAATTCAGCCTGAAACCGTCGCGGTGGTGGGGCCCCTGACCCCCCTCTACATCCCCGTGAGCCGGTTTGTGATCTACCCCTGGCTGGCCTGGAGCCCCTCCATTCCCCGGTTTCTCCTTAACCGCGAAGAAGCGGAAAAAATAATTCTTTTCCCGCTTCCTTCCGCAGGAGAAGCATTACAGGTGATCACTACCTTCACCGATAGCGTTACCGGCAGGCTCGGGGTACCCGCGTTCTCCTTCGATGGAGAAACCATCTGGGGAGCCACCTCCATGATCTTAAGCGAAGTGGCGGAGGTCATGGCCCGGATCAGGCCCCTCCGGTAACCGCCAGCCGTCCTGAATTCCGGCCCGTCTCCGCTGGATCATACGGCTCAGCGTGTAGTATGGCAGGTCAGCGCGAGGCCAGGAAGTCAGCGTGTAGCATGGCAGGTCAGCGCGAGGCCACGGAGGTCAGCATGTAGCTTGGCAGGTCAGCGCGAGGCCAGGAAGTCAGCGTGTAGTTTGGCAGGTCAGCGCGAGGCCACGGAGGTCAGCGATGCGTAATTGCCCAGAACCGTTCTGACAAAATCAAAGGTCTCCCGGCCATTGGCAAATCCCCAGCGCACCACTTCATCGGAGAAATATTTCTCTTCCGACTTGTTAAGGAGAAAATAATCGACATGGTCTTCCCAAAGGAGGGGATTCTTCCCATATTTGAGGGCGAGCCGCTGAGCATCCTTTACGTGGCCCAGTCCCACATTGTAGGAGGCCAGCACAAACCGGAGGCGCTCCTCCCTGTCAGGGATCTCACGTTCGAATTGCTTGTCGAGCCAGGAAAGGAGAGCGATGCCCCCCCTGATATTCTGGACAGGGTCAAAGATGTCCTCCACGCCAAGGGATTCGGCCGTTTCGGGCATGAGCTGCATCAGTCCGGAGGCGCCGGCAAAGGAAACCGCGGCCGGATTAAAACCCGACTCCTTGTGGATGATGGCCGCTACCAGCCTCCAGTCCCAGCCTGCGTCGGCGGCTTCCTGCTTAATGAGATCATCATAGGGTGAAAGCCTGCCGCCACGGGAGCTCAGGGGAGCCGATACGCCCTGCCCATTCCGGTTACTCCGGAAATAGGAGGCATAGAGGGCTCTGTAACGGGGAGTTCCCATGAATTCCGCCAGCCAGCCGTCGAGGTATTCTTTCAGTCTGCGGGCATCCTTACGCACAGCCCAGGCCACATTCTGCCGGAAACTCACCGGCATGGAAAAGTCAAGTTGGGGATAGTGTTGCCGGTATACCCGGGCCATCATCTCATCGCATACCGTCAGGGAGATGCTCCCCTCGGCCACCTGCCTGACGAGCTGCTCGGTATCGGAAACCGAATCGACGACCATCTGCAGGGGTTCTCCGATCTCCTCCCCGAGGTTTTTCAGTCTTTCATGAAAAGCGGAATTCCGCGGGACCACAATTTCACGGTTGCGAAGGGCCAGGACGTTGTGGACCAGCAGGGAGTCTTCGCGACTCCCGGAGGGCCCCTTGCGCTGAACAAGCACCTGACGGGTCTGTTCCAGGGGCAGGGTGAAATCAACCCTCCGGGCCCGCTCGCCCGTCACTGTCAGATTCTTGGCCGCCACATCATAGCGCCCCGTCTCCAATCCCCGGAAAGTGTTCTCCAGGTCGTTGCTGACATAGATATCCAACTCCACATTGAGGTCTCGCGCCAACTCCCTGAGGAGTGAATATTTAAACCCCATGGGCTTGCCACGGTATACATAATAGGAGGTGGAACCATAATCCACCACCACCCTGAGTCGTCCTTCCTTCCTGATGGTCTCCAGGTCACGGAGAGGCGCCTCAAATCGTCCGTTCTCCCATACGCTGGCACTCCGCGTCTGCTCGATACAGGTCGAAAACAGAAACAACATAAGTATCAGCAGGAAAACATTCCTGTATTTCAAAATCATATTAATACAAATTAGTTAATAAAAAGGGATGGGGGTCAGTTGTAGAAAGACCAGGCGATGCCTAACCGGAAAGTGGCCTGGTTCATGGGATAATGTAACGCAGTAAAATAAGATTTGTTCATAAAAAGTGAGCCCGCATTCATATATTGGGCAAATACGCGGGTTCTTTTCAGCTTAAGATTGGCAAAACCGTCGATATAGGGATAATTCCCCAGCTTCTTTTCTTCCTGGAGGTAGAAGAAACCGGTTGCGGGATCGTAAGCATCGGCATAATAGAGGGTATTGTAACGCACATCGGCACCCAGCTGAACGTGAAGCACTTTGGACAGAAGCAGTTCGTAGCTGAGGGATACCCTGGCTGACAGGTCGGGCAGATGAAGGTACCGGGGAGCGGAAGCCTTCTGCCAAAGCAGATGGGTCAGGAGGGTGAAGTTTCTGACTTTGAATTCTTTATTAATCCATGCTGCGAGGACCAGCATTTCGTCTTTGGTTTGGGCCGGAATGCCCGTGGTATCATGATAGATATAATTGTTGATCAGCGCGTAGCTTGCTCCGGCTTCCAGGTTCCGCACCGGCGAGAACCAGGTGAAGGAGGCATTCATCAGCTGCTCGTTGACCATGTCATGGTCCCATTTCCTGCGGTTAGAGAAATAGCGTTTCTGGAAATAATCGGGGACTCTGTTCCAGAGGTTTCCCGCGATCCTGATGGAGGCCAGGGAATCTCCGGCCATTCTGACCGGTTTGGTCACCACGCCGTTCAGTTCTGTTTGACCCGCCTTGTACCCCGTGAAATACTGACGCCCGTCAAAATGCCAGTTCCAGAATTTTCCCTTTTCACGGAAAATTCCTCCTCCCAGATAGGCATTCGACCAGGTGGGACTGTACCACCGCCCTTCAGGCCCCTGATAAACAGCCCCCTGGTATACCCCGGGGTGAAAGGGGAACACGGCATCCCTGTAACCAGGGGCAGCATAGCTGTTCTTCACCACATCCACACCCGCAAATACCCGTTGCCCGAAACTGTATTTCTTCTGAGCCGACTCATAAAACTTCAGCTGAACCTGGTTGGTGACTGTAACCAACCGGGTGGAATCACGGGTCACATCGGTTCCGAGCCAGGAATCCGGAAAGAAAAGCTGGTTGTTTTGCTCCTCACCTTCCCGGAATAGACGCAAATTCCCGGAATAGAGAAAAGAATAGAGAAGCCCTGCCACTGGGCGGAATGCAGGCTTCTGATCCGACGAATCACGAATGCCCAGCCGGTACTCCCCGTTAAGGAAAACATACGTGTTCCGGAAGGCCACGGAGGCATCGGTCAGCCGCATGACCACGTATTTGGTTTCCGTATTCAGAAGATCCTCATCGTTGGCCATTCCTCCGTTTACGGTGTTGAAAATCCGGTTGAAAATAACCCCCCCGTAAAGATCGGCCTTATCGCTGCTGTAACTCGAATATAGCGTAATAAAATGGTTCTTATGTTGCTGGAAATTATACTGTCCGTCGGATTTGGCCTGATCATAACGCAAAGTCACATTCAGGCGGGGAGAGATATTCTGGGAATGGAGTACATTAAACCGCGTTTCATTGCTGCGGTTTTTGTTCTCACTCTGGCTGTAATCGAGGAGCGTGTACGGAGTTGTAGTGTTGTAATACTCGATTTGGGAAGGGGTCAACAGGTAGGCATCGTGGCCCCTGAGAAAATAGAAATCAGTGTGATACAACCTTTTATTAAAATCATTGGAAAGATAAGCCCCACCGTAATTGCCGGTGTAAGTGTGGGTGATTCCTGTTTTGTAGGCGGGGTGGTAATTATGGAAATTTCGCCAGAGGGTATCTATCTGGACGGAATCGGCAAACGCCCCGAAACTGCGTGTTTTCCAGGCCACCACATGGGAAGGGATCTGCTTTTCAGCGGGTTGTTCCCCCTGCCCGGGCTGCCCGGAGAGTTGTTCTTCGCCGGGCCGGAATTGGCCGTAAGAAGAAAAGGAGCAGAACAGGGCCGCCAATAACAGTACTTTATGAAACCTCAACATGCAGTCTTTAAAGTAATCAGACGCAAAGGTATGAAAATAGGGGTGACCAGGCCTTGTGTAACCTCCTTTTTTCTAAATATTTAACAAAAACAAAAAACTCCGGCTCAATGAAGAACCGGAGTTTGGTAAGTTGGGCAACGACCTACTCTCCCACTTTCGCAGTACCATCGGCGCTGGCAGGCTTAACTTCTCTGTTCGGAATGGGAA